>OLNL01000556.1_pt1 | contig 40563 bp, 30 predicted proteins | sample 1672181 | NCBI WGS metagenome assembly OLNL01 (sample SAMEA3136656, study PRJEB25190) | human gut metagenome | biome: human gut; feature: human-associated habitat; material: faeces | place: Austria | collected 2013
GGTAAATCTGCTGCTTGAGCTTCAACCAAAGAAATTGGCAGACCTTCAAAAAGTGATGGAAATACAAATACATCCATTGCTTGCATCAAGTTATTAACATCTGATCTATTTTCAAGCATGATAATACTCTTTATAATTCCTTTTTCTTCCGCTTCTTTGCAAAACCCTTCCTTCAATTCTCCATTTCCAATCAAGAGTATTTTTGCATCTGCTTGCTTTTTCAACACTTCTTCAAATATTTCTAAAATAAATTTATGATTTTTTTGGAAATGAAAGCGACCCACATGACCGATTAGAAGTTCGTTTGAGATTCCTAACTGCCTCCTCATGTCTTCTCGGATTTCTTTATTATATTTATATTTTTTTGTATCAATAGCATTTTTTATAATTATAACTTTTCCATCTTTTATTATATCAGTAGGAAACATAAAATCAGCAGCGACATTTGAACATGCAAAAAAATCTGATGCATAATTAATAATTTTTTTCTTGTTCTTTTCATGAAGATAGGCAACTATCTTTCCTCCCATATTAGATCCATTATGACTGTGCACAATTCGGCATGGTACATGATATTTTTTAGCTAACTTAATCAATGTAATATCACTCAATGTACACACATTATACCATACAATGTCATAATTACCTTCTTGCAGTATTTTTTTTAGTTGTATGTAATAAGAAAGTGGTTTTTTTATTCTTTTATTTACCACATGCATCTTACATTCTCTTATTGCTGAATTTCTTATATATCCTGGAATATCATCAAAAACAATGAATTCAAACACATTATTTTCATCCATCATTTTACTTATATAATTCATTAAAAATGATTCAACACCACCTAGTTGTTCACTAAGTCCAAACACTAAATATTTTTTCATCTTTTTCCCCATTACCCCTATATTTCAAATATTGATTTTTCTGGTAAAATTTGCTCAAACATATTTTTTATAAAAATTTTTTCTTTTTCAAAGTCTATTGATATATCTGCATCATTTAAACATATCATTTTATATTTCTTATGTTGTAAATCTCTTGCGAAATCAGAATCATCTCTTCCTATTTGATAATAATGCCCCATTTTTTCTTCATTAATTGGATTATATTTTCCCTCCGCAATTTGCCAATATTTCATCAAATGCTGATTTACATCTAACGGACTTCTAAACCTATTTGCGCTCGTTTCTTCTAAAATCTTTTTTTCCTTTTCCCATACCGTTTCAAAAGTACTTTTTAAATAAGCATTTGGTAAGTGTGTATTTAAGAAACCTGTAAATCCTGGATATGGTAACATCATTAATGTCATCAATACCCGTTTTCCATTTTTTAATGATAACCATTTTTTCCAGTCTCTTTTCCAAATCTGTCTTACTTCAAAGTTTTTATTAATAACCCCTAAGTCATTGGCAATTAGTTTTGCAAAAACATCATTTTGGCAAATATATGGACACGCTACTAGCATACTATTCGGCTTTCCGTTTTTAAAAAAGTCTTCCGGATTCGTTTCACGAACAAAAAAAGTATCATCATTCAAATACACAAATTGTTCTTCCAACCCTTTAATTCTATGAATATTCAACTCAATCGGATTCGCACTAAAAACAGGCAAATACTGTTTTGGAATATAATCTTCATGTCTGACAACATTTAGCTTTGGATGATTCACATTCAACCATTCCGGCAAATGTCCCCAAGTTATAAAATGTATTCTATTTACCCAAGGTGCAAATTTTTCTATTCCACGAAACCAGTATTGCAAATTATCCCAATCCCGATATCTATTTACTGAATTATCCGCACCTTTATTTACTGTATATTTTTTCTTTTCTTCCAGCCACTCTGTGTCCCCTCCATCTACCCACGGAATCACAAAATCAATTTTGCCAGCCATATTAAGTCTCCTTATCCTATCAAATCATATAGTTTTTTAAGCTCAACATTCATATCAGTTTCGTTTTTTGAATCTTCCATCAACTTTGTCGTATATGCTTCCATAATCTTTTTATTGTTTGCTAATTTTAATATTCCCTGACATATACTTTCCGCATTCATACCTACCAATGTTCCATTTATCCCATTTTCAATTTGATCGTTGATTCCCTGACAATCGGTAGCTACAATTGGTTTACATAGCATCTTTGCTTCTCGTATTGTTGTTGAAAATCCTTCATATCTAGAACATTGAACATATATATCAGCGGCGTTCATATACTTATATGGATTTTTTTTCATTCCTAACATAATAAATTTGTCCTGTAAACTGTAATTTTTTATCTTTTCATTTATTAGTTCTTCTTTGTCTTTTCTACCTACAACATACCATTTTACTTTTAAACCAGAATGTACAAGTTTTTCACAGGCTTCTACCGCCATATCATAACCTTTTGCCGGCAGAACATTTCCTACTGAAACAAGAATAACTTCTTCATCTTCTTTCTTTATTTCTTCAACAGATTCATGCGCCAAATGTATCACCTCTTTTTTATCCAAAATATTATGGATTGTGTAAATTTGGTCACTAATCTCTGGAAATTCTTTTTTTAATGTTTTTGTTGCTGGTTCTGACATCGTCACCATATAATTAAATTGTGGAAAATATTTTTCATCCATTTTTTTGTTTTGTGCTGAATCTGCGTAATTTGTATGCATCCATCCAATCTTGCACTTTGCATTTACCTTGTCTATACAAAAATAATTTGCAAGCCCCTCTAAATAACCAATACTTGCATCATATTCTTTTTTTAAAGGATGTACATATTGACCATACTTTTCCCAATAATTACTCCAGAAATTATTCTGTATGTCTTTATGATGTAACATTTTATCTATTATTCTCTTTATGTGCATCCATACATAAATTAATCTACGACTTTTCAAACATTTCAACATATTTTGTGGTGTCGGTTCCAATACTGCACTAATTGACAGATCCGGCTGAATTACATTCACTTGTTCAGGTATCTCCTTCCTGTAAAACATACCTTCCTGACATAAAATCAACAAGTCCACATTATATTTTTCGTAATCAAATACATTAAGTAAAGAAACTAATGCATGTTCCGCCCCTCCACATCTTAATGTTGATATAATAAATAAAATATTTTTCTTCATTATTATTTCTTTACAATCCTTCCTATAATACTAAACACTTTTTTTGTCATTTGCGTTTCAAAACATGTATTAACTGTCAAGAATAACACCATTGAAATTACACCAACCCGCATTGCATATAAAAACCATTCCAGCCAATTTGTCACTTTTGCACCCACTAAACAATTAATTCCAATAACCATTCCCATAATAATAACATTTCGAATAACTCTAGTAATTGTAATCTTTAGTGTCCCTGATATAACTTTTTTACCAACATAAATAATAATATCTAATGTTCTATACATATATGAGCAAACAGTTCCTATTAATACTCCATTAATTCCGCATTTTTTTACTAGAAGAACGGATACTACTATATTAATTACTGCTTCTAGAATCGCCGCTCTTCTTGTTTCTCTATAATGTCCAACTGCCATAATCATTGTCAAAGAAGGTGTCCTGATACTTCTACTAAGTACTATAATCGTAAACAAAACAGCCGTTATTGGTCTAATATATTGAGCATCTGTAATATTAGTTGTATACACTTTCATAAATGGAATCATTAAAATCATCATACAAGTTGCCATAATAAAACTCATCAAAAAAAACATATATTCATATATCAGATAACTTTCTCTTACTAATTTTTCTTCTTTTTTAGCAAATACTTCGCCAAATACTGCACATAAACTGCTTGAAAACGAATCTAATAATGTAATAATATTGGAAGCGATTAAATTATAAACTGTATATACGCTGATTTCCGAAAAATTTCTTAAAAAAGTAGTCAACACAACCACATCCGTGCTGTTAACAATTACTCCAGTAATTTGATGTATCAATACATCCCAACGTCTTTTCAATGCGCTATTATCTGGTACTGCATCAAAATTTAAATATGTATATTTTTTCTTTACATACACCCAAATATAAATAGTTCTCAAAACATAAACAAGTGTCGCAATTGCCTTAACAAGTAAAATACTACATTTAAACTTAATCAGTAAAATACAAATCATTGCATTTAAAACTGTTCCCACACTCTGCGTAACGGTTACAATATATCCTTTTTGATTTGCATTTAAAAATACTCTATATTTTCCAAGAACCCAAAAATCAACTAATGTACTACTTCCCAGTACAATAACCATCCACCGAATTAAAGATGTATCAATTCCTCCATTCGAAAAAAATGGATATATCATAGCTAAGCCAACTAATAAAACTGCAAATATACTTCCTGCTCCTCTATAAAAATTTCTAGTAGCTGACATGATACTATTTACTTTTTTATATTCTTGATTTACTAATGGTGAAAAAAGTGCAACTAATGACGCATTTCCAATCCCCGCTTCCACTAAACTAATATAGGAAATAAACTGAGTTATTGAAGAAACCATACCATTAATAGAAGATCCATATGTTGTAATCATCAACTGTGGTATGTAAATTCCCGTAAGGACAATTATCAATTGCAAAACAATTGCACTTATTACATTTTGAAACGCATTTTTACTTCTCATATATTTCATCTTTCTACTATATAATATATTTTTTATATTACGCTAATCTTTTATATTATACTATTTCTAACTTTTCAAAACAAGCTAACTTCTAATATTATTTAATTTAACTCAAAAATGCCTACCACAATGATTTCTCATTGTAGCAGACATTTTTATTACAACTAATAGATTACAACTTTCGTTCCATAAGGTATATTATCATATATCCATTTTGCATTATTAATGTCTAATCTGACACAACCATGTGATGCATTAATTCCCAGTCTTCCATCCTTAATTGCTGTCATACTTCCCTGTTTATAAAGTACTGAATGGAACAGATAATTGCCGTAAAATTGTGTGTAATACCAACACGTATATCCACTACCAAAGGACATTCCCTTTCCGGTTACTCTAAATTCACCTTTTACTGTCGGTGTAGAGACTGCACCAGATGTACATGACCAATAGTTTACTTCATTCCAGTTATTAAAAGATCCCTGATATATTCCAACTTTATTTTGTTTTGTATCTACCAAAATCAACCAACGTGTATTGCTACTATAACTTTGTGCTTTCATTGCCATATCACTGGTAATCAAAGCACCTGTAAGCGTGTTAAATTTATAAACCTTACCACCGATAGTTTGTGTTCCATATACCATAGCACCATCAGAACCATAGTATACCTTTTTCCCAGGAAGATTATACCATCCCGTTACCATAGCACCTGTAGAATTATTAAAATAATACCACTTGCCATTAATACGTTGTTCACCATATTTCATAATTCCATCAGAACCATAGTATACTTTTTTACCATTCAAATTGTGCCACCCGGTAATCATCTCACCATTTGAATTAAAACAGTACCAATGTCCATCTATTCTTTTTTCTCCTGCATATGGCTTTCCATTTTCAAGATAAAAATAAGTTTTTCCATCTTTACGTTCAAATCCACCTACATTAATTCCTGTTACTTTTTCAAAATAATACTCTGTATTATTTATCTTGTACCAGCCATATACCATATGTCCTTGTTTATCATAATAATATTTATGACCTGAATGCTTCGACCAACCAGTTACCATTTCTCCATATGTAAATTCATCTGTAGTTTCTTCCGAAAAATAATACCAGTTTCCTTCAATATATTTTTCTCCGCTATATTTTTCCCCATTTACATTAAAATATATTTTATTATTTTCTTTTCTCCAGCCTGGTTGATGCACACCTGTTATTTTATCAAACAAGTATGTTTCGCCCTCAATTTCCGTCCAACCATGACACATTTTTCCTAACTGGTCATAATAATAATTTTTACCATTATGCTGTGTCCAACCAGTTGCCATTATTCCTGTTACTGAATCAAAATAATACCAGTTTTCATCTATATATTTTTCTCCATGTTCCATCTTGCCCAACTCATTATAATAATATGTATGGCCACCATGTCTCACAAACCCTATTTGCATTGATGCCAATGGTTGAGACTCTGTCACATTGTCTGTTTCAGTAAAATAATACCAACTTCCATCAATATAATACTCTCCTGTCACCACTCCCTTCGTTGCATAATAGTATCTATAACCATCTTGCTCTTTCCATCCTTGTTTCAAAGCACCTGTCACTTTATCAAATTCATATAGGAAACCATCTATTTCAATAGTACCATATTGCATTGCTCCACTATTTTCATCATAGTAGACTGTTTTTTTTTGCAACACAGTCATTCCCGTAGTCATTGCCCCTGATAGTTCATCAAAATGATACCATTTACCATTTATATAAACTTCCCCGTACTGCATAGAGCCATCTGTTCCATAATATACAGTTTTATTTTTTAAATTAACAAAACCTGTTTGCATTATTCCAGTTGTTTCATCAAAATAATACCATTTGTTATTTATATAAGCTTCTCCGTACTGCATAGAGCCATCTGCTCCATACCCAACTTTACTTCCATCATTTAATGTATGAATACCCTTTTGCATTGCTCCACTATTTTCATTAAAATAGTAATTTCTACCATTTATCGTTTGACTACCATAAAGCATATACCCCGTATTTTCATCATAATAAACAGTTTTTCCAGACAGATTTACAAAACCTGTCTGCATTGCTCCATTTTTTGTATCAAAATAGAACCAATAGCCTTCTATCCTACATTCTCCATACTGCATATTTCCATCAGATCCATAATAAACAATACGACCATCGTCTAATTCCTTGAATGTATTTTTTAATTTTACGCCATCTTCATAATAAAACCAATAACCATTTTCATATTCTTCTCCATTTTTCAGTTCGTTTTCTTGAATACTTATTGGTTGTGTTTCACTGGCATTATTATCAGCAGCATATGCTAATTGCGATATTCCACATATCAATGCCAATGCAAATATTCCTTTCATTACTTTTTTTCTTTTCATATCCATTTTCCTCCTTTTTATATTTTTAAGATTCTAATATTTTGTCTATAATCTTTCTGAGTCGTATTCCATATCCTGCCGAAGTAGCCCAACCTTTTCCTTCTGGATTTTCTTTTTGTCCCAACCATTCAACATATTTTGCACATCCTTTAGGATCAACAAGTTTAAATCTTGGATCTACACATTCGGACTTCAATGTATCTAAAGTAATCTCCGCATTAGCATATGCTTTTAAATGCTGTACTTGTGCTCGTACTCCCATTCTTACATTCTCAAATTTTGCTCCTGCAGCTCCTCCATCAGTCGCTCCTAATCCAGCAAAGTTGAACTGCTCTATCTTTACCTGTCCTCCAAATTGTAAAAAACCTGTTTCAATCATTGTTTGTGCCCATACGACTTCTGGTTTGATATTTTCACGAATGGCCTCTTCATAGAATATTTTTGCAAACGTTTCAATATCAGCTGCTCCTCCTTTTTCTAAAACAGCTGATGGATATTCCCGCTTACCCTTATATTTATTAAAGTAGCGAACCATTTGCTCAACTGTTGTTTGACTCGTACCTTCTATCAAATAGCACTCTTGTATTTCACCAGTTGCCCCATAGTAATTACCGTTAAAAATACCGTCAACAATCATTGCTCCTGTTATTACATCAAAAGCATAATCCTTTCCAGCAATTCTTTGTTCACCATATTGCATTGTGCCGTCTGTTCCATAATATACTGTTTTATTTGAAAGTTTCTTAAATCCAGTAATCATTGCTCCTGTTACATCATCAAAATAATACCACTTGCCATCAATACTTTGCTGGCCATATTGCATTGTGCCGTCTGTTCCATAATATACTGTTTTATTTAAAAATTTCTTAAAGCCTGTAATCATTGCTCCTGTTACATCATCAAAATAATACCATTTGCCATTAATTCTCTGTTCTCCATACTGCATAATGCCATCTGAACCATAGTATACTGTTTTATTCGAAAACTGATGAAATCCTGTAATCATTGCTCCTGTTACATTATCAAAATAGTACCATTTCCCATCAATTCTCTGTTCTCCATACTGCATAGTGCCATCATTTCCATAATAAACTGTCTTATTTGAAAATTTATGTATTCCTGTTACCATTGCTCCTTTTTTATCTGGATTGAAATAATACCATTTGCCTGAAATATATTTTTCCCCCGTAACTTGCTTACCATTTTCATAATAAAATTTTTCTTCTTCCTCTGTATACCAGCCCTCTTTTTTTTCTTGCAATGCTCCCGTTATCTTATCAAAGTGATATGTTTTTCCTCCTATAATTTGTTCCCCATAGCACATTGCTCCATCAGAACCATAGTATACTGTTTTGTTTGTAAAACTATGGAACCCCGTCGTCATTGCTCCTTCTTTATTCGGATTAAAATAATACCATTTGCCTGAAATATATTTTTCCCCAACAATACGCTCACCATTTGAATAATAGTATGTATTCTCGCCATCTATGCGCCAACCATCTTTTTCCTTTAATGCTCCAGTTACTTTGTCAAAATAATATATCTTTCCTTCTATAATTTGCTCTCCATAGCACATTGCTCCATCTGTTCCATAATACACCGTCTTATTTGAGAACTTATAAAAGCCTGTTACCATCGCTCCCTCTTTATCTGGGTCAAAATAATACCATTTTCCCGAAATATACTTTTCTCCAATAACACGTTCGCCATTTAGATAATAGTACTTGTTCTTATTGTCTATATGCCAGCCATCCTTTTCTTGTAATGCTCCTGTAACAGAATTAAAATAATATGTCTTTCCTTCTATAATTTGTTCTCCATAACACATTGCTCCGTCAGAGCCATAATACACCGTCTTATTTGAGAACTTATAAAAGCCTGTTACCATTGCCCCATCTTTATCTGGGGCAAAATAATACCATTTGTTATTAATTCTCTGCTCACCATATTGCATAGTACCATCTGTTCCATAGTACACTGTTTTATTCTCTAATTGATATATTCCTGTAATCATTCCTCCTGTTACTTTATCAAAATAATACCATTTATTATTAATTCTCTGCTCACCATATTGCATAGTACCATCTGTCCCATAGTACACTGTTTTATTCTCTAATTGATATATTCCTGTAATCATCCCTCCTGTTACTTTATCAAAATAATACCACTTGCCATTAATTCTCTGTTCTCCATAACACATTGCTCCATCTGTTCCGTAATATACAGTTTTATTAGCAAATTTATGGAAGCCTGTTACCATTGCTCCGTCTTTATCTGGATCAAAATAATACCATTTCCCTGATATATTCTTTTCTCCTGTTACTTTCTCGCCAGCAGCATAATAATATTTTTCTCCATTTTTACCTGTTTCCCAATATCCTTTTGACAGTCCAAAATATTCTACAATTCCAGCTGCATCTGCAACACCAAGCTTTTTTAATTTAGCATCTGAATTCAAATAATTGGAAGCATCCGAACTATTAGAGACAAACGCATGCTCGATGATTAATCCAGGAAACCCATTTGCCATGGAGCTGTTAACAACAGCATAAGTCTCATTTCCTTTTACTTTTCGATTATATAGTCCTAATGCTAATAATTTATTTAAAATATCCTGAGCAAGTGCTTTACCTTCACTACTTTTTGCAGGATAATATACTTCTGCTCCATTGGCACCAGTAGCGTCTGATGAATTTAAATGGAAACTGATAAATACATCTGCATCTTTTGTTTTTGCCCACGCGGTTCTCTTTTTTATATCCAGAATATTACCACTATCTACACCTACTGTTTCTGGATACGGGCAAGCTGCTGTTTCTCTTGTCATATATACTGTTACACCAGAATACTGTTCCAGTTCTTCTTTACATGCCTGTGCAATTTTTAATGTTGCAACTTCTTCTCTTACACCATTACCATAAGCACCCGTATGACCGGCATCATGTCCTGGATCCAGTACAACTACAACATCTGATTTACGAGCCACACTTCTCGCCCTACTATTGCTTTGTGTCTGTTTTTCTACTCCTACTTCTTCCATTGCATCTGCAATGCTGTCCGCATTTGTTGAATCACCATTTTCATCAAGCACAACAACAGAAGCACTGACATCTGCTGTTTCCATACTCTGTGTAGCTACTTCATTTTCGCTTTGAGCTACACTTTCCATTTCCATGTAATTGCTTTTGTCATTGCCTGTATATGTCTCACCAACACCAAAATATGCATTAACATCCAGTTCTTCCGATGTATATGTAACATCACTATCCTGTGAAATAACACGAATTCCTTTTACATGATAAATTCCCTGATCAAAAATCTTTTGGAATAAGTACGCATTATCAATCTTATTGCTTGGAAACACATCAATCTGCTCTCCTGATTCATTTTCAAATTCAAGAATCAACTGATCTACATTCTCATCTTCTGTTCCCCATGAAACTAAAATATCCTGTTCTGCTCCAACCTCTTGTTCTGCTTCATTAATATATAAGTAATTTAATTTATTTTCTTTCTTCTGGTCTTCTTGTTCTGTCTGAAGATTGTCCTGATTCTCTTCTTCTGTTACTTTAGTCTGAGTGTCACTATCCGTAACCGTCTCATCTCCTGTAGATACCTCAGTATCCTCTTTTTTTAAAGAATCGTTTTTTGTATCTGAATCTTCATTAGCCTGAGTTTCTACATTTTTACTGTTTTCTTCACTAATCTGAGTTTCTGTTTTAGCATCATACTCTTCTGCCATAACATTTATATCTGTCATAAAAGTTGAGCAAAATAATAATACTACCATTATTAATGCTATTACTCTTTTGTTTTTCTTCATGAACTTCTTCCTCCTTAATTACTCACAACTGCTTATTATACTTGATTACTTGATTTCCTTTATTGACGCAAGTTCTCAATTATCTTCATTATAGCACGAAACGGCTATATGCAATATACCTTTTATTCCTGTTATACATTTTTCCTTTTCTCCGATATCCGTTCCATTCCCAGTGCACAGAATGGAATTAACAAGATAAAATATGTCCATATGTACTGCGATTTTCCTTCCCACAAAATATGGAAAAAGAATCCACCAATTACAACCAAAATCAGCAGACATTGTTCATCTGTACTTTTCTTACGAATATTCCATAATCCAATTGCAGAAAACAATAAAAGAATGACATGCCACCAGTTCATCCAGTTTCGCAACAGGAAATTCAATTTTCCTTTGTATACAGATTGTAAAATCCTGCTCATAGTGCCATTATACTGACCATCCTGATGATAATTAATCCAAAACGCCTCAAATGTCGGTTCATTCCATTGGGATACAATTTTACGATAATAAAATCCCAATGCATTTCTTTCCCCACTTTGGAATTGTTGTGCAGAATGTTTCAAATGCTTAATTGCCACTTCATTCTGACTCTCTCCGGATATCTCTGCTTCATTCATCATCTCTGCAAAAGACAAATTATACCACCCTGATGCGAATGGACCTTCCTCTGCTGCCATTGCTATCCACATCAGCTTTGAAGCTCCGGTTAATCTAGCTCCTGTGCTTTGTTCATAATATTTTTCAATTCCTTTTTGGGCTCCCATATTACCTACCAGGAGTACAATACAAAGAAATAGATTAAACCATCTTTTTTTACGGATTCCATTTAAAAATAATACAATTGCCTCAGCAAGCATCGGAATAATATAATTCGTTTTAAATACACAAGCAATTACAGATAGTACAACCATAATTAATGTATTCTTTATTTTATGGTTATCTAAATATTTTATCAAATAGTAAATTGCCCACATAGAAAAAGCAAGACCTATCATATTTCCATAAACAAAAGTTGTGTAAAAAATCGGCACCACGAATCCAGCCATGCATATTATACTGATTTTCATGGCTTTCTCGCCAAACTTCATCAATTCTTCTATTTTAATAAAGCTTAAATATATCATAGATAATGCAATCACATTTCCCAGGCGATATACCAATATCATTTTGTTTCCAAAAATTAGATATAATTTTTTCAATACAAAGACGATTCCCAGTTGATTCGTATAATTATAAAGATATCCCCCACCATTAAGACTTTCATAGTTCCCCTGTGCAATTTCCTTCGCACATCGTACTATCATCATATCATCTGCAACCGGAATTGGGTTGGAAATTATAATCCATGCAATGGATGCAACAACTATATAAGAAAACAGAAAAATCTCCATTTTCTTCAAAGACCATTTTCCCCATCCCTGATATTTCTTCAAAATTATAAACAATATTACGGTTAATAATATTAATAACAAAAAGTGATTTTTTTCATAATAAATGAACTCGGGAAGTGCTGTTCCAGTTTCGTCCCAATGAAAAACACATTTCTGAAAAAAGCTGGTTACAGTTAGGAAACCAACTATAACCAGCCCAATCCAAATGATGCCTTTTTTCAAAATATTGCCTACCTTCTCCATTTTCTTCTCCATCCTATATATGTAACATATTCACTAATCCATATAACCCACATGGAATTGTGATTAAAAGTATCGCAGCCTTTACCTTTACATTTCTATAATCCAGGTCATTCATCAATACAATACTGCAACTCAACATTGCATATATCATAACCCACTCTGTCCGATGAAAGGATACCCAGATTGTCGGGGAAAATCCCATCATTGCTTTTGTCATTAATCCCATCAGAAACATCCCCGCGACAAGAACTGTCCGCATGCTTTCCTGATACACAATATAAACGTCTATCAGGATTAAACAACAAATAAATAATAAACCGAAATAGATGAGCCAGACTTTTTCACTCTTCATAGTTTCCGGGCGAATAAGTCCCCTCTCACTCATCAAATCATATGGTTTTCTTGTTGTTCCCCAGACTCTGTAAAAAAATTGTAAAACGGCTACTGCTACTGTCAAACCAATCCCCAGTAATCTGTAATACCATTCTTTATATCTGCTCCATACTGCAAGGCATATGAACATTGCAAGAATCAGAATCCACAGATTCTCTCTCAAAAATACAACATTTAATGTGTTCGAGATGCCCAACTCCATTTTTTTCAAAATTCCTAATTTTTCGAATAAAGGGAACCAATTCCGAGTTTCATTTATCTGGCGTTCAGCATTTCCAGGGCATAGGAAAATCCACAACAGTTCTGCAATTACGAGCAGAAGCTGTACAGCTAAATATTTATGTATTTTTCTATTTTCCATCCAGTAAACCAGATTGGCTATGCAAAATGTAATAAATAAAACTACACTGAGTTGTTCCATGTTTGCCGCAAACAGTAAACTCACTGAATATATTGGATACTCCCATTTTCTTATTGGTTTCTTATCATATGTTTTCCGGATGGAATACACTGCAATCATAGCAAATGCCAGTGGCCAGACATAATTCATTGTGGTCGCTCCCCATCCTGCCTCACTCATATACTGAAAATTAATTGTCAAACTCAGCAGAACAATCAACCAGTTTTTTAATGCTATATGCTCATCTGTGCAAAAATTCTTTGACATAAACATAGATGTTATCACAACCAGAATTGTATCAAGGATTCTCCACACCTGCACTTTCAAAGGCAATATAATTAACATCGCAGCTTCAACAAGTGTGCGTGATGACCATGCCTGATATCGTTCAAAAAGCCATTGAAGCAAATTAAAACCATCAACACTTGTCTGATTGATAAACCATGTGTCATCTCCTGTATCCAGTCCAATCCTGCTATGAACAATAAGCATTGCAATCCCCAGAAAAGCAAACGGAAGATATTTCATAATTAATTTTTTACTTTTATGCATACTGTTCAACCACCTTTATAGTATTTACTAAACTTGCCGTTTCCACTGTTGGATGTAACATTTCAGAAACCACAAACACCGCTGTTATACATATGCATAAGATCACACTAACTATCAATAAAATCATGATTTTTTCTTTCATATTTTTTAACCTACGCATTATTTTCACTACTCTCTTTTACAATATAAATTGGTCTCTTCTTTGTTTCCAGATAAGTTTTAGACATATATTGTCCTAATATTCCAATGCTGAATAACTGAAGTCCTCCTATAAAGAACATTACACACATCGTTGACGGGTATCCGGCAACTGGCTCTCCAAATATTAATGTCTTGAATATGATGATAAGTATCATAATAAATGCTACAATTAAAAATAACATTCCCATCACAGATGCAATGGATAGTGGTGCCGTGGAGAATGCTACGATTCCATCCAGAGAATACAAAAATAACTTCCAAAAAGACCATTTTGTACTTCCGGCAACACGTTCTACATTTTTGTATTCCAGCCACTTTGTCCGGAAACCGACCCATCCGAAAATTCCTTTGGAAAACCGGTTGTATTCTCCCATCTCCAGAATTGCATCCGTCATCTGCCTTGTCATCAATCGGAAGTCTCTTGCACCATCTACAATATCTGCTTTGGACATTTTATTGATCAATTTATAAAAGCAGTGGGCAAAAAATGACCGGATTGGTGGTTCACCTTTTCGATTCACACGTCTTGTGCCTGCACAGTCATATTCACCGGACTCCAGTACTTCATACATCTCCAGCAATAACTCCGGCGGATCCTGCAGATCTGCATCCATCATCGCAATATAATCGCCTGTTGTATTTTTCAATCCGGCATAAATCGCACTTTCCTTTCCAAAATTACGTGAAAAAGAAATGTATTTTATTCCTGTATCTTTTTGTGCCAGTTCACGCATAATCTTTAATGTCTTATCTTTCGATCCGTCATCTACCAGAATGATTTCAAAATCAGCCTCATATTTCTGCTTCATTTTTTCTCTGATTTTACAGATTTCTGTATAAAAAATAGGCAAAGACTCTTCTTCATTAAAGCACGGAACCACGATAGAAATTAACTTATTCATTTCTTGCTCCTTCATCATCATTTTTCTTAAACACAAATAATCTCTGTCCCAGATAATTGAGCACTACGAATGCTCCCATTCCTACTAGCATGGATAAGTTATCCTGTACGGTCTTGCTCTGACCATTTAAGATCCATGATACGACCGGTTTTGCCAGTCCGTATGCCAGTAAGTAACAGATTGTAATATTTGTAATAAACATCGCAATTTGTTTTGCTGATTTTTCTTTGTTCTGGAATGTAAAGTACTTATTCAGAAAATAACTTACGATACTTCCTATAATATAGTTGGATGCCGATGACACCCAGTAACTGAAATGAAGTGCATTATAAGCCACGAACATTACTGTTGTACCAACGACTGTGTTTATAATCCCCACCAGTACGAACTTCCAAAAAGTCAGATCTAATAGCTGTTGTATTTTTTTCATGTTATACTCTTCTTTCTACTACATTTCTTTCATGAGTTTTCCAATTTCTTTGCTGAATATATCAGCCTGGTCCGTAACCATATGTCCATCATAATCCACGAAGCCGTTCAAAGACTTGTCAAAACCATCGATATTCATGTAATTGTAATTATAATACTTTACACCTCTCCCTTGCATAAATTTCGTAAAAAACGCATTTGCTTTTTCAAAATTGCTGCGATATATTTCAATCGTCTCCTGAGGAACCGGTGCTGTCACAACAACGAGGCTTATATTCTTTCTCCTGCAAAATGACACCATTTTATCGAACTCGGTAATTGTTTTTTTACTTAATTCGTTTTCTTCCCATAAAACCAGATTCTTTTCATCTTTTGAAGTCTCATGTCTCTGAATTGCAATCTGCCCTTTTTCTGTAAATTTTTGGACTTCAGTATCATAGAACTGATAATCATAATTGCGATAGCTGTCTGTAAGTTTCGACTGAAATCTGGATACAGCCCCATTTACACCTTTTTTGTACAGATACCATGGAAATACTGTGACCCGGAAGTCCTCTCCCCAGAACTTGTCCAGATAATAATCTGCTTTTATTGTTGAAAATGGAAATTCATCATAAAAAGTTCTGCTGTCCGGTCCTAGATTTCCATCTGTACACCAATATCCAGGATCCATTTCATAAACAACTTTTTTGATCTTATTTACCCGGTATGCTTCCCGCACGATATTATAACTATCCACTACATTTTCTCCGCCACGGCACAGGTTCAGACTTTTGTCCCCTGTCATTGCATCGACTACGTTTGGATTGATACCTGCTTTTCCATGAGAGGTTCCCACAAAAATCGCATCATAATCATTTGTTTCCAGATTATGCATATCACTTCGGAAACTGTCAGTTGGCTTAAGCGCCAGATCCAACACCTGGTTCACACACATGATTGCTCCAACGAACAGCATTCCGAACAAAACTCTTTTAAAATTGCGCATAGATAAATCCTCCTGCTGAACTTGATGGCAGACTGAACGCTGCTAATGTTAATACAAGAACCAGATACACCGCACATTTCAGCAACGGAGATTTGATTTCTATATTTTCAAAAACAACTCCTCGCTCCTGCATAAAGCTTACGACAAATAATACAATACAGCCAAGGACGAGAACGCAGATGGCAATACACATATACATTTTCGATGTCGGTCCTTCATGGATTCCGAATATCTGCATCGGCTCCCACACGGTCACTGCATTTTTCATCATTGTAAATGCCTGTGGAATTGTATCTGCCCGGTCAAAGAACCAGCTGATATTGACCAGTATAAATGTCCTTACAATCTGGAATATATGCCAGCCATTTGACTTGTCGTTAATCTTTAATTTCTTTTTCCAGTCACGATAATTCTTTGCCATCAGACCACTGAATCCGATAATAATACCATTATACAGACCGTACACAATGAATTTCCAAGCGGCACCATGCCAGATACCGACTACAAGGAATACCACGATATTTGCCATACAGATTGGTAAGGCCCGTCCATAAGTCTTTCCAAATGTCTTTTTTGCAAACTTTCCGAACTTGCCCATTCCTTTTGAAAGAGACAAAGGATAGAACAGATAATCTTTCATCCATGTTCCAAGTGTAATATGCCAGCGATGCCAGAAATCTGTAATAGATATTGAAAAATATGGGCGCTTAAAGTTTTCGTCCATTTCTATTCCAAACATACTAGCAATTCCAATCACAACATCCATTCCACCGGAGAAATCTCCGTAAAGCTGTGCAGAATATGCCAGAACGCCAAGAATTGCCAGACCATTGTAAGTCTGGTACTGGTCAAATATTGCGTCTACGAACACTGCTGCAGTGTCTGCAATGACCATTTTCTTAAAGAATCCCCATAAAACTCTCTGAACACCACGTTCTATTCTCATAAAGTCAAAACTATGTTCTTCATAAAACTGATGAGCCAGATTCGAATACCGTCCAATCGGTCCCTGCAGGATCTGCGGAAAGAATGATACAAAGAGTGCAAATTTAAATATATTTTTTTCTGGTTCATAACGTTTCCAATATACGTCCAGAATATAGCCTACTGACTGGAAGGTGTAGAAGGAAATTCCAAGTGGAAGCAGGAATTTCACCATTCTAATATCCGTATGAAACAATGTGTTGATATTCGAAATTGTAAAATTCGTATATTTCAACACTGCCAGCATGCCAAAATCTAAGAGCAACGCTAACAACATAATAATTTTCTTGTAAGTTTTTATCTTTTCTTTCTGATCAGCAAACTTTTGATCTGCTCCATAGATCATTCTTGCTGTCCCGTAAGTTACAACTGTTGTATACAACAAAAACACCAGATACTTCATACCTGATGATGCATAATATATATAACTGAATGCCAGCAGCCAGACCCACTGATACTTTTTCGGTATCAAGTAGTATCCTATAACTGCTACTGCAACAAACGTTAAAAATTTCATTGATATAAGTGACATATTTTTATTCCTTTATATTATTCCAAATACTCTTGTAATTCCGGATAAATATCCTTATGTTCCCGAACATAGCATCGTTTAAATGCTGCGAACCCTGATTCACGCCGAAGCAGCACTTTCAATTTTCTCTGAACTATTTTAGAATCTGGATTTTCTTTTAACTGTTCCAAATTATCATACAGTAAATTCATCTGGCGCAATACTCCTTTAAAACGCATATCGCTTTTATACTCTCGCATCCCGGTATTGTCAATTCCATATACTTCCTGCAATAACTCGATTGTTCGGTCAAGTGTTTTATCTTCCGTTTCTTCTTTCTTCTCTATTTCTACATCATTCTCATTAATCTTGAAAGTGAGTAATTTTTCAGGTTCAACCTTACAGCAATCAATGATGCCTTCATCATATTTTTTCTGGTTCTTAACACTATTGCAATGACCACAAGATAAGAATAAATTATTCCAGTCAAATTTTCTTTCAGGATATTTTCCATTCTTATGCGGAAGCAAATGTTCCACTTGTGGATCTTGTAGATCATTGATTTCACATATATAACATTTCTTACGGAAATCTCTTAACAATTGATCCACTACATCTTTTTCTGTATAGCTGCCATTCTTCTTTTTGGCTTCTGTTTCCAGTGATTTCGGTGCTGGAAATGTACGGTCGACTTTTATCATATATCCGTCCTTTGCGATAATTCTAACTTTATCTTCTGATACTCTGTAGTTATATTTAAATTAAGATAATCTGGTATCTCATCCAGATACATTTCCAATTGAGTGATTTCTTCTATATCATCATCAGTTAAATTATTTTTCACAGCTAATTCTTTGTACCGCTGAAATTTATCCGCAAGTTCATCTGACAACCTGCTCGCACCAAAATATCCTTCTACAATTCCATCATACGGGATATTACTTAACCCTGTGTTGGAATTCACAAGAGTCTTCTGCTCCAGATCATAAATCACTACATTCTCCAGACTGTTCAAGATAAATGGGGAATGTGTTGAAACTATGAACTGGACATTCGGGAACATTATTGTCAGCAATTCCATAATTTTCTTTTGCAATTCGAGATGCAGATGTGTCTCTATCTCATCAATCAACACAATTCCCGGAATATCATACTGAAATGTTCTGTTTGTCTGCTTTTCCATTCGAATCATCAAATCTACCACAATATCTAATATCGCAGCATATCCACTGGACAGGCTATTAAAATCATAGGCTTCCTTTTCTGGCTCTTTGATGCTGAATTTAAAAGTTTCTTCATCAAACTCTAATTTTAACTGTTTATTCTCAAAGATTTTTTGAAGAAGTTTTTCAAAATTATCAAACCATCTCTGAATATCAGCAGCTTTCTCTTGCTTTCCATTTGTTGCTGATAAAGCCTGTGTCATTTTTAAATCAAGAAGGTATTTTACAAGGTTATCTCTCGGATTTTCGTCTATAGAATACTGATCCTGAAGTTGTACTTTCTCCACATGCCGTGGAATATCTGTTCTGAATACACGGTCGGCTTTATAATACGCAAGTATCACTCTGCCATCTTGAAAAAGCTGATGTGCATGTTCCCTCGGCCAATTTAATTCAAATTCTATCCCCTGCTTCACTCTGAACAGTTCATTTTTTAATCCGTGTATGCACTCTTCATACCCTCGTATATCGCTTTCAGTTCCGCCCTTTGTTTTTTCATACTCTAATTCTTTTTCTTCTTGTTTTATGTATTTTTCTGTTTGCTCTACACCATTACTTTCAAATACAGCATTCAAATAACTGGCAAGTGCATTTAAAACGGTTGTTTTTCCACTTCCATTTTTACCGGTAATAATCAGATTTTTCTTTTCTTTTGTTGAAAGAGGTATCTCTGCATATGTCAAATTACGAACCTCTTCTAATATCACTTTGGTAATATATACACTTTCCATTCAGACACCTTAATCCCTTTGAACTTAAAAACTTCTTTCAAACTTCCATGATTATACCACACACTGTATTTTCCCGCAATAAAACATATCCAGTGAATGTCTTTTTACAATCACTGGATATCATGCCCCTCTGCCTTTATTCTGTTTCCGTCTCTTACCTTATATACATTTCGGCTGTGGTTTGATCGCGATGTTCCGCCCTTTGTGATCTTTTTTCGGTTTCCAGTCTCTTCCCACCAGGTCGTCCAATGATACATCAAAATAATCTGCCAGTGCACATAATTTGTATATATCCGGCAGTCTCTTGTCTGACTCGTATCTTGTGTATGTAGAACGGGCGACACCGATGGCATCTGCAATCTCTTCCTGTGTATACCCTCTTCCGATTCTTTTAATCTTAATGTTCAATCCTACTTGCATGCTGTCACCTGTTTTCTCTTTCGTCAATTTATGAACCAAATCCTCTGGCACTGCTTCAATTATAACATTTTGTCTCATAATACGGAACTATTCTTTTTCTAGTTTAAATGTTGCATACCTATTCGTTTTTGTTATAATAAGGTGAGATTTGTTGAAAAGGAGGGGTTTTTTTGGTTCCTTTATCTGGTTCTGATGTCTCAGCACAGGATATTGAACAGCTGCTTCGGACTCTTGGTGCTTCTCCGGTCTATGCCGGCTTTACGCCAGCCGTAACAGCTCTTCAATATGTTCTGGCGGACCAACAGCTGTTGACATCTCTTACCACCAGACTTTACCCAAAAGTTGCCGAATCCTGCGAAATTGCGCTTCCTTGCGTTGAACGGAATATCCGTACAATGATTGCAGTCATCTGGGAGAAGAACCAATTTTTATTCCAGATTGTTGTTGGATATCGCATGACCGCAAGACCATCTGTCGGAGACTTTTTAGCCAGCCTTTCCACTTTTCTGATGTATCATCCGGCCAAAGACTGGCCGGACTATCTGCGATAAAAAAATGTTATCGCAAAACATAAAAAAGTACCATGTTAGGCATTTTCTCGTGTCAACATGGTACTTTTTGTCATTCTCGTGTCCCCGTTTGTTCTCTTATTCAGCCTGCAGTCTCTGTACCATAGCCCAAAGTGCCTGTGCTGAGTTAAAGTTTTCCGGAATAATGTCAGCAGGTGTTACTGATACATCGAACTCGTCTTCCAATTCTCCTACGATAGACAGGATTGCAAAAGAATCCAGGATTCCATCATCAATCAATGTTGTACATGTCTCATAGTCAGCATCCGGCTGAATGTCCTCTAAAATCTCAATTAATTTTTCCATAGTTATTATCTCCTTTTCTATTTTTTCATTTTTTCTGTACATTCCGTGTTGATCGGGTAACTTTCTGTTGCTTTTCTGGCCTCTGTAAATCCGTCTTTTTCAGACCAGAACAGAATCCTTGGCATGCGCCGGCTTAGGAAGAGATAGATTCCTTCTGTTACAGAATAAGCACCCACCCGTTCAAATACAAGAGCATCGCCAATCTTTGCTTGTTTCAGCGGCATCTGTTTCACCAGTACATCATTGACCGTGCACAGCGAGCCACAGATGTTCCAAAGAGCTTCTGATTGTTCATCAGATATCTCCAATGGAGCATCCGGAATGTGTTTATGATGCGGCATCTTCATAGCCATTGCCTGTCCGTAGTAATTCAGATGGTTCAGTCCTCCATCTACGATACAGTAGTTCTGTCCGTGGTTGACTTTCTGATCTACGATACGAGTCACGTAATAACCACAGTACGCTGCAATATAGCGTCCCATTTCCAAAGTGATTTTCCCCTGGAATTTTAATGTTGCAAGTGTATCTGCAAATTGCTGCAGCAATGACTCATCATCTACCTCATCTTCATTTTCAAAATAAGGGATATAAAATCCCGGTCCATATTCCAGAACTTCAGCATCATAATTGCATGTTTCTTTCAGACGGGTAAGTATGTCATCCAGCCAATGTAGCTCTTTTTCAATCTTAGGGAACTTCTTTTTCTGAGTACCGGAATAGCACTGAATCCCTTCAATTCGCACATGTGGGTAGTAGTCCTTTTTAGAAACAATATCAAAAACTTCTTCTTCATCTATGCCGAACTGGTTTCCACTTGTCACACGGATCAGTGCATGAATCGTAATGTTTTCTTCTTTTGCACACAATTCCAAAAGTTCCAGATGCTTCCTGGATTCGATTGTATACACGCCTGCATTCCCGTAAGTATGCATCGCATGGGTGATGTCGCATTTTTCCTTATTCACACCGGACAGTACAATTCTCTCCATTGGAATTCCTACTGTCTCACAAATGTGAAATTCTCCCGGGGAACATACCTCAAATTTATCTGCCGTATCCTTTAACGGTCCGATCAGAAATGGATTGGCTTTCATTGCAAAACAGATTTCTGCCCGTTCGCCCAGTATCGTTTTCATCATCTGAACTCTGGATTTTAACATATCCAGATCAAAGATATACGCAGGAGTCTCTTCCTGTCTAAGATAAGTTTGTAAGATTTCCTGATTCATAAGCTTCCTCCAGTTTCTTACGGTCGATTTTTCCATTTTTCGTAAGTGGAAATTCTTCTACTTTCACAAATACATTCGGAATCATGAATCCCGGAAGTCTTGTCCCGATTGCCCGGACGATTTGTTTCTTTTCCAGGTCTCCTTCATAGAATGCAAGAATTTTTCCCTTTGCTTCATCATACATGCAAAGGCTCCGACCTAGTCCTTCCACTGTCTCCAGTGCAGTCTCAATCTCTCCAAGTTCAATGCGATGTCCCATATGCTTGATCTGGAAATCTTTTCGTGATGCGAAATACAGATTCCCATCTTCGCCGTAATATGCCAGATCTCCGGTCCGGTAGATTGGCTCCAGATAAGATTGATTCAATGGATTTTGCACAAATGCTTTTGCCGTCTGTTCCGGGTTATTGTAATATCCAAGTGACAAAGCAGTACCGGATACGCAGATTTCTCCTTTTTCTCCAGGTTTTGTCACTTCCCGGTCTTCTTCATCTAAGAGAAATACCTTTTCATTTGGAAATGGTTTTCCAATCGGAAGATTTTCTCCTGGTTCATACTCACGGTCAATAATATGATACGTACAGTTACATGTAATTTCAGTCGGACCGTAAACATTCACGTACATAGCTTCCGGCAGATATTTCTTCCAGATGTTCAGATGCTTCACCGGCATTACTTCTCCACTGAATATAACTTTATGGATCTTCTGCGGCACTTTATAATCAAATCCTTTTAATGTGGATATGATGCATAGTGCAGAAACTGCCCATATCAGAGTCGTTACTTCCCGCTCGACCAGATAATCCAGAAGTTTTGTCGGAAATGAGAAAAACTTCTTTGGAATGATCTGCATAGTTGCTCCACATTTTAAAGTAGAGTAGATATCTTTTACCGACACATCAAAATCGAATGGTGCCTGATTTCCAATAACATCATGTTCTGTAATATTGAATAATCTTGTAAATTCTTCTATAAAATCAATGACCGATCTGTGGCTTACAACTACACCTTTTGGCACACCAGTGGAACCGGAAGTGAAGATTGCGTAGAGCGGGTCCACATCCCGGCTCTGTTTTCTTACATTATCAAGATACTCCGCATCTTCCTGTGTCTGAAGTGCCTCTTCCATCATAATGACTTTGCCGTCAAATTCCAAACGCTCTCTTGGTTTATCATAAGCCGGATCCGTCAACAGGACTTCTGCCTGTAATGTATCCAACACTGATCTCAGGCGTTCTGTCGGAAGTTTCGGATCCAACAGAATATAAAAACAGCCTGCAGATACGATTCCCATAAATGCATAAATAGCTTTTACGCCTTTTTCCATAAGTACAGGAACCGGTTTCCCAGGAGTTACTTCCCTCCCCAGTCTTGTTCCTACTGCTCTGGCACTTTTGATCAGTTCGTCGTATGTGCACGCTGTCTCTTCATCTGCAAAGGCAGTCTTACCCGGAAATCTCCGGGCAGACTCCTCTGCATAACATAAAATATTTCGAATCAATTTATTACTCCCCTAACCCGCTTTCTATAGCTTCTATCATTGCTTTTAATGCTTTTTCTTCTTCTTCCCCTTCACAGATCAGCAGAATCTCATCTCCTGATTTGATTCCGGCACCAAGGATACTTAGTACACTCTTGGCGTTGGCAATAGAATTCTCATACTCAAATGTAATCCGGCACTCAAATTTGTTTGCAATATTGCTGAAAATTCCAGCCGGACGCAGATGCAGTCCTGTTGGATTTGTGATTTTTACTTTCTGACTTACCATAGCTCTGCTCCTTATTTCTCTTCCAATATAACATTTACAGATACCGTGCTCTCAAGCACACAGCCATCCGGAACGCCTACCGTTACCGGGACTGTATATGTTCCAGCCGTCTGGTAGTTCTTAAGATCAATGCTTACATTATCACTGATCTTATATTGATCCAGTATATCTCCCGGCCCGCGGATCTGAATCTCCAGTACATCTGCTGATTCATAACTTAGTGATAATCCATTTGCCAGGTTATTTACCTTGATGGCTCCCATAGAAATATCATAAGATTTTGTTCCATCTTTGTCAATTCCTACAGTCACAACTACAGATCCGGCATTTTCATCTGTCAGTGAAATATCTTCCGGAAGATAATCTGTGATGTCCACAACTTTCTCTGTCTTAGAAGTCAGTCCGGACATATTGAGTGCCGATGCCGGAACTGAGATCTTCTTCAACTTTTTCAGTTCTTCCGCTCTGCCGGTCACATTTACATGATCCGGCTCATACTTGATATCGCTGACAGAATATCCGTCTGCTGCTGTAATCTGTGAAGTATCAAATTCAACCTTAACGCTCTTCGTCTCAAGCACCTGTACACTGACAGATACACCTTCCGTACCAAGGTTATTGGCAAGAAGTGACTGGTCGATCACATTGTTATCACTATCGTATAATACAAGCTCTGATTTTGTCACAACGTCTTCAGATAATCCGGATACACTGACAGACGCCTCAACTTTACTGATGGAATCAATGACAGACTTCGGTCCCCGGATAGATACCATCTCCGGCACTGCCTGAATCTCTCCAAGTGTATAGCCGTCTCGGACGGTTCCTGTCGTCTTTGGAACAATCGGGAATTTCTTCGTCTCTTCATCTTCCAGTTTTACCTGAAGATTACGTGGAGATACTTCTACACTTTCATAGTTGACTCCTGTAATCTCAACGCTGATCGGAATCTGTGTCTGAAGCGTCAGCTCTTTCATGTCTGCAGTCGCTTTTATATTATCTGCTTTTATCTTATTAAGTACAGATCTCTTTGCCCGTACTGTCACAGAGACATTCTGCGTGCCATCCTCAATCTGATAAGTCTGATTGGTCGCCGCAAGCACCTCTGCATTCGTTACCGCTACCGGTATATTATTAAATGTCTGGGTTGTTACCGGGTCATCGATATTTACCACAATCAGCCACAGCATCACTGCCAGGAGGAAGGATAATATCTTAAGGCCCCAATTATTCATCAGTCCTTTTTTCATCTTTATTCCTTCCTTTCCATATATGTTGCAGGAAATTCTTATTCTCCGGCTTTCTGTTCTGTATATAAGTCAGCTTCTCGCGAAGTTCTTCCCTCGTTACTGCCCGATCAAGCACACCTCCCTGTGCTACAGATACCTTGCCGTTCTCCTCAGACACAACGATGATCAGAGCATCACTGACCTCACTCATGCCTACCGCTGCTCTGTGCCTTGTTCCAAGCTCCTTGCTAAGCCCCATGTTATCAGACAATGGCAGATAACATGTCGCAGATACAATTCTGTCACCACGGATAATGATAGCACCATCGTGAAGTGGTGTGTTGTGCTCGAATATATTCATCAGTACCTGCATGGATACGAGACAGTCCATCTTAATTCCTGTACTTTCATACTCCGTCAGATGTATTGCCTGTTCCACCACAATCAGTGCTCCAGTCTTCACGCGGCCCATATTGTAAGCTGCATCAATAATACTGTCCATGGTATCTTCACTGAACCTGCTGCTTTCTTTGTTCGTCTCAAATGGTACGATTGAACTCAGGAACTGCTTCTCCCCAAGCTTTTCCAGAGCCCTTCGAAGTTCCGGCTGAAATACTACAACTGCCGCCGTAGCCAGTACCGTTACCGAATTCCTTGCCAGAAATAATATTGTATGCATCTTAAAAACTGCTGCAAGCAATACAAAGATACCAAGTACAACAATTCCTCGCATCAGCATCCATGCTTTTGTATTGATCAGCCACATTGCAATATGATAGATCAGATATGTCAAAATCAGGATTTCAATAATATCTGTCAGATGCGCATCTGGAAAATACAATTCCTGACTGACGGCTCCTAATACATGCATAATATACTGTTTCACCCGGTCACCCCCTTTTGCTATAATTATCTATCTTCCCATTTAAAATTCTTTTTTATCTCATATCAGGATCATTTTCAAAACTTCTTCTTAAAAGCTCCTGATCCACATCAGCGTCCATAACATTACGTCTTTTTGATGCCGGACGTTTTTTCTTTTTTTGTCCCTGCTCGCTTTGACGTGCCTTTTCCTGTGCCTGTTTTTTTGCTTTTTTTCTAACTTCCGCAGTATCCATGATCTCCGTTTCCTGTCGTTCATTGATCCGCTTCACCGTCTTCTCCGGTGTAGATACTACAATCTTCGGAACTGCTTTTACATAGTAATAGTATTCATCATCTTCGTACTGAAGATTCTCACTTCTTGAATAATCTACGGAGAAAAAGAACAGTTCCAGAATCACTCCGATAACCGCTGCTCCGATACTTCCAAAAATCAGTGAACCGTAAGATGCATGGACTCCCATAGCAACATCTCCGATTGCCACTACTACAATATTCACAACAGCTCCCGTTATAACTGCAATAGTCCATGCATGTGCGATTGCCTGTTTGCGAAGCGTATAAACAACCAGTGCACAGATAATAAATGCAACAAGGACAATCCACAGTTCTTTATTCTGGAAGACCTGTTTTGCATATTTCCCAATCTGTCCCATCATACCTTTCACAGAACCGCCCTGCATACCGGAGGCTGCTTTTTTCATATAAGCCATCATATAATATACAACCGTTCCACATCCCACTGCCACCATGGAAATCGGTGACATTAAAAGCGCACATGAGATTGGAACAACAACCGGAATCTTAAGTGCAAATGCCAGTGGTGTCAAAAGTACAACGATTGCCATCTTCGGTGTAAAACGAAGATAAAAAATATACATGATCAGGAAAATCAATGCTGTTACAACAAGTGCTGCGATGGATACTGAATACATATGTACTAGGATCAGTGCTGTTGCCAGAATCACTGTAATGATCGGTGGAAAGAAAGTTGCAATAATTGCAAGTGCCAATGCCACCACCGGCGATGCCAGTGTCTTCATAAATCCTACATTATTGTTGATCATGTAAAATGTCATGACCGCCAGAACAAATTGTATTGCTTTATCCGCCACAATTGAGTATCTGGAATACAAATCCTGCATTCTCTCCCGTATTACATATAAACTGTCCATTACTTTGTCTCCTTTTCATACATCTTCAACAATCTCGTCAGAATGTGATTATATCTCTTTACCCGCTGTCTCGCTTCCTGATGCTTTTTATTGTACAGGTGGCTTGCAATTCCAATATAAGTCACAAGAACTACCACATATCCGACAACTGCCGCGAGAACCAACGTGATCAGTAATGCTGTTGACATCTTCTCCATCAGAGTATCAAGTCCTGCAATCATCGCAATTGCCCAGGCTGCTATATATCCTATTGTCACCCACAGAACCGTATATAAAATGTGCACTCCGGCATAATCTTTTCGATAGTATTCACTGATTTTAAAATCCTCTTTTCCCTGCGTCTGATCATACAGGGCAAGCTGAGTCATTAGCTTGACTTTTCGCTCATCTAACATATATGCACCTCAAAATCCTTTTTTATCGATGAAACATCATTTTCAGTATAGCAAATCTCAGTACCCTTGTCCAATACTTATAGTTAAAAAGTAAACTTTTTGGAACCCCATAGTTTTCAATACTTTTGCCACTTGATCCACGGTATTCCCTGTTGTGTAAATATCATCGATAATAATGACACGTCGAAAATCTGTCGGAAGTCTGTCCGGATCTCCTCCCGGAGCAAATGCATGTTCCAGATTCTTTTTTCTCCCTCTGGGATCCAGCTTTTTCTGATAACCAGTATAATGAACCCGTTTTACCAGATTCGTAACAACCGGAATCCCAAGTATTTTTCCTATCTCTTCTGCCAGAAGCTCCGCCTGGTTGTAACCACGCTTCCTGCGTCTTTTTCTGTGCAGAGGCACCGGGACAAGTGCCTGCGGTCTCCATCTTCGGATCTCTTCTGCATATTTTATACAGATTTCCTGTGCAAAATACTTCGCAACATATCTCTGATTGTGATATTTTAACTGGTAAATTGCCTGGTTCACCGGAGCTTTATGAAGCCACACCGACAACCCTCTTTCATAAATGTGTTCTGTGTTATAGCAGTCATGGCAAAATTCCCTCTCTTCACAGCGGATTGGTTTCCCACATTTCAGGCATCGCGGTTCATGAATCTCTAATTTTTCCACAGCTCTCCTACACAAAGGGCATACTCCCCCACGATTTACCTTTCCACAAAAAGGGCAGATAGAAGGCCAGAAAATATCCAACACCTTTTCTGACCATATTTCTCCTTGTCTTTCTCTGCTTTTTTCGTACTTTCTATTATATTTTACATTCTTTTTTTGATTATATTTTTCTATGATCACTATGCAAGTTCTCGGATTCGCTCTGCCAGACTTGTATTTCGCCGCTGCTCGCTGGTATTCTGGATCATTTCCTGAAATACTGAATCACTGCCCACAAGTGTGACACATTTTCTTGCTCTTGTCACTGCTGTATAGATCAGATTCCGGTTGTAAAGCTGTCTTGGTCCTTGAAGAAGCGGGATCACAACCGCCGGATACTCACTTCCCTGAGCTTTATGTATGGTGATCGCATAAGCAAGCTCCAACTCATCAAGAATCGCATATGGATACTTCACCTGGCGCTGTTCGTCATACTCAACCGTAACCGTCTCCTCGTAAGCGTTGATACTCTTGATGATTCCCATGTCGCCGTTAAATACGCCCAGTCCTTTGTCAATGGTCATTCCGTATTTCGTGCAGACTTCCCACTCTAACTGGTAATTGTTCTTAATCTGCATCACCTTGTCACCTTCACGCAGCAGGCGGTCTCCCACTTCTTTTTCCTGCTTTTGGGGTGATGGCGGATTCAGATACTGCTGAAGGATTTTATTCAGCCTCTCCACGCCCAGATTTCCTTTTCGCATCGGTGTCAGCACCTGAATGTCATAAGGTGAGGCATCTACGAACTTTGGAAGTTTTTTCTGGATCAACGTAATTACAACACTGATGATCACATTTGGATCAGACCGTTTTAAAAAGAAAAAGTCCATACTTTTATTGTCCAATATGACTGGTTCTCCACGGTTAATTTTATGTGCATTTACGATAATATCACTCTCTTTTGCCTGCCGGAAGATTTTCTCCAGCTTTACAACCGGGAAACAATCCGATGCGATCATGTCTTTAAGCACTCTTCCAGGGCCTACACTTGGCAGCTGATTTCCGTCTCCGACCATGATCAGTCTGGTCCCCGGCATAATCGCGTCAAGGAGTGCCTTCATAAGCGGCAGATCTACCATGGACATTTCATCAATGATAATCACATCTGACTCCAGCGGATTCTCTGCATTTCTTCCAAATCCATTTCCAAATCCGACATTATCTCTCTTATCATCATCTTCCGGATTGCCACTGACTTCCAACAGGCGATGAATGGTCTGAGCCTCACAGCCGGTTGCCTCTGTCATGCGCTTCGCCGCACGTCCGGTCGGTGCTGCAAGAAGGATATCTGCTCCTTCTTCCTCAAAGAAATGGATCATTGCATTGATCGTCGTTGTTTTTCCGGTTCCCGGTCCTCCAGTCACGATCAGAATTCCGTGCCGCACTGCTTCCATTACAGCTTCTCTTTGTCTGTCATCCAGTGCCAGTTCTGCCTGTTCTTCTATCATATGGATGCGATGCTCCAAAACAGACGGTGTCACATCAAAATCTACATTCAGATCATGCAACATCTTTGCAACCGTGAGTTCCATATAATAATAATGGGCGGAATAAACACGAAGCCCTTCATCAGACTCTTTCAGAACAACTTTTTTCTCCATAGCAAGATCCATCACATATTTTTCAATATGCTGAATCTCTACATCGAGAAGCTGACTGGCACGATATAGCAGAACCTCCTGAAGAAGATAGACATGTCCTTCACTGACACTCTGAATCAATGTATAGAAAATACCACTTCGGATCCGATAATCAGAATCTGTGTGTATCCCGACCTTCGACGCAATCTCATCGGCCGTCTTAAATCCAACTCCCGGCACATGATCTGCCATCTGATATGGATTTTCTTCTATTACGCGATAAACGCTCTGACCATAATGCTGATAAATCCTTGCCGCCAGTGTCGTAGAAATGCCATATTTTTGCAGATAGATCATGGCTTCCCTCATATCCTTTTTTTCTTCTACCTGAATGGCGATTTCTCTGGCTTTCCGCTCGCTGATCCCTTTTACCTCGGCAAGACGCTCCGGTTCTTCTTCAATAATGCGGAATGTATCACCACCGAACTTCTTCACGATCCGTCCTGCCAGCGACGGTCCGACACCTTTGATGGCTCCGGAACCAAGATAACGTTCAATCGACACCTTATCTTCCGGCTGACATACCTTCGAAGTCTCTACCTGAAGCTGGGTTCCATACACTTTGTGTACAATGTACTCTCCCGTCAGCTCCAACAGTTCTCCCTCTTCAATGTAGTGAAACTTTCCTACACAAGTCAGGTCTCCATCATCATTATTTAAATTAAATACTGTATACCCGTTGTCTTCATTCCGGTATACAATGTGCTCTACATATCCCTTAATCTCTTCCATCTATTGTCCCAAATCTGCCCGACAGTTCAAGAATGCCTCGGCATTCTTTACAGTTCCCGTCTTGCGCTCATAAGTTCCACATATTCTCCGGTTCCGATTGCTACGACCTGCGTCGGCTCCTCTGCAGTCATTGTATTGATTCCGGTTCTCTCCTCGATCATCTCTTCCAACCCGCGAAGCTTTGCTCCGCCTCCGGTCAGCATGATCCCGCGTTCCAGAATATCTGCGGAAAGCTCTGGCGGCGTACGCTCCAGAACGCTGATAATTGCTTCAATAATCTGGTTGGATGTTCCCTGAAGTGCCCGTTCTGTCTCTGCCGAAGTCACCGTAACTGTCTTTGGCAGTCCTGTAACCAGATTCCGTCCACTGACCTCCATCGCTTCATTTTCAATCAGAGGATACGTCGTTCCAATCTTAATCTTGATGTCTTCTGCGGTCCGGTCTCCGATCAGCAGATTGTGTTTTTTCTTCATATAACGTACAATTGCCTCATCAAAATCGTCTCCGGCAACTTTCAATGAGGTACTGACTACCGTACCTCCAAGAGATATCACGGCCACATCGGTCGTACCTCCCCCGATATCTACGATCAGATTACCACATGCTTTGGAAATATCAATACCTGCACCGATTGCTGCCGCCACAGGTTCCTCGATCAGATAGACATCTCTGGCTCCTGCCGCAAATGTCGCCTGCTGTACCGCATTTCTCTCAACTTCCGTCACACCACTTGGCACACAGATACTGATACGTGGTTTCTGAAATGTTCTTCTTCCCAGTGCTTTCTGAACAAAATACTTGATCATCTTCTCTGTCACAGTATAATCGGAAATGACTCCCTGACGCAAAGGACGCACTGCGATAATATTGCCTGGCGTTCTTCCCAGCATCAGACGTGCCTCCTCGCCGATTGCCTTCACTTCATTGCTGTCTCTATCAAATGCAACGACAGAAGGTTCTTTGAGTATGACTCCCTTTCCCTTCACATATACAAGAATACTGGCTGTTCCCAGATCTATTCCAATATCTACTGCCATGATATAACCTCTTTCTTTCTGCTATCCCTTTTATCCATATCATTATCTTTCGTTTTCTCAAGAAGTGCAACCCTTTTTTCCTTAAATATTTGTGAAGATACTTATTTTTCAAGCATCGGCTTGATATATTTTCCGGTGTATGATACCGGACTTTCAGCCACTTCTTCCGGCGTTCCCTTTGCAATAACGGTTCCGCCTTTGTCACCGCCTTCCGGTCCCATATCAATAATATAATCTGCTGTCTTGATCACATCCAAATTATGCTCAATGACTACGACTGTATTGCCGTCCGCTGATAATCTATGCAGAATCTCTGTCAGTTTATGCACATCTGCAAAATGTAATCCTGTCGTAGGTTCATCTAGTATATAGATGGTCTTTCCCGTACTTCTCCGACTCAGTTCTGTCGCCAGCTTGATCCGCTGCGCCTCTCCTCCGGAAAGCTGTGTGGAAGGCTGACCGAGACGGATATAGGAAAGTCCCACATCATAAAGCGTCTCCATCTTTCTTCGGATACTTGGTACATTTTCAAAGAAATGCAATGCCTCTTCCACGGTCATATTGAGTACATCATAAATACTCTTTCCTTTGTATTTTACCTCCAGTGTCTCCCGGTTATACCTCTTTCCGTGGCAAACCTCGCAAGGTACATAAACATCCGGCAGGAAATGCATCTCGATTTTCAGGATTCCGTCTCCGGCACAGGCTTCACAACGTCCGCCTTTCACATTGAAACTGAATCTTCCTTTCTTGTATCCACGTGCTTTTGCGTCTGCTGTAGATGCAAAAAGGTCACGGATGAGATCAAATACTCCCGTATAGGTTGCCGGGTTTGATCTTGGTGTTCTTCCAATCGGTGACTGGTCAATGGCAATAACTTTATCCAGCTGCTCCAGACCATCAATGGCATTATGTTTTCCCGGAATCACTCTTGCTCTGTTCAGATCTCTTGCAAGACGTTTGTACAAGATTTCATTTACAAGCGAACTCTTTCCAGATCCAGACACACCTGTCACACAGGTCATCACACCAAGCGGGATCTCTACATCCACATTTTTTAAGTTATTCTCTCTTGCTCCTCTGATCTTAATCCAGCCTGACGGATCCGCGCGGTGCTCCGGTACCGGAATCTGCATTCTTCCACTAAGGTAAGCCCCTGTGATGGATTTTTTATTCTTCATGATCTGCTCTGCGGTTCCACATGCAATTACTTCTCCTCCATGCTCACCGGCACCAGGTCCAATGTCCACAATATAGTCTGCCGCACGCATCGTATCCTCATCATGTTCCACGACAATGACAGAATTGCCAAGATCACGCAGATGCTTCAGTGTTCCGAGCAGTTTGTCATTATCCCTCTGGTGCAGGCCGATACTCGGCTCGTCCAGAATATAAGCCACTCCCACCAGACCGGAACCAATCTGTGTCGCAAGACGGATTCTCTGCGCTTCTCCTCCGGATAATGTTCCGGTAGCACGGGCAAGCGTCAGGTAATCCAGACCTACGTCCATCAAAAACTTGATTCTCGCCTGAATCTCTTTTAAAATCTGTCCTCCAATCATCTTCTGCTGTTGCGTAAGCTCCAGACTACCCATAAATGTTTGCAGGTTTTCAATGGACATCTCCGTCACTTCTGCGATATTTTTACCACCGACCGTCACTGCAAGCGCTTCCGCCTTCAGCCGCTGGCCGCCACATTTTCTACACGGAGTGATTCTCATAAACTCTTCATATTCTGCCTTCATTGTCTCAGATGAAGTCTCCCGGTATCTGCGTTCTACATTGCGGATCAGTCCTTCAAATGCAACATCATAGACACCTTCTCCGCGCTGGCCTTTATAATGAACTTTCACCTCTCGGCCATTCGTTCCGCGGATGATCACATCATGGATTTCCTGTGGATAGTCCTGAAATGGCGTGTCCAGAGAAAAATCATATTCTTTACTGAGCGCGTCAAGAATCGCATAGGTAAAACTCTTCTTATCCGTACAAGACTGCCATCCCATTACGGTAATCGCCCCTTCGCTGATGCTCAGTCTCTTATCCGGAATCATCAGATCCTCGTCAAATTCCATCTTATATCCAAGCCCGAAACACTCCGGGCATGCGCCAAATGGATTGTTGAAAGAGAAGCTTCGCGGCTCTATCTCATCGATACTGATTCCACAGTCCGGGCAGGAAAAGCTCTGACTGAAATTCATCGGCTCCCCGTCAATAATATCTACAATCATCAGCCCCTCTGCCAGATGCAGTACATTTTCAATCGAATCCGTCAGACGCTTCTCAATTCCCGGCTTCACCACAAGTCGATCCACGATGATTTCTATATTATGCTTGATGTTCTTATCTAATGCGATCTCTTCGGATAATTCATACAGATTACCGTCCACACGCACACGTACATATCCGCTTTTCTTCGCTCTCTCCAGAAGCTTTTCATGGCGTCCTTTTCTTCCACGGACAACTGGAGCAAGGAGCTGGATCTTCGTGCGCTCCGGCAGTTCCATGATCTGATCTACCATCTGATCTACCGTCTGTTTCTTAATCTCACGGCCACATTTCGGACAATGTGGAATTCCGATTCTCGCATATAACAGACGAAAATAATCATAGATCTCCGTCACTGTTCCTACTGTAGATCTTGGATTGCGGTTCGTGGATTTCTGGTCAATGGAAATTGCCGGAGAAAGTCCTTCAATACTCTCCACATCCGGTTTCTCCATCTGCCCCAGGAACTGTCTTGCATAAGAAGACAGAGACTCCATATATCTCCTCTGTCCTTCCGCATAAATGGTATCGAACGCCAAAGAGGACTTTCCTGAACCGCTAAGTCCGGTGAGAACTACCAGTTCATTTCTTGGAATATCCAAGTCTATATTTTTCAAATTATGCTCATTTGCACCTCGTATTTTAATAAATTGTCTTTTTTCATTTTTTGCTGCCATATTTTTAAATTTCCTTTTATTATTTCAAGAATGCCTCGGCATTCTTGTTGCGAGGTGCGCGTCATGTAATTGCATGACATACTTCTACTGCGCACCTCTGCAAGTCTACACTCCGTTTCGGTCGGCGCAAAACCATTGTCCACCGGACAATGTGCGCCCTGCCGGAAGCTATATCTGTTCATTTATTGATAACAGGTTTAAAAGATTCGAAACTTCCTATGCTTACACAATGGTGGAATGACCTTTACTACTCTTTAAGCATCTTCTTCAGCTCGATCAACTTATCACGCAGCTCTGCTGCTGCTTCAAAATTCAACTCTGCTGCTGCCTTCTTCATCTGCTTTGTCACATCGGCAATCAACTTCAAAAGCTCCTTCTCACTCATGGATTCCGGATCTTTATCCATCTGAAGTTCTGTGGCAGCAACCTTCTTAGAAATGCTGATCAGGTCACGGACACTCTTCTGAATCGTAGTTGGCGTAATACCATGTTCCTCATTATATGCCATCTGGATCTTGCGGCGACGCTTCGTCTCTTCAATCGCATTCTTCATGGAATCTGTCATATTATCTGCATACATGATAACATGACCTTTTGCATTACGTGCTGCACGTCCGATTGTCTGCACAAGAGATGTCTCTGAACGCAGGAATCCCTCTTTATCCGCGTCCAGAATCGCCACAAGCGTGATTTCCGGAATATCCAGACCTTCTCGCAGAAGATTGATTCCGACCAGAACGTCAAAAACATCGAGACGCATATCCCGCACGATTTCTGTCCGCTCCAGCGTATCAATATCCGAATGCAGATAGCGGACACGAATACCAAGTTCCCGCATATAATCGGTCAGATCTTCTGCCATTCGTTTCGTCAATGTAGTGATCAAAATCTTATGTTTTCCTGCAATCTCCTTCTTCACTTCACCAATCAAGTCATCAATCTGTCCCTCAACCGGGCGCACCTCGATTTCAGGATCCAGAAGTCCTGTCGGACGGATCACCTGCTGTGCACGTAAAAGTTCATGCTCTTCCTCATACTGTCCAGGTGTCGCAGACACAAACAGTACCTGATCAATCTTACTTTCAAATTCTTCGAAACTAAGTGGACGGTTATCCAGCGCAGACGGCAGCCGAAATCCATAGTCCACCAGCGTTCTCTTTCTGGACTGATCTCCGTGGTACATACCTCCAATCTGCGGAACTGTCTTATGAGACTCGTCAATCATCATAATAAAATCGTCCGGAAAATAATCAATCAAAGTATTGGGCGGCTGCCCCGGCGCAAGCCCCGCCAGATGTCTGGAGTAGTTCTCGATCCCGGAACAAAAACCTGTCTCTCGCATCATTTCTATATCAAAATTCGTTCGCTCCGCAATTCTCTGGGCTTCCAGAAGTTTATCTTCACCTTTGAAATATTTCACCTGTTCTTCCAGTTCAATCTCAATATTTTTAATTGCTTTTTCCATACGCTCCTTCGGTACAACGTAATGGGATGCCGGAAATATTGCAATATGATTCAGCGTATTTTTAATCTCTCCGGTAAGCATGTCTATCTCCGAAATCCGGTCAATCTCATCTCCGAAAAATTCAACTCTGATAGCTGTATCGCCACGGTCTGCAGGTACAACTTCTATTGTATCTCCGCGCACCCGGAATGTTCCCCGCTTGAAATCCATATCATTTCTGTCATATTGAATATCTATCAGCTGGCGTAACACTTCATCTCTGTCCTTCTCCATCCCCGGTCGGAGCGATACCATCATCTGTTCAAAGTTTTCCGGTTCACCAAGACCATAGATGCAGGAAACGCTGGCAACTACAATTACGTCCCTCCGCTCGATCAATGCTGCTGTCGCAGATAATCTCAGCTTATCAATCTCTTCATTGACAGAAGAATCCTTCGCAATATAGGTATCAGAAGATGGGACATAAGCCTCCGGCTGGTAGTAATCGTAGTAGGAGACAAAATATTCCACTGCGTTATTTGGAAAGAACTCTTTAAATTCCCCATAAAGCTGCGCTGCCAGTGTCTTATTGTGTGCTATGATCAGCGTTGGTTTATTCAATTGTTGGATGACATTCGCCATCGTAAATGTCTTACCAGATCCGGTGACGCCAAGCAATGTCTGGCACTGATTGCCTTCTTTAAAACCTTCGACTAGTTCTTTGATCGCCTGTGGTTGGTCGCCGGTTGGTTTATATTCTGACACTAATTCAAAATGATCCATGTGATTTCTCCTGAATAATCTTCCTAAATTTACATAATTACTAACTTTGGTTAAAAAGTTTATCAAATAATATTCTATTTCTTTTTTTCGAATCTTGTATCAATTTATTATAGGGAATAATTTCTAAATACGCTTTATAAGAATCAATATACTTATAAAAACCCATATTATCTGGAGTTACTTTCAAGTCCTCTAGTTTAGCCAGCTTCTTTATACTTAAATCCCCATCACATATAATATAACAAAAAAATCGAATATTTTCTGTTCCATTCAGAAATTCACCATCTTTCGTCTTCACTTTTCCCTCTACTATATCATCCATATATTCTTTAATTTGCCTAATTGGATTTTCAGCATCATTATAGTGTTCTCTGCCCGGTCGTTTAAACTCAATTATCGTTATATTTCTATATGGTTGCTCCTCTTCGTCAGTAAATGCAAACGGCGAATCAAAAATTATTAAATCTGGCTCTTTTCCACTATTATTTTCAACTTCTTCCATCTTTTTTATTTTCATATCAGATGCAAGGTAATGATGATATACCAATTTTTCATCTATTATCCACAAATTATGTTGCAAATAATCTATATCATCTGAAGTTTTTGTCATTGGAAAAATAAGTTGATGAATATTTTTTTCATACGCATATTTTTGTTGTTCTTGATCTTTATATCTTATATTCTGCGCAAGAATGTCTAAAATCGTTTTTCTATGCATTACATATTCTGCCAAATTACTCTTCCCAATGTCAGACATTTTTTCTGCATAATTATTACGTTTTTCTAAATAACTTTCATAATCTACAATTCCATTCTTTAATTCTTGCTCTAGTTCCTTCCCTTCTCGCTTCAATTCCAGTTTAAATTTTTGTTCTTGTTTAAACAATTCCATTTCTAATTTTTCTTCATCTACTACCCAAGGTATTTCATTAAATATTTCCGGTTTATTCTTCAACAGCATTCTATATTTGGGATTTCTACCGAAAACATATGCTTGAATCATTTCTTTTTTCTTTTTATTACTATCTTCTATATCTTTCTTTAAATAGTCTAAAATAACCTTTTCTACACTTTCTGTAATATCATGTATACCAATATTTTCCACCAAGTTAGGCTGTTCAGGAAGTTCGATTTTTGTACGTTCTCTATTTACATGTTTATCTAACAGCTCGGACATTATATATCCATTATATATAAATTCCCCCTTTTCATCCTTTAATTTTACACTGATATTCCCCATTATTTTTGTCAAAGAGATAGGTTGTACAACCCAATGATTGGCACAAAAGTTCATTGTATGATTATCTTTAGAATTCATATAATTCTTAGAATGTATTATTTTAAAAGTAGTTCCTTTGATATCTATATCATCAATTTTTATATTATCTCCAATATTTTCTTTATATAATTCATCAATATCTATTATATCTTGTTCATCACTTACTATTATTTTAGGCGCTTTTCCCAATACATAATATGTAAAACAATGATTTAATATATTTTTCGCTATAGTATCTAATTTTTTTGGACAATTCCCTTTGTATTGTTCTCTTAACCCATTTAATCGTACTTTAGTAGTTTGTAAAACATCCGAACTTAATTCCTTAACCTTCATATCATGAACTGCATGATTTGCATCAAATAAAAACGTTCTGCATTTTTTCTTATCCTCTTCGACAAATATACTTTCTATACTGACACTACAAAACGCTTTTAACCACAACATTCTCCCAACACCTTTACAACCCTTTTGAATCTTATATTCACTAGCATAAGTATCAAAAGAATTATAATTTTCATCATCGAAGCCTATCCCATTGTCAACAATAATAATATTTTCTATATCCGTTTCCCACTGATTAAATAAATTCATTTGTTTATCACGTTCAACTATAATTTCTATTTTCCCATTCGATATTTGAGCATCTTCAATACTTTGTATAGAATTTATAATAGCCTCATATAAAGGTAATAACGGAGTCGTTTTGGGTAATGTGTGCAAGTCAACTAATCCTTTAAAATTCATTTTCATAAATTTTTCCTCCCACTACATATTCCTAATTTATAAATTGTTACAAATAACTTTCTTAATCATTTCCTTTAAGATATTTCTCTACTTCCCGATCAAATTCAGAAACATATTCTCTATCCTGTTTAACTCTAAATACTTCATATTCCTTCTCAGCTTTTTGCATAGCAACATCATGAGAAATTTTCCCTTTTCCATTCAGTACCTTTCGCCTATTATTCAATAAAAACTGATTCGTTTGATCAACCCAGTCTTGCATGCTCATTAATATCTCATCTTCAGCCATTAATTCTGCATAATCAATAAACATTGTCACAAGTCTATTCAATCGCGATAATTCTTTTTCATTCAAATAGTTTTTTGCTATTCCAATATCTCGTTTTAAAATTTTTCCATCCGGAGAATCTTTCCATGTAGTCAAACCCATTGCTGGTTTTTCCGAATCAGCACGTTCATATATCAATTCTGCCGCAGTCTTTCCGGTAACAGCAAAGTGAAGCTTATTTTGGACAAATGCATAAAATGCTTTTGTTATCTCACTGTTTTTATCATAATCATAACTGCACTGTTCAAATACATCCGTAATTTTCTGATAGGCTCTGCGCTCACTGGCTCTGATTTCACGAATGCGTTCAAGTAATTCATCAAAATAGTCTTTTCCAAAAGGTCTGCCGTTTTTAAGCATATCATCATTCAACACAAACCCTTTTGTAATATATTCTTTTAATGTTTTAGTAGCCCACTGCCGAAAGCGTGTAGCTTTCTTAGAATTTACTCGATATCCAACAGCTATAATTGCATCTAAATTATAACATTTTACTTTTCTTTTAACGTTACGCTGTCCCTCATTTTGAACTACCGAGAAAAACTCGGTAGTTCGATTTTCATCTAATTCTTCTTCCTTATAAATATTTTTCAAATGCAAGGATATATTATCTGTTGTACATTCAAATAAATCTGCCATTGCTTTTTGTGTCATCCAAAAAGTATCTTCTTTAAACATTACATTCACATAAATATTAGTGTCTTCCACTTGATATAAAACAATTTTATGTTCTTGATTCATTTATTTATCCTCTTATTTTAGCTACTTATAAAACATATCATTTTAGTATTAACAGTCCCTATTATATCAGACATTTTTTTGAAAGTATATAGATGAAGGCAAGAAAAAAGTACAAATGTTCGATTTTCATTTGTACTTTTTTATCACCACTATTCTATTTTTCATCATGCTGCGTTGAAATATTCCTCCAGGATTAAGTCTATTTCAACCATTTCTGAATAATCGTAATACTGATTTTTCCATCTCCATCCTTCTCGCCACACTTTAAATCCTACATCTGTAAGATTTAAAGTCAAGCTTTTTCATTCCATTGACAGATCAGACGTTTTCAATATATAATATTTTTATTACATTTGTAAGATTTGGAGGAATATCACATGAGCAAT
>OLNL01000582.1_pt1 | contig 39929 bp, 34 predicted proteins | sample 1672181 | NCBI WGS metagenome assembly OLNL01 (sample SAMEA3136656, study PRJEB25190) | human gut metagenome | biome: human gut; feature: human-associated habitat; material: faeces | place: Austria | collected 2013
CACACGCCCACATTCTGCTGACGCTCCGGGCAATGGACGAACACGGCAAGTGGCTCCCGAAAGCCCGAAAGGTATACGACCTTGACGAAAACGGTGAGCGCATTCAGCTTCCTTCCGGCAACTGGAAGTGCCACAAGGAAAACACCGTGGACTGGAACGACCAGAAGTACGCCGAGGTCTGGCGGCAGGGCTGGGAGACCATCACCAACCGCTATCTGGAAGCTGCTGGCAGACCGGAACGTGTTGACCTGCGCTCCTTTGAGCGGCAGGGCGTCCAGCAGATACCGACTGTGCATCTCGGCCCTGCGGCACACCAGATGGAAAAACGCGGGGTGGAAACCTTTCTCGGCAATCTGAACCGGGACATTCGAACCGCCAACAGCCTGATGCAGTCCATCCGCAGCGCCATCCGTGGGCTACAACGCTGGATCGCAGACCTGAACGAAAAGAAGCAGCTTCTTCTGGACGCTTTGGAAAAAGCGAAGGAACCCACGCTGTCCGACCTGCTGGTGGACTACTTCAACCTTCGCAATGAGCAGCGCAGCAATTGGTCTGGCAAGGCAAAACTGAAATGCACAGTTCGGGATTTTGAGGAAGTCAAACGGGCGGTGGACTACCTGAAGGCTCATTTTGTTGATGAGTCCGGGACAAGAGTAAAAGATGTCACGCTCAAAGAAGTAAATATTAATTCTGGTACATTAGAGGCATCCAGAAGCATTACGAATCAGCTCCAGATGAGACAGATTTATGCAAAATTGGATTCAATTCAGGAAATGCAGAGTTTCCAAATTGCAAGAGATCGGGACAGAGATATCAAATTCCATATTTCACATGTAAGATACAATTACTCCCCATAAAGGATGTTTTTGTCTCCGTATAGGTCACTCCGTTTGTTTTTTCTTCTTCTGGCTGAGTAGATGCTTTCTCTTGGCTGGCCGCAGCTTCTTCCGTTGCTATAGCCGCCTTGGAGCCGCAAGCCGTCAGCACCGCAAGCGTCACCAGCATCAGCAGCAAACAGAAAAGACCGCTTTTTGCTTTCTACAGTTTCTTCATTCCATGTTCCCCCAAAATTCTGATCCTCAAATTATGCTTCAAACATCTTCCAGCTGACACACCCATCCAGCCAGAATTTTCCGTTTCCAGAGGTCATACGTACCTTGTTCTGGGCATCCAGATCATTAAAGTGCCACCACTCCGAGGCCAGCGGTGTCATGCCTGCATTGGTGCAGTAGCTCTGCAGCCGCCGGGCACCGTCTGTCATGGATGACGATGCTGCGGCCCGCTTCCACGCGGTGGCGGAGTTGGATGTTACAGGCCCGGTAAAGCAGGCCGCCGCACTGCTCAACTCGTGCATGGCAGAGGGCATGGCGTATTCCTCACCCGTCACCTGTACAAAGGGACATCCCGCCATTTTGTGCTCCGTCTGCTCTGTGATGCGCAGCAGAGTCGTGTCCATCGCCACACCTCGTTGATGGTTAGAAAGAGACGTTGCAATGAACCAGCCGATATTCCACGCTCCCTTATTCAGCTCCGTCCTCAAATCCTTGTCGGCACGCGCCTTGGCATATACCGCATCCTTTACCAGCATCTGTACCTTATAAGGTCGGAACGTCTCTACGATCTTCAGGCAATCGCCCGCCTGCAGAGCGCTTTTTTGGGCTGCCCCGACTTTTTTTGCCATGGCATAGTTGATGGGCATTACATACTCATCCCGCCCAAGGCGTTGGTTATAGAACAGGCCGTCATACAGCTTTTGCCCCGTAATGCCCTCAATATCTTCGCCACAGGTCTTAAAAATCGATGCTGTTGCGTTGGGGTTTTCGTATACAATGGAGGGCAGAACATCCGGCAGATTGATCATGCACAATTCATTTTGCAACCAGCCCACGGTGCCATCCAGCAGGCAGACCTGCCAATATGATCCCGACTCCTGCCGGATGTAGAACATATCTCCCGCTGCCAGTCTGCGCAGCACCGCACTGGTCTCATCCGGTTTCTCGTACAGCGGCATCACGGCTGCTCCTACAAAGCCCGTTGAACCTTCCAGCGGCAGTTCAAAGTTCTGGGGGATTCGGATTCCCTCCTGCAGAACAGCATCGTCGTCCAGCGCCGCATTCATCAGCAGATCAGATTCAGAGGCCGGTCCGCTGCTTCCCTGCTGCGGCTGCCAGCTGACTGCCCGCTCTTCCACAGTGGGCTGCTGACACCCCGTCAGAAGCCATGCACATGCCATAGCCGAAAGACACAGAAAATCACGTCTTGTCGTTTTCATTCATTTTCCGTCCTTTCTGCCTGCTCCTGTGCCGGAGTTTCCGTCTCTACCGGTGTCTCCGGGATGGTCTCCGGTGCTGCCGCAGGTTCCTCTGCAGGCTGCGTCTGCTGCTCTGTTGCCGGAGTGGTCTGTCCATCTTCCGTTTCCGTCTGCGCAGGCTGCTCTTCCAACAGTTCTTCTTCCGGCGGTTCGCCCTCGGCATCCTCTGCAAGGTCTTCCTCCGGTGCTGCATTTCCACCCGGCTGAACGCTTCCGCTGCCGTTCAGATCGCTGCTCAGCGTGCCTTCCCGGAACATGCCCGCCTGGCTGATGCCGTTGATAAAGTAGTAGCTTTTTTCATGGGAATGGTCCCATCCCTGCTTCAGTGCACCACCTGCATCAAAGGCATAGGGCTGGCCATCGATCACACACCACCCTGTCATCTGGTTTCCGTTTTCATCCAGATAGTGCGTACCCGCATCCGTCTCGACCCATCCAGCCTGACTGATACCATCCACAAAAAGGTAATCTTTTCCTTCAAGCTGTATCCAGCCCTGTGCTGGTGCGCCGGTCTCATCGTAGTATTTCAGGATGCCCTCCACCTTTTTCCACCCATTCAGTCGGCCCTTCACCCGGCCGTCCGAATCAAGCTCCCAAGTCTTGCCATCCTCTTGATAGGTTCCGGTGCGCGGGTGTCCCGTTTCGTCAAAGCAGTACTCCACACCATCCAATGTGAGCCAGCCGGTATACAGTTGTCCGGTCTCTGGCTGAAAGTAGTAGTATTTTCCGTCCACCTTGGCTTCACCCCGGGTGATTTTTCCATCCTCGTCAGCATAGCCGATATAGCCATCCTCTTCGATCCAGCCGATCTTCAAAAAATGATTGCTGCCAAAGTAGTAGAGACTATGGTTGATCTCATACAGGCCCTGCACGCGTGTGCCAGTGGCCGGCGAAACAAAATAGCGGTGCAGGCCTTCTCCCTGCCACCCCACAGCCTTGCTCCGGATCATCTTGTGGACACCGAAAGCAGCCCCCGCAATCAGACACAGGCACACCAGTACCACACCGGCAACCTTCAACGGCGTAGCCTCTCTCCTTCTTCGTGTGTTCTGTGTCACACTAAACTGATATCGCTTGATTTTTTGGCGTTTCATTCTCATCTTTCCATATAAAGATTCAGCCCCTGGTAGAATGCCAGAGGCCGAATTTCATGTTCAATAGGCGTCCTGTACCGTCTCTTTGCCGTTTTCACGGTAAGTCGTCACCGTAAATCCATCATAATACAGCAGTCCGTCTTCACCGTCACCGATGCAGCTGGACGCATACTCCGAACTGGTCGGCTCGCCAATGGCAGCATACAGCTTAGAGACATCCTTGCCCACATACTTCAGGGCAGTTTCCAGACTGGCAGTCTCTGCCGGAGCGGCCGGCTCTGCAGGAGCCGCCTCACTGGCAGGCTTGCTTTCCACCGGCTGGGGTTTCTCCGCCTTGGAAGAAGCTGCCGCTTCCGTCTTTGCGGGCTCGGATTTTGTCTTCGGTTCAGCTTTTGATTCCACCTTGGATTCTGCCGGTGCTTCCGACACGGCCTCGCTTACAACAGAGGACGCTTCAGAAGCAGTTTCCGAAACAGCCTCGCTTTCCGATGCATCCTCTGATGCCGACTCGGACGAAACCGGATTCGACTCCACTGGGGAAGCCGATTCCGACACCGACTCCGCTACAGAAGCTGTACTTGTTTCCGCTTTTGCCCCGCAGCCAGATGCCAGAAGCATCACACCACAGAGGATTACACCCATCATCTTATAACTTGCTTTCATTTTGTTTTATCCTTCTTTCTATTCTTTCAATCGGTCAGAGAACAGCAGACCCATTCTCCACCCGACAGAAACGCAACTTTCAATTCCTGCTCTCGTAGGTTCTGCGGGAGATATGCCGTGAACGGCTGTTCGCTTTCTCCGCAGGGGGATGCCTCATAGGCCGCAGTCTCCGTCAGAATATAAACAGGCGAATCATCATCCACATTCTGCCCACTCAAGTCACCCGTCAGGCAGAATGTCCCTTCCATGCGGCTGTCCTCTCGCTGCGCCTTCACGCTTGTTCTGATGTCTGCCGCCGCAACCGCTGTGCGTTCCGGCGCGGGCAGTTCCGGGGCGCGTTCCAGCAGCCAGTTCAGGTTGCGCTCGACCAGCTCCACCAGCAGCACATCGGGCTGCTCTTCCATAGCCGCTGTCAAACGATATGGCATATTCCGGGAGAAGCAGGCACTGCCGTAGCTCTGCGCCAGGAAAGGATGCAGATTGATGCCAAAAGAATCCCGGTAAACAAAAACACTGCCGTCTGCCTCAGAATTTTTTGTGTGGATCGTGATATCATCCGCTGAGTGGAATTTTTCGTCATACTGATATGTAAAATCGTATGCCGTATCCTGTTCCGTCTCGCTTCCAGCAGGGTACACCATCTCATACAGATCGCCGGTATGCGGAAGCTTTTTCCCCGTAACAAAGGGATCAAACTCCACCTCACAGCCTTTCAATTCCTTCAGCAGGGCCTGTGCCGCGAGCTGTGCCCCCCGCATGTTCCAGTGGCTGTCCAGGCGGTAATACAACTGCTCTTTGGAGTTGGACAGCACCTCAAACAGATCGATATATCGGACGTTCTGCTGTTCCATCTGCTGTTTTAGCAGTTGGGCGTTCCGTACAGAAGCTGCCGCATAACGCGCCGGCATCTGACTGCTGTACATCGAATTTTTATTCGGTGCGATCGTAAAGCAGAAATCGATGCCGTTCTGTTCACAGTACTCCTGCATCAGCCCCAGCGCATGAGCAGCCGCATAGCTCTGTCTGGCTGTAAAAAGATTTGTACCAGTATAGTCCTCAAGGGTGCTTTTATAAAACAGCCAGCTATCCTTTCCCAGCAGCACACTGTTGCTGTCAAGCGTCTTAAATGCTGCTTCCGTAAGCCAATCGTTCAGCGTGATCATCTCATGACGAAAGCCGAAATGATCCGCAAAATAATCTGCAAAATCATTCAGGATGCCGGTATTGAAGTTTCCATCCTCTTTCCGCAGCTCCGGAAAGGAAGCAAGCTGCTCATTTCCAACTGCCTTTTCCACCTGCCAAGGCATCACGGCCGCAGGCAAAATGCAAACTGTGGCAATAACTCCCACAAACAGGACGTAACCTAATTTTTTCACTTGCATTTTCCCACCTCAGAACTGGAAATAGATAAAGGGCACATAGGACGCCGCCGATAAATGCAGAATGTCCACCAACAGAAGTGCCAGCGCCCCCGCATAACTCAGCACTCGAAGACACACATATACACTTCCGGTCTGCTGCTCCGCTTTACGGCAGACTAGCGGCAGAACCGGTGTGCTGCCCACAAGGCCAAGCAGCAGCGCAAACATAGTCAGAGGTGTCAGGCACTGTGCCAGCAGCAGCCCTGTCTGCGCAGAGGCCGAGATCCCGGAAAACATCGCCCCGATCATCGAGAAGGCCTGTCCCATGTTGTCTGCCCGGAAAATCACAAAACCAATCAGTACCACCAGCAAGGTGTATAGGTGTTTCAGCACTGTTTCCACCGGGTTTCGCCTGTTTTTCCCATGCTTTCCAAGCCCGAACAGCTTTTTTGCTGCGTCCTCTGCAACGATAAAGAAGCCATGCCACAGACCCCAGATGATAAAAGTCCAGTTGGCACCGTGCCACAGGCCCGTACAGAAAAACACGATCAGCTTGTTGCGGTAGGTCTTTGCCTTTCCCTTCCGGTTTCCGCCCAGAGGGATATACAGGTATTCCCGGAACCAAGTGGAAAGGGAAATATGCCATCTGCGCCAGAATTCCTGGATACTGGCCGAAATATAAGGATAATTGAAGTTTTCCTTAAAGTGAAAACCGAAGCACAAGCCAAGACCGATGGCCATATCACTATACCCGCTGAAGTCGAAATATATCTGCAGCAGATAGCATACGGCCGCCAGCCAAGCCACCCGGCTGTCCAGCACAGAGCGTTCAGCACTGTAGATCAAGGTTACAACACTGCCACAAACATCAGCAATCAGCAGCTTCTTGCTCAGGCCCACAATAAATCTTCGCAGCCCCTTTGCCAACTGCTCCAGTGTGCGGCGGCGGCTCTGAATCTCACCCGCTACATCCGCATAGCGGACGATGGGCCCGGCCACCAGTTGCGGAAACAGCGCAATGTACAGCAACACATCTTGGAAACGAGTGCTCTTCAAACGCTCATTCCTGTATACGTCGATCACATAGCTCAGCCCCTGGAACGTGAAGAACGAGATGCCTACCGGCAGAATGATGGAAGGCACCGGAATCGCCACGCCCGGCAGCTGATCCACTGTACGCACCAGAAAAGTCAGATACTTAAAAACACCCAGAATCCCAAGATTAACGACTACGGCAGTGCAAAGCACACTCTTTCGCCCAGAGACAAACAAGCCTGCAAGGTAATTGCAGAACACTGAAAAAAGCAGCAGCAGCACATACCACAGCCCACTGAACGCATAGAACAGCAGGCTGGCCGCAATGAGCCAGAGATTTTTCGCTTCCCGTCCGGGCAAAAGATAGTAGCAGCCAAGCACAACAGGCAAAAACAGAAACAGGAAAATTACGGAACTAAAAACCATTTTGCAGCTACCTCAACGATCACGGAAACTGGTAGCTGAACACGGTTTTATTCAACGGCATTTTGTACATATTGTATTCTGCATGGCCGTATTTACCAGCACGATAGCCCCACTCCAGTTCCACATCATAGATGTAGGGGATTCCATTCTCGTGGATCATGACCCACGCATGGTCAGAATCCTTACGGCCTACACCGCCGGACACTACATAGGCATCGTAGCCCAGCCGACGGGCCATGTAAAGGAACTGGCCTGCAAAGCAGTAGCAGTTGCCTTTTTTGTGTTCAAACATGAACAGCGCGCTTTCTTCTGCCCAGTCCGTCGTGCCTCTTGCCTGATGCGGACGGGCAAGATATGCGCCGTGATTTCGAACATACAAATATGCAGCACGCAGCTTCTGTTCCTTTGTCATGCCAGAGTTCGTGCACTCTGCCAACGCCTGATCCACATAACTGTCCAGAACTGCGTTGCCAGAGGTATAACGGCCATCTGCGCCAAAGGTGAGATGCCCTACCGCACCGTTCGTCAGACACGAACCGTCCGCCATAACATAATACATGCCGCCATCGATCTCCTGCAGGCCCTCGGCATACTGGTCAATCGCATAGCCATCCTGCGAGACATGGTAAAGCTTACCATCAATGGTTACAAAGCCAGCAGGATAGCTGTCAAAGAAACTGCCTGTCACCGACACATGGCACAGCACACCATCCACTACTGCAAAGCCAGCGGGGTAGCTGTCAATGGCGCTGCCCTCTTCTGACACATGGTACACTCCGTCTTCGATCTGCACAAAACCGGGCTGATAGACATCCAACTGACTGTCCGTATAGTGGTACAGCCTGCCATCCTGTACTTCAAAGCCGTTCTTTCGAAATAGACTTCCGCCCAAGCCAAATTTGCTTTCCTCTGTATCGATTCCCAGAAATTCCATCACTGCTTTGATGCAATTTTCATCTTCCTGCACCGGCGTGACCGCCGCCTGTTCCGCATGGGCCGTTGGCATCAGAAACATAGCCGATACCGCTAAAACGGAAGCCGTCATCTTGAGTTTTTTTAACATCTTTTTCATACCCCTCGATTTGATTTTATTGATACTCGTTCCAGATCTGCTCCTTCAGCTTTTTCTCCTGCCTGCGCAGGATTTGTGCCGAAAAGACTGCCGCAACAGCTGAAGCGATCATTCCAACGATTCCAATCACAAAAAAACTGTCCCGTGGACACACTCTTTCCCTCCTTATTTGAGCCATCCGCTTGATAATTGGCAAGTCTTGAAATATAATCATCACTTTTGTCAAGCAGACCGACTCAAACAATCATATGTCTCCCTCACTTTTTGTTCAGCACCCCATTATAACTTAAAAGCCATATATATCGCAGAGCACCCTACTCTACGACCATATTTTCTTTTAAATTTTACTGCCAATTCAGCTATCGGTCAAGGGAAATCAGTCCAAAAGCCAAGAAATTTCGGAAATAATGTTTGGAACAATCGACAGTTTTGCAAAAAAACATTACAATTTGATTGTATACACATTTCCAATCATACTGTTACATAGGCCAGAGTTTTCTCTCAGAAAGCTCTGTCTTTTTCTATTGAAAACATTTGTCCATCACACCAGTTACGGCTGTATGGACTGGTTCACGAATGCTAAATGTTCCGCACGCATTGTTTCCACTACTTTTATTTTGAATTCCCCACTATATTTTTTTGTGGTATTCCCTTTGGCATACAAAAACACCCCATTTCCTAAACAGTATACCATACTGTCTAACAAATGGGGTGCGGTTCACGGGGGCGCTCCCTTTTATTCCCTTATTTGTTTGTCCGCTCAGGCATCCGAGCGGGAGAAGGCGTTCTTCATATTGCAGCTCAGTTCAAAGAGTACCTTGTTCAGCGTATCGGCAGCGCGGGCCTTCAGCTCCCTGGCGATGGCCTCGTTGGCCTCCGTGCGCAGGGCGGCACGGCGGGCCGGGTCGACCTCCTGTGCCTGTTTTTCGTCGTAGGCGTTCAACAGAGCGCGTGTGGCGGAGAGGACGCCCTCCTCGTAGCGCTCGATGTGGAAGATGGACTTGCCGTAAGCGGCATCGGCCATGGCGGCGATCATCCGGCTGACCCAGTAGAAGCTCTCGGTGGAGACTTCGCCAGTGGTGCAGGCGAGGTAGGCCGGGGTGGTGTCCACATTGGCATAGAACGGCACCATCGTATTGAAGGCATTGGACGCATAGGCAATCCACTCCACCGTGCGGAACTCCTCCGGCAGATCCGGGCGCATCTGGGTCAGCGCCATGAAGCTGTTGCGGTTGATGCCGATCGTACGGTAGGCACCCTTGCTCTTCGGGTCGCCATAGGCGGCATACGGGTCATACGGTGTACCCTGATAGTGCGAAGACAGCAGGTATTTCACGTCTTCCGGTGTGATCTTCCGCTCTGGGACCATGCACCAGGGCAGGTCGTCCGAATGCGGGGTATAGTCTGCATCGGGGCCTTCCCAGACCCAGGTGTTGGGGTTCAGATGCCGCAGCATGAACCAGGCGCGCGGTGTGTTATACACATGATCGGCGTCGTCGTGGCTGCCGAAGGCATCGCGCGGGTTGAAGCTGCCGTCCAGCGAGAGGTCGAGGTGGTGCTTGTCCACAAAGTCCTTCAGGTCCTCCGAGCACATGTAGTTTTCCTGTGCGCCGCAGGCGTCGGCAAAGTCGAAGCTGTCAATGCCGAGCTGGTTGGGCATCACGACATAGCTGTCGTCCGGCACACGGCGGGCCATCCAGTGGTGGCCGCCGATGGTCTCCAGCCACCAGATCTCGTTCACATCCTGAAACGCGATGCCATTCATCTCATAGGTGCCGTACGTCCGGAGCAGCTCGCCCAGGCGCACCACGCCCTCGCGGGCCGAGCGGATATAGGGCAGCACGAGGCAGACGATATCCTCCTCGCCGATGCCGCCAGGCACTTCCGGCCGTTCCCCTTTGGCGGGCTGATACACCACCAACGGGTCTGCGCCCAGAACGCGCGGGTTGGACGTGATGGTCTCGGTAGCCGTCATGCCCACATGGGCCGCATTGACACCCGCTGCCGCCCAGATGCCCTCGCCTTCCACGGCGTTGGGCATAGCCGTCATCCGCAGCGCATGGCCGGGCAGCGGCACCTCCACATGGGAGATCACCGACCGATAGACAGCCGGGTGCTCCTCCGGCTGCACGACCACGAACTTTTTGGCCGTGAAATGCCCCGAACCCGAATCGTCGTTGCGGGCGACCATGGTGGAGCCATCGTATGATGCGTTTTTGCCGACTAAGATTGTAGTACAAGCCATTGTTCTGTCCTCCGAAATTGTTTCCTTATCTTTTCGGTTTGCCGAGGCTATTGTAAGCCTTTTTTGGGGAAAAGGCAAGATTTTTTGAACAGGGAGCGACAGCCTTTTTCCATGCAAAGCAAAAGGCGGCATGACCCGTTGTATGGGCCACGCCGCCTTTTGCTTCAGGGCTCGTTCGCCTGCAGCACACAGGCACAATATCCCGGTTCGGGCTGATAGCAGTGGATGGTCAGGTATTTGTCCACCTCCGGGCTGTAATCGTGGAGGGTATGCTTCGTACCGTTCAGCGCCACATCTGCATAGGACACCAGCCACTTTTTGTCCCCATTGGGGAACACCTTGTAAAACGAGCGATTCAGCATTTCCTCCACCGGCACACCTTCGATATTGGCCATTTCCGCATTGCAATAGCGGAAGATGAAATCCACGCCGCGTCCGTCCTCATTGAAGACCAGCTCGATGACACAGAACGCCAGCGGCATATCGTCCAGCAGGCTGCATTTTTCCAGCAGGCTCATGCTCATGGGGCGAGGCTTCGTGTCGGACAGCCCGATCTCCATGCGCAGGCGGCGGTGGCTGCTCAGGCCGCGCTTGCGTCCCTGAAACGTGCGGCCATCCGACATGGTATAAACACCATCGTTGCCGATGTTTACGATCTGGCTGCGGTTCACTGCGATTCCCTTGCTGATGTTCAGGAACTGATCTTCCGGCAGAACAGACAGGACGCCGTGCATCGGCGCATACAGCGCGGCTTCCCCGCCGTCCATGCGGTGAAGGACCGTTTTCCGGTCGCTGCGGTAAAGATATAAAATGTTTTCCGGGCAGAGATCGTGTTTTTGCATCCATCTATTCAGGTCGCTCATCGCAGTGCTCCTTTGTCAGTTGATGACTTTAGTATAACATACTGCCGTGCGGCCGACAAGGAGGATTCGTGAAAAAGCGCAGTTCAATGGAGCTTTCAACAATAATCCGAGGCATTTTTTGTTAAAACTCACGTTTTTGCGTGTCTCGCATAGAAACCATTGACTTTTCAGCATTCTTTTCGTATGATGAACGCAGAACACCGAATGGTTTTCCCCATAAAGCGCATACGCATAAAGCAAAAAGCATAACAGGAGGTTTCACGTCATGAAACTGACACGCCGGGAATTTCTGAACATTTCCACTGCGGCTGCGGTGGTCTGCACAGCTACACTTTTGCCCGTAGAGAAAGCCGCCGCAGCACAGCAGACGATGGCGGCGCAGGAACTTCTGGAACAGGCGTATCTGTACGCCTTTCCACTGGTTCTGATGGATGCGACCCGAAAGGTTTCAACCAACACAGAAACACCGAACGATACCCGTGCGCCGATCAACCAGTTCATCCATGCGAAAAAGCTGGCAGACGCCGCATCTCGCGCAGTCGTCACGCCGAATGTGGATACCATCTATACGCAGGCATTTCTCGATGTCAGCGCAGAACCGATGCTTTACGGTGTACCGCAGACGGACCGATTTTTCAATGTACAGGTGCTGGATGCGTGGACAAATACCGTTGCAGTGCTGGAAGCACCGGGCCTTTACGCGATCACCCGCTCGGACTGGCAGGGCAAACTGCCGGAAGGGGTGCAGCGGATCAATGTGCCGACCAATATGGTCTGGACCATTGCCCGCATCGTGCTCTCCGGACAGGAGGACCTGCCCAACGTCCGGGCTATTCAGGATAAGATGCAGCTGATGCCGCTTTCCGCCTATCAGGCGGGTGGATGGACCGCCCCCGCAGGCAGCTATGACCCTGCCAATGACTTTGTGCCGGTAAAGCACGTTCTTGCTATGGACGCAAAGGAATTCTTTGATACCGCCAATCAGCTGATGGAAGCCAACCCGCCCGCTGCGGCAGATGCGCCGGTACTCCGGGAGCTTGCAGCACTGCATATCGGCCCCGGCGAGAAGTTCGATGACAAGGCGCTGGGTCTGTTCAGCGGGCTGCGCTGGAAGCTGATGCTGCTCCAGCTGAAGAAAAAGCTGCTGAGCGAATCGAAGGGCTATACGCGCCAGATGGGTCAGTGGACCTATTTCGGCGACCCCATCGGCAACTTTGGCACAGCATATACCTACCGTGCCATGGTTGCGCTGCGGGGTCTGGGTGCCAACACCACCGATGTTGCCATCTACCCTAAAACAGATGTGGACAGCACCGGCACAGTCCTGACCGGCAAAAAGACCTATACGCTGCATATCGAGGCAGATCCTCCCACACTGGAAAAGGGTTTCTGGTCGGTGACCGCCTACGGGGAGAACGATTTCCTCATTGAAAACCCCATTGACCGCTACTGCGTCAACGACCGCTCCTGTCTGCACCGTAATCCGGACGGCTCGATCGATATCACCCTTTCCAAAGAGGCACCGGCGGACACGACCAACTGGCTGCCGGTAGGAGAGGGAGATTTCCACCTCTTCCTTCGTATCTATAAACCGGATGCCGCCGCACTGACAGACTGGCAGCCGCCGGTCGTCCGCACAAACTGATCCGTAATAAGGAGAATCCTGCTATGAAAATGACCCGTCGGAATTTTATTTCAGCTTCGGCTGCTACAATGCTGGCGTGCGGAGTATCCTTGTCTGCGCATGCAGCAGGCAGCACCGACGAAAACAGTCTGAACTTTATCACAGACATTTTCAAGGACTCCACCCAACCGGGCGAGATCGAAGAGGCAACGGCTATCACGGCAGAAAAGAACGCCGAATGGTATGAAACACTGGATTTTTCCGACAGGCGGGAGTTTGCCAACGCAGAGCGCGGCTGGCTGGACAACGCAGAAGGCAGGATCATCGATGGTGATGATAACAGATCTGCATGGGATCTGCAGAGCTACGGCGATTTGAACCGGGACGCGCCGGACACCGTCAATCCGAGCCTGTGGCGGAATACCCAACTCAACGCCAAAGCCGGTCTGTTTGAAGTGTGCGACGGCATCTATCAGGTGCGCGGCTTCGATATGGCCAATACGACCTTTATCCGCACCGACCATGGCTGGATCGTGTTTGACGTGCTGATGTGCAGGGAAAACATGAAAGCCGCCAAGGAACTGATGGAAAACCGCTTCGGCCCGCTGGAGATCAAGGCCGTACTGTACAGCCACTCTCATGTGGATCACTTCGGCGGCGTGGAGGGTATCATCGACCGCGCACAGGCAGCAGATGCGAGCCTTTCGCTCCAAGACCAGCTGGCTTCCGGCAAGATCCCTGTGTTTGCGCCGGCGGGCTTTCTGAAGCACGCCATCAGCGAGAATGTCTACGCGGGCATCGCCATGGCGCGGCGCGCACAGTTTCAATACGGCACGGTGCTTAACAAGGGCGAAAAGGGTGCGCTGAGCGTGGGCATCGGCATGGGACAGTCCACCGGTACGGTGTCCCTCATCGCTCCTACCTACGAGATCGGGGAAGATCTCCCGAAACTGACCATCGACGGACTGGAGATCGAGTTCCAGCTGACCCCCGGCACCGAAGCCCCCGCCGAGATGAACGCCTATTTCCCGAAATACCGCGCCCTCTGGATGGCGGAAAACTGCACCGGCACCCTGCACAACCTCTACACCCTGCGCGGCGCAGAGGTGCGCGATGCCAACGATTGGGCAAAGTATATCATCGAGGCCGACCAGCGCTTCTGCAATAAGACCGATGTGGTGTTCCAGAGCCACAACTGGCCGCACTGGGGCGAGGAGATTCATGAGTATCTGCTGAACACAGCCGCCATCTATAAGTTCATCCACGACCAGACCCTGCATTACATGAACCAGGGGTATACCTCGAATGAGATCTCGGCGATGCTGACCCTGCCCAAAAAACTGGAAAAGGTCTGGTACACCCGGCCGTATTACGGCACACTGGCGCACAATTCCAAGGCCGTTTACCAGAAATATCTGGGCTGGTACGATGCCAACCCGGTCAACCTGAACCCGCTCCCGCCCAGCGATACCGCCAGGAAGCTGGTGGAATATCTGGGCAGCACAGAGCTGGTGCTCTGCAAGGCGAAAAAAGACTACGAAAAGGGCGAGTATCAATGGGTAGCGCAGATCACCAAAGAACTGGTCTACGCCGACCCGTCCAATCAGAAAGCACGCAATCTGTGTGCAGATGCACTGGAACAGCTTGGCTATCAGGCAGAGTCCGGCGCGTGGCGCAATGCCTATCTGATGGGTGCCGCCGAGCTGCGCAAGGGCAACCTGTCCAAACTGGCGCGCTCAGCCAATGGACTGACCGCGACAATGGGCGAGATGACCATCGCCATGCTGCTGGATTACATCGCGATCATGACCGACGCCAATGCCGCCCAGAACGATGATCTGACTCTGAATCTGACGGTGACAGATGTGAAGGAACAGTTCTATGTAACCCGTAAGAATGGCATCCTGCTGTCTTACCCCGGCGAGAACCATCCGGATGCGCAGGCTTCCGTCATCTGCAAGCGTCTGCAACTCTTTGCCTTGATGACAGGTCAACAGGCCGGTCAGGTACAGATCAGCGGCGATGCCACCGTTCTGAAGCGCCTGCTGGCGTACGCCTCCAAGTTCGAGAAGACTTTCAATGTGATCGAACCGTAAAAACTGACTGCAAACAAAAAAGCGACAGGAGCCGTTTTCTGCGGCTCCTGTCGCTTTTTGTTTCCTGTGCGCGTTCGCGGGAACGTTCCATTCAGCGGGCCTTCTTGGGGCCGCTGTCGTCCGGGGCTGCATCCCTGCCGGAATTCAGAATTGCTGCGAACTGCTGCAGCTGCTTGAGGGAGCTGACCCCCAGCTTTTCGTAGATGTTCTTGTTGTGGAAGCGCAGGGTGCTGTCCTTGATGTCCAGCTGCTCCACGATCTCCCTGGAGCGCAGCCCGGCGGCATAGCCGTCAAAAATGCGGCGCTCGGTCTTTGTCAGGCTGGGAATGCCCGCCACGAAGGTCTGGAAGGCATCGGGCACCGACTCGTTGCGGCACACGTCTGCCAGCCGGGAAAGCTCGGTCTGCATCTGCTGGCGCTCCATCTGCAGTTCGTCCATCCGCCGCCGGGACTCCCGCCGGTCTTCCTCAAGCTGCCGGAACGCAGGCGAAAGGATGTGCCGGTGGAAGTAGATGCAGCAGAATACCACAAAAAAGGTGATGAACAGGCTGATCAGCAGCATTTGCAGATCGCCGGACAAGACCAGACGCTGGTAGTCTGCCATGGGGATGCAGACAGCCAGCCGGTAGGACTGTTTCTCGTTCAGGCGGCAGATCTCCGTGATACCCGCATAGGCGCCGTCGGCACCGATCAACTGGGTCAGCCCACCGCCCATGCTGCGCAGCACCAGCGTATCCCGGAGGGCATGGTAGTAGCCATCGGTGGTGCCGCTGCTGAGAGCGGCTCCGGCGCTCAGCTCGCTGCCCGCCGGGGCAAGAAGGCAGCTCAGACGATCAAAGCCTGTGGGCTGGGCAAAGCTCTGCTTGAAGTAGCTCTCGCTGATTTCAAAGCCACACAGCCCGTACATTGTGCCGTCCTGTCCCCGCAGGGGCAACACGAACAGCTGCACCTCGTCTGAGGTGCCGGGAATGCTGAACCGCTCGGTCAGCGTATAAGACTGGTACAGCGGGGTGTCGCTGGGGGTCATCCAACGGTCGTAGTCCGGGAACTGGTCGGTCTGGAACTCCATGCGCCATTTGCGGTGGGGCATCACGCTGTGGGTCTTGCCCACCTCCGCACTGCCCCGGTAGAGCAGCAGGGGCACAGTGGGGGTGTCGGCCCCGCTTTTCTGCACATACAGCCCGGCGCGGGAATGCCCGGCACCCTCCATGCGGGTGTTGACGGTGGAATCCAGCAGCACAAAGGCTCCGGAACAGCTGCTCTGGCGCAGCGTACGGCAGAGCGGCTCGATCATTTCCTCTTCCAGCGCGTTCAGCACTTCGGGGGAATCGTTCAGCTGGTCAAAGGTCATCTCCCGGCTGGCAAGCTGCCTGTCTACAAGGCTGCCCATATCTTCGGAAAGGTTCACGCCCATGATCGCCAGCTGGTCAAAATAGCGTTCCATATCGTTCTGGAACACCGAAAACTGGATCTCCATGCTGCGGGTGATGTCCTTTTTGGTGTTGTGCAGACTGGCAAACAGGAACAGCGCCGCACCAAAGGTCAGCACCAGCAGCACCACCAGAAGCAGGCAGGGCCACAGCAGCCGGGAACTCATGGAACTCTGGCGGATCTTCTCACGTTGCCGGGCAAAAAAGTGCATCAAAGTCCCTCCTTTCCGGCTGAGCGGCAGACTCAGGCATTGTCACACAGCAGCTGCCATGTCTCCTCGGTCAGAGCCTCCAGCGTTTCGCCATTGGCCAGACGCCGGGGGTAGTCCTTCTGGCGCTGGCGCAGACTGTCGTAGAAGGTTTTCGTCTTGGCATGGTATCCCACGATCCCCGGCTCGGACACCGGGGTATTCTGGATGCGCATCTCGTTGTAAACATCGTACAGCCGCTGATAGCTCGGCTGCTCGAACGGATAGTCCGCAATGGCATCAAAGGCGGCGCTGGACACCGGCATGTAGCCGGTATCAGCGGCAAATTCCAGATTGCGCTGCTGTTCAGTGAGCCAGCGCAGGAACACCGCAGCGGCTTCGGCCTTCTGGTCGGTAGTCTTAAAGGCGCACAAGCCCACACCGGCCTGCGGCATCAGGGGCGTGGCGGTGCCTGCGGCGTGGGGCAAAGGAGCCAGCATCAGGTCGGTGGGCTCGGTGGTGTTGTCCGGGTAGGTGACGACATCGTTGTAATAGAGGATGGCCGCAGAGCTGCCAAGGCCCGCCAGCGTCTCGCCGGTCATCACCTGCGTGTTGGAGTACAGGTCCGACACCAGAATATCGCCCTGCACCAGGGCCTTGGCAAACTCCATCCACGAAGCACGGAAGGCCTTGTTGGACAGGTCGTACCAGCTGCCCTTGTACAGCTCGCCGCTGCCCTGCTCCAGTGCGTTCAGCTCCACCAGACGCAGGGGGTAATCCAGCGCGCAGAAGGGCTTGCCCTGCGACCACTGCCGGTAGGCACCCGCCATTTCAAAAAAGCCGTCCCATGTGGCAAGGGTGGAAAGCTGCGCCCCGGTGTCCGCCGCAAACCGGGCGTACTGGGAGCCGTTCAAAAAGATGAGCTGGGTGGATTTGGACACCGGGAACACCACCTGCCGCCCGTCGATGATGCCGTCCTGCACAAAGCCGGGCACATAGGCCGCCATGTCCTCGGCGGTGAACCAGTCGTTCCAGTCCACAAGGGTCTCGATGCCCAGCGCACTGGCATCTGAAGCGTGGGCCGAGAACAGATCCGGCAGGTCCAGCGCACCGGGCTTGTCGGCCTTGGCATCCTGCAGCTGACTGCCAATGGCGGCGCTGTTGGTCATGTTGGTCACATTGAGCAGGATGCCCTTCTCCCTGCCCACCGTATCGTTGAACTCGGTGAGCAGACGGTTCATCGGCGAATCTGCCTGCTCGCCATACACATGCCAGATGCTGAGCATGGTGGGGTCCCTGGGAGAGAGCAGGGTCTTGCTGCCGCCGCAGCCCGCAAGGACCAGACCGGGGAGAACTGCCGCAAGTTTCAAAAATGTCCTTCGTTCCATGTTCGTGATTCCTTTCCACATGTTGCAGCCAAGGGAAAACCAGCACAAGAAGGGCCGCAGTTCCCTGTTTTGGCGGAAAACCGCCCCAAATCCCCCCAATTTTTGGCTTTTTGGGGGGATTCCTTACGGGGAAGGCCCAAAATCCCCAAAATTTATTTTTGAAATGCCCCTCAAAAACGGATTTTTTAGGGGGGCAATTTTTTTCCGGGTATGGTACAGTACAAGCAGAAAAAGTCCTGCGCCGGTGCAGAAAGCCTGTCGCTGTGCACAAAACGTGTCAACAGGCAACTGCGGATTCTATTTATAAGAATAGCATAAGATGGAGCGGACTGCAAGTGCAGAGAATACCCAAACCAGAGCCCCCTAAAAAGCAGGGGGACCAACAGAAAGGAGCACCCCATGAAAAAGATGAACAGACGCGAATTCCTCACCCTTACCGGCGCAGCCGTTGTGGCGCTCTCGCTGGCAGGCTGCGGCGGCGAGCCCTACGCACCTCCCGCACCTCCCGCAGTGCCCACCGGCAAGGAAGCCAAAGTGCTGGAAGCCATCAACAAGTATCGTGAACCACTGCCCCCGCTTACGCTGGATAGCGGTCTGGACCCCGCAATGGAACTTGTGGTGAAGATCGCAAAGGGCGAAATGAAATATGACGAGGATGCCGCGAAAGCGCTTGGTAAGGCAATAGTCGGCTATAATGAAGTTGGCGCCCCGATCGGCATAGTTTTTGATCATGATACAGGCTATATGATGCCGGTATATGCATACTCGGAGGACGTAGAGAAGATGGCACAGAATCTTCTGAATCTGGAGGACGAGAATCTGAAGTCGCCTGCAATCACGCTGGTGAACATTCAGACGTTCGAGTACAACGGCACGACCTTCTGGGTCGCACTGACTGCCAAAAGCAAAAAGTGACCCCTTAACCACAACAATTCCCATTTAACCCCCTGTTTGCCCCGGGCACGGAAGCCTCACAGCGTGCCCGGGGCTTTATAGAAAGGAGCACCCCCATGAAACGATATGACCGACGGACGTTCCTCAAGCTCTCCGGCGCATCGGCGGTGATGCTGGCGCTGGCAGCCTGTGACGATAGCTGCTCCTCCGGCTCTACAAGTTCCGGCTCTGCCACAGAAACGCCTCCCTCGCCGCCGATCCCTGTGATCCGGGACGGGCAGAAGATCCTGACCATTTTCAACGCAGAGCTGGCCCGGCGAAAGGTGGAGAACATCAAGTTCGAGTACAGCAAGGGTCTGGAGCACGCCATTCAGGCAGATGTGCAGATGTTTGTGGATAACGGCAGCCCGGAGTTCCCAGCGGAAGAGGGGTCCAGGCTGCGGATGGAGGGCGACTATGCCGCAAAGATGTGGGATGGTCTGCACGAGGCGGGTTACAGCTCCGGCTCCACGGCTATCTTCGGTATGCTCAATCAGTACCGGGTAGGCGTGGATTTCGACTACGAAGGAAAGCACCTTTACAGCATGGATCGTCTCTACCCCGCCACCGAGGCCCAGTTCCAGCAATTGGTGGATGAACTGATCAAGGACTACGGCGGTGTGCCGGGGCTTCATGAGGACGACCCGGTGGTGAATAAGGTAGGCATCACTGTGGTGGATATCAACGACAAGACCTATTGGGCCGCCTACATCATCGACAAGTGGCAAGGCATAGGAGACGGCTGAGCCATACCATGGAAAAGGAGCCTACTATGAAATACCAACGCTTTGCGGCCCTTGTGCTGGCTGCGGCCCTGCTGCTGGCGGGGTGCGGCGGCCCCCAGAGCAGCCCCAGCGCCGCTGCCGACCAAAGCTCCGACAGCAGCCGAAGCACCCCCGGCGCGGTGGCGCAGGCCGCCCAGACAGACCGCATCACCGACCAGTACACGCTGGAAAAGAACGTTTCGAGCGTGTGGGGGGAGGAAGCGGTGCAGTGCATTTCCGTCCATGTGCCGCAGCTGGAATGCGACAGCCCGGATGCCGCCTACATCAACGATGAGCTGAACGCCATCTATGCGGCGGATTTCCGGGAGTTCGAGAACAGCGAGGAGGCCGGGCAGCCGGGCGGCGAGTACCCGCAGATCGGTGTGGGCTGGGATGACTGGTGGTACGGCGATTGCGTCAGTCTGGTGGTGCGCAGCCGCTACGGCGGCACCGCCCCGTGGCGTTACAGCGGCTGGTGCTTCGATTTTGCCACCGGCAGGCAGCTCACCGTGGCCGAGATGCTGCAGCGCATGGGGCTGGACCCGGACACCGTGCAGCAGCAGGTGCAGCGGCAGGCCATGCAGGCCTTTGACCGGGAGATGGCGCAGGGCGCGTATTACGAGGGCCTGCGTCTCGGCGGAGAGCTCTCGCAAATGCGAATGGATACGCTGGAATACAATGAACTGGAAAACCTGTGCCTGCTTTTGCCGGAGCAGGATCAACTGGTGCTCCGGGGTAAGTACAGCTGCGAAGAAGGCTGGCAGCAGCTGGATATGGAGCTCTCGCTGCCCCCCGCTGACACCCCGGTGCTGACCGACACCTACGACGGTGTGCAGGTGCAGCTGGAGGGAACGCAGGGCACCATCACCCTGAGCCCCGCGCCAAAGACCGACCAATGGGGAGACATTGGCATCCGGGTGGAACAGGAGCACAGCTACCCCATCCTTGGCGCTTATAACGAGTATGTGGACGTGTGCATCGGTCAGCAGACCGACTCGGTCTTCCACCCGGTGGTCTATCTGCTGACCAAAGACGGCGTGGTGGAGTATGTCGATGTGCTGCGCTGCCTTCTGTTCGGAAACGCCATGATCTGTCAGGACTCCATCTACATTGCCAACAACGGCGTGTCGCTGGAGCGCAGCGGCAATAGCAAGGTGAACCTGCGCCGGAAGGATGGCTCTGTGTTGGAGCTGGCTGACCTGTCGTCAGAGTGGAGCGTGCAGGATATCCCTTGTTCCATCACCGGCTCCTTCAACTGCACCAACGGAAACTGGCTGGAGCTTAGCAGCGACGGCAGCGTTCAGCTGGGCGTTCAGAACAACCGCCGCATCGATCAGGGCGACGCAGCGTATCTGGGCGTGGTGCCGGAGGGCATGGTGCTGGCCATCTTTACCGACGCAGGGCTCGACTTTGTGGCGGCGTTTAAGATGGACCAGTACAACGAGACTTTGAGCCTTACCATGATCGACGGGCAAAACCCCTTTGCCGAGGGCGAGACCCAGCTGCAAATGACCCGCAGCTACGACTGAGAATACAGGAGAACGACCATGAAACACAAACGCCTTACCGCGCTGGTGCTGGCTGCCGCGCTGGTGCTGGCCGGGTGCGGTGGCACAAAAAGCAGCTCCGGTTCCGCTGCCGCCAGCCAGAGCACCGGCAGCAGCCAGAATGCCCCGGCGCTTGCAACCCAAAAGGAACGTATCACGGAGCAGTTCACGCTGGAAAAAACCGTCCGGGATGAGTGGGGCAGCGCACAGAAGCTGACCATCCATGTGCCGCAGCTTGTGTGCGACAGCCCGGATGCCGAATCTATCAATGATGAACTTGCCGCCAGGTATGCGGCGGAATATCGGGATTATGAAAGCTACCCGCAGGCTGAGGTGTCGCAGGACGAATGGTGCCCGCAGATCTACATCGACTGGGACGCCTATTGGTACGGCGACTGCGTAAGCCTTGTGGTGAGTAGCTACTACGGCGGTACCGACCCCATCTATTCTCAGGGCTGGTGTTTCGATTTTGCCGCCGGGCACAAGCTTTCGGTCACCGAGCTGCTCATGCGCATGGGCCTGGACCCGGACGAGACGCAGCTTGCGGTGTACCGCGCTGCCATACAGACTTTTGACCGCAACATGGTGCAGCAGGAATATTACGATTCCCTGCGGGAAAACGGCATGCTCTCCGAGATGCGCGCCGACACCCTGCGGGACAACGGGCTGGAAGACCTGACCGTTCTGCTGAAAAACGAAAATACCGTCACCCTTGTTGCCGGATACCACACCACCGCCGGCAGCGGCTGGCGACCGCTGGAGGTGGAGTTTCCGCTGACCCCCGCCGCCCCTGCCAAAACGCCGGTGCTTACCGATACCTACGGCAGCGTTTCGGTGCTGCTGGACGGCGACATCCGCACCGTTACCATCAAACACACCCCCGAGACCATCGCATGGGCAGAGGATTATGATATCCGTCTGGACGGCGATGTCACCCTGCCCATCCGCAACGCCTATCATAATTATGTGGATGTGTGCATCGGCGAGCTGGGCGCGTCCTTCCACCCCGTGGTCTACCTGCTTACCGAGGACGGTTTTGTGGAGTATGTGGATGTGCTGCGCTGCCTGCTGTATGGGCAGAGCCTGCTCTGTGCCGACCCCATCTATATTGCCAACAACGGCACCGCGCTGGCGCTGCGGCACGCCGAGGTCAGCCTGCTGTGTGCAGACGGTACGGAAACAGAGCTTGCCCCCCTGACCGCTGAGTGGAACAGCCCGCAGCAGGTAGATTCCACCGGCAGCTTCAGCCTTGGGGAAGGGGAGGACTGGTGCTGGCTGGACCTGAATTCAGGCGGCGGCTGCCAGCTGGCTACCCACAACAACCGCTATTTCTATCAGGGTGCTGTCACCTATCTGGGCGCTACCCCGGACGGCACCGCGCTGGGCTTCTCTCTTATCCGCGACACCGAAAACGACCCGGAATGGGTTGCGTTCAGCGCTGCATTGAAGCTTGATTATAGCATTGATTGCCTGATCCTTACCCCCCTGAGCGGGCAGAACCCCTTGACGAACGAAACGGTCCCGCTGGTGCTGACCCACAGCTATGGCTGATAAACGAGCAGGAGGTGCAAGATGAAACACCTGGCACTGTGCGGCGCGCTGGCGGCTTTGCTGGCGGCGCTGCTGGCAGGCTGCGGGGCAAAGACCGCAGCCTCTGCCCGCCCGGCTGGCAGCCGGGAACTGAAATCGACCCCGCCGGATTCCATGCACGCCACCGCGGCGATCACCGAGCAGTACACCCTTGAAAAGGTGGTGCAGGCAGAGAACGGCAGCACTGTCCGACTGAACATCCACCTGCCCCGGCTGGAAAGCGACAGCGCCGATGCTGCCCGCATCAACGCCGAGCTTGCCCGCTCCTACGAAAACGATGTGCTGGACTATGCGGACAGCCCGGAGGCAGCCGACCCGGCCGTGTGGGATTTCAGCATTGAAATGAACTGGGAAGCAAGCTGGTATGACGATTGTGTCAGCCTTGTGGTCAGCAGCAGCTACGGAGGTACCGATGCCCCCTTCTACGACGGCTGGTGCTTCGATTTTGCCAGCGGAAACCAGCTGACCGTCACCCAAATGCTGCAGCGCATGGGGGCAGACCCCGCTGCGCTGGAAGAGGCGCTTTACCGCGACGTGAAGCGCCGGGATGAGCTGGACCGTCAAGCCGCCATCGAGAGAGGACTGCTGCCCACCGGCAGCCTGAAAGAGGGAAACACCGCATGGTGGACTTCGCTGGACGAGCTGCCTTTTTCGCTGGACGGCAAGGGAAACATTTCCTTCGTGGTCCACAGGTTCAGCGCAGTCCGGGAACAGGATGTGAACGATGTCCCGGTCATCCCACTGGATGCACAGCCGCTGCCACCGGACTGGGAGCAGCAGGTGCTGGCCGAGTGGATGGCAGTCACGGCGGTGACGCAGGGTGAAAGCTATGCCCCCGCCGACCGCAACGAAAGCTGCACCCTGCGGCTGGAAAAGGCCGAGATCACCGGCATGGTGAACGCCGTCTTCATACAGGAAAAATACCACAGCCCGCAGATCCAGTCCGCTGCCGAGACCCGCACCGGAGAGCTGAACGCCGGCGCTGTGACCGGCTGGGACGGGGAAAAAAGTCAGGGCTGGAACCTGACCTGTCTCAGCGAGGACGGCAGAAGCCGCTGGATCATCTCGATGATGGAGGACGGCGCTTTGCTGATGCGCTCTACCGGCCCGAAAAAGGGCAGCACCGTGTGGTATCTGTTCCGGCGCACCAGCGCATGGGACGACATCGGCTTCAGTGCCATCCCCCGCAGGCTGTGGGGAACCTTCCGCGCCGGAGACGAGGCCGCAAAGGGGATCCGCTGGATGACCTTCCTGCCGGACGGCAGCTGCTGTATGAGCGTGGAATGGGACGGGTGGAGCGTCATCCTGACCGGCACCGCAGAGGGAACGCAGGGCCGCACCGAGGACGGCACCGAGCTGCATTTTACATTGACCGATCAGAACGGCAAGCCGTGCGAGTTCTGGGCCATTCTGCTGAACGATGACGGCAGCCCCAGCGGCTGCAGCCTGAAATACCGCGCCGGAGAAGTGCTGTTTGACCGGGATACGCGTCCCATTTACTGGAAAAACGATTCCCCGAATCGAACCCCTGTACCGTGATCGAAACCGAACGCAATGCGATGACAAAGCGTTGTCGCTTACACCAAACAAATAACAGGAGGAAATTACTATGGGTCTTATCAAAGCAGGTATGGGCGCACTGGGCGGAACCCTTGCAGACCAGTGGAAGGAATTTTTCTACTGCGATTCTCTGGACAAGGATGTGCTGATGGTCAAGGGTCAGAAGCGCACCTCCCGCCGCAGCTCCAACAACGGCGAGGACAACATCATCACCAACGGCAGCGGCATCGCCGTGGCAGACGGACAGTGCATGCTCATCGTGGAGCAGGGCCGCGTGGTGGAGGTGTGCGCTGAGCCGGGCGAGTTCACCTTCGATGCTTCTACCGAGCCAAGCGTTTTTACCGGCAACTTCGGCGACAGTCTGGCGGAAACATTCCTGACCGTGGCCAAGCGCTTTACTTACGGCGGCGATACCGGCAAGGATCAGCGCGTGTACTACATCAACACCAAGGAGCTGGGCGAGATCCTGTACGGCACCGCCACCCCCATCCCCTTCCGGGTGGTGGTCAGCGAGGAGCGGGGCTACAAGCTCTCGGTGAACCTGCGGTGCAACGGCAGCTTCACCTGCCGCATCTGCGACCCGCTGCTGTTCTACACCAACGTGTGCAGCAACGTCTCCACCCAGTATGACGCATCCGAGATCGCACCCCGGCTGAAGAGCGAGCTGATGAACGCCCTGCAGCCTGCCCTTGCCACCCTTTCGGCAAACAAGGTGCAGTATTACGAGATCCCCGCCCACACGCTGGAGATCTCCGAGGCGCTCAACGAGCAGCTGTCCAGCGTCTGGCGCAAAAAGCGCGGCATTGAAGTGTTCTCCTTCAACATCAACTCCCTGTCCATCCCGGAGGAGCAGCAGAAGAAGATCACCGAGTGGGAAGAGAACGCCATGACCACCGATCCCACCACCGCTGCCGCCCGTCTGGTGGGTGGTCAGATCGACGCCATGAAGACCGCCGCCGGCAACACCGCCGGTGCCATGACCGGCTTTATGGGCATGGGCATGGCAGCCGGTGCAGGCGGTATGGGCGGCATGAGCGCCCAGAACCTGTTCGCTATGGGCCAGCAGGCCCGTCCGGACAGCGTGGACGCGCCCCAGCAGGTCAGCCGTCCCGCACCCGCCCCGGCGGACAGCTGGAAGTGCAGCTGCGGCGCTACCGTTACCGGCAAATTCTGCCCGGAATGCGGCAGCAAAAAGCCGGAGCCGAAACCCGCTGCGGACAGCTGGACTTGTAGCTGCGGTGCCACCGTCACCGGCAAGTTCTGCCCGGAGTGCGGCAAGCCCCGCCCGGCGGCAGCAGAAGGCTGGAAGTGCAGCTGCGGCGCAGTGAACAAGGGCCGCTTCTGCTCCGAGTGCGGTAAACCCAAGCCCGCCGGTACGCCCAAATATAAGTGCGACAAATGCGGCTGGGAGCCGGAAGACCCCGCCCACCCGCCCAAGTTCTGCCCGGAGTGCGGCGACCCCTTTGACGAGAGCGACCGGACCTGATAAACGGCAAACATGGAAAGGAGCATACCATGATGGGATTCTTCTCCAATTTATTCGCAAAACAGAACTGTGCGGTCTGCGGCAAGGAGTGCGGCACCCTGCACCGCTCCAAGCTCCGGGACGGACAGTTCCTCTGCGACGACTGCGGCAACAAGTGCTCCAAATACATCCGGCTCAGTGAGCTGACGTTGGACGAGGCCAAGGAGCACATGGAGTACATGGCCCGGATGAAGCGGGTATTCGACGAGGTGTTCGACAAGACCGAGTTCCGGGTCAACGCATACCCCTCCACCCCAACGCAAATGGGGCTGGTGTTCTGCGATGAGCTTGGAATGCTGTACATCGACGACCGCACCGGCGGCCGGGGTAAGATGCCGGAGCTGATCCGCTACGACCAGATCGCCAGCTATGAGGAGTATCTGGACGAGACCCCCGCCAAGGAGCCGGGCCAGAAACCCACCCTCAACGGCGGCGGTCTGAAGCTGAAGCTGGTGCAGCCCCGCAGCATCACCGAGGCCCAGACCCAGCGGGGCATGCGCCCCCACCCCTACATCAAGCAGGAGCTGGTCATCTGCTTCAGCAAGCGGGACCGGCGGGAGATCGGCTATGCCCACATCGCACGGCAGCATCTGGACCACATCTTCGGGGTCCACGATAATGAGACCAGCATGTTCGGCCGCCGGATGTCCAAGGCCGAGGAACGGGAGCTGAAGGGCCAGATGGGCATGATCGGTGCCATGGGTGCCGTGGCATCCGCCGCCATGAAGGGCGGGCAGCTCTCTGAGCAGGAAAAGGCCCGCTTTGTGGAGAACATCAATCTGGCAAACGATGCCCAGACCGGCGGCATGGCATTGTACAGCCGCCGTGCTGACGAAGCTTTTGCAAAAGTGCAGTGACCCCAAAAGGAGGAACGGATATGAGAAAGATCCAGCGCAGAGATTTCCTCAAGGCCATGGGCTTTGCCACCGCCGCCATCGGGCTGACCGCTTGCGGCGGCTCCGGTGCTGCCAGCGCATCCAGCGCTTCCAGTGCACCGGCTTCCAGCAGCAGTGCCCCGGCAACCTCGACACAACCAGAAGCAGCAGAGGACAAAGCCGCCCCCGCAGGGCCCCCTGTGACCCAGTTCCAGACCGGGGAGCTGACCATCGGCGAATACACCTTCAAGGCACAGTACATTCCCTTTGACGTCCGCCGCGAGGTAGGCGGTGCCTATCATGTGATCCACGCGGACAGCTACCGGGGCAACTACTTCTTCAGTTTCTACAACGAGGACGATGAAAAGCAGTCTGCCAAAATCTTCGAGTATGCCATCAAGGACGACCGGCTGACCCTGGTGGAAGAGTACAACATTAGCGGCAGCAGCGCCCTCAGCATCGACCGCAATGGCATCCTGTATGCCATGGACACCTTAGATGTCTACTGCTACGATCTGAACAGCAGCGACCCGGAGGAGCCCGGCGACGCACTGGACTACTGGGGCAGCTGCTATTCCTCCAAGGACCGGGATCTGACCGTGATCTACTGGACCAACTCCGCGCCGGTGCTGGTGCAGGACGGCGAGTACACCGAGCTGACGCTGGAAGGAGACAACGAGATCGGCCCCTTCTGCAGCATGCCCTCCCTGAACCTCAGCGGGGACGAGCTGCTGACGGTGGGCGAGCTGGAATCCAGCGGCGACTACTACTTTGCCGCCTTTGATCTGGACGGCAATGAGCTGGCCCGCAGCTCGCAGCCGGTGGGCAGCTTTGACGCCGTGATGATGAAGCGCCCCAACGGCTATCTGCTGGACACGGGCTATATGTGGGAGCTGTACGCGCCGGACGGCACTTTTTTAGAAAAGTCCCTTCCCGTGGGTGAGCGCGAGACCCTGTGCCAGCTGTGCGGCGACTTCTGCACCTTTGATGTTTTCCTGCCGCTGGAAGAAAACGCTTTCCTGGCAGTGGGCCACCACGGCAAAGCCACCGAGCCGGACGAGCCGGTGGTGTTCCGCATCACTACGGATTTCTGAGCCGACCGCTTCGGCGGGAAGACCAACGCAAAAACAGCGGGGCCGGGGAAGAGCCCCCGGCCCCCTTTGGAACAACAGGAGGAAACGCTATGGCAGGAATGCTGGAATACAAGTGCCCCTGCTGCGATGGCGCCATCCAGTTTGACAGCGCCACCCAGAAGATGAAATGCCCCTACTGCGACACCGAGTTCGAGGTGGATACGCTCAAGGACTACGACGAGGACCTGAAGGACGAAAAGCCCAGCGAGATGGAGTGGGCGACCCCCGGCGGTAGCTGGGCAGAAGGGGAGACCGCCGGTCTGCATACTTACAGCTGCAAGAGCTGCGGCGGCGAGATCGTGGGCGACGACACCATGGCCGCGTCCGCCTGCCCGTTCTGCGGCAACCCCATCGTCCTCACCGGACAGTTTGCCGGAACGCTGCGGCCCGACCTTATCATCCCCTTCAAGCTGGACAAAAAGGCCGCCAAGGCAAAGCTGCAGGAGCATCTCAAGGGCAAGACCCTGCTGCCCCGGGTGTTCCGCAGCCAGAACCACATCGACGAGATCAAGGGCGTGTATGTGCCTTTCTGGCTCTTCGACAGCGACGCCGACGCTCAGCTGCGGTTCACCGCCACCCGGACCCGCAGCTGGTCGGACAACAAGTACGACTATACCGAGACCAACTACTACTCCGTCCGGCGGGACGGCACACTGGGCTTTGATGCGGTGCCGGTGGACGGCTCGTCCAAGATCGAGGACGACCTGATGGAGTCCATTGAGCCCTTTGCCATGCAGGACGCCATCCCCTTCCAGACCGCCTATCTGGCAGGCTATGTGGCAGACAAATACGATGTGAGCGCCGAGGACAGCATCGAGCGGGCCAACAAGCGCATCCGCCGCTCCACTGAGGAGACGTTCCAGCAGACCGTCACCGGCTACGACTCGGTCAAGGTGGAAAACAGCAGCATCCAGCTGCACGGCGGCAAGGCAAAGTACGCCCTGTTCCCGGTCTGGCTGCTGAGCACCAGCTGGCGGGGCGAGAACTACCTGTTTGCCATGAATGGTCAGAGCGGCAAATTTGTGGGCGACCTGCCTGTAGACAAAGGCGCGGCCCGCAAGTGGATGCTGGGCCTTACGGCTGCTCTTTCCGCCGCATCCTACGGCGTGATGTGGCTGCTGTGGCTGGCACGGATCCTGTAAAGGAGGGACGAACGATGAAAAAAACTTCCAACCGACTGCACTCCCTCTTTGCGGCGCTGGCAGCACTGGTTCTTGCGGCGGCGCTGTCTGTTCCGGCCTTTGCGGTGGAGGGCGGCTTTGCCGACCTGTACTACCGCATGAACGACAGCGCAGGGGTCTTGACCGAGGACGAGGACCATGAGCTGGAGGACGCACTGGAGGCGCTGAGCCTGCGCCAGAACTTTGATGTGGTCATTGCCACCATCGAGTCGCTGGAAAGCGTGGACTACGACAGCATGGAGGCCTATGCCGACGACTTGTATGATTTCTGTCAGTTTGGCTACGGTGCAGACCGGGACGGCGTACTGCTGCTGGTGAGCGTGGGCGACCGCAAGTGGCACATTTCCACCTGCGGCTACGGCATCACCGCCTTTACGGATGCCGGCATCCAGTATCTTGGTGAGCAGATGACCCCCGACATGGCAGACGGCGATTACGCCGCCGCCTTCCGTACCTTTGTCCAGTGGTCGGACGCCTACATCGACGCTGCCCGGTCGGGCCACCCCTATGACGTGAAGAACCTGCCCAGAGAGCCGCTTTCCCCCATGTACCTGTTCCTTGCGGTGGGCATCGGCCTTGTGCTGGCATGGGTCGTCGTCAGCGTAATGAAAAGCCAGCTGCGCAGCGTGGCGTTCCAGGAGAATGCCGCTAGCTATGTGCGGGAGGGCAGCATGAACCTGACCAACAGCCGGGAGCTGTTCCTGTACCGGGATGTACACCGCACCGAGCGTGTGGAGGAAAAGGATTCCGACAGCTCCGGCGGCAGCTCCACCCACACCTCCTCCAGCGGCACCACCCACGGCGGCGGAGGCGGTTCGTTCTGAAAGGAGCATGTTTATGAACCCTTATCTTTCGGAAAAAGCCCGCGGCGAGATCCCCCGTGTCCTCAAATGGCTGCGGAACGCGGGGCTTGCCTTCTGCGTGTTCTGCTCCGTTGGCGGTCTGTATACCCTGTGCCTGAGCCTGCAGGAAAAGGACTATTCCCACATCGGAGGCTATGTGTTCTGGATCGTGGTGGGGGCCGTGCCCCTCGCGCTGTTTGCCCGCGGGGAGGCCCGCCGCTACCATGCAAGAACCATTGCCCGCCGGGTGGAGAGCCACTCCGGGCCGGAGGTGCCCCTGCGGTGGCTGTGCAACAGCGTTGGCATGGACCCCAAAGACCTTGCATGGTATTTTGAAAACGGTTATTTTGTAAACCTCAGTCTGGATCTGAACCAAAAGATCGTCCGCAGGCGGACCGTGCCCCGCCATGACCCGAACCGGGGCTGAACCCTCACAGCTGAAACAGAAAGGAGTATTTTCATGGGACTTTTTGATAAGATGAAGCAGGCAGTCTCCACCGCCGGTGGAAACCAGACCGTCACCTTTACCTTTCAGGCTCTGCCGGAAAGCCTTGCCCAGATGCAGGCACTGCCGGAAGCAAGCCTTGACACCCCCTTTAAGACCGCAGCCCTCACCGTCTGCGCGCTGTGCGCCTACGGTGCCGACAAAAACATCGGGCTGGAGATGCTCAACTGGCTGCGCGGCCCCCGTCCGCTGAACGGGCAGGAAATCTCCTTTTTGAACGACCGCTTCCGGGACGGCAAGAGCTACATTCCCTTCTCCTACTTTGTGGGTGCATCGCCGGAAAACGGCTATACTCCCCGCCAGCCCTTCACGCTTCTGGTGGGCAGTGACCACACCTCCAACACCGAGGAGGGCTACTGCAAACTGTTCATCCCCTGCGGCGGTGCCGACGACCCCCGCCCCATCAAGCTGCGCCGCAAGGGCAGCGGACAGTGGTTTTTGTGGGAGCAGTATCTGATGACCGGCGTCCGCGTCCCGACATCGGCCGACCCGTGGGCATAAAACAAAGGAGCTGACATGAAAGCCATGAAAACTTTTGCAGCACTGCTTGCACTGGCTTTCAGTCTGGCAGGGTGCGGTGCGGTGGACGGCGACCCCGTCCGCCCCGCTCCCGGCAGCGCCGGGCAGGGCAGCAGCACAGCGGCTTCCGGTGTCGATTCCGCTGAGCCGGAGCAGCTTGCCGCAATGCGGCAGCTGGCCGGGGAAAACGGAGACCTTGCTGGGGTGCTCTATCTGGGCAGCGTTCCGGAGCGCACCACCGATGTGCATGCCGTGCTAGACAGCTTACCGGAACAGCCGTGGCAGTTCGTTGCGGACATCCCGGCAGACCGCTGGGTCACAGCGCCGGGCGGCGGGCGCGAGCTGTACTGCATCTTTGCCGTGCGCAGGGAGGATACGCTTTTTGTCTATGAAAAACAGGACCCCGCGTATCCCGCGCAGCTGGGAAAAGAACTTTACGGCAGGCAGGGTGGCCAGCCCATTCTGCTGCTGTGCAACGGCAGCAGGGAGGACACCATGGTAACGATCTATTGCAGCACCGGACGCCCGCTGGACTGGAACCCGCAGCTTTCTGGAAGTACCGGGCAGCCGGTACTGCCGGAGGGTGTGGCGGACTTTTCTGCCGGTGTGGAACCCGCCGCTGACCATTGACTACGATAACAGCGCTCCCGACCCCATGGGTGCGAGAAAGGAGAACTTATGAAACGACTGAAACTTCTGGCGGCGCTGCTGGCGCTGACCATTGGCCTTGCAGGCTGCGGCGGGTCGTCCAAGGGCGGCAGCACCCCCAGCTCCAAGCTCGAAAAAATGCTGGACGGAGACAACATGATTGCATCGCCCTCCGCCAAACAGGAGTACACCGAGCCGGAGGACGTGACCTACATGCGCCTTCTGGCAGGGGAGGACGAATACCGCGCCTGCGTGCTGTATCTGGGCGGCTCCTACGAGGTGACCATCGATGTGCAGAAGGTGCTGGACAGCCAGACCGACCTGCGGGAGCTGTGGGGCTTCGTCTACGACATCCCGGAGGACCACTACGTTGTATCCCCGGATGGCGGGTGCGATTTGTACTGCATCTTCCCGCAGGACCCGCAGGCCACCCTGTTCGTCTACGAGACGAGCCTGACAGACGATGCCGAACACCCGCTCCAGCGCGGCAAACAGCTTTATTACAGCGAGGACGGACAGCCCATCCTGCTGCTGTGCAACATCAGCGATATCGCCCCCAACACCGAGGTGGAGCTGTACCCCAGCACCGGCGAGGAACTAGTGTTCAGCCCCTCCCTTTCCGGCGAGAACGGCCATGTGGTGGAAGCCGAGGGCGTGTGCGATTTCACCATCTACCCGGATGGGGACGACTGGGAGACCGACACCAGCCCCTGGTCGCTGGAGGGCAACTGGCTGGAGACCGGCCGCGACACCGACGAGGGCTATTTTGACACGGACCCCGCAGACGCCGACCGGATGTGCTTTTTGCCCACCGACGCCGACACCGAAGGTAGCCAGCTGCCCTTCACCGCCAGCTACATCACCCCCTACCCGGAGCTGAACGTGGAAGAAGCCGACCTGTTCTATCAGGAGGGCACCCCGGAGGTACCCTTCCAGTCCAATCAGGAGTGGTACGCCACCTTTACCGGAGAGGACGGCTCCCACTACGCCGTCACCCTGGAGGACGAGGACACCCTTGCCCTGAAGGTCTATCTGGACGGCCAGGAGAGCTACCTGAGCCTGGTCAACACTGTCTACTTTGCGCGGCAGGAGGCCATGGGCTGACCGTCACATAACCCCATACCGGGAGGAATGCACCATGAAACACACCAAAAAGATCACCATCCTCCACTCCAACGACCTGCACGGGGATTTTCTGGCAGAGCAGGTGGACGAAAAACTGGTGGGCGGCGTTTCCATGCTATCCGGCTACATCGAAAAGGTGAGGGCAGAGGAGCCCAACACCATCTACGCCATTGCAGGTGATATGTTCCGGGGCTCGGTCATTGATTCCGAATACAAGGGACTTTCCACCATCGAGATCATGAACGCCCTTGCCCCGGACGTGGTCACCATCGGCAACCACGAGGTGGACTACGGCATCGCCCATCTGCTGTTCATCGAAAAATGCGCCCGGTTCCCCATCATCAACGCAAACCTTTATATCAAAAACACACCCACCCGGCTGTTTACTCCCTACAAGATCCTGCGCATGGACGGGATGAATATCCTGTTCATCGGCATCATCACCCAGGACGTGATCAACCAGACCAAATCCGAATCTCTGGTAGGCTCCTTTGTGGACACCGCCGCCGCTGCCGCCGAGGTAGGCAAGATCTGCAACGCCCACAACAGCATCGACATCGATTTTACCGTGCTGCTGACCCACATCGGCTTTGAGGAGGACCGCCATCTGGCCCATCAGCTGGACCCGGCGTGGGGAGTGGACCTGATCATCGGTGGACACAGCCACACTCTGATGGAGCACGCCATTGAGGAAAACGGCGTCATCATTGCGCAGGCAGGCACCGGTACGGATCAGATCGGCCGTTTTGATATCATCGTGGACACGGACAACAACTGCATTGATTCCTACACATGGCACACCGTGCCCATCTGCGCCGAGACCTGCCCCCGCAACCACGCCATGGAAGAGGTGCTGCACCGCTTCACCAGTCAGGTGGACGAGAAATACAGCCATATCGTAGGGCGTTTCCGCCGGGAACTCACCCATCCGGAGCGCACGCAGGAGACAGAACTTGGCAACCTGTTTGCCGATATCTTTACCCGCAGCCTTGGCATTGACGTCATGCTCATCGGTTCCGGCAGCATCCGGGCGCAAAAGCTTGGCCCCATCGTCACCTACGGCGACCTCATCGAGGGCTTCCCCTACGATGACGGCGTGTTCATGTTCAAGGTGACAGGCCAGCAGCTGCGCCAGATGCTCCACTACATGCTGCGGGAGGAGGCCTACACCGGCCACACCGAGTTCTACCAGCTGCCCTCCACGTTGCGCCTGCGCTACGACCGGCGCAAGGGCGATTTTGATTACTTTACCTACTGCGGCAAGGAGGTGGGCAAGGAGATCGGCGACGATGCGCTGTTTACCGTGGGCTTGCAGAACTACCACTTCAAAAACATCGAAAGCTTTTTCAACATCTCCTACGACACCCTTTGCAAGCTCCAAAAGCCCCGCAGCGTGGCAACCTCCTGTCAGGATATCCTGATGGAGTATTTCCGGGAGCACGAGATGCTGGACGCGGCGGTGGACGGCCGGATGACCATTCTGCCTTCTACCGCGCAGACCGGCTGAACCCCTTTACCGCACAGTAAAAACAACGACCAGCAGATCCCGGCATTCCTGTCCAGGCTTTGCCCAGCGTCCGGGCAGATACTCATGGTAGCCCTTCTCGGTCAGGTAGCGGGCAGTGGCCAGACCCAGACTCTCGCCAGGGATGGAGGTGGAGTACTGGAAGCCAAAGCGACCGCCGCAGTTGTTGCCTGCTGCAAACAGCCTCTTGATCGGCTCAAAGTCCTCGTTGCAGTAGCGCTTGCCGTGACAGTTGACCCATAGTGCAGCAGTGGTGCCAATGGGGTCTCCGGGGCTGTTGCAGGGGTAGCCGTAGTTGCCGCCCATGCTGGACAGCGGGTGGTATGTCGGGCGCAGATGACGATTCCACTGACTTTAGTAGTGCACCACATTGCCCGCTTTGCGGATGCGTTCCAGAACGGGTGCTGCCTCCGGGCTACGGAAATAGGCAAGGCTGGTCTGCGGCAACAGGGTTTCCAAGGTATCCCAATCCCCGGACTGCAGACACTGCCGGACGGTGGAAGCGCTGATGGCTTTGCCGTTGGCTTCTTTACGGGGCACCACGATGCAGTCGATGCCCGCTTTGGGAAGCTGCTGGCACATGATCTGGTTATACAGGCCTGTCACCTGGCTGGTAGGCTCTTCGCCCACATAGCGGGCCGTGATGTTCAGAGTTTTGGCAATTTTTGTGAACACCGCCAGATCAAGCCGGGCATGACCGTCAATGACCGCCGCTTCATCCTTCAAAAAATAGCTGGGGAAAGTAGCATTGGAGATGATATAGGGGCCGCTGTCGTGCAGCACGACGTTGGGCAGGTGCTTCACTCCCTCTGCCACCAGCTTTTTGCGCACCGCAAAGGGCACAAGGCTGGCATCCTCACTGACCACAAACAGATGCAGGGTGTCGCAGGCGGCCGCGGCTTTTTCCACAAGATACTGATGACCGAGTGTAAACGGGTTCGCATTCATAACGAGTGCAGCCGATTTGCCCTCGGTCTTTGTTTTTTCCAAATTGCGCAGATAAGAGCTGAATCCATCCCGGCGGTTTTCCATAAAGACAAGCGTATCTTCGACACGAGCGATCTCGTAGAACCCCAGATCCCCGAAGAATTTAGAGCTTTTTACTTTGGTGTAGAGGAACAGGTGCAGATTGCCCCGTGCACACTGAATTTCGATCAGGTGCGTAATGATCTGGTTCAGGATCTCGGTGGTTTTTGCTTGCAATTCGACGACGGTGTGGATGCGCCGGCTGCTGCATACTTTGGCAGGGCCGCCGCAGATGAGGCAGCGCCGCCCAGAAAGAGACAGTTCTTCGCGGTCTACTTTTGTGCCATCGGGCCGGAGAACATCCATATCGAACAGCCGCCCCTGCGGAGTGGCATCCTCAATGTCCGTTGTGAATTTTTTGATTGCCATCGGGTCCGCGTCCAGAACATAAAACGCTTCACAGTGGGCATCCGTGTGCAGGGGCGACAGTTTTGCGCGGAAAAACTGCTGGCGGAGCAGCTGCTGCCCGCGTGCAAATCCGCGCCGGATGAGCGGCGAATCCTTGATTGGCCCTGCAATGTTCATCGTAAAACAGATGAGCGGTTTGTGATATTGCTCCAAAAGTTTCTGCTGGTGGTGTACCCGGCGTTCGCGGGCATCCAGAATGTCCAAAAGTGAAACTTCAGCAGCCATAACGGTTCTCCTTTCAGCGGTTCTTCTTCCGTATGCAAAGGAAAGCAGGCTGTGCAAACCTTGCGCAGAAACGCCCTTGATTCGGGCAAATGTGCAAATGGTGTGCAAAAATGTGCAGAGCCAAAATCAGCCCCTTAAACAGGTATTGAGTTTTTATGCAAAGCCGGAAAAACGGCCGGGTTCGAGCCCAAAACAGCAGCTGAAATCTTGCCTGTTCAGACTAAGCATCAAATGTACATCCACAACTATGATTCATGGCAGGGATTTGGACAATCGAACAGACACTACTTTATATAGAAAGAAGTTCCCTATGAACAAACTGCTTTCCTGCCGCTATAACATGGAAACCAACCGGGTGGAAGCCCGGTTCGAGGATGAAACTACTCTTACCATCGACTGCATCGCCGTTGAGGATGAGTACGGCAACACCCCGGCACAGCGGGCAGAACTGGACTGGCTGCTCTACCATAAGCCTTTGGAGTATGCACAGCTTGTGCTGAGTGGGGAGATTGAGCACTACCTGTCACTTGGCTGTGACCATGGAAGAATGGAAGATTGATTGACAAGGTTACATAATAGTTAACACAGCTTGCATTTGCCCTGCAATTTTTCAGAATGGAACGCCCCAAGGGCATCCGGTCTATAACCGGCAGATTTTTCATAAAGAATCTGCCGGTTATTTTTGTTTGTCATAAAGGAAGTCTTGCTTTTTATTGTAAAATTGGATACAATATAAAAAAGACATTTGCACGGAGGACTCTATGGAATATATCGGCATCCAGAAGAAAAACGGCGGTGTAGTGGAAGCCCTGCAGCAGGCCATTTTATCTGGGCAGATCCCGGCGGGCACTGAAATGACCCAGAATGAACTGGCAGAGAGTCTCGGTGTCTCCCGGATGCCGGTGCGGGAGGCCTTGATGATCCTTGAATATCAGGGTCTTATCATCCGCCTGCCCAACAATCGGATAAAAGCGGCAGATTTGACCGAAGAGACACTGCGCCAAATGCTGGCATTGGGGGCTCAGTTGGAACGGCAGGCTATGCGTGCGCTGCCGCAGGATGCGATGTTGGCAGGCGGCGAGATGCTGCAGCACCGTACCCTGCGAACCGTCCTGCCCTATCCGCTGCACTGCAAGCTGCTGGAGAGCATTCAGGAGACCTACATTGCCTTTGCCGTGAGCGCACGTCCTACGCCGGTGAACGACCGGCTTGCCCGCCTGCTGATGCTGGACCGTCAGGGTTCCCCTGATGTGCTGGATGCATGGAACGCCTATGAAGAAGAACTGCTGCATCTGATTTTAACGATAAGGAGTCAATATGCTGGGACTGAAACCCATTAAGCTGCTGCCTGCCCGCGAGCGGGTAGCTTCCGCTTTGCGGAAAGCCATTATCTCAAAAAGCATCCCGGAGGGCGCAGAACTCACGTTGGAAAACACCGCACAGGAACTGGGCGTGTCGGTCACGCCGGTGCGGGAGGCCTTTCAGATCCTTGCCCGTGACGGTCTGCTGGAAGTCAAGCAGAACAGGTGCGCCATTGTGTTGGGCGTAACGGAAAAAACGATTCGGGAGCACTACCAGCTGCGCGCTGCCTTGGAAGGGACAGCATGTATGCTCTGCTGCCAGAACAATGCCGACCTTTCCAAAATCAAAAACTGCGTGGATACTGCAGAGGAGGCTCTTTCTCTTCAGCAGGCCGGAAATTATACTGACTACAACCAGTCCTTCCATTTTGAGATCTGGGAAGCTTCCGGCAATGAAAAAATGCGCAATCTTCTCTCGGAGCTGTGGAACGGCCTGTCCATTGGTGTGGAAATGAGCGAGTTGGACTATGCCCTCAACTCCCAGAGCGAGCATAAAAAGATCTATGCGGCGCTGGAAGCACGGGATGCGCTGGCCGCACGGGCTGAAATGGAAAAGCACATCCTGCGCAGCATGGACGATGCGCTGACCTATTATTTATAAAATCAAGGAGGACAAGACAGTGTATACCTGTGCGAACTGTACGGTTCTGGCCTGCGCCAACAACGAGCCGGAAAAGATGCCCAAAAACTGCCCTATGCGGAATGCTTCGGTGATGGAGGCCGCCCGCGCCGGCTATGATCTGCCTGAGAATCACGATTTCTACATCAATTGTTCGGCCATTGAGGGGCTTGGCTACTGTCAATGGCCCCGCCTGAAGGAGACGGTGGAGTTCTGCAAGCGGATGGGCTACCACAAGCTGGGTCTTGCATTCTGCAAAGGTCTGCGGAAGGAAGCCCGCATCGTGGCCGACCTGCTCCGTGCGCAGGGGTTTGAGGTGGTGTCGGTCATCTGCAAGACCGGCGGCATCTCCAAAGAAGAAGTGGGCATCCCGGAAGAGGTCAAGATCCACCCCGGCGAATTTGAGGCCATGTGCAACCCCATCGCACAGGCAAAGCTTCTGAACGAACAGCACACCGATTTCAACATTGAGGTCGGACTTTGTGTGGGACACGACTCGATGTTTTATAAGTACTCGGATGCCATGGTCACAACGCTGGTGGCCAAGGATCGCGTTCTGGCGCATAATCCCTGCGGTGCCATTTACTGTGCCGAGGGGTATTTCAAAAAGCGGCTGGAATAAAAGAAGGAAAAAACATGCAATCTCCATCTGCTTTGGAGATCGCACGTTTTTTGCAGAAGGCGGCGGAGGGAGATTTTCTTGTATCCTACTGTTTGTCTGGCGTGCACAAAAATTGGTACATAATCCGTGCAATGCGACAAAACTCGAAAAAAGGGATTGACAAATCTCTGTTTCGGGTGTATTCTCGTGTCGTCAAGTGGATACATTATCAAAGATTAGATATAAAAATTCAAAAAAGACGCTGCCGAGATTCCCGGAATTCTAAGGTTCCGGGCAGATCCTTCCAGAACGAACAAGGGCTGTGAGGGCACAGCACGGCGGAAAAGACTCTGCACAACGAGGTGCAGCTGGGGCGTTCCGAAAGTCAGGGCTGTTTTGCTCTGATGAAATGGATACATTATATTTCATTAAAGGAGGACCCCCAGTATGTCAGCAGCAACTATCACCCTACTCTTTCTTCTCTTCGCGGTCGTCATGTTCGTGTTTGAGAAGATCCCCCTCGGCGTAACGTCCATGATCGTCTGTATCGGTCTGGTCGTCACCGGCGTTCTGGACATCAAGACTGCTTTTGCGGGCTTCATCGACAGCAACGTCATCCTCTTCGTCGCCATGTTCATCGTCGGCGGTGCCCTGTTTGAAACAGGTATGGCCAACAAGATCGGCGGCATCGTTACCCACTTTGCCAAATCCGAGCGCAGCCTCATCGTGGCCATCATGGTCATCGTTGGCCTGATGAGCGGTGTGCTCTCCAACACCGGCACCGCCGCCGTCCTGATCCCCGTGGTCATCGGCATTGCGGCAAAGTCCGGCTATGCCCGCTCCAAGCTGCTGATGCCGCTGGTATTTGCGGCGGCCATGGGCGGCAACCTTTCCCTCATCGGCGCACCGGGCAACCTCATCGCCCAGAGCGCTCTGGGTGAGATCGGGATGTCCTTCGGCTTCTTCGAGTACGCTATCGTGGGCCTGCCCATCCTCGCCGCCGGCATCCTCTTCTATGCCACCCTTGGCATGAAGCTGCTGCCCAACCACCCCGTCTCCGATGATGACTCCTTCGGCGGCGAGCAGGACTTCAGCAATGTTCCCAAGTGGAAACAGGTGCTCTCCTTCGTCATCCTCGTGCTCACCCTGCTGGGCATGATTTTTGAAAAGCAGATCGGCATCAAACTCTGCATCACCGGCTGTATCGGTGCGCTGGCTCTGATCCTCACCGGTGTCATCTCCGAGAAAGACGCCCTGAAGTCCATCGACCTCAAGACCATCTTCCTCTTCGGTGGTACGCTGTCTCTGGCCTCTGCACTGGATAAGACCGGCGCAGGCGCAGAGATCGCAAACATCGTCATCGGCGCTCTGGGCGAGAATCCCTCTCCCTACGTCCTGACTCTGGTGGTCTTCCTGCTCTGCTGCGTCATGACCAACTTCATGTCCAACACCGCAACCACCGCTCTGATGGTTCCCATCTGCCTGAGCATCGCACAGGGCATGGGTGCCGACCCCCGCGCCGTCCTGATGGCTTGTGTCATCGGCGGCTCCTGCGCTTACGCAACGCCCATCGGTATGCCTGCCAACACCATGGTGGTTTCCGCCGGCGGGTACACCTTCA
>OLNL01000587.1_pt1 | contig 39621 bp, 37 predicted proteins | sample 1672181 | NCBI WGS metagenome assembly OLNL01 (sample SAMEA3136656, study PRJEB25190) | human gut metagenome | biome: human gut; feature: human-associated habitat; material: faeces | place: Austria | collected 2013
GAACCTACAACTACAACAAACACCACAACAACAGAGGAACCTACAACTACAACAAACACCACAACAACAGAGGAACCTACAACTACAACAAACACCACAACAACAGAGGAACCTACAACTACAACAACTACTACAACAACGACTCCGGGAAATCCAGATAACCATGGTGCAGGTGAAGGTGATGGTGAAACCACAACAACTACTACAGTAAGTGAAGATGCAACCACAACTACTACTACAGTAAGTGAAGATGCAACCACAACTACTACTACACCAGGAAACCCTGGTGGAAATGGAGATGGTAACAGTGGCGGACGCAAAGTCCTTCTCCCAAGTACAGGTGAAGTCGTAGCAACTGGCCTAGTATTCACAGGAGTACTTGTCCTATCAGGTGCTATTGTAATGAAACGTAAAATATCTAATAACTAACAGTCTGTATTTTAACTTACTAATTTATCTTAAAGTTTGACAGTAGGTTTTGAAAGGATTTACTTCTAATTTAGAGGTAAATCCTTTTTCTAATCCTTAACTCTTTAAAATAAACTTCAAAATTATTTGCTCTACTCTAATATATGCATCTCTATTAAATTTGGATATATAGCTTAACTCATCAACTTACACTATATTTTGATATGGTTTTATAATATACAAACATATTTTGGGTTGATACATCATTTTATTTGTGATATAATTCACTTTGTAGAAAATATTTTTGATTTCAAATCCCAACGTGATCTTGCATATTAAACAGTATTTCCTACAAAGTTATGTTGTAGCCGTGTGTCTTATAAACGATTATTTTATTACACTCTTCCTTATAAAAGTGTAAATAAATGATTTTTATAAAACACCCAAGTTTATGAAAAAGGAAGGTAAAAATGGACAAAAAGAAAAGTTGGATTTTTCCGTTCATTCTTTGTTTATTAGTTGCGATTTTTACATTTAATTGGAATAAAATCTCTGCAGAAACTCCTGAGGTTTCAGTATCTGGAAAATTTGTTGATACAATCCAAAATATTAAAGTAACAAATAACGAAGGAGGAGTTCTTGACTGGGACTTACAACAGTGGGCAACTTTCCGAATCAACGCTGATTATGATTTGTCTGGAAAAAATGTTAAAGCAGGAGATTCAACTGTAGTTACTGTTCCAGATGCTTTGATGATTACTAACACTTCGTTTCAAATTCTTGATATAAATACGAAGGAAGTTATCGCAAATGCTGAGGTAAGCCCAGATAATAAATCCATTACAATTTTACCTATACGGATTATGTTGAAAAACACTCAGATACCAGCGGATCATTCTTCTTTTACGCTCGTATCGATTTCAAAAAACACCCTCAAAAAGGTGAGGTTCCAGTAGAAATCACCATTAACAAAGAAACAAAAGTTGCTGGTAAAGTTTCATTTACTGGTATAGGTGATGGAAATCCTAGACTTCTAACAAAGACTAGTTGGGTAAACGCAGGGGACCAAAGGGAAGTCCAATACACGATCTCTGTCAATCGTACAAAGCAAAATATTAAGAATGCCACACTCGAAGATCACTTACAATTTACGAATGCTTCATATGAAAAAGATAGCATTAAAATTATTAAAGGTAAATTCTCTTATGATACTGGTGAATGGGTATTCTCTGATAGAGTTGATGTAACAGACCAGCATAAGATTACCATTAGTGAAGATGGTCGATCATTTGTTATCGATTTAGGTGATGTTACTGAAAATGACCAATATCGTATTGCTTATAATGTTCGTTTAAATTATGATCCTGCCGACGGAGAGGTCTTGAAAAATGAAGCAACTCTTAAAGGTCTAGGTATTGAAACCAAAAATGTAACGAATGCTGCTGCCGTTCAAATTGCTGGTGGCGCTGGTGTTGGTTATGTTTACTCAATCAATATTCATAAAGTCGATGATGCTAACCAACCACTTAAAGGTGCTAAGTTTAGAGTTGTTCGTCAAGCTAATAATCAAGTTATCGGTGAGTTTGAATCAGACGAAAATGGTAATATTGCTGTTGGTAAACTGTTAAAAGATAAATATATCTTAACTGAAATTGAAGCCCCTTCAGGTCATATCATCAAAGAAGCTGATACTGTGGTTAATGTTGAAGATTTTGGAGCAGACCATTCAGTGACCAAAACGATTGTGAATCCGAAGGAAGAAACTACTTCTACAACAACTACAACCACTACAACTACAACTGAAGAAACCACAACTACTTCAACAACTACAACTGAAGAGCCTACAACTACTTCAACAACAACTACAACTGAAGAACCTAAGACTACTTCAACCACTACAGGCGAAACAACTACAACTACAACAACTACTACAAGTGAAGAACCGACTACATCTTCAACGACTACTCCAACACCAACTCCGTCATCTTCAACAACTGAAGGTACCGGCGACGGCAAAGGTAAAGGTCGTAAGAAAGTTCTCCCAAGTACAGGTGAAGTCGCAGCTACTGGATTCATTGTCCTAGGAGCAGTTGTTCTATCAGGGGCTATCTTATTGAAACGTAAACTTTCAAATCAATAAACCTGACTAAATCGCAACCTCTAGCTAATGGCTAGAGGTTTTTTGTCTTCTAAAACAACATTCCTACTGGCAACAGCATCTTCCTAGCAGGTCGTAAGGAGATTCAAGATGGACCTATTTAGATATTTTTCTAAATAGGGTTGATAAAATAATAGTGGAGTTGTACAATCTATTTAGAAAGATATCTAAATAGATTAGAGGAGATAGAGAATGAATTTTGCGCAAACATTTAAAGCTTTATCAAATCCGATAAGAAGAAGTATTTTAGAACTGCTGAAGGCAGGGAAATTATCTGCTGGTGATATCGTTGGCCACTTTGATGTAGCAGGAGCGACCATTTCCCATCATTTAAGCCTCCTCAAGCAGGCAGATTTAATTCGAGAGGAAAAAGAGAAGAATTTTATCTACTATGAACTCAATACTTCTGTCTTAGAGGATTTAATGGTCTGGCTCGTTGATTTGAAAAGAGATTCTACTGATGAAAATGAATAAAAAACTATTACTATTAACTTCTATTGTGATCCTTTTCCCCATACTTTGGGGAGTGATGATTTGGTCGCAATTACCTAACCAAATCTCGATTCACTTTAACGCTGCTGGTCAGGCCAATAACTTCCAATCGAAAGCACTAGCTGTGTTTGGTCTTCCTATTTTCCTTCTCTTGGTGCATCTGTTTGTGATTTTCGTGACCGCACGCGATCCTAAGAATCAAACTATGAATGAGAAAATGGGAAAAGTGATCTACTGGTTGACTCCAATCGTTTCCTTAAGTCTTTCCTATCTCATCTATAGTAAGGCGCTAGGCTCTACGACCAATCCTTCTATTTTTGTTTCTGCTTTGCTAGGCCTCATCTTTGTCATGATGGGCAATTATATGCCTAAGCTAAAAGTGAATCACACGGTTGGAATCCGCCTCCCTTGGACCTTACAGAGCGAAGATAACTGGCACAAAACCCATCGCTTGGCAGGGAAATTGTGGGTCCTTGGAGGGTTGATCCTTCTTATTGAAGCAGGTATTCAGTTCGCTGTCCCTTATGTAATGGGGATCGTCATCCTCACCATTGTTCTCATTCCGATCCTATATTCTTATCAATTAAGTCGGGAAGATTGTTAGTATAAAAAACGTAAAAACCAGTGGAAATCCGTGTTAGGGTTTTTTCTACTGGTTTTTATCGTGCTTGATTTCATCGTTTTCTTAGCCAAAACAAATTGGAAAAAGAGTGTACCAAATCCCTTCCTCTGAAAGTGTTTCAGATGAAGTTTCGCTATGAAGGACGTAGCCCAGATAACAGCATGATGGAATCCTTTTTTGGCATTTTGAAATCAGAAATGTTTTATGGTTATGAGAATACATTTAAGTCGCTTAATCAATTGGAACAAGCTATTGTAGACTATATTGATTATTACAGCAACAAATGAATTAAGGAAAAACTAAAAGGATTTAGTTCTGTAAAATACAGAACTAAATCCTTTGAATATCCTATTTGCCTAACTTTTTTGGGTCAGTACAATCTGGTTGCTAGGGCTTTATTATGCTTTATCTACTAAGGATGATGATCTTTTTCAGGATTGCTCATAATCTGTGTAAATATTTCTTTATATTTATATTTCAGATATTTTTCGTGTAGAATGAACAAAGCTACGTAAACAATCATAAAAACAATAGATAAATACAGTATATCAAATGTACTATGTCCAAAATAAGTTGCGGACTCATAAGATCCAATAGCTCCTAAAACCAACCAAGGAATATACTTGTAATACTTAGTTACCATAACGCAGTCCCTCCTTTAATTAAACTAATGAGAATATCTAAAACTAAAAGTCATACCTGTACTTGTAGGATTATAATGATCTAAGATCATCAAAGTGCTAAATTCTCAAACCAACTTCTACCGCCAATAAACGTGGAAGTTAATTTGTCAAAACAATGCTATTAAAAAATAAAAGGGAAAACTTTTTTGTTAAATAAGGTTAACGTTACTATTAACCAAATATAGTTTTTAGCCAATCAACTATATGTGGTCTAAGTAATGGGATTAAGAATAGACCTACAATGATACCTAAAATAAATATTAGAAACATTTTTTTGAAGCTTCTTTTGTTCATCTATGGACACATCCCTTCAATTAATGGAATCCCCACCATCGCCAAATATCTAACAAGTTGAAGAGTGGGAGTGATGCTATAAAGAATAAATAGTGATTTTTTCACGTTTATCACATCTTTCTTTAATATATATGATATACTAAACATATATCGAGATGTAAAAATGTCACATATATACACATAATTAGAGGTGAAGTTGTTATGCGTTGGGATTACGGTACGATCTATAAAAAAATACGGAAATCAAAACATATTAGTCAAGAGGAAGTTTGCCAGGATTACACTTCAAGAGCGCACTTGTCGCGTATTGAATTGAACCAAGTAGTGCCTAGTTTTGAGTTGATGGAGCATCTTCTAAAGCAAGTTGGCCTAGATTTCGAAGAATTTCGATATATATGTCATTCTTACCACCATTCCGATAGAGAAGAAATTATCTTATTGGCAGAAGATAACAATGCCTACCAATCAAATGATAAATTATTGGAACTGAAGAATAAGAGTGTAGCTTATTTAAAAAAACATCCTAATGATATTCCTGTGTCAAATATACTAAAGAGAGTAGAGGTCATTCTTTGTTTACGAGAATCTGGTCCAAATGAAAAGGTAAGAATAATGGCAACGGAAGCTTGGAACGAAATTAAAAATCAGGATGTCTGGTATCATAGTGACCTTAAATTAATTGTTGTTGTTTTATTTACACTTCCACTAGAATCAGTGATTTCTGTCTGTGATGAAGTTATAGATAGGCTGAATGATTACTCTGATTATACAGAAATTCTTCCTACCAAGTATAAATTACTCTCTAATTTAGCTAGTATTTTTCTGTGGAATGGTTTGATGGAGAAGTGTACCAGTATCAGTTATCTATTGTTAGATACGGCCAAAAAAAGTAAGCGATATGATTTTCTAGGAAATGCTAAAGTGACACTTGGAATTTGTTTAACTGATAAAAAGTTGGTCGATGAAGGATTGCAGTTACTCGAATTAACTGATGAAATAACGTTGTTGGAAGCATGTAGGTCAGATGTGAAGCGCTATTTCAAAGACTAATATTCCTAACGAAATCAGTCATAAAACTTTTTAAAAATATGATCAACGTGTTATCGTAATCTTGCTTAATGTTAAAGAAAACTGATATAATAAAGTTTATTATGAACTGCACCCCAAAAGTTAGACAGAAAAAATCTAACTTTTGGGGTACTTTTATTATAAAATTAACTTATGAAGATAAAGTTCAAATATATGAATTGAGAAAGCAAGGAGAGAGCTTTAGACGTCTTTCTAATCAATTTGGGATAAACATTTCTAATCTTCAGTACATGATTAAATTGATCGATCGTTATGGAATAGAAATCGCAAAAAAATAAAGAATCGTTATTATTTTCCTAGATTAAAATAAGAAATTATTGATAAAGTTCTCCTGGAAGATTGTTCATAAAAAAGTGTATCTTTGGCAAGAGAAAATCACAAAATCTAAATAAAACAGAAGACACAAAATATTTATAATATGTAAAAGGTAGTTCAAAAATATAGAACTACCTTTTGTTGATAATAATGAAATTATATACTTGTTCTTTTAAAATTAGTAGAGTAAAAATTTCTAGAGGGGAATCATCAAACTGCTTTGATTTAGCTATAGTTATTTTACTTTTGTGGTCGAGAACGAATGGAAGATATGGGATTACACAGAGTAAGTATTTCTTTTTGTTTTGATTGAGACACATGAGTATAGATCTGAGTTACAGAAATAGAGCTATGCCCAAGTATTTGCTGTATATAACGAATATCTACATCTTTATCCAGTAGCATTGTAGCAAAGCTGTGTCTAAACATATGTGGTGTGATAGTTATAGATAAGTTGTTTTTCTTAACCAGCTTCTTTAAAATTAGACGTACGCTTTGTTCTGACAGTGCCTTAAGAGGATTTTGACCAGTAAATAAATAGTCATTAGGTTGTATGCAGTATTTATTTATATATGTTTTTAATAATCTAAAGGTTGTCTGGTCTCCTAAAAAGAGGATACGTTCTTTTTTTCCTTTTCCGATAATATGAAGTGTTCTATTTGAAAAATTAATATCTTTAAAATGAATATGACAAAGTTCAGAAATCCGAATGCCAGTTGAAAGTAATAAGGAAATGATTAGTAAATTTCTTTCAGCTTTTTGTTTTTGATATTTAGATTTTGAATAGATTACTTTTTGTTCTGAATATGAATAGACACTTTTTAAAACATCATAAGGAATGGTTTTAGGTAATATTTTTTCCTTCCGAAATTGAAATCGTAGTTGATTAAAAGGATTTTCATCAATTATATCTTGAAATTTTAAATAGCTATAAAAAACCTTCAAACTTGCGATTTTTCGTCGTAGAGTGTTTGATTTTATATTTGATTTTGTTAAAAATTCAATATATGATTCAACATTATTGTAGTTTGAATTGTAAAATTGTAAAAGATCATTTTTGTAAGCTCGAATTGTATGTGTGCTTAAACGTTTATGCGTTTTGCAGTAACTTAAGTAATTAGAAATAAGTTTAGAATCCATGAATATCTCCTTTAGTAATAATCATGTTATTTTAAACTTATTTAAGCATTTTGTATAGTGATAATAAATAGTTATCGGTAGGAGAACATTGTATGAAAATTCTATTCTTAGCTCAATTTGCACCTAATCATGATTTTTATATCGAACCACAAAATGATATGGAAGTTTTCTATGCTGAAACTTACCATCATAAGATTTATGAAGTATTATCCAAAACAGGCCATAAGATAATCACATCAAATAATGTTGACTATCTAATTAAAAACTATGAAGAAATTGATTTGGTATGGTCATTTTACAATAGGATTGGATTCAGAAATTCAGAGATTTTTATACAATCATTGTGTGAATATTTAAAAATACCATATATTGGAGCAGCACCTAATGTCAGAGCTTTGGTAGAAGACAAGAATTTATCAAAAAATCTGGCTGAGCATTTGGGAATAAATACTGCAAATTGGCAAATTGGTAGCATAGAGTTTCCATTGGTAGAACATCCACCATTTTCTGGCCCTTATTTCATAAAACCACGATTTGGTAGTGGTTCAGAAGGTATTGATGAATCATGCTATTGTGAAACATGGAAAGAAGTTAAAGAAAAAGAGAAAGAATTTTATCTCAAGCAAACTGAAATAATTGTTGAAGAATTTATTGATGGAAGATTGTATGGTGTTCCATTCATTAAGGGGGTCAATGGTGAAATTATTATAGGAACTCCGCATTTTTCAACTTCAGATAAAAAAGGAAACATTATCAGTACAAGTCAAAAACGAAGAACTGAAGGGGGTCTGAAAACAGAAATAAGTCAGGATGAGGTATTAAACAAGGAATTGTTTACTTTATCAAGGAAATATTTCCAAAGTATGCAACCATCTGACTATGGAAGGATAGACTTTATTATAGGAACAGATAGAAAACCATACTTTCTAGAAGTAAATACTATGATGAACCTTGGTATTCATAGTGGTTCTGTGCTAAGCTTCTTAAACAGTGGTTTTGAGACTTATGAAGATATTATTCTCACTCTATTACAAATCGGTATAGAACGAGTAAAACATCCAATAAGGTAAAAAAATACCAGTTTACCCCCACAGTTGATTTGGTTGTAAACTGGTTATCTTTATTTAATAGCATAATTTTTCAGGAAACAACAATTTTACATCATAATATCTATAAAAAAGATAACCTGGGCAAAATAATTTTTTCCAGTCCGAATCAGTATATTTTTGACCATCCTCAATTTTTTGTAAATAGTGAAAGGCTAGCTCTTCAACATAATGATCATCGTTTCTAAATGGGCTTGTATCTAGAGTATCCAGATATTCAGAAATATCTACATCGTTCATATAGAAGTAGAGAAGTTGGTTAATCTCAAAAAATCGCTTGGTTTGATAAACAGGAGATTTATCTACCAGAGATTTAACTTGAGAAAATAATTTATTTGCTTCTAAAGATGAAACTTTAGCAAAGTAGAGTGTTAGATTGATCCTAGAGTAAATAAAGGGAGTCTCCGAACCAGTTTCATCTTCTGATATCATATTGAAGTATAGTGTAGGGTTTTGATTTGTAAAATTCATTAAATATAAGGAAAAGTTATTATATAAATATTCATATCTACTATCCTTTAGCAATAGTATTTGCTGTATTTCAGTTTCTAAATTTTGCAACTCTTCTCTAGCATTTTCTATTGTACTAAATTTCATTAAGAAGCAAATATAATTCGATAATGTTCGATTATAATTAATATCGTCTGCTCCTTTGAAAATCTCTAAAATATTCTTATAGGCTATCATCCCCTCTTCAAAAGGAAGATAAAATGCAATATTTCGTAATCAGTAAGGATAATATTGAGAACCGACAAAGTTTTTATAGAAAAATTTTCCTGTTTCATTAAGTATTTCTCGATAACCAGTGGAATTATTCCTGTTAATATAAGCAACGAATAAGTTTGACAATACCAAGCATTGCTCATCTTTGTCTACTGAAGTCTCTAATAGATGTTGTAAAAGGTCAAGGTGGTCTGACGACCGCAATCGCTCTTTGACTAAAGCTTGTAGTAGCAGATAACTTCTTTCATCACTATATTGCGGATATTTTTGAAGTAGGTGAAAAACTTCATTGAAATAGAAACGATTATACAATAGTCGGCCAATTGTTAAGAGCTCAGTTAAATTGTCTAATTCACAAGAAACTAATTGTAACAAATAATCAGTTTCTATTTCATCTCTCTGGAGTTTTAGGAGACCTAATAGAAAATATTTTTTCTTTGATAATTGCTTATTGGTATAACTAATTCCATATTTACAAAGTTCTACAGATAACTCTTCTGTTTCGGAGATTACATCAACAAGCGTATTTATAAGCAATGTTTCTTCAATTTGGTTTTGTGTATAGGAAAAACCGGTATTAGCTAAAATTATCCTCCCTGAATCTAAATATTCTATAAATCCATCCTGTGATAGTTTACGAATTAATTCCGAAACGTCAGAGTTCTCTTCATTTAAAGTTAATGTTTTTTGGAGATAAGTCCGATAAACTTTATCTAAGAATTTTAATGACAAGGGACACCTTAATTGTGTTAGAGAACCTAAAACGATTTGTTCAAAGATAGTCAATTCACGCTCGAAATCATATTTCTTTATGCATGACATAATAGCATGTATGCTAAAATTTGAAGCTGATATTTTAGACAAACTCTTTTCATCTAATTCGGTTTGATAGCTTTCGAAAAAATGGTATGTTTCTTGATTATCTGGGCGTAAAAATTTCTGCTTCCACGTATATGGATTAGTAATTTCAGATTTTGAAAGGAACTTAATAACTTCATGTTTGTCTTTATTGGGAACCGCGACTATTAAGTTCACTTTATGCTGTATAAGTATTTTTATAAAATCAATATTTTTCTCATCTAATTCTTCTATGATAAGAGCAACTCTTGGATTAATCTTATTTAGGTATTCAATAAGAGCTCGTTCGATCTTATAGTCTTCATAATGTATCGCATCTACGCTAAGTGTACTATCAATACAATCAATAATATTTACAATTGTAGAACCTATATTGGGAATAAAAGGGATGCAATCAAGTGGATATACCATTGTCTTGAGTATCGTCAAAATAACTTCTCGTTTAGGATACTTTGATATTTTTTTCTCAACTTCTTCAATAGTGACAGCATTAAAAATCTGTCTAAAAATTTGTTTTGCAATATTTTCACTACCACTAATATAAAAACTTGTTAATTCCTGGCTATTAAAAAACTCGGTTGTATATTTTAAAAAGTAACTTAGTCCGCTCTCATCATCAGACTGGAGTAAAATAATTCTCTTATCTACATTATTTAGAAGGTCCTCCGGAGTAATTTTTCGATTTACGTAGATTTCATTCATATGCAAATTCTCCTTCTCTACCGATAACTATTTATTATCACTAGTATATCATAGATTCATATCTCCAATATGTTTTCGATTGTAGTTTTCTTACTTTTTTATATTCTTAAAGACTTTTTGAACAGCCTCATAGTACTTTTTCTTCAATAACTAAATATGTGGTATTCTATCCATTAGCAACAACGCACCAAAAATGGTGCGTTTATCTTTTTTGTGCTATAATAGAAATAAATAAAAGGAGGGCTCTCATGATCGGAGAAAATATTAAAGCGTTACGTAAAACACATGACCTAACCCAGCCTGAGTTCGCAAAGATTGTTGGCATATCTCGAAATAGCCTAAGTCGTTATGAAAATGGAACAAGTTCAATTTCGACAGAATTAATAGATCGTATCTGCCAGAAATTTAATGTTTCCTATATCGATATCGTAGGGGAGGAAAAAATGCTCACACCAGTAGAAGATTACCAGTTGACCCTGAAAATTGAAGTGATTAAAGAACGAGGGGCGGATATCTTAGCGCAACTTTATCGTTTTCAAGATGAACAAGGAATTGCATTTGATGATACTTCGAATCCTTGGGTTCTAATGAGCGATGATTTGTCTGATTTGCTGAACACGAAGATTTATCTTGTGGAGACTTTTGATGAAGTAGAGCGATATAATGGCTATTTGGATGGTATTGAACGGATGCTAGAACAAGCTAGTCATCTGGTGGTGGCCTAATGAAACTAGAAGAGTTTAGTCAAGATGATTTTGAACGAGCATCCAGACGACTCGTTCGTTCTTTAACTCGTGGTAAAACAACTTCGTCTCAGCCCAAGGCTATCTTGCTAGGTGGACAGAGTGGTGCTGGGAAAACAACGATTCATCGTGTGAAACAAAGGGAATTTCAAGGAAATATCATTATCATTGATGGAGATAGTTATCGCTCTTTTCATCCGAACTACCTTGGCCTACAGGAAAAGTATGGCAAAGATAGTGTGGATTATACCAAAGTGTTTGCGGGAAAAATGGTTGAATATCTCGTAGATGAATTGAGTAAACAAGGTTATAATTTGTTAATCGAGGGCACCTTGAGAACAACAGAAGTTCCTAGAAAAACGGCACAATTATTGACAACTAGAGGTTACCAAGTCTCACTTGCACTGATTGCGACCAAGCCTGAATTGTCCTATCTCAGCACCTTGATACGTTATGAAGAGCTCTATGCTATAGATCCTAGTCAAGCTAGAGCAACTCCTAAAGCACACCATGATGGAATTGTAGAACATTTAGTTGATAACTTACGAGAGTTAGAAAATGATCAGCTATTTAATCAAATTCAAATTTACCAAAGAGATCAATCGTGTGTTTATGATTCGCAAGTAGACGAAACCTCAGCGGCAGAAGTTTTACAAGAATGCCTCTTTGGAAAATGGAGTAAAGTGGAGGAAGAGATGTTGAAGTTGGGACAGGAACGGTTGAGAGAGCTGGGGGGATAGGTATGGAAGCAACACATAGATATATGAATTATCTAATTTCAGAAAATCCAATATATACTAATGAAGGTAAAAAGATAGAAGTTTTCCATTTAGATATTCAGGATGATCCAGAAATTTTTGAAGAATGGGCAAAACAATTTAGACGTAATTATTGCTCAGATGATATGTTGTTACATATGACATTAGTTACGAGTCTTAGTGCTTCGGAATATCTGAGTGGTAATAAATTACCAAGTAAACCTTCAACAAAATCAGGTGATTTTGGTGAAATTTTAGTATCTGACTATCTGCAATATTTTAAAAATTATTTTGTTCCTAGAACTCGGTTTAATAGTAGAATAAACAAAGATATGCCAACTCCAGGAAGTGATGCTTTGGGATATAGCTTTGACCCTCATAATCCAGATAAAGATGAGGTTATAGTTATAGAAGTGAAATCATCTGCCTCAGAAAAATGCGATGAAAAAGCCCAAAAAAAGCTTCAAGAAGCTATAGATAATTCCCAAAAAGATTTTATAAGGTTTTCAACTTCAATTGTTGCTAGTTATGAAAAACTGTATAGTTTAAATCCAGGTGAAGCTGAAATATTAACTCGGTTTCTAAATTTTTCAGATAACCCATTTAAAGTTACATATGGTGCTATTGCTGTTCACTCGAATGACTCATATGATTTGGAGACAATAAAACAAGTTATTACAGAGAAACATAGAGATTCGGAAAAAATCCAGATGATAGTGATACATTCTGAGAAGCTAATGGATTTTATAAATAAACTTTACTTGAAAGCGAGTGAAGTATGATAGAATTTGGAAAACGGTCATTATATTATTCAAAGCTTATTCGTTCAAAAGCAAAAATGATTGAATTTGATATACCTTTAGAAAATCATATTTCGATTTCAGAGGACTCTCACAAATCTTTTCTTGTAGCACTAGCAATTGTTGCGGATTCTGCTAGAAAGTATTTTGAAGATTATATAAATCATAATCATTTTGATCCTCATTTAAAAAACCAATTACATAACGCTGCAGAGTTTTTTGATGCACTGATTTTGTCTGAGTTGGGAAATGCTGATGAATATAGAGATTATATTGCAATGTTAGGAGCAACAGCTTACTATCTAGGGGATTATAATGGTAGTTCGAGTGTTATGCTTAGCTATATTTCAGATGCTACACGATTTCCTGAGGATAGTTCTAATCTAATTAAGGTATTAATAGACATCTTGACAAATAGAGTTTTTGAGAGCTATGAATTAATCGCAGATATATATTCAGCTGAGTTAAACACTCTAGTTGAACGGTATAGAAACTATATTTTAGAGGGACGTGATATTGCTACAGAGGTTTTTAGAAATTTACAAGATAAAGTATACATAAATGGAAGTGATTTTTCTGTAATTATTGTAAATTGTCTTTTAGCAGTAGTATGTAAAAAAATCAATTGTTCATCAACGAAATTACTACCTGAATTTTCAGAATTAGATTTTTCAGTGTGGCAGGATTATATTCAGTCAGAAGGAAGTATAAAGGAACTCTGGCCTTCTCAAATCGAATTAGGTAAGCAGGGTATTTTTATAGGTAGATCTGGAATTATTCAGATGCCAACAAGTTCAGGTAAAACAGCCTCAATCAATCTGATATTAAGGTCAGCATTTTACTCAAATAGAATTGATAATGTACTAATTGTTGCTCCTTTTAGAGCATTATGTAGGGAGATATATCGAGATATTAATGCACACTTTATTAATAATGAAGATGTAATTATTAGTGAAATTTTTGATTTACCTGAGATACCACAAGATTTCTCGATCTTTAATGATAGTATAAAGAGAGTTTTTGTACTTACTCCAGAAAAATTATTGTTTTTATTGAGAAATAATCAATCATTTATTGATAGAATAGGGCTCTGTATATTTGACGAAGCACATCTTTTTGATGATCCAAATCGTGGAAGCAACTTTGAATTACTTATGTCAACAGTTAAACAAACTTTCCCAAAAGAAGTACAGAAGATTTTAATTTCTGCTGTAATACCAAATAGTGAAGCTATAAATAAATGGTTTAATGAAGATGGAGTAGTTGTTTCTAATAATTCGATTAAAACAACAGAAAAAAGAATTGCTTTTAGTGATTTAAATGGGAGTAATGAACAATTATACTTTATAGATCCTATTACATTTGAAGAAGAATTTTTTGTTCCACGTACTGTTAACGTTAGTAAATTAGAACTACTTGGAAAAGAACGAAAGCCAAAAGTATTTCCAGAACTGAAAAATGCAAATGATATAAGTATTTATTATGGCATTAAACTAATTAAAAATGGTGGAGTAGCAATTTTTTGTGGAAGAAAAGATACTGTTAATATTGTTTTGAGAAGATTTATAGACTTAAATAACAGAAAGTATGACCTAAGTGATTTCTTAGAAAACTCAGATAGATTTGAAGTTGAAAAAATAGGAAACTTAATTGGTAAAAACATAGGATATGATAGTGTTGAATATACTTGTAGTCAGCTAGGAGTATTTTCGCATCATTCAGGTATACCTATGGGACTGCGGATTGCTATAGAATATGCATTTTCAAAAAGTAAAATAAATAATGTAGTATGTACTTCGACATTAGCACAAGGTGTAAACTTACCTATAAAATACTTAATTGTCTCAAGTATGTATCAAGCAGGAGATGCAATAAAAGTTCGTGATTTTCAAAATTTGATAGGTAGAGCTGGGAGAGCCGGGAAATATACAGAAGGGACGATAATATTAACAGAATCTGGTATATATAAAACTGAACAAAAGAGTTGGAAGAAGAAACAGTATAAAAAATTGTTAAATCCAATTAATTCAGAAGGGTGTAAAAGTAATATTTTAAATATTATAAAGTTCGATTCAGTAGATTCAACTGATTATAAATACGGGAGCATGAAATTTGATTTTTGGAATCTAATTCTTGAGAGATTTATCAATAATGTAGAGTACTTAGAAAGAGTAAATAGTGTTTCATCAAACTTAAGGGCACAAGCAAGCCCTTATTTGCAGGATTTTAATTATAAGATAAATCAAATTGAGAGCACACTAATAGCAATTGAAAATTATCTTGCTTCAATATGTACTGATGAAATGGAGATTGATGGTTTAGCTGAAAATACTTTTGGGTATTTTTTAGGTGATGAGAATGAAAGAGAAAGAACAAAAGAACTCTTTGATTTAGTCAGAGATAAAATAATCACTAGTTCGGTATCAACTGAAATACTTTCAAAAAACTCAATTGGATTATACCAGTCGGAACACTTAAAAGCATGGGTACAGGAAAATCAGGGCCCTATATTATCTTGTGAGATAGAGAAAGATTTATTAAGTGTTTTAATTGAGATTATAAGGGAATTTTCAAATAATAAGGTGATGAGAAAATTGAGTACAGAAGACCTCGATTATATTACTCAACTCTGGATTAACGGTATTTCTTACTTTAATATATTGGAAAGTTGTACTGAAAAGCTAATCAGAATTGAAAAAAGAGGCAAGTTAAAATCAATTGACTTGTCTGACATTATATCTCTTTGTGACAATGGGTTAGGATACGAAACATCAATGATCTTAAATTCAATTAACAATATTCTTGAAGAATTAGTTGGTGAGAAAATAGATGTTATAACTAAGTTGACAAGGAGATTGAAATATGGTTTATCTCTTGATAAAGAAATCAATATCTATGAATTAGGTTTTTCAGATAGAATTGTAGTTCAATTGATTGGTCAAGAGATTAAGTCTCAAAGTAAGAATCAGATTAGAAATGAAATCAAACGGGATTCAGCTAGACTAAAAGATAAATTGAGTGATTTTCCAAGTTACTACATACAGTTAATTAATGAAATTTAAAATAGTTAAAAGAAAGGAGAAAAATGACTAAGATATCTTTTGAAATCCAACAACAAATTATTCAATGTTTTGGATTATGTTTCCATTATAAAGATACTGTTGCTGCATTTATGCAGGCTTCGGGAGTTCCAAATAATTTGATAGTAAGATGGAAATCTGAACCGAAGTTTGTTTGGGCAAAAAATGTTATAAATGAACTTAATCAAACAGAAAATGGAAGATTTATAATTAGACAAATAGCAACTGAATTTTATAAAATGAAAAATATTCCTGATGAAGTGCAAGATAGAAATAGGGGGTTAGATGCGTTAAGAAAGTTAAAGCGATTGCTAGGTAATATTCAACGAGATAAGACTAATGAAACATCGAATAATTCCTATCATCGTTTAAAACAAGAGAAAAAAATTCAAACCAAGCAACAACAGCTTCAAAAAATCGAAGAGCTAAAAATGGAGTATTATTCGCTATTTTCAAGTGAAAATCCTCAAGAAAGAGGATATCACTTAGAACAAATTATTGCTAATTTATTCAAAATCAACGATATTAATTATCATGATCCGTACAGAAATAGCTCAAATACTCAACAACTAGATGGCTATTTTAGGTTTGAGGGGTTTGATTACTTAGTCGAGATAAAATGGACTAAAGATCCAATAAATTCATTAAACATTTCTTCTTTAAAGCAAAAAGTTGATACAAAACTAACTTCTACTCGTGGACTATTTATTTCAATAAATGGTTTTAGAGATGAAGTAATTCAAGATTTTTCTAATAGAGATGCTAAAATTTTATTTATGAATGGACAAGAATTATCGTACATTTTAGAAAATAGAATTAGTTTGGATGAAGCTTTAAAAGTGAAGATAATTGGAGCTTCTAAAACAGGAAATCCGAATATTTCTATAATCAACTAATATATTTCTAAAATCTCCTGTCGACTTTCATTTTATTATTTTATTTTTGATATGCTTACAATCGAGATAGGATAGTTGAAATTTGATATATGTTTCTATTTCTATAGAAATGTACAAAATATTAACAATTCAAATGGTGTGAACTTTTTGGTAAAATCTAGCTCAATTTATGTATTTTTAGGGTAAAATTCACACCATTCAACTGAAAGTTATTCAAATTAGATGAAATTGTTCTTTCTGAAAACGTGAGAAAACATTGATTTTAAGCGGATATTGAAATCTATTCAAATAAAAATGTTTCCAACCAGGTCTTAAGAAAGCTCGTAAAGCATCACAATTATCAAAACGTTAATCAACACGCTTATATCAACGTTTACAGACATTTAAGAAATTTCTCTTGGATGTCTTTTTTTGTCTAGCTAAATTTTACAAATTGGGCAATTTAGGTTACTCAATAATATAAAAAAGATAAAAATTTAAAGTTCGAATTTTAATTTTAAAAAAAGTAATTATTATTGAATATCTGTTCAAACATTTTTTCTTTTCTAAGGTTAATATAAGTATATATACTTTAAAAAAGGAAGTCAAACATCTTGCTCATAGATTTTTGCATTTTTAAAAAATACATTTTGTCATATAATAATGTGGAAAATTGACGGATTCCTTAAATAATCATATAATACGAATATGTAAACCCTTACATACTATTCTACTTATACTTGATAAAATGCAAGTTCTTGAGGATCTATAAATATATAGACACTCTTCTATTTATAAAGTGAAATAAAGAATCACGGAGAAAGTTTATGGATATTAAAGAGACATTCAACCAGCTAGACAATACAAAATTTAATGATTTCAATAATCGCCTTGAAGGTTTTGAGAAACTTTTTAAAGACAAATATTATTTTACCCATCCCGAAGATTTTAGCTCAATCTTTAGCATTTTGGTAAAGTATGGAAAAAGTACAAGTAAATATATTTTATCGAAAGGAGAGATATATGAGTGAAATAGTTATTAATGCTCAGAATTTATCTAAAAATTTTTATAATTTTGATTCAAGACTCCCATTTATCAAGAGATTTTTGAAACGTAATCAAATAACGATTCGAGCTGTTCAAGATATTAGTTTTACGATTAAGAGAGGGAGTATAGTTGGCTTTATTGGGAGTAATGGAGCTGGTAAATCCACAACGATTAAAATGTTGACTGGGACTCTTTATCCTAGTTCCGGAAAATTAGAAGTGAATGGAGAAATTCCATTTAAAAGAAGTATAAATTTTAGAAAAAAAATTTCAATAGTAGTAGGAAATAAATTACAGTTATTTCAAGATGTTTCGGCTATGGATTATTTTCAATTGATTGGTACTTTATATGAGGTAGAACCGGCGATTTTACAAGAACGAATTCAGGAATTAAGCAATTTGTTGAATGTAAAAGATCAGCTTTACCAGCAGGTCCGGACCCTCTCTCTTGGACAAAAAATGAAAATGGAGTTTATCGCGGCATCTTTAACAAGTCCGGAAATATTATTTTTAGACGAGCCTACTATAGGGTTAGATATACAGTCTAAAAAAGATATCAGAACATTTTTAAAGAAAATGAATGAAGAATGTCATACTACTATTATTTTAACGAGTCATGATATGGATGATATTTCGTCTGTTTGTGACGAATTAATCGTCATTGACAAAGGAAAAATTATTTTGCAGGAGTCAATGGATGTTATTTTATCTAAATTTTCTGATTTTAAATATTTAAAGATAAAAATGACATTAGATTTGGTACCAGAGTTATGCTCTGTTAAAGGAGTAGTAGTCATTTCTCAAACAAAATCGGAATGTATACTAAAAATACCTAGAGATTTTGTCTTTGAGACATTAGAATCAATCAATAAGCTTGTAGATATAGAAGATTTTGAAATATCAAATCTTTCTTTAGAAGAAATTATTTTACAAAACTATTTTACAAAAAAGGAGCACAATTGAAAAAAGAAATGTCTATTATTCTGATATCATTTCGATCTATTTTGAACTATAAATCAAGTGTACTATTGTTAATGTTACAGGCAAGTATACAAATTATGATATCAGTATTTTTATGGACGTATATATATCAGAGTAACCAGATAAATATAGCAGGATATGATTTTACCTCAATGGTTCAATACTATTTGGGGACTATAATTTTTTCATATTTTGTTTTTTATCCAGTTGATTGGGAAATCAATGACGATGTTCATTCAGGAAATTTTTTTAGCATATTAATAAAACCTGTTACTTTTTATAAGTATTATTTTTGTAAAATGCTTGGAGATAGGCTTGCTCATTTATTATTTATCATCATTCCTGTCATTTTATTCTCCAGTGTTTATTACAAGAATGAGTTATTAACCATTGAAATTCTTATTTTAGGAAGTATTGCAATTATTCTATCTATGGTTCTATGGTTTTTAATATCATGTTGTGTAGGTATGCTTTCTTTTTGGTTAGAAAATATATTTTTTGTCCTTACTGTTAAAGAAATAGTAATTCAGTTTTTATCAGGAATATTATTGCCTTTAAGTTTTTTTTCAAATAATTTTCGTCTGTTTTTAGATGTATTACCTTTTAAATACTTAGTATATGAACCGCTTCAGATGTTTAGTAATGATACATATAAATTAATAGACTATTTGAGAATTATTTGTATTCAATTGATTTGGTGCATCATTTTTTATATTATATCAAGATTCATATTGAGAAAAGGAGTGGAGCACTTCTCAAATGTGGGAGGATAAAATGTTTAGAATAAAAGTAATTTTTAGGCTACTTCATTTTGGTTTTAAATCTGATATGAATTTTCATTTTGACTTCTTTTGTGGTCTATTTTCGTCGATACTGTGGATTGGTTTACCTATTGTATTTTTTAGATTGATTTTCTTAAACATAGACTCTTTTAATGGTTGGGACTATTATCAAATTTTATTTTTGGTAGGTTCCTACACTATTGTAGATGGAGTTATGATGGGATTGTTAATTAGAAGTATGGGAATTTTAGAATCAGATATTTTGAGTGGTAACTTGGATCAAATTTTATTGAGGCCGTTTGATACTCAGTTGTTCTATATTTTTAGATCATTTAATTTAGTTCAATTCGTGAATACTTTTTTTGGTCTTGCGATCATTTTTATAAGTTATGGAAATTTAAATGTACATTTAAATTCATTAAAAATATTATTTTATATCCTTTCTTTAATGTGTGGTTGTATTATATATTATTCAATTTGGTTTCTAATAACGATTAGTTCATTTTGGTTCCCAACTAAATTTTCAAAAGTAGATGTATTTTTGAATTATATTGGAATTTCTAAGTATCCATATAATATTTTTACAGGTATTAACAGATTGATCACTATGTTATTTGTTCCCAATTTATTAATTGCCAATCCTGCAGTATTAATATTTTTAGGGAAAGATACATTGAACCTATTTTTCTATCAAATAGTTTTTACAGTTTTTTTGATTATTATCAGTCGTACAATTTTTAGAAAAGGATTGAAAAAATATGAAAGTGCAGGAAGATAAACAATGTTGTTCAGTTATATGTTTGACTAAAGGAAGTGATTCGCTGTACTTTGTTTTGTGGTCATTGAAACATCAGATAATTATAAACTATAATTTAAAGAATAGTATTATTAACTTATAGGTGCTAAGAAAAAATTTAAAGAAATTCCCTCATTCAATCAAACTTATTCATATTTTTTAAAATAAGAAAATAGTTGGATTTTGATGATGGTTGATATAAAGCTAAACTGAAAGTACCTGAAATCCAACTGTGTCAAACCAGGTCATACGATCTGTGAGAAAAAGAACACATAACAAAAAGAGGAGCTTCACAATAAAGTTCCTCTTCTTTTATATATCCGAATCATTATTCTTATTTCAAAAAAGGTAGTGAAAAAGGTAGTGATTCGGTTGATTTATATTGCAATGTAGTGAAATTTAGAATTTCAAGAATCGCTTAAAATCAAGGTTTCTAACATCTATTGACGTGTAGTGAACCCCTATTTCACCTCTGTAAACACAACGTGTTTGCGAAGTTTTGGTGAGTATTTCTTCAATTGAAGACGGTCTGGAGTGTTACGTTTGTTTTTAGAAGTAAGGTACAAGCGTTCACCAGATTCTTTGTGTTCAAGTGTAATATTTACGCGCATGGTATCTCCCTTCTATTATTTAGTTGCGTTAGCTTTAGCGATTTTACGTCCTTTGTAGTATCCTTTAAGTGATACACGGTGTGAACGTGAGTAATCTCCAGTTGCTTCGTCAAAGTTTACAGATGGAGCTGTTACTTTGTAGTGCGTACGACGTTTGTTTTTCTTCGCTTTTGATGTGCGACGTGCAGGTACTGCCATTTCGTTTTTCTCCTTTTAAGATATAAATTCAATTAGGTTTGATTTTCATCAACTTTAACAGTATAACAAAACTTTTTTGTAAAGTAAAGTTACTTGACAACTTTTTTCAAATAATTTCTTTCATCCTCTATTCTCCATCCTCACTCTGTTAAATTGTCTGAAAATTCAAGAATTTTCTTCTGTCGTTGGGTCGTAAATTGTGCTATAATAATAAAAAATACGATGAGAGGGAATCAGATGACAGAATTAGATACACGCCATCGCAGTAGCGTCTATGACAGCATGGTCAAATCCCCTAACCGGGCCATGCTTCGGGCAACTGGGATGACAGATGAAAACTTTGAAAAACCAATCGTAGGGGTAATCTCTACTTGGGCTGAAAACACACCTTGTAACATGCACCTCCATGATTTTGGAAAATTGGCCAAAGAAGGTGTGAAAGATGCGGGAGCTTGGCCGGTTCAATTCGGAACCATTACGGTTGCGGATGGGATTGCTATGGGAACGCCTGGGATGCGCTTCTCCTTGACTTCTCGTGATATCATAGCAGACTCTATCGAAGCGGCTATGGGCGGTCACAACGTGGATGCCTTTGTAGCCATCGGGGGTTGTGATAAGAACATGCCTGGTTCGATGATCGCCATTGCCAATATGGATATCCCAGCGATCTTTGCCTATGGTGGGACCATTGCACCGGGTAATCTGAACGGCAAGGATATTGACTTGGTTTCTGTTTTCGAAGGGATCGGGAAATGGAACCATGGTGATATGACTGCTGAAGAAGTGAAGCAACTAGAATGTAATGCCTGCCCAGGCCCTGGTGGTTGTGGTGGTATGTATACGGCCAACACCATGGCGACAGCGATCGAGGTCCTTGGGATGAGCTTGCCAGGTTCCTCTTCTCACCCTGCTGAATCAGCTGATAAAAAAGCCGATATCGAAGAAGCAGGTCGTGCAATTGTCAAAATGCTTGAAATGGGACTGAAGCCATCTGACATCTTGACCCGTGAAGCCTTTGAAGATGCGATTACAGTGACCATGGCGCTGGGTGGATCCACCAATGCGACTCTTCACTTGCTGGCGATCGCTCATGCGGCCAATGTGGATTTGACCCTTGAAGACTTCAATGATTTCCAAGAGCGTGTGCCTCACTTGGCAGACTTGAAACCTTCTGGTCAATACGTCTTCCAAGACCTTTACAATGTCGGTGGTGTGCCAGCCGTCATGAAATACCTTCTTAAGAATGGTTTCCTTCACGGGGATCGCATCACATGTACCGGTAAAACGGTGGCTGAAAACTTAGAAGCCTTCGCTGATTTAACACCAGGTCAAAAAGTCATCATGCCACTTGAAAATCCGAAACGTGCGGATGGTCCATTGATCATCTTGAAAGGGAACTTGGCTCCAGAAGGGGCGGTTGCTAAAGTATCAGGTGTGAAAGTTCGTAACATCACGGGTCCTGCTAAGGTCTTTGACTCCGAAGAAGCTGCCATTGAAGCGGTTCTTTCGGATGAAATCGTGGATGGCGACGTTGTTGTTGTCCGCTTCGTAGGTCCTAAGGGTGGTCCTGGTATGCCAGAAATGCTATCCTTGTCATCCATGATCGTTGGGAAAGGTCAAGGGGACAAGGTGGCCCTCTTGACAGACGGACGCTTCTCTGGTGGTACTTATGGTCTCGTTGTTGGACATATCGCGCCTGAAGCTCAGGTCGGTGGCCCAATCGCCTACCTCCACACAGGGGATTTGGTGACAGTTGACCAAGATACCAAAGAAATCACCATGCATGTCTCAGACGAAGAATTGGCGAAACGGAAGGCTGAGACAACCTTGCCACCACTCTATAGCCGCGGGGTTCTCGGTAAGTATGCCCACACGGTATCCTCTGCTTCACGCGGTGCCGTGACCGACTTCTGGAATATGGAACAGTCTGGTAAACAATAAGATATGAAAAAACTCACTTTACGAATTCGTAAAGTGAGTTTTAATTTTTTAACGTGGGGGTAATCCGAGGGCAATGCGCCCGTAGCGACTGATCCGTGTAATTTTCCAGGCTGGCGACCAGGTCACTTCGACCTTGACATCCTCAATCCCGTCAATTTCTTTTAGGCGAGCGACGATCTCAATAGGCAAACTTTCCGCACAGTCACAAGCGGTATCGGTAAAGGTCATAACCACCTTGCAAGTTCCTTCCTCATCCAGATCCAACTCGTAAATCAAACCGAGGTTGTAGACGTCCAATTCAACATCTGTATCAAATACAAGCTCTAACTTTTCAATCAATTGCTTCTCCAGTGCTAGGGCACGGTCGTTAATCTTGATATCCTCTCTCATCTCGCTATCCTTTCCCTCCTTTGATGAAGACTATTTTCTCACAATTCTGACAATAATGCAAGTTAACCTAAAACGAGATCAGATGACAGCTACAAATCAAACCATCCGTCTTAAGACTGATTTTAAATTACAGGAAGGTATCTTAAGCTTTCTTTAAGTTTTCCGATTTATACTAATACCATCAAATGAAGACCTCCTAACTTTGTTTGATAGAAAATCCTAAACTTTTTCATAATAATCTCCCATAAAGGCCACCAAATCAGGTGGCTTTTTTCTATGTACCTTGGCGAACGTTAGTGAGCTTAGGTACATTGATGCAGTTCGAACGCTAGTGAGAACTACGTTCCTTATTTTTTTACGAAGATCGGCGAGTTTAGGTACGTTGACACAGTTTGAGCGGAGCGAAAACGACGTTCCTATAAACATATGTGCGAAGAAATTTTTAAAACCTTCAAAAAAAATTTTCAGTTCGATCTTTCTATTGTTTACTATATTTATAAGCAAAACAGCTATTTTACAGGCTTTATTTTCCGATAATTCCTTTTGCCTCCTCCAAGTTCTTGTGCTATAATGATACGGATGCTGTTCATGTTTGAATAAGGAGGTACATTATGAAACGAAACCATTCACGTTTTCTCATTTCAGGGATCCTTTTACTAGGAGTGATCTTGCGGGCCCCATTTACGACCCTCTCCACTGTCTTATCAGATATCGCTGCTAGCTTTGGTGTTGAGGTGAGTTCTCTCGGCCTCTTGACGAGCCTACCCCTCCTAACATTCGCTATTTTCTCTCCTTTTGCTACTAGCTGGGCGAGACGCTTTGGAATTGAGCGACTCTTTCTTGGAGTTTTGATCCTGATGACGATTGGATCAGCCCTACGTACCATCAATCTCCCTCTCCTCTATGTGGGAACTCTTTTGATTGGTGCTGCTATTGCCTTTATCAATGTCCTTCTACCAAGCTTGATCCAAGCTAATGAACCAAAACGCCTTGGCTTCTTAACAACCCTTTATATCACTGCAATGGGCTTGTCTACTGCGGTAGCTTCTTCTGTCGCTGTTCCTATCACTCAAGCCACCTCTTGGCAAGGTCTGGTTTGGGTGCTGACAGTTGTCTGTGCGCTTGCACTTGTGATCTGGCTCCCCAATGCTCGTCATAATCATTATTTGAAAAAAAGCTCTTCTTCTAATGAAAATAAGACTAGTTGGTATAAGAATGGCAAGGTTTGGGCCATCATGCTTTTCTGTGGTCTCCAGTCTCTCTTATTCTATACCACGATGACCTGGCTTCCTACTATGGCAACCCAAGCCGGCATCAGTCAAGCCAATGCAGGAATTTTAGCATCTGTATTCACCCTGATGAGTCTTCCTTTCTCTATGACCATTCCAAGTCTCACCACCAGCCTTTCTAAACGAAACCGTCGCATCATGCTGATAACGACTGTTTTAGCTGGTTTTACTGGAATTGCCATGCTGTTACTGAAAACAGACAACTTCATTTACTGGTTGATCCTGAATATCTTGATCGGAAGTTTTACGAGTATCTTATTCCCTTACCTCATGGTCACTTTCTCCATGAAGTCTAGCTCTCCTGAGAAAACTGCTCAACTCTCTGGGCTGGCTCAAACAGGAGGATATATCTTTGCTGCACTTGGACCTATCTTATTTGGTTCAAGCCAACAAGTCTTCCACTCTTGGACACCCGGGATTCTTATTCTTCTTGTTGTTGCTTTGTTTATGAGTATGGCTCTCTATCAAGTAGAAAAATCTGATGTTATCCTATAATCCAATAGAGGCTGGGACAAAAGTCCTAGCCTCTCAATTGTCTTTGGATTGTCGAGCAAGACGCAGTGGTTGAGTGGGCTCTACTACGCTGATTTCATCAGCTTTTACAGCCCTACTCAACTGTGCGGAGGTGGGACGACGAAATCGAATTCTAACGAATTACCGATTTCTGTCCCACTCTCTATTTTTTATACAAAAAAGAATCAGGAATATCCTGATTCTTTGCTATGTCTTAATTATTCGTAAAATGATACGTGTACGTGGTCGTAGTGATTTTCTGTTACGCTACCACGGTCTGGCATTTCATTCCAAGTGTTTGCTGGTCCATAAATGTTATTTACTGGAGCATAGAAACGTTGTTTCCAGATGATGTAAGAAATTCCATTTTCTTGCATGTGATCGATTGCATATTGAGCTACTTGATCACCAATCGCTGAACTTTCTGGAACCATGACGTCGACCGCAAGACCTTTACCGTGATCTTCTGGGTCACCAGGACGGTAACCACCAATATCAGTCAAGCCAAGTTCATTAATCACTTGTTCTTTGAATTTAATTGTTTGAGGTCGAAGACCTTCATTTGAAGTTGGAGTTGCTGTTGAAGGAGTTGAAGCTGTCGTATCAACAACTGGTGCTGGTGCACCATATTGTGGTGTTGAAGCAACCGCAGTAACTTCTGGTTCTGCTGGAACTTCTACGACTGGAGCTGGTTCAGCTACTGGAGCAGCTGGGGCAGGTGTTTCAGCTGGTGCTTCTACAGGAGCCGCTACTTCAGCCGGAGCTGCAGCAGGTTGCGCAGGTGCTTCTTCAACAACTGGTGCTGGTGCTTCCTCTGCTACTGGAGCTGCTGGTGCAGGTGTTTCAGCTGGTGCTGCTGGAGTTGGCAAGCTTTCTGATACTTGCTCTGCCACTGCTGCTACAACTGCAGGTGCTTGAGGGAGTTCTACAGCTTGGTTGCTTTCATCTGCTACTGGTTTTGTCAAATCACCCACTGCAACAGTTTGGTTGTCTACTTTGATTTGGTTGTTTGTCAAATCAGCAGAAGTTGTCACAGTTGCATCAGCATTTCCTGCTGTAGGAGTTTGGATTTCTACACCTGTCACTTGGTTTTGATCATTGACAGTTGTTGTCAAGACAGTTCCTGGGAAAATCAAATCAATGTTGCTGATTTGGTTCAAGTTTGCCAAAACAGTTACGTCAACATTCAAAGCTTCCGCAATCGTGCTTAGGGTATCCCCATATTTGATCGTGTAGGTTTGTTTGTTTTCTGAAGTTGAAATATCTGCACGAATTTCATCTACAGAACGGGCAACCCAATCCCCATTTGATTCTGCTTTACCAGTTGTAAATGGCAAGACCGCCATAGCAACAGTCGAAGCAATTAAAGCCTTTTTATTTACTTTCTTCATACGTTCTTTCCTCGTTTTCTTATTATCGGAGATTTATCTCCAGACAGATACATTTAATATTCTACCACATTTTTTGTCTTTAAAATGGCTCTTCTTTTCTTTTAATCTAACTGACCCTAATTTGTAACATTAGCCCTTTCTTGTTACATTCTCTTAACAATTAATGACAGTTAGTACTATTTGGATAATCAAACAAATTCATTGTTTCAGAAGCCTTTGGAAGCCATGAACGAGGGAATTTTGAAAGATTTTTCAGTTGAATAGAGGCTAAAAAAGCACCCTAAGTTCGTGTCCTGTAGACATCACTTGAGGTGCTATTTTTAACGTCTTTATATATTATAATTGAACACATCTACAACTCTTTGGAAAAAGATAAATTCTCTTGCGAGCATGGCTCACTGCAAGAATGTCCTATTTCCCTTTGAGTTGCTTAACGGCTTTGTATCTTATTTGACCTTCATCATTCTGACGAGGTTAGCTCGTTCAGCTTCTTCGAGTTTCATTTCGATATAGTAGATGGTTTCCTTGAGATCTGGAATAGTCGCATACTCCAGTCCATTGACCCGACGGCGCGTTTTTTCAATCTCATCGGCCATGAGCTGACAAGTTTTTTCAATCTCTGCTAAGCGCAACAGGTCTGGGAGGAGCTCTTCCATTTCTTGAATGGTATTGTCCATCTGGCTATTGGAAGCCACGTAGCTGTAGACCACGTCTCCCTCATCGTCTCCATATGGATTGTCAATATGGGCATGCATCTTGGGCACGCGCACACTCATAATGTTCTCCGTCTCGATATACAAGCTGACTTCCCGTGTCGGAACTGCAAAGATTTCCTGGACCATGAGGTCGTTTTCCAGACATTTAGCTAGGACAAATTCTTGCATATTCCCAATGAGAGCTGCCTCAACCTTTTGGCGGAGGCGGTCATTTTCACGGACCGATTCGATGAAGCGTCGCATGAGTTCATCCCGTTTGTCCTTGAGAAGTTTGTGCCCTCTGGTTGCTGTTTTCAGACGCTCTTTGAGGGTGTTTAACTCCATCCGAGTGGGTTTGACATTTAATCGTGCCATCTGACTTCCTCCTTTCTACTCCTAGGCTTGTGCTTCCTGAGAAGTTTTTGGGAGGTATTCGTCAATCATGTCATCCTTGATCCGCTTGAGCTCTGTCCGTGGCAAGATAGCCAGCAATTCCCAACCTAGATCCAGACTTTCTTGAATGGTTCGGTTGGTGGTAAAGCCTTGGTTGATGTACTCCTTCTCAAAGCGATCCGTAAATTTGACATAGAGCTTGTCGGTATCGGACAAGGCGGATTCTCCGAGCACCACGGCTAACTCTTTGGCTTGTTTCCCTTGAGCATAGGCCGCAAAGAGCTGGTTCATAGTCGCCGCATGGTCTTTCCGAGTCTTGCCTTCACCAGAACCCTTGTCCTTCAAACGGGAAAGGGATGGAAGAACATTAATCGGTGGGCGGTAACCACTATTGTAGAGATCGCGGGACAAGATAATCTGACCTTCTGTGATGTATCCTGTCAAGTCAGGGATGGGGTGGGTGATATCATCTTCCGGCATAGAGAGGATCGGAATTTGGGTCACAGATCCTTTCTTTCCAACCAAGCGTCCTGCACGTTCGTAGAGGGTTGAGAGGTTAGTATAAAGATACCCTGGATAGCCCCGACGTCCCGGAACTTCCCGGCGGGCAGCAGATACTTCCCGAAGGGCTTCACAGTAGTTGGTCATATCGGTCATGATAACCAAGACGTGCATGTCTTTTTCATAGGCCAAATATTCGGCAGCTGTCAAGGCGATCCGAGGAGTGGCAATCCGCTCGATAGCTGGGTCATTGGCTAGGTTGATAAAGAGAACAGAGCGATCAATAGCCCCTGTCTCCCGAAGGTCGTTCATAAAGAACTCGGCTTCTTCAAAGGTAATTCCCATGGCCGCGAAGACCACGGCGAAGTTCTCTTCAGAATTAAGCACAGTCGCTTGACGAGCAATCTGAGCCGCCAACTCTTTGTGAGGGAGACCAGAACCTGAGAAGACTGGAAGCTTTTGCCCCCGAACCAGGGTGTTCAAGTGGTCAATGGCCGAGATTCCTGTCTGGATAAATTCATCTGGATAGTCCCGTGATACTGGGTTGATGGCTTGTCCATCAATGTCCAAGTACTTCTCTGGGATAATCTCTGGACCACCATCAATCGGTTTGCCCATCCCGTTAAAGATGCGTCCCACCATGTCTTCTGATACTGGAAGTTCTAGGGGACGTCCGGTAAAGCGAACCTTGGCTTTTTCCAAATTAATCCCGCTAGATCCTTCAAAGAGTTGGACCATGGCCTTGTCTTCTTGGACTTCGAGGACTTGTCCCTGACGGGTTGTTCCGTCATGGAGCTTGATTTCTACGAGTTCATTGTAGTGAACCCCCTCGACCTGATCGACAATCATCAAGGGGCCAACAACTTCGCTGACAGTACGGTATTCTTTAATCACGCTCATTGTCTACTCCTCCTTTTGCGACGATTTGGTGTAGGGATTCTACGATTTCTTCTTTCAAGGCTTGGATGGTGTCCAACTGATCCTCATGGATGAACTTGCTCCGGGCAATGCGGTCCCGAAGGTCTACAGTTCCTTCCATGATTTCTGTGAAGTAAGCTCCCAATTCTAGTGCTTTTTGACTTTCTTGGTCAAAGGTCAAAATGTTGGTCAACAAGGCCACCTGCTTGCTGAAAGAGGTATAGGTATCGACCTCATCAAAGGCATTTTGTTGCAGGTAGTCTTCGCGGATCATCTTGGCCGCATTCATGGTCAAGCGGTCTTTTTCAGACAAGGAATCCAGACCAACCAAACGCACGATCTCTTGCAATTCACTCTCTTTTTGAAGCAGGTTCATGGCGCGGGTCACTTTTTCTGCCCAGCTAATCTGCTCATGTTGATCGATATATTGGCCTACCTCATCCTGGTAAAGGGAATAAGAACTCAACCAGTTGATGGCTGGGAAGTGTCGTCGTTGCGCCAACTGAGCATCCAATCCCCAAAAAACCTTGACAATCCGCAAAGTATTTTGGGTAACCGGCTCTGAAATGTCTCCACCTGGAGGGGAAACGGCACCGATGGCGGTAATCGAACCTTCACGCGCAGTGGTTCCTAGTGTCTTAACTCGACCGGCCCGTTCGTAGTACTCAGCAATCCGGCTACCAAGGTAGGCCGGGTAGCCTTCATCCCCTGGCATTTCTTCTAGACGACCAGACATTTCACGAAGAGCTTCTGCCCAGCGCGATGTCGAATCTGCCATGATGGCAACAGAATAGCCCATATCACGGAAATATTCGGCAATGGTGATCCCTGTGTAGATGGAAGCTTCACGCGCCGCTACTGGCATGTTCGAAGTGTTGGCGATCAGAACGGTCCGTTGCATAATGGATTGGCCGGTTGTTGGATCGATCAATTCCGGAAATTCATTCAGAACGTCCGTCATTTCATTTCCACGTTCCCCACAACCGACATAAATCACGATGTCTACATTGGCAAACTTGGCCACCTGGTGTTGCACAACTGTTTTTCCAGCTCCGAAAGGACCAGGAACAGCTGCAGCTCCACCTTTAGTAACAGGGAAGAAGGTATCAATAACCCGTTGACCTGTGACCAAAGGCTCTACCGGAATCAGTTTTTGTGCAAAGGGACGGCCTCGACGAACTGGCCATTTTTGCATCAAGGTTCCGGTAAAGAGACTGCCATCTGCCTGCTCGATCTCATAGACCGGCTCTTCTACTGTGTAAGAACCTGCTGCGATCTTGGTCACACGTCCACTGACACCGAACGGTACCATGATGCGGTGTTCCACCATATTGGTCTCTTGAACTGTCCCAACAATATCTCCGGCAACAACCTCTGTCCCTTCTGCCACACTTGGTTCAAAGGTCCATTTGGTGTCACGATCTAAATTTGGAACTTGAACTCCACGAATAAGGAAGTCACTGGCGGTAACTTCTTGGAATCGTTCCAAGGGACGTTGGATCCCGTCAAACATCTGAGAAATCAAACCTGGTCCCAACTCGACAGAAAGGGGAGCTCCGGTTGTTACCACTGGTTCTCCTGGACCAACTCCAGACGTTTCTTCATATACTTGGATAGAGGCTTCATCCCGCCGCATCTCAATAATTTCGCCAATCAAACCAAGATCGCCGACCCGGCAAATGTCTTGGATATTGGCCTCCTGCATCCCTGATGCGACCACCAAGGGACCGGAAACTTTAATAATTTTTCCTTGAGTCATGTATTCCTCCTGGGAATCCTTTGTTTCTTTGTTTTACTTTTGTGCTATCTCTCTTAGAGATTGCTTTTGTTGGCCATTGTCATCGAAGTTGCTTGGATCCAACCAAGCTTCGAAACGCTCTTTGATTGCTGGCCATTCTTGGTCAATGATAGACAGCCAGTCTGTATCTCGGGTTCGCCCCTTATAAACAACAGCCTGACGGAAACACCCTTCATAGGTGAACCCCAAGCGCTCAGCTGCTTTGCGAGAAGCTTGGTTTAAGTCATCGCATTTCCACTCATAGCGGCGGTAGCCTAAATCTTCAAACACGTAGCGCGCTAACAGATACTGGGCTTCTGTAGCCATGCGTGTCTTTTGGAGCGCTGGTGAGTAGGTCACTGCTCCGACTTCGATCACCCTGTTGGCTGGATCGATCCGCATGAGAGAAAAAGTCCCTAATGCCTTGCCCGAATCTTTGTCTACAATCGCATAGTAAAAGCGACCTTGGGCTGCCATGAGAGCATCTAATAAGCGGTCCCACTCCTCTTCATTTCGGGCAGGACCATTGAACAGATAGGTCCACATAGCTGCTGGAGAGTCCGGCCCGTAGACCTGATAAAGATCCGCCCCGTGTTTTTCTTTTGAGAGGCGCTCAATTACGGTATAGCGACCCTCGATCCGCTCAATAGCTGGCAAGCGCCCCAGTGTAAAATCCGGCAGTGCATCTCCAATCGCTTGACCAAATTCATTTTTTCTCATAAAATATCCTGTCCTACCGCTTTTTCGACATTTTCGCGAATGCGTTGCCGTCCCAGTCCAGTCGATCCCTTATGAGTAGGAATCAAGATGACGGCTGGGGTTACTTGCCGATCGTAGTGGGCAATGGTATCTGGGATTTCCTGAGCCATATCCTCCGTCAGATAGATGATTCCAAAATCTTCTTGGCTCAAGTGCCGTAGGGTATTGATGGTTTCCTGAGCCTCTGCTACGGGAAAGGTCTGAAAGCCAATCATCTGAAAAGGAAGGATGGCATCTCGGTTTCCCACAACGGCAATTTTTTGCGTTTTACTGGCCATAGATCGGTCTCATCCTTTCTTTTATTTTGTCAATTGGAAGCTGATTATCTAGGCCCGTTAAGACCAAACGAAGATTCTTCACCTCCAGCTCTTTTCCGAAGAGATAGCGAGCTAAAGGCAAAGGGCCATCTGTCTCAAAGGAAGCTTGTTCCAAAATTTGGTACTTGATCACATGCTCCAGGTATTCCACTGTTTCAGCGCTCACTCTCCCTGCTCGCATCTGCTCTTCGTACCGAGACAGTTCCACATCATAAGGCAAGGGATTAACTTGTTGGAACCAACTGATGAGGTTGCCCTGCTCCACACACTGGATGACTTCTCTTGCTGAGAGGGTCCCCGCATCGGACAAGAGTTGCTTCATAAAGCTGCCTGGCTTTTTCAGGCTGAGAGCTCGCTCAACAGTGATGACATTGTAACAATCAATGGTCAAGGTGACCAGCGATTCTAGAAGTGAATGCCCCAGGTCTTTCGCCAAGCGTTTGAGATGATCAAAGTAAGCCAGATCCATGCCGATCTCCAGAACGCGAATGTCCTGATAGTCGACATATTCCTGCCAGGTCGCTGCTACTTCTTGAGCCATAAACTCTGGGCAGTTCTCTGAAGAAAAGGTCTTGGCTACTTGTTCAAGAACCGCTAAGGAATAGGGACCTGCATCCAATAACAAGAAATTCAACTCCCGCCCCGTTGCTCGCTCTTTCAAGAAGACCTTGAGATTGTGATAGGTGTACTTGAGGGCAAAGAGGTCGACCACAGCTGGGTTTGGAGCTACCTGATAAGCCCAATCGTACTCAGCTAGAAGGTGCTTCATCAAGGCTTGCTCGACCACTTGGACTTGACGCAGTTGATCTGCCTCCAAGGCATAGGCCGTCCCTTGCAAGAGATTAGCACGCACTTCTGCATCAGAACTGTTCAGAAGGGCATCAAACTGAGCTGGGCTCAAAAAACTAGCTTCACGTACACTAATCCCGGTATTTACTTGAGAATACGTCCGTTCACTCATAGCCCCTCCTAGTTTTTCTCTTCTTTAAAAATGCTGGCTGCCATATGGAAGCTCTGCTCCTCCCGCACAGCATCAACCAAATCACGGTAGAGGTAGCTGGCATCCACTTTGCCAAAGGAAAGGACAAAACCAGCCTCTTGGGCAAGCGTTTCTTTTGCCAATTGAAGCTGTGGATAGGCCTCTATCAAATCCTGACAATCTTGATCTGTCAATTTTTCTGCCGTCACAGCACCTAACGTTAAGACCATTGCTTGATCTGCATAGCGAGGAAGAATACGGTGAAGAAATGTGAGTTCTTCCTGGCGTGACCATGTCGCCATTTTCTGGTAGGCATCCGCAAACAACTCTTTTAAGACCCGTTGCTTGGTGACCAATGTCGATTGGCGCTTTTGATTTTCGATTTGTTGGCTTTCACGTTGCAAGCGGCGCTCAATGGTCTGCAATTGAACCGCCCGTTGGTGTAACTTTTCTTCTACCAAACGAGCTTCCTGCAACTGGGACTCTGCTTGAACCTTAGCCGTTGCTTCCGCTACTAATTTCCGGCCTTTTTCATGGGCCTGTTCAAGGATGGAATCCTTTAATTGGGAATAATCCGTCATTGTTTTTATTTCCTCCTTTGGAGTTCTTCACCACCGATAATAGACGAAGAGAACATTCCTCTTCTCTGACTTAGGTGTGTCTAGATTAGCCGACGCGAAGAGTCAAAAGGAAGGACACAACGAAGGCCAAGATAGCATAGGTTTCAACCATGGCCGCAAGGATAACTCCTTTCATCATGTCTTCAGGGCGTTTTGCCAAGATTTGCATCCCAGCCGTTGCGACATTCCCTTGGTGTTTCGCTGAGAAATAGCCGACAATCGCTACTGGAAGAGCTGTGAAGAAGTAAGCGACCCCTGTTTCAAGAGCCATATCTGGCTTAATTTGCAACCAGATCAAGATCCCAATAACGAAACCATACAAACCTTGTGTACCTGGCAACAATTGCAAGATCAAGGCTTGGGCAAATTTTTCGGGTTGTTCTTTCAAGAGTGCGGCAGCAGCCTGACCGGTCTTACCAACACCTAGGGCTGAACCCATTCCACTAAGAGCCACTGCAATGGCTACACCAAGGGCTGCAAAGAAGGCCCCCCCATGAGTTGAGAAATATGAAGCTAAAGATTCCATGAATATACTCCTATAATATTTTGTATGATTGATTTACTGAATTATTTTTTTGTTTTGACATAGCGTTCCGATGGTTTTAGAGGTTGGAAGGGCTTGCCACCACCCTCGTAGAACTTGCCAAAGAACTCGACAAAAATCAAACGCGCTCCATGCACATAGCCTGATAAGAAGGACAGGAACATGTTGATGGCATGGAGGAGGACAAAGAGGACAAGGCCGACTGTGAACCGTCCCAGGGTTGGGAAGAGATTGACAATCAAGTTAAAGGCTGAACCGATACTGGCCCCGGACAAGCCAAGCGCCATCAAACGGGTAAAGCTGACCAAGTCTCCGACATACCCACTAACATTGTAGAGATTAAAGAGACCTGCTGCTAGTCCTGATAATTTCTTGGCACTGACAATGGACACCACCAGAATCCCAATCGCATTGAGAATGGCTAGCCACTGACCAATGGGGACTAGGTAGGATAAGCCTGGCAGGACATTTCCGACTGCTAAGAGCATCAAGCCCAATAAGATCAAGACCCAGGCAAAGCCTGCATTGTAAGCTTCGGTATAGTCTTTCAGGCGGACATTTTTCATCCCTCCTAGGAAGAGACCGACCAAAACGGTAATGAAACCAAAGACAACCGATAGGATCAAGATGGTCATGGCATTGGTGGTCGTACTGATCAAAGCAAAGGGCATCTCAAAGCCGAAGAAGGAACCGTAGACGACTCCCCAAAGGGCTACCGAGATTCCTAAGAGGCAGAAGAAACGAAGGTTTTTTGCTGCGCTCGGCTGTAGCTGGAAAGCTTTTAAAGCAAAGCCAGTTGCCAGCGTTAACAAGAGCCCATAGCCGATATCTGCTACCATCATGCCGAAGAAGACAAAGTAGAAGAGAGAGACGATTGGCGTCGGATCTTTCTCGTAATACTTGGGCAGGGCATACATCTCAGTCACCAACTCGAAGGGCTCCACCAAGGCATTGTTTTTCAGCTTGATTGGTACCTGATCCCATTCTTCTTGGGTGACCTCTCGCGTCTGCAAGACGACTTGGTCCCCAAATTCCTTTTGAAGTTTAGCCTTTAAAGCTTCTAGTTGAGCTGTTTCGATCCATCCCTCTAGGGCAACTAGGTGAGCTGTACTAGCAAGAGAGCCTTTGGCCTCTTCCCGCGCTTCTAGACTCAAGACATAATCGAGTTGGTACTTGAGTTGGTTGAGGTCTTCCTTAGCCTGACTGAGCGTTTCCAAAGTAGCTGCTTCGACAGCACCTTGTTCTTTGATCTCTCTCTTGAGTTGCTCTAAACGTTCTTTCGGCAGGGCCTCTCCTTGGTAGTCAAACTCTTTAAAATGCGAACTGGTCAGCGTATCTTGAATACCCGCTAAGTCACCAGACTTATACAAGACAACGACCCCATGCTCCGTTTCCGAGCTGAAGATCACATCAACCTCTACATCTGGGTGTGCTAGCAAGGCCTGACGCGCCTGATCCTGTTCACTATTCGGAATGGTACCGATTAAGCCACGGACATAGCGGAAACGCTTGAGTTGGTCCGGTGTCGTTGTCAAATCAACCCATTTTTCCAAAGAGGCAAGCTCTTCTTGGGCTAGCTGGATGCGATCCCGCGCCTTTGCTAAGACAGCCAATTGCTTTTGCACCGACTGTAAGAGACGTTGCTCATCACGGATAAGCCCATGAGATTCTAAATCGTGAAAAGACAAGGACAAGGGAGCTTCTTTCAGTTTTTCTAATCCCTTCTTTTGAGGAATGAAAGGCTCCAAGGCCTGAATAGCCTTTTCTAACTGCTCTTCCCGACGTCTTAGTTCATCCAGTCTTTGAGCTAATCCTTTGGTCCCATCACTCGTCTGAAAGGCAACTTGCCAATCTTCTTGTGCGCTCAAATCATAGATTTGGACAGATTCCTCTGACTGGAGCGACAAGAGTAGCTCGTCCATTAGATTTGTGGGCAAGACCAGGGAAAGGTGTTGCATTGGGCTAATTGCCATAGGTTGCTACCACCTTTTCTACAATTTCGTCTACCAAAGCTGCGCGCTTATCTGTCATGGCTTGCTGCACCTTTTCGTCATTGCGTTGACTGGTCACTGCAAGGTCTGCTTCCAAGCTAGCAATCATCGCTTTCGAGGACTCTTCCCGCTCTGCTACTAGCTTAGCGGTCTCTTTGTCATAGGATGCTGCTACCTCCTGTAGGTGATCACCTAACTGTTGGCGCAAATCTTGGACCTGATCCTCGTAACTTGCGACAACGGCTTCTGCCGCCATTTCAATCTCTTGCATCATTTCGAGAGTTGCGTTGGCCATCACTCCACCTCCTTACCTCTTCCTTTACGAGAAGGAACAAATTCTTGTGTAAATTATATCATATTTTATCAACTTTTTTCAGCGTCTTTCCTTTGTTTCCAGAGCTTATTTTTTAACAAAGGTGATTCAAAAAAGATGTTGATTCTGTTCCTTCTTTCAGTCGTTCGCTGGTCGTATTCCTTGTATATCCCGGTTTTTTATGTTATACTGTGAAATATATTATAGGATTTTCTCTATGTGTAACCTCAGTTGAAAGGAGGACCGCTGTGAAACAAGATCGTGATCTCCGAAGCATTATTAAGAGCCATCAAGAAGAAATGACGGAGCTAGAGTTAGACATTGCCCGCTATTTTTTATCTCCTGAAGCACAGCAACACTCTCTTTCCTCGTCTAGAGTGACGGAACTGTTGCATGTATCAAAAGCTGCTTTGACCCGTTTTTCCCAAAAGTGTGGCTTCACAGGCTACCGTGAATTTATTTATCACTTTAACGAAGAAACCAAATCTCAAAAGCAACAATCCCCGCACGACGAATTAACCCAGGATGTCTTGCGTCGCTACCAGCAGGTCCTTCAGGCTACAGAAAACCTAGCAAAAGATGACCAAATCAAAGAAGTCGCCAACTTAATCACTCAAGCAGATCGGGTCTACTTCTTTGGAAAAGGAAGCTCAGGATTGGTCGCTTCTGAGATGAAACTTCGTTTCCTCCGACTGGGCGTTGTTTGTGAGGCCTTAACCGATCAAGACGGCTTTGCATGGACGACCAGTATCTTGGATAAATCCTGTCTGGTCATTGCCTTCTCTCTGTCAGGAACCACACGCTCGATTATCCATAGCCTCTTAGATGCTCAAGAAATGGGGGCAAAAACAGTTCTTCTTACTGCTCAACCAGACGCTATCAAAGATGACTTTACGGAAATTTTACCAGTTGCTCCCCTACCTGGAAGCACCTATATTGACCGTATTACAGCAACCCTTCCCTTCTTAACCACGATTGATTTAATCTACGCTCACTTTCTTGAAATGGATCGGGAGCGCAAGGAGAAAATTTTCAATAGCTATTGGGAAAACAAAAAACTCAATGGCTACGATTCACGTAGACGCTAATCTTCCGATTTATCACCAAGAGCTGAGGATCCTTTCCTCTGCATTCTGGTTTTTCTTTTCCACAAAAAATGCTCACCGCTTAGGTGAGCGTTTTTGAAAGTAGATAAACTATTGTTTTACATAAAACAGCTAGATACTTTTCAAAAAATGACTTTTATTTACAGTTATTTAAGAAGATAAAAAACTTTCCGCTGTGAGAAAAGTGCCTGAAACCATTGTGTTTCAGGCAATCGGGAGTTTTGAAACCTTAGGTTCAAAACTAAGTCATGGAACTTCTTGGAAGTTCGCTGACGTCCGTACTCACCTAAGGAAAGTTTTTCAGAAGACTTTATTTTCAATCTGAAATGCTCACCTAAGTGGTGAGCATTTTTTTGATTTAATTGCGTCTGGCTTGTTGTTGTTTGAAATGGTAGTAAGCTCCTACCATCCCTGCTGTATTTTGATGATGTGCAAACTCCAATTGTGTTTTGTCTGCAAGGCTTGGAACCAGGGAGTCTTTGAGGGCGGCTGAAATTTTTGGTTTCAATATCGCTTCCTGTCCCATGACCCCACCACCAAGGATGACCACTTGAGGATTGACAACATAACAGATATTGGCAAGCCCCTTGCCTAGGTAATCGACCATTCGATCGATTCCCGCCATACAGATGGTATTTCCTTGGGTCGCTTCCTTGAATATGCGACGACCACTCCATTGTTCAACAGGATCTCCATGTTGCTTGGCAACATATTCAACCAAAGCCGTAGTCGAGGCTAAATCTTGGAAGGCACCATCTTGAAGATGAAGATAGCCTACTTCACAGGCAGAATTGCTAAAACCATGGAAAATCTCCCCATTAATTAAGAGACAGCCACCGATTCCAGTGCCGACTGTTAAACAGACAGCAACTTGGGCCCCCTGGCCATTCCCTGACATGACTTCTGCTAAACCAGCACAGTTGACGTCATTTTCAATCTCGCAGGGAATGTGAAAGGTTTCCTCAATTTCTTTTTTAAACTGAGTTCCCGCATAATTGGGAATCTGTGGTCCAGCATAAAAGATTTCCCCCTTATCGGGATCAACCATCCCAGCTGACGAAATACAGACTCCAAGAATGTTATTTTCTTCTAGGTAAGATTCTACTAAAGCTTTGGTTTTCCCTAGAATTCCAGGTCCCCCTTTTTCAGCTTCTGTCGGCATTTCATGCGACTCAATCAAATTCTCTGCTTCATCAATCAGACCATATTTGATATTGGTCCCACCGATATCAATCGCTAGGTAATAGGCCATACACCTCTCCTTTCCGATTTACACTCTTTTTTAAAGGAAACGTTCCTTGACTTCACTGATTAAGCTAGCTGCTTTTTGAACCACTTCCTGGTCTGCTTCAGTTACCGGGGTTAATGGACTCCGAACAGATCCCAGTTCTAGACCTTCATTGATCCGCAAGACTTCTTTAATGACCCCATACATGTTTCCATGAGCAGACGTCAAGACTCCGATAATGCCATTGATGGCAAACTGCAAGGCACGCGCAGTCTCCAAATCCTTGTCCGCAATCAATTGATTGAGTTTCAAGAAGAGTTCCGGCATAGCACCATAGGTGCCTCCAATACCAGCTCCTGCTCCCATCAGACGGCCACCTAAGAATTGCTCATCCGGACCATTAAAGACGATGTGGTCTTCACTACCTAAAGAAGCAAAGGTTTGAATATCCTGCACAGGCATGGAAGAGTTTTTCACCCCAATGACCCGTGGATTTTTCAACATTTCTTTATACAGACTCGGTGTCAAAGCCACACCTGCCAATTGCGGGATATTGTAGATAACGAAGTCTGTGTTTGGCGCTGCTGCGCTGATTTCATTCCAATAGTGGGCTACACTATACTCTGGCAAGCGGAAGTAAATCGGCGGAATGGCCGCAATGGCATCTACTCCTAGTTCTTCTGCATGTCGTGCCA
>OLNL01000595.1_pt1 | contig 39315 bp, 50 predicted proteins | sample 1672181 | NCBI WGS metagenome assembly OLNL01 (sample SAMEA3136656, study PRJEB25190) | human gut metagenome | biome: human gut; feature: human-associated habitat; material: faeces | place: Austria | collected 2013
TTCTCTCTTTATCAATCTCGTTTTTTCAGTGATTCTGTCTAATAGTATTGGAACGCTGATTGTTCGCAGTTCTCATAAAAAGCTCTATTCAACCATTTTGATGACCCTGTCAACCCTATTGATTATGTTGCCTATTATGTTGGTTGGTTTTATTAAAGGCTATGTTGATGGTGCTGGATATGCCGATTTTCCTTTGCTTCCTTATCTAAGAGGTTACTATGATGTCGTAGCTGCCCCCCTATCTCCGGAGGCTCTACTAAATTTCTATCTTCCTCTTATCTTAGTGCTTATCTTGGGCTTTTGGTTTTATAAGGTCAGAATGCCTCGTTATTTCCACGAAGCCATTTATAACCAAAAGGCTAGAAAGCCTCAGGCCAAAGCTGTTACTCGAAGCCAAAGACAGGTCTTGATCCGCCATCATTTATCTACTTTGGGGAATTCAACTCTCATTATCAATACCTATGTGGTACCAGTCTTATATATGATCATGTTAGGTGGGGGTGCGGTATTTTTGAAAGATCTGGGTCCAGACTATTTCGGACTCCTGCTTTTGGTCGGAATTGCCTTTGGTTTCTTTTCAGCTCAACCAACAAGTTTTCTTGGTGTAGCAACATCCTTAGAGGGGACAAACTTTGACTTTATTCGTAGCCTACCAATCAATACGGGTGACTATCTTCGTCAAAAGTTTTGGCTTTTCTATAGCTTGCAAGTCGGTGTTTCCCTCTTATTAGGAGGACTTGGTTTAATATTCTTGGCTCATCTCCATCTTATTTTGGTGGCAAGTTTCACTCTTGGTTTTCTCGTAACAACCTATCTTGTAGGTGGCTATTACTTTGAACGTGACCTTAAATTGTTGGAAGTGAATTGGCAGGAAGTTACCCAGCTCTTCAATCGAGGTGGCGGACAGTGGCTCTATATGGGTATCTTTATTCTTACAATTTTCATCGCTGCCTTGCTAGGAGGTATTGTCTTCTTTGCAAGTAAGTTCTGGATTGCCCTAGTAGTCAATGCTATAGTATCTGGGCTTATAGCTTTAATTGCCCTAATCGTTTATCTCTTTGTTGATCGCAGACGTTGGAAACGTATTAGAGCCATGTTTTTTGCCTAGAACAAACTGTTTAAAGAGTCTCTCCGATTGGAGGGATTCTTTTTTACTGAAAATCTTTAATATGTAAACTTATGCATTATATATGTTAAAACTTGGTTATTTTAAAGAGGTGTTGTGATACATGTATTTTTGAGATAAATTATTTTAGGTTTTTTGGGAGTTAACCAAAATTTAACCATGCAAGTATCTAGTTAATGAGTACAAACTAAAGCGTATCAGTCTAATAGATTGGTACGTTTTATTTTGGCTTTATATTGATTTTGGTTTGTTAATTTTGTAAAATATAAGAAAATGAAAGAAAATGGTGATTATGATGAGAAAAAGAGTTTTTGGATTGTGTGTGTTGATTATGTCTGTATTTGTTTTGACTGCTTGTGGTGGTCAGAAGTTAGATGGAAAATATTATGAGACGTTTAATTCTTATAATGGTAATGGTGTTTATTTAGATAAGGTTGATGAGCCTGCATTAGTTATAAAAGGTAAGACTTTGAAATTTGATAGTGATGATAGTGTTTATTCTATTGATAGTGATAAGAAAGTAATTGTGGGTGATGGTGAATCATCTGCGTATTCTATTGATGGTGATATTTTGTCTATTGATGATAAAAAGTATGTTAAGGGAGATACTGATACTTATAAGGCTATTGAGGAAAAGGCTGATAAGAATGAAAATTATGATTTTGGTGATTCAGAATAAAAAGGCTAGGATATTTCCTAGTCTTTTTTTAGATTCTGTGTTTATCTTTGTTTGATTTGTATAATGCTTTAGCTAGTTCTTTGACTAGATTTTCGTATTTTTCAGGTATAGCTGTTGTTTTCATATAATTTAGATAGTTGAATGTTTCGTCGATAGGATAGTTTGTGTTGGTTAGAGTCATAAGATTTATGATTCTTTCTTTTTCTGCGTTATTTTCAATATGATGTGTAAAGCTATCTATATTGGATAAGCTGTTTTTGGTGTCTTGATTTCTGAAATGTGCTAGTTCGTGTAAGATAACATTTATTTTCATGATGTCGGATAGATTATCATTGATAAAAATAAAATGTTGGCTGTTGTATTCAAGGTATCTGCCTTGTTCTTTGTAGTCTTTTAAAAAGATGATGTTGCATCCCTGATTTTCAGCCTGTCTAATTAGTTTTAGCAGGTTCATAGGGTATTTAGTCCTTGTTTGAGAAATAAGTGCTTAGAAAGGCTTTTATAGCCTCTCTGTCGTTATTTGTGATGGGTTTTCCGTTGTAGGCAACTGATTTATCTATAGCTTTATCTATGTCTGATTCAGGGTGTTTTGTGTTTGATTTACCTATAAGATAGTCTATAGAGACGTTGAAAAATTCTGCAAGTTTTTCTAGGCTTTTTTGTGATGGGTTTGTTTTTCCATTTTCCCATTTTGCATAACTTTGTTGACTAGTATTGAATTTATTAGCAATTTCTTTTTGTGTTAGTCCTGCTTGGTTTCTAAGTTCTTTGAGTCTTTCTTTGAACATATTTTTATCCTTTTTAAAAAAATATAAAAAAATTCAAGAAAACTGTTGACATACAACCTACAGGGTGTTATTATATATACATAAACAACCTACAGGTTGTGGCATAACAATTACTGTAATTAAAATAAGTTTTCGTGCTTTGAATTATGTGTTTTGATTATGCTAAAATAATACTCTTTTTTAGTAAAGAGAGTATTCCAGTTCTTTGAAAATTGTATAAAAAATACGTCATTAAGATAAGTTGTATTAACATTCTTATCAAAACAACGTTATAAAATGTGGTAATTTTATTGTAGTATGTTTTTGATAAAAAAACAAGTTTTTGTTAAACAAAAATTTTGTTGAGTGTTTAATAGAGTTTATTGATATGACATTTTAATCTATAATTAGCCTGCTAGGGGTGATAGATGAACTTATATAAAGTATTAGCTCAATAGAAGTAAGCAATACATCAATAGCAATAATACTTTGAGGAGTGAATATCAACAGGAAAAAGCTAGTGAGCTAATTATAGATTAAAAAGGTATTAGGGTTTTTGCTGTAAAGTTTTCCCGTGTTGAGCGAAAAACTAGAACTGTTACCGAGAGGTGGAGCCGTTTTTGGGGTGTATATGTTGTGAGGCAGAATGACCCAAAAATCAAAGGGACTATAGGCTGACGGTGTGTAGAATTATTTCTGCTAAAGGAAAGGTGAGGTGTAGACCGTGACTTATCCTATGTATTTTATTTCTTATTAGAAATGAGATATGAAAAATTTAGTGTGCGAAGATAAGAGCATGCGTAGTTTTCCTGTACGAAGATTATTTCGTGCAATAATGAAGTGTACTCATACTCTGTAGATTTGATTCTATGGAGTTTTTTTAATAGAAAATAATAATTAGGAAAACTGACAAAACTTATTTATATGAGGTTTCGTCCTAATAATAAATAAGTTTTTGTTAGTTTATAAGAGTTTATCAAGGTGGTAAATTCTTGTAAGCTAGATTGTTTAAAGAGTTATTTGTGAGGTGTTATATGGGTGTGAATGATTTTTATAAGTTAGATTATGTTGAAGAAGATGGTTTTTATAGACTTGTGATTACTGATAAGGAAACTGGTGAGAAGATTAGTCCTTATTATCCTTATTCGTCTAGTTTTGATAGTTTAAAGGAGTTTGTTGAAACTTATTTAGATGATATTATCCGTAAAATTGAGGATGTTGAACATAATTATGGTTTAGCATTTTATGTTTGTGGGTTTAATGGTGATGCACAAAGTGATTTTATTAAGTCATGTTCTGAATCAGATGTATTTGTTTTTTAGGTGATTATTATGGATTTAAAAGTAGAAAGTAATATTAGGCATTTAATTCATCATAAGGGTTATGATAATAAGCGTTTAGCTGAGGAGTTAGGTGTTAGTCTTCGTTCGATTCAACGTTGGGTTTCAGGTGATGCTTTTCCTGATACTGAGGCTTTGGTCAAGATGGCTTTTATATTTGATTGCAGTCTTGATGATTTGATTTCTTATAAGACGTTGGCAAATTCTGAGTTTGATAGAGAAGATTGTTTATCTTATAAGGATTTGACAGAAATGGGTCTTAATGGAAGTATGGCTCATGGTATTATTAAGCAGATAAATTCTACTAAGAAAGTTGAAGATATTCCTGTAATGTTAGTTGATTCTAAAGTTAAACTTGTTTATAAGTCTGAGGTTGTTCAGTTATTTAATGATTTGTTAGATAAAGTAAGTTGAGGATTTTATTATGGGTGTTGTTCTTATTTTGTTTGCTCTTTTTCTTTTTTATAAGGGAGTTATTTTGTGGGCTGATGGGGCATTGCTCATTCATAGATTTTGTTTTTTCTTTGGTATGGTTAGTTTGATTTGTGGGGTGTATATGTGAATGTGTTTACCAACTTTTTTGTAAAGTCTCAGTTAATAGCTCTATTAAAGGGTTCTAAAAAGAAGTCAGTTGTTAAAGTTTATGTTGATGATGATGTTGCTAATGGTCTTCTTATTGTTGAAAATGGGGCTAAGAGGTCTTTCTGTTTTTCGTTAGTGTTAAACAGTATTGATTATGATTTGTTAGATGGTTATTATGCTGATGGTGAAGTGATTGTTCATCATGGGACTATAGTAAATGACGGTCTTTGTGAGTTACTTTTACATTCTAGTAAAAAATGGCGTAAGTGTATTAAGTGGGAGTTATATTAGTTAGGAGGTGTTCTTTATTCTTGGTTATAATATTTCTATAGTTCCTAGACCTTTTGTTGTAGGTGATAGAGCTGTAGAAGAAAAGAAAACTTATTCTCTTTTGATTACGGATTCTGATGGAGTAGAATATCGACCACATTATCCTTATGCTTATAATCAAACGGATATAAATGCTTTGAAAGAGTTTGTTGATGATTTCGAGGAAGAGATTATCGCTTATAATTGTACTGAAAAAGGTATTTATCCAACGTTTGCTAATCTTTTGTTCGGATTTGATACTGATGTCAAAGTTCGTTTTAGAAAGCGTTGGCATGAAAAAGGTGTTTCTATTTATTAGTCATGTTTTACATGGCTTTTTTTATTAGGAAAAAGGAGATTGATTATGATTAGTTCACGTTCACCATCGTGAATATAAAAAATATGTTGTCAAATAATGATTTATGAAAGGAAAATGAATTAAATGGAATTTAAAAATGATGTAAAAGGTCATGGGTTTATTCGTAAGTATGGTAAAAAGGTTGTTTCAGGAATTGCTTTGGCAGGAGCAGTTGTTTTGTTTGGTGGTGTAGTATCTGCTGATGAGGTTGTTAATTCGACAAGTTCTGTAGATAATACAACAACTAAGGTAACACCTGTCAATGGTACTGAGGCTATTGAGGTTTCTAAGAATCCGACTTATACAACTGCTGTACCTGTTTCTAAAGATTTGACTGACTCTGTTTCTGAGGCTAAAAATAGTGGTCTTGTTGTAAATGAGACTGAAACAAAGTCTGTTGAATCTGAGAAAAAAGGTCAAGAAGATTATGCTAAACAGTCTGATGCTATTGATAAGACTGTAGATGATTATAATAAGCAGGTTGCTGATTATAATAAGGCTACTAATGTTGAGTCTGAGGGTAAAGGTGAGGCACAATCTGTTACTGATGAAGGTCAGTATAATACTTGGCAGAAAGTTACTGTCAATAATGATGGTACATTTACGAGTGTTCATGACTTAAATGATGGAGTCTCGTCTTTTGCAACTGGTACTTTGAATGGTAAATTGAATTATACTGTTTCAAATAATGGTGATGGTTCTGAAAAGATTACTATTACTAGCGTTGATTTGGATAAGTATGATTTGAATGTAACTGGACAGAATCTTGCAGTAAATAAAAATATCAATTACATTGTAAAAGATTTGGATGGTAATGTTCTTTATTCAAAAGGTCATGATGGTAGTCAATCATTTGTTGATTCGATTGGTAAAACTTTTACATTGAATAAGGTTTTTAATGTTAAAGATGGACAATCAACAGATTGGGTTCATTTCCTTAATATTGATGATACTTGGATTTACAACACTGCAGGGCAGTTGTATTTCAAGTTGAAAAATACTAATGAAAAGCCTGTTGTTCCTGCTGTTTCTTGGCATAAAGATACTTATGAGCAACCTTTGACAGTTAAGAAAGAGGTTACTGATAATGATGGAAAAGACGTGAATCATCAGACAGTTAAACTTGGGGATGTTGTTAAATATCCATTGACGGGTTCTTTGGTTGATGTTTCTGCTAAACCATTGTATCGTTATGGTTTTACTGATTATCTTGATACAGTTCATGATGAATACAAAGGTTATATGGCTGAATTGACTGATAAGGCTAATGTGACTCTTAAAACTGGTGAGAAAGTGACTGATGAGATGTTGCGTCAGAATGTTACTGTGTCTTATGATGGTAAAACTGGTAAATGGGATTTTGATGTTAATAAGGATTTCCTTTCTAAATTGAGTTCATCTTCTAAGTTTCAAGTTAAGGCTGTTATTTCGGCTTTGCGTGTGAAAGCAGGGGATTCTATTAAGAATGATGTTTTCCATTATGTAAATGATGATGTCATTTATTTTGGTTCTGTAGAGACTAAAACACCTGAGAATCCAAAACCTGTAACACCTGTTAAGGATGAGACTGTAACACCTGTTGTTCCTGTAGTTGAAAAAGCTCCTGTTGTTGAAAAACAAGCTGTGTTGCCACAAACTGGTGAAAAATCAACTGTTTTAGCTTTGGTGTCAGGAATTGTGTTGTTTGTGTTTGGTATGTTTGGATTGAAACAAAATAAAAAAAATTAAGTGAGGTAATTGAGTAATGAAATTGGATAATATTAAGTTAAACTCTAATGCGATTGGTGATGGAATTTACTTGGGTCAAGAGGCTCAAGCTCCTCGTCAGGTACATGGTCAACGTGGTTCTTATGTTCGTCATTTGTTGATGAATGAGCGACACGGACTTTTTTATGTGATTACGCCTGTTCTTGATGGTGTGATTGAAGAAGATGCTAAGGTTAATCTTGATGGTTGTGAACCTATGTTTTTTGAAGATTATGCTGAGGGTCGTCAAGTTGCACCGTATGTTTCAGTTTATGCTAAGAAATTAAATGTTTTAAAATAAGGAAATGAGGTATTAGATTTATGGCACGTTATGGTCTTAATTTGGGTGAAAAGGTTGATATTGTTGGGAAACAGTATCGTATTTTGAATGATGTTATTGAAAATCCTGCTGAGCAACTTGGCGAATTGACTTTTATTGAAAAAGTCCGTGATAATCTTGTTTATGAGGATGATTTGAGTCAGCCTAATGGAGATGGTACTTATCGTCAGGTTGCGACTGGGGAAATGCTTGGTTTTGATATTGCCTTGCGTTCTAAAGTGCATAAACAAGTTTTTGTAACTATTACTGAAATGCCTTTGTCAGCTTTTGAGGATTTGGGTATTAAATTTGGTGATAAAGTTTCTCTTAATGATATTGTGGTGACTTATTCGCAAGTTGGGAGTGGTGAGGCTAAGTTGTTTGCTAGTTCGATTTCTAAGGTTGGTGGTCAGCCACAAGCACCAAAACAACCTAAACCTGAGCAACACAACGAGCAAAAATAAGATATTTTAAGTAATACTTTTTAATTGTTTTTCGAGATAGTAGTTTGGGATGATATAGCTACTATCTTTTTTATTTGAAATTATTTTGAAATGGGGTGGTATTATTTTTGTTTATCGTGGTACTAGGATAAGACCTTGGCATTTGAATCTTATTTGGATGCTTAAACTGTTTTGGGCTTTGCCCTTTGTTTTGGCTATTGGGTATTATTCTTACTTAAGTTATGAGCAGTTTGTTGCTATGAATTATTTGAGTATGATTCCTGTTGTTCTCTTTTTGATATTGATTTATCCGTTGGTATCTTTTTTGCATATACTTGCTGAGGATAGGATTCCTTTGTATAAACGGATTTATCGATTATGGCTTACTGCAAATTTTCTTAATGAGCAGGGATTTTATTATGAAAAAGCTAGTCGTAAGCAGGGTGGCAGGTCTAGAAAAAAATTTCCTAGAGTTTATTTAAAGCAAGGTAAATATGACCTGAGACTTTATTTGGCTACGCAAGGTAATAAGTTTCAGGAAAGATTTTCGAGGATTGGTTCTGAGCTTGAAACAACCTATTTTATGGATTTTATGAATAAGATTGATGAAGAAAAATTCGTTGTTTATGAGCTTGCATATTCAGCTTATCTAAATCGTATTGAGGCTAAGGATGTTGTCTTGAATGATAAGTATGAGCTTGTTTTATCTAAGGTTGTTAAATGGTCTTTTATTGAGAATCCACATTTACTTATTGTTGGTGGTACTGGTGGTGGTAAGACTGTTCTTTTGCGTGAGATTTTGGTTGGTTTGTTGAAAGACTGTGTTGTTTATATTGGTGACCCAAAACGTGCTGATTTTGTACCTTTAGGAGATTTAGATATTTTAGATGGTCGTGTTTTCTTTGAAAAAGAGGATATAGCTCAGATGGTTGCTGATTTTAAGCAGACCATGAATAATCGTTATGATTATATGCGTGCTGAAATGAAAAAGCGTGGTGAACGTGAATTAGGACGTTTTTATGAGTATGGACTTAAACCTAATTTTTTGATGATTGATGAGTGGAATGCTTTAATGTCATCTCTTAATCGTAATGCTAAAGTTGGTGGTCAGATGATTGATGATTTGTTGGAAGTTATCCTTAAAGGTCGTCAGGTTGGTTGTAATGTTATTTTAGCTATGCAAAAACCCACTTATGATGATTTGCCTACAAAATTACGTGATAATATGATGCACCATATTTCCATGGGTCGTTTGTCTGATAGTGGTTATCAAATGACGTTTGGTGATGAAAATGCTAACAAGAAATTTCGATTTATTGAGCGTTTGAATGGTAAAAAGGTGTATGGTCGAGGGTATAGTGGTATCTTTGGTTTGCCTGCACAAGAATTTTATGCTCCTAATCTAACTAAAGGATTTTCATTTTTTGATGTTTTTGAGACTTATTCTAGGATTGAGAATCCTCATGAGCCTGATTATCAGGGTGATGTTGATAAGGAGGATGATGTAGAAAAAGATGAAGTTCTTATTTTAGATGATTCTATTGATTTACCGATTCAAGGTGTATCTGATTTGACAGAATTTAAGACTATATTTGAATTGTCTAAGTCAATTGGTAAGTCCTTTGGACAGATTAAGAAACTTATTGATGTTATCGAAAAAGGAGGTTTTAAGAAATTTAAACGAGATAATGGTAAGGTTGTTTTGACTGAGGAGGATTGTCTGCTTTTAGAGGGGCTTTTTGACTCATTTGAATTGTTTGATGGTACATGGAAAGAGATGGTTTCTATCCATTTTGACCGTGATGCCGACAATTAGAAAGGGTATAAGTGCCACTCTTTCTGTCAAGACCATAGCTAGTAAAGGGGACTAGAGCCAAGCTACGCTTGGCTCGTACACGTCCTCTTTACGGACACGCTATGGTCTTGACAGAGGGAGGGGTTTCGATATAAACCCCCGTATTCTAATAGGGGGGTAACAATTTGGAAAATTGGGGTATCGAACCTCCCTAAAGCCTTGTGTGGCTTGCGATTGCAAGTTTCTATGTGAGGTCACAAAATCGACAAAAACAGGTCACAAAGTTTGCAAAAAGGAGTGAAAAATACGTGGATGCAAGGTATCTTAAGAAATTTCGGCAGAAAACAGGACTTAATCAAGCTGATTTTGCCAAAGTTTGTGGTATTGATAGGACGTTGATAAGTCGTTATGAGACTGGAAAAAAGGCGTTATCTTTAGCTAGGTTTAATGAGATAAAAAGTGCATTTGGATATGGTGATGCTGAGAAAGAACGATTGCGTGTGTTGATTGACTATGTGAGAATCACGTTTAAGAGTGTCCGAGATTTGGATTTTTTCTGTACTATGTTTTTGCATTGCAAGTTTAAGGATTTTAGGTCTGTAACGTCAGGACTGTTAAATTATAATCATGTTTGGCAACGTGGTAATATTTGGATTTTTGATTTTGCAGATAAATTTGACACTGGCAACTATCAGATAACTTTGCAGATGTCAGGTCAGGGATGCAGGGAATTTGAATGTATTCTAGCTAAGTATGATTTGACTTGGTTTGATTTTTTTAAAGACCTTGATTTTTCATATCGAGCAACTATGAATGTGACTCGTCTTGATATAGCTATTGATGAATTATATTTAGGCAAGGGGAAAGAAATTGAGCAATTTGAACTATCAGATATGATTACTAAGTATTACAATCAAGAGTTATACTTTGAAAAGCTCAGACGGTGGAATTATATTGGTGGTGGTTCTCTTAATTTCGAGGATGAGCAGGATAGAGAGGATAATAGACAGGGTATCTCGCTTTATTTTGGTTCTCGTCAATCCGAGCTTTATTTCAACTTTTATGAAAAAAGATATGAACGTGCGAAAGAGGACGGTATTAGTGTTGAGGATGCGTTATGTGTTTATGATGAGTGGAATAGGTTTGAAATTCGTTTGGCTCAAAAGAAAGCTAATGCTGTAGTACAGGAATATTTGCAAGGAATTGACTTAGGTGAGATTGCAAGAGGTCTTATCAATGCTAATTTTGATGTCTATGATGGTTTGAATGAGTGGGGGGCGTATCTTGCTGATAAAAAATGGCAGAATCTATTTGGTGGCAGTCTTCCTTTGGTATTAAGTACAAAACCTGAACCGTATAGCATAGAAAAAACGATTAAGTGGCTATCACAACAGGTAGCACCTAGCTTGGCTCTAGTTAGTGAGTATGATAAGATAACGCAAGAAGATTATCTTGCCATGATTTTGAACAGTGGTGAGATAACTGAACGAGGTCAGCAGATGCTTGATGATATAAAAAATAGTTTGAGGTGATGATGTTATGGAAAGAATTTATGACCTTTATGATTCAAAAGATAAAAGAGTAGAATCTATATTGGATTCTCGTGATTGTGTATTTGATATTTTTAATCGGCTGATTAAGGATGAAAAAACTTATATGATTGTTAATGGGTCTGTAGGTACAGGAAAAACTTATTTTCTTAATAGGTTTGTGAGGTATTTAAAAGCTAATCTTGATGTTAATGTTGTTGTTCTTTCAGAACGAGCTAAACGTGATAAAGAATTTGTTAAAACTGATGGTTTATTTTATGATTTTGATGAGTTTATTTGCTATCTGCTATTTTTAAAAATGAGGGGTAATGATTTTCCTGAGGGACGAAAAAGACTCTATGTTGTTGTTGATGGGTTTGATTTTAATAGTTATCAGCTAGAATTATTTAATAAAATTTTGAGTTATTTTGTTTCTGAAAGTTTTTTACAAAGTTTAGTTGTTTCGACTCGGAAAAAAGATGTTCTTGATTTTGATGAAGATGAGTTTTTAAAATATAGACTATTAGTCAATAGAATCAAAAAGGTGTGGTAATATAATGACAAATGCACAAAAAAAAGCAAGAAAAAAATGGAATGAAAATAATCGAGAACATAGAAATTACTTGATAAAGCGTTCTACGACTCGTAGTTTCATTAGAAACCTTGCTACTGGTTTGGATTTGAATGAATTGGAAGTGCTTATTGCAGAAAGATGGGATGCACTAACGACTGATACTGAAAGAGAAATTAAGAAAGTTATTGAAGATGTCTATTGTGAAGAGTTGAAAGAGCAGTCTTGGGAGGAGGTTGCTGATATGCTCGATTTTTGGCGAGATAAAGATGGTTATCTTTTAATTGAGGGTCGTGGTGTTAAACCTATTGATGGTGTTGATTATGTAGGGTATGCTGATAATGGAGAGATTAGTGTGATTTCTGATTATTTTAAAAACGTCTAGGGCGTTTTTTTTTTGTAAATAGGATGTGTTTTGGGAGGCTTTGATTGGATTTAACTTACAAGCAAGAGGAGTTGATGCGTTGGTTAGAGGATAATGATTCTATACCTGATATTTTGAAACAATGTATAGATATGATTCCTGAGCGATATTTTTATTCTGATATAGATAGTGATGTTTTCAAGCGAAAACGTGAGGATATGAATGAGCTTTTAGTTAAGTCAAGAGAATCTGATTGTCCTAGAGTTATAAAGGATTATTTGGGTTTTGTGCAAAGAGATTATTTTGATTCTCTATCAGATATGGCTAATACAAAACGAAAGCTCTTATTGTTTGGCTGTCAAATGCAGGACGAAGATAAGCAAGTAGAGTTGATTGTTAAGTTTGCAACTGATTATCATTTGGAAAAGTCATTATTAAGATACAAGGAGGTATATAGATAGTGTGTTTGGTTCGGTTTGTTCTTGGTCTTATCGTTTATCTGCTTGTATGTTTGTTTTTTGATTGTCTGTTTGCCTTTATGTTTGGTATGTTTTCAAATTATGTTGTGGTTGCTGATAGTTTTTCTGATTATGTAGTCAAGATGTGTGAGCATGGATTTACTATAGTTCCTTTATGTTGGCTTGGTGGTTTTGTATTTGTAACGTTATCATTGCTTTTTGGAAAAAATTAAAATGAGTTAAATGACCTTGACAAGTCATAAAACTGTCATAGAAAATATGGAGGATTTAGAAAATGGCAGAACATAATGAACAATTAGATGCTGTTTTGAAAAAAATCAAAACTACTTCGACTGCTTTAGGTGAGGCTTTGACTAATGAGGATTGGGAGGAAGCATTTAATAATGCTATGCTCTTGAAAGATTATATTAAAGATGAGTCATTGCAGGATTTGACTGGTCGAGAATTGAGTCAGTATCATATTCCTGATATTGAGGCTGAGTTGAAAAAGTATTGGTATTTTAATGGTGAAATGCGTAAGTCTGTTGGGGCTTTGCGTAAAAAAGGACAAAAATTTGTGGATTTTGCAAATTAGGTTTAAAGAATCGATAAGACAAAGTGGTTAGTTTTCATAGGCTAATCACTTATTTTTTTGAAAAAAGATGGAGGTATAAGTAATGGGTTTTAAAGTTGTTACGACTTATCCTGATTTTATTTCAGCTTGTTCGGATTTAGATTATTATTATGGTAAAAATTTTAAGGATTTACCTGAGGATATAAAAGAACGTTTAAATGCTTATTATGATGGATGTGAGTGTGTTGATGGTGAGGGGTGCAATCCTGATAATGTTTGGGTAAATAGTTTTCAAGAATGGACTTTGGAAGAAACACTTGTAGATAATCTTGAAGTGATTTCATTACAGGAATTTCGTGAGCTTAAAGGTAATGGGGTAATTTCTGAATGGGTTGATGAAAACATTGAACAGATTGAATCAGCGATTAGTGAATTGGGATATGAATTTCTTGGTCGTGATGGTATTGAGTCATGGTTTTTGTTGCAGTAATTTTCTGATGGGAGGTATAGGTGATGTCATTTAAGATTGTATATCCTGATTTTATTTCAGCTTGTTATGGCTATACTTATGGTAAAAGGTTTTTAGATTGTCCTGATGATGTTCAGCAAATGTTGAATGATTATTTTGATGGTTGTGAAGTTACTGAATCAGGTGTTGGTAGTGACCCTGATAATGTTTATTTGAATGGTTTTGTTGAATGGACTTTGGAAGAAACAGTTGTAGATAATCTTTCAATGCTTTCATTACAAGAGTTTAAGGAGCTTAAAGGTAATGATGAGCTTTCTGAGTGGGTTGATGAAAACATTGAACAGATTGAATCTGAAATTAGTGATATGGGGTATTTTTATTTAGGTCGTGATGGCTATGAATCTTGGTATTTATTACAGTGATTTTATGATTGGAGGGTTTAATGAGTTGTAAAACGGTTAGGCAAGAGACTTATGAGGTGTTGGATAGTATTGAAAGAATGACTAGACGTATTCGTTTGGGCTTAGAGGATGTTGATGTAGATGCTGAAAGTGAGGAATTGCTTGATTTACTTAGGTATTTTAATCAATGTGCTTGGGATTCTTGTAATGAGTTAATAAATGCTGATATGTCTGTTTCTGAGTTAGAAAAATTTTAAAGGGGGTGGTAGTGGTGAATGAAAGATATTTACAAGAGATTATGGATAATTTGAATGGTCTTGAAAGTAATATCAAGGAATTGCGTAATGTCTTGGTTTATGAATTTGATGTAAAAAATTCATCTGAAGAAGATGGTGTTATTTTGAAACGTATTTCTCAGGATTTGGATGAGGCAAAAGAGTTTGTGAGACTAGCTAATAAGTTGTCTGATAGGTTTTTGTAAGAGGTGAAATGATATGACAAAATGGATTATGATGTTGCTACAACATAGTAATGAGATTGAAAGTCTCGGACGTTCTGTTTCTGAGATTGTTGATTCAATTCAAGCTAAAAGTCGTAGGTCAGTTCCTAGTGAGGAAAAGGAGTATGACGTTAAACGTGCTAATGAGATTCTTGAAAATGTTCAGGAACATTTGCAAGAGGCTAAAAAGCAGTTGGCTCAGTTGGAAGAAGAATTGTAAGTCAGATGATTGCAGTTATTCGGACTAGACAGAATGGCAAGTCTAAAAAGCTGTGTGATTTGGACTTGATGAAATTTACTGAAAATCAGGTTAGACAACGTATGAATGAAAGAGGCATTGAAGAAGATGCTTTTTTTATATGTGAAATAACTGATTGGAATGTTGATAGGATTCTAAGTCTGCGTGAGGCTTATGTAGTAAAAAAAGCTGTAGAGGAGCTTTATGATGGTGATTCTACGATTGTTGCTTATTTGCTGAATGAGGGTAGGTCAATATATTTTATTGCGACCCACTATTACAAATATTTATCTAAGGATGAGGTCGAGGCTATGGTCAAGGTGATTGGTCAAGTTGAATCTGAAAAGTTGCTTGTGACTTTTTATAAGACAGGTTCTTGGGTAAATTTTGTAAGTCAGTATTTGAAAGCAGGGTACTTATTGCAGATTAAGGATAAGTATTATATTGATGTGGCTTGAAAAGGAGGTTTAATTGGCTAAAAAAATTGTAAAGAAAAAGGCTAAACCAAAAGTATTGAAAAAGGTTAGCAAAAAACAAAAGCATCAGATGAGACAAATTTCTTCTCGTAAAATGACAACAATTTTTGTTACTGGTCTGATTGGTTTTGGGTTGCTATCTACAACAGCTATTGGATTGAATGTCTATGGGCAGATGTCAGGTAAGAATCAACCTAAAGTTGAAAAGGTTTCGTCCGATAAGGTTGATTATCGTTTAGAACAGTTCCTAGATGAATATGTGAGTGTTTATTTTACATATCAACTAGATAATGAGTCTCAAACGAAACAGTTAGAGACGTTAAATAGTTATTATAATTATGTTCCGTCTGAGCAGAATCAAGGACAGTTAAGACAGGAAACTTCTTTGGTTAGCAGTTATCTTCAAGAAATTAAAGATAACGTTGCTGTTTATGAGGTCATTTATAAGTCAGGTTCAGGGGATTCAGCAGAAAATATTAAGGTTGGATTTAATGTTCCTTTTGGTGGTAAAGATGGAAAATATTATGTTTCAGGTTTGCCTTGGTTTACAGCAGTAACGAATCTAAAAAAATCTAAGTCTGACGATAAAGAGTTGATTTTATCAAGTCAGACAACAGATATTTCAAATTCTGATAAGAAAAAATTGAATGACTTTATGGATTTGTTCTTTAAGAACTATACAACAAGTCAGAAAAATTTGGATTTGATTGCTGATGGTGTGACTACTATCAATGGTGCTATCTATAAGTCAACGGATTGGGCTTATTATAAGATTCATAAAGATGGTTCTGTAGATGCTTATGTGCAAGCTACATTTGAAATTAAGGGTATTACTCATAGTGAAAACTTTAGCTTTAAACTAGATAAGAAAAAGGATTCTTATTATGTGAAAGAGTTGAAACATGAAATACCTGCTGATTATGCAAAGGTTACAAAGGAGGATAAGAGTAAATGACGTTTCAAGGGTTATATGAATGGGTATTTCAAAATTTTGGTATTTGGGTGATTGGTGGAATTGTTGTATGGAAAGTAGCAAAATCAGCAGTTTCAGGTGATACTGGAAGTGCTATTTGGGCTTGTGTTATTGGTGCGATTGCTTATTGGATTGGTAAAGACCCTATTGCTTTCTTGGATTCTGTTAAGACTATCATGGATAAAGTTAAAGGTGGAGGTGCTTAATGAGTCGAGAGGAGCAACGAGAGTCGGTTGAAGATAAAGAGCTGTACTCTTATACTGAGGCTCTATCTCAACCTGTGTGGATTCAAAAATTAAATGAACAGTATAGTTTACCCACGCCTATCAAGTTAAGTCGAGTGATTTATTTTGTCATTATTTCGTTTCTGATTTGGCAATTATATAAACCGTTCAATTTTGTATTTGGATTTAAAATTGTATCGGCAGGTTTCTTTGGTTGGTATTTAGCAGGTTTGTTTTCAGATTTGCGTGTGCAAGGTAAGAGTTTGTTTATGTATTTGAAAGATTATCTTGTCTTTTATTTTCGTTTTGGACGTAAGGAAAAGACGTTGATTATCAATAAGGGATTGGTTTATAAGCGTGTTAAAACTAAAAAAATGCGTGATAGAAAGGAGGTCTAATGAGTTTTATTAGTAAAATGGTAAACATGGATGATGATGTGATGCTGAATCAGATTTGGGATGTGCATGATAATCTTGTACTTCGTAAGGATGGTTCAGTATTTGCAATTTATCGGATTCCGTCAAAGATTGTCAATTCAGTAGATGAAAAGGGCAAGGAGGAGTTGAAAGATGTTGAGTATTCAGCTTTAGCAAATTGCATGGCTTATCGTGACTTTATGATTAAGTCAACGCCTGTCAATCAAGATTTGTCAGCACGTTTTAAGTTACTGGCAGATGATATTGATTGGGAATCAGAAACAGCAAATTTGGCTGAGTATGTATTGAATGGGATGGTCGAAAATTTGGTCGATTCTATTGGTACACCTTTTGATTATTGGCATCATGTTATTGTACCGTTGAAATCAATTCATTTGTCTGTTGATTTGAAACAAACAATGTCACAAGCCTTTAAACGTACTAGGGATTTGACAATGAATCTTCTAGGGTTTTCAGAGGGTGTTCCTGTTGATTGGTATAAAGAATATGTTCAGCAAGAGGAGACAGCTTATTCAGATTTGTCAGGTCTTGATGTAAGACGTTTAACGACTGATGAGAATTGGTTTTTACAACGTTTGCATTATATTCAAGGATTTGTTTATGACCAAAAATCTGAGTTGGAACAAGTTAAGGATAATCCTGAGAATATTGATGATGTGGCTATTACCTTTGAAAATGTTAGTGTCATTAAAGTATCGGATTTTGATGATGCGACTTATCGTTGGTATTTACCTATTGTGGAAGTGCCACAAAATGTGTCATTTATGCACGTTATGGAGTTATTGACTGGACTTAATTTTCCTGTTGGTTCTTCGGTTTTAACGAATTTTATGGCTGTTAAAGGGGCATTAGGTGTAGAGGGTAAAACGAACCGTGCTAGACGTAGATTGAATAGGACAGCTATTGATGCTGATGAGCAGGGTGATACGCAAAATGCTAAGGTTGTATCTTCGATTCTTCTTCTTGATGATTTGAAAGAGAACATTGACGAGGGTGAGCCTATCGTTCAGTATCTTCATTGTTTGGATTTTTCAGCACAATCATTGGAACAGTTGAAAGTTCAATATGAAATTTTGACTAAGACTTTAGCCTCTATTGGTGTTAAGGTGTCTAAAGCCTCTGCTGACCAACTTTATTTGATGTATAAAACACGTATTGGTGAGGTTTTGACAACCTATGATAAGAATTTCATTCAAAAAATGTCGTTGTCTGCTTTTTGTGAGAATCTTTTCTTTACAACTCGTAAGGTTGGTACTGATGTAGGATTTGCGATTGGTCGTGTAGATAATGAGCTTAAATCGTGGCAAGGTGATTATCGGTCAGCAATCGAGGCAAGTTCTAACCCTGTTTATGTCAATTTGCTACAAGCGAATAAGACAAATGTTGAGGGGAAATTGACTGCGAATCCACACGTTGCCGTGATTGGTGCGACTGGACGTGGTAAGTCATTTTTGATTAAGTTGTTGTTTACTTATCATTCAATGCTTAAGATTCAGTCATTATATATTGACCCTAAATCTGAAATGCGTAAGCAGTATGAAAGTGTTTTAGCTGAGTTAGAGGAAAATGATGAGTTTCCTGAATTACAAGATTATATCAGGTCTATTGATTTCGTGACTCTTGACCCTAACAATCCCAAAAATCATGGTGTTCTTGACCCTATCGTATTTCTTACAGGTACGGATGCTAGTGAGCTTGCTGAGTCTATGATTTCGGCTGTTTTGACTAATCATTCTGATATTGTTGAATATGGTTATTTGACTGCGATTGAATCTGTGATGGCAAGACGTGAATCAGGAGAATTTGTTGGAATGAAACACGTCTTCGAGGAAATGATGGAATCTGAGGTCGAGGAAGTTCGGTCAGCGGGTATGCTTTTGCACAAGAAATCTAAGGATTCTATACTATCTCTTTGCTTTTCTGATGGTAAGAATCATTCTATTGATTTGACTGCTAAAACGACTGTTCTTGAAATTGCAGGTCTTGACTTACCGTCTGAGGAAACAGATGAGATTGAAAAATCTCAAAAAAATAGCTTGGTTGTCATGTATGGTATTGGTTATTTTTGTAAGTTATTTGGTCAGCGTGATAGGGAGGTTGAAACGGTTGTAGTCGTGGATGAGGCTTGGCAGTTTAAGTCAACGTCGGCAGGTCGTTCCGTACTTAAACAGATGAAACGTGTTGGACGTTCGTTTAATAATTTCCTTGTCCTTGGTACACAATCGGTTGCTGATGTTGTAACTAATGATGATACAACTGGTTTTGGTACGGTTTTTGCTTTCTTGGAAGAAACAGAAATTGATGAGGTTCTTGATTATCTGCGTGTTGAAAATACTGAAACAACTCGAAAATGGTTAGGTAATACAGGTCATGCTCAATGTATTTATTTTGATACATTTGGTCGTAGAGAACGTATTACGGTTGAGGGGATGTTTCCTGAAATCAATAGATTGTTTGATACAGTTAAGTCTAAACTGAAAGCTGTGTAAGGAGGTTCTATGAAAAAGACTAAACTGGCTCTTGTTTTAGCGTTAGGCTTGGTTAGTTTAGGGCTTACGTCTCCTGCATTAGCTAAGTCAAATAAACAGCCGTTTAATAGTAATTATGGTTCGGATGTTTATAAGTTAGGTTATGAAGATAAACTTTTAGAAGATAATAAAAGTTCTGATTCCAGTAAAAAATCTAGTGAATCTAAGTCTTATGGGCCTGATGTTCCTGATGATATTAAGAAGAAGAATGAGTCAGAAAAAAAAGAAAAGGCAAGTGGTGGTGATAGTTCTGCTACAAAAACTGATGATAAGTCAGGTGATAAGAAACAGCCTATTGTTGGCCCTGACCCTGAACGTGATAAGGCTACACCTAGCAAGTTGAATGAGGATAAGCCTACAGTTGTTCAAAGTGCTACGGATTCTGATGATAATAAATCTGAGACTGAGGAGAAACATGATACTAATATTGCCATAACTTATGAGGATATGGGTAAGAAAAAGTTATCATCATTTGGTTCTAAGGTTTATTTTCCTAAAAAGTTCTTGAATATGGATGCTCAAACTAACTATCTAATCAATACGGTCATTTCGATTCCATTTTGGATAACGAAACAGATTTTTTGGTTATCATCAATGGTTTATGAGTTTATTCAGTCAGGAAATAATACGAATCTTGATAGTTATTTGACAACGATTGTAACAACGTCTGCGAATGTTTTTAGTAATTTGCTGACAACTGGTTTGTTATCGTTAGCAGGTCTAATCATGGTGATGTATGCTTATTCTCGTCATGTTCAGGGAGGTAATTTCTTTACGTCACTAGGTCGTTCGGTCTTTGTTTATTTAGCTATTTTGCTTTTTTACTCAAATATCAATGGTGCTTATGTAGTTCAGAAAGTCTATAACAATACTAATTCATTGACGAATGAGCTGACAGCCTCAATGGTTGGTTCAACTCAACCTTATCAAAGTTCAGATGGTGTTCTTGACCTCTATTTTAGACAAGCTATTTGGAAACCTTATGTCTATATGAATACAGATGTTAAGGAAATGAAAACAGATGGTACGTTTACTTCTAATGATAGTAAAGTTACGACTGATACTTTGAAAGAGCTTATTGATTATAAATCAGGTAATGATAGTTTTAAGTTTAATGATGGTAAGAAGATTGAGAAATTTGTAGGTGATGAGAAAAAGCCTAAAGTTCCTCGGATGCAAAATGCGTGGGGGGATAAGTTCCTATATGGGTTTATTTCAATGTTTGATGCTGTTGGAATGGGAATCATTATTATTTTGATGGCAATAATATCATTCATTCTTAAAATGGTATTTTTCTTGTTGCTGATTCTGTCTCCATTCATCTTTTTGTTAGCAATATTTCCACCGTTTGAAAACATGTTCTATCGATTTGTTAAGAGTGCTATAGTTGTTGAGGTTTCAGCATCAGCAGTTAATTTTCTGACTGTGTTTATACTTTATTTCTATATGATTCTTACGAATGTGACTGAGAAAATGTTTCCTAATTACTTTGCGTCAACGACAATGAAAATTGTTGTGTTGATTGTGGCTTACTGGAAACGTGATTGGTTAGTTTCTCATTTCCAATTTAATGGTGCTGAATCGTTTATGCGAGGTTTGGGATATAACTTTGGTAATGTTGGAATGAGACGATTGAATCGTTCATTTAGACGAATGAATCAAGGTTCTTCAGGACGATTTAGAAATTTTGGTCGAAAAAATATGTCTCGTTTATCAATGATGAGACAGATGGCGACTGGTTCTGTGAAACATGGTGCTAGTAGTATGATAAACCGAGGTGTTCAGGGAGTAGATAATACTTATTTGAAAGCTAAGGGAAAATATCTATCTTATAAGAATGGTTGGTCTGATGAAACAGGTCAAGAGGTTGCACAATATCGAAGAAAAGTTGGTATGCAACGTATTTCTGATACAAAAGATAAAATCCGTAATACTCGTGATAGAGCATTAGCTAGTGTCTATGGTTATGCAGGAGCAGGGATGAAAAAAGGTCAAGCTCGTGATGAGGTTTTGAGTAGAGCTAATAAGTATCGTAATCGAGTGGTTCAAAAACCTAAATTGAATACACAAAAGCCTAAAATACCTAATCAAAAACCTAAAGTTCCGAATCAAAAGATTCACAATCAGCAAACGAAAGAACGTTTGTTGAAACAACGAAAACAACGTCAGGATGTTAAAAAACCTAAGACTGGTTTTAAGCGTTATAACGTGAATGAAAAAAATATTAAGGAACAGTTGAAACGTAACAGGAGGTAATGTTGATAGTAAGACTTGCTCGAAAAAAAATTAAGCTAGTCTTGTTATTGTTGATACCAACTTTGATGCCGATTTTTCTGATAGGTTTTATTTTCATTGCTGTTCTTGGTAGTGGTTCAGGTGGAGGTACAAGTTCATTAGGAACGAATGGCCAAGTCAAGTATGCCTTGCATTGGTCTGACGGTGATGCTTATACTCATAATTTATTAGTTCATAGGTATGGGATAACAGCAGAACAAATTGATGGATTCTTGGGTACATTAGGTGTCAATTATGATAAAAATCGTATCAATGGTGCTAAGTTGCTTGAATGGGAATCAAAATCAAATTTGGATGTTAGGGCTATTCTGTCTATTGCTATGAATGAAAGTTCGTTAGGTACAGCAGGTGTGGCTACTAATGCAGGTTCTAATATGTTCGGATATGGAGCATTTGATTCTAACCCTGAAAATGCAAATAACTTTAATGATGAGGTTGCTGTAGTTGCTTTAACCAAACAAACAATTATAGCAAATCATAATGAGACGTTTAAAATTCAGGATGAAAAGGCTCAAAAAAATGCGAATGGTTCGCTTAGTCCGTCTGATGGAGGTGTTTATTTTACTGATACGTCAGGTTCAGGGAAAAGACGTGCTGAGTTCATGGAAAAAATGGACAAGTATATTGATGAGCATGGAGGAACGCCTGAGCCTCCTGCAAGTAGCAATGATAAACCAACGTCTAATCTTGCAAGTGGTTCATTAGCTAGTTCTTGGGAGTTTCCTAGTGAGTATGCTGATAAGATGAAATATGGTCAACCAACGTCAGCTTCGTTAACAACGTTAGGTGCTAATTCTTATCCTGTTGGACAATGTACTTGGTATGTGGCTAATCGTTTGCAAGAAACAGGAATTAGTCAGGATGCAGGTATTTATAATGGCAATGGTAATGGTCAAGATTGGGTAAGGTCATTGGTATCTAAAGGATGGAAAGAATCATCTACACCTGTTGAGGGTGCTGTTGTTTCTACGGCAGGTGGTTATGATTCTACATATCCACAATATGGACACGTTGGCTTTGTCGAGCATGTAAATGAGGATGGAACATTCCTTGTATCTGAATTGAATTATAGTAATGTTCAGGATAAAGTGCATTATCGAGTGTGTCAGCAAGCAAGTTATTATAGCTTTGCTGTTAAAGAATAAGCTATAAGTCTGTCAAAGGGCTTATAGTTGTTAAAAAAATAAAAAATAGAAAATGGAGATTTTTAAAATGACAAAAAAACAATTACTTTCAATGGTAGCAGTATCAACTTTGGTACTTTCTAATGCAGGTGGTGTGTTAGCTGATGAGCTAGGTTCATCTGCAAGTTTGGGTGATAGTTCTGCTTTGGTTTCTACTGATAGTGCTAATGTATCTGTTACTGATGGTGCAGGAGTAGAGGTTTCAGATAGCACGTCAACTGCTAAACCAGTTGAGAATCAAGGTTTTCCGAGTGATACAAGTGTTTCTGTTGGTCAGCCAACGAATGAATCAGGTGTAGGGGTTTCAGATAGCACGTCACCAGTTAAACCAGTTGAGAATCAAGGTTCTCCGAGTGATACAAGTGTTTCTGTTGGTCAACCAACGAATGAATCAGGTGTAGGGGTTTCGGATAGTACGTTAACTGCTAAACCAGTAGAGAAAGAAGATTCTACAAGCACTTCATTAGGTAAAGATTCAAAACCTAGTAAAGATTCAACTGTTACTGATGGTGCAGGAGTAGAGGTTTCAAATAGCACGACACCAGTTAAACAAGTACACAAAGATGATTCTACAAGCACTTCATTAGGTAAGGATTCAAAACCTAGTAAAGATGTAACTGTGACTGATGGTGCAGGAGTAGAGGTTTCAGATAGTACGTCAACTGTTAAGCCAGTTGAGAAAAAAGAATCTTCATCAGATAAGTTGAAATTAGATGAGAATAAGTCTGAAAATACAGGAACAGTTGAAAATATTGGTACTAATGCAGGGCAGGTATCAGTATCAACAAAACAAGTTATTCAAGATGTAAGCTATAATGCCCCAGTTGTTCTTGAATCAGGATATCAAGTGGTTCATACTCAGGATGCTGTAGTTACAGCAGTTGATACAGCAGGTAATACGGTTCAGACCACTGCTGAAAATCTTGGTGGTAAAACTAATACAGATGGTACGGTCAGCTTTAAGACTTCTACAGGGGAAATGAAAACTTTGCCTCACACGGGAGAAAAAACAGCATGGTGGTCATGGATTGTGGGTATTCTGATTTTGTTGGGTGCAGTGTATCTTGGTGCTAAGGAGAAAATTAGTGAGTGGTTTGATAAAATCCGTGGTATTGAATATGAGTATGTTGAGGAGGATGAGGATGATGTTGAGTAATTAAAATAGGTAGGGTGCAGTCTAGTAGGGCTGTACCCTATTTTTTTGTTTTATGATATAATAAATTTAATTAAAATATTACTAAAGTATTGTTTAAGAGGTGTTGTTATGGAAAATATTATTCCTGTTTCAGATATGAGATTTTATAATAAGTCGTTGCAAGATGTGTCTGTGGGTTCTCCAGTTATTTTGACGAAAAATGGTAATGCTAAGTACGCTGTGATTGATTTTGATGAGTTTAGGATGATGCAAGCAAGAGTAAGACTTTTTGAGGAATTACAAAAGGGTTATCATTCTTTAGCAAGTGAAAAAACGGTATCACAAGATGAATTTAGGAAAGTGTTTGGCATTGAAGAATGAGTTATAAAGTTAATGTTTCTCGTCAGGTGTTAAGGGATATTCAAGATGCAGTTTTTTACAAAAAGCAGTTAGGAACATATGCTGAGAATATAGATAATTTTGTTAGAGAATTAGATGAGTTAATTTATAGTCGTTTATCTGATAGTCCGATGGTAGGTGCTAGTTTATCATCACGAGTTGATATTGAAACGTCAATTAGGTATCAGGTGGTTAATGACTATATTTTATTTTATGATGTTGTAGGAGCTGAGACAGTAAATGTTTTGCGTTTGCTGTCGGCAAGGTCTGATTGGGCAACTGTAATTTTGAAAAGCATTTAAGGTTATGATTTGTTTCATAGCCTTTTTATACTGCTAAAAACCGAATAATCAATTCACCTGGTAGGCGTGATTTTTGAGCAAATAACGAACGAAAGAGGTAAACATGGTTTTGAATGTTAATGATTTCCCTGATATTTTAGTGGGAAAAGAGGAGTTGATTAGTAAGTATTTTCCAACATTTACTAAGAAAACCTTGGAAAAGTATATGACTGCTATTGGAAAACATAAGGAATTTAGAGGAATTTTGTTAAGACCGTCAACGAAAATGACTTTAATCAATGTTAAGGGATTCTATGAGTATTTAAGGTGGTGTGAGGCTAATAGGTTTAAATAATGATATAATGTGGGTGTTGACTAGATACCTGCTTTTTTTATTTTTAGAAAAGAGGTAGTTATGTTTTTTGTAGCTTTAGAAAGTGGTAAGTATCGTTATTATGAGAAATTTTATGATACGAATTGTGGTAAGTGGCGACAGGTTTCTTGTACGTTAAAATCAAAAACACGTCAGGCTCAAGGAGAGGCAAGACGGATTTTAGAGGGTATGATTGAAAAGAAATTGGAGGTAAAAAAAACAGTTGTTACGTTCGGAACACTTTATGAGTCGTGGTTGGCTTTTAGAAAGGTTAGTGTTAAGGATAGTACGTTTTATACTCAGTTGATAGTTGTTAAGGATTTTAGTCAAAAATTTTATGAGAAAAATATAAATGAAATCAGTAGTATTGAAATACAAAATTATATTTTATCATTAGATAAAAAAATTGGGACGTTAAGAGTTACGCTTTCGGTTTTAAATATGATTTTTGCTTATGGTAAACGGTTAGATATGCTATCTGATAATCCTGTTTCAAATGTAAAATTACCTAGACAATTAAGGACAGTTGAGGAGCTACATAAAAAGAATATGAAGTTTTATTCTAAGGAGGAGGCTAAAGAGTTATTTGAGTATTTCAATACTGTTAAAAGAAATAAGATTTGTGCGTTGTTGGCAGAGTTTCTTTATCTAACTGGTCTTCGTTTCGGTGAGGCATCAGGTTTGCAAAAAGAGGATATTGATTTTGAAAATATGTGTTTGACTGTTAATCATACTCTTAGTAGGTTGAATATGACTAATCAGTTTAAGTTATCCTCACCTAAAACAGCAAGTGCTTATCGAACGGTTCATTTTAATGACCGTTGTAAAGAAATTTTACTTGAGGCGTTTAAGCATAATAAGAGTGAGAAATATCAATCTTTTGTTTTTGTTAATAGTGTTCAATCTCTATTTGATAATGGTAATTTTAATGATTATTTAGCAAAGTATGCTTTGAGGTCAGGGATAAGACCTGATTTAAAGCCTACAAGTCATGTATTTAGACACTCTCATATTAGTTTGTTAGTTGAGATGGGTTTGCCATTAAAGGTGATTATGCAACGTGTGGGGCATACGGATGAAAAAATGACAACTCAAATTTATACTCATATTACGTCTGCCATGAATAATAATTATGTTGAGGTGATTAGAGGTTTTGATTTAACCAAAATATAACCAAAAAAGCATAAAATATGGAGAATAATAGGGGAAATATGGAGAATGTTGTTTAATTATCTTGATTTTGATTGATTGATAGATGTTTAAAATGCTTTAATTATAGGGTTTGTGAGGTTTTTTGGAACTATTACTAGCTTTATTGTTTTGATATGTTAAAATACCTGAATTTAGTGTATAATCATAAATATGAAACGAAATTTTGACTCAGTAAAACGCCTGGTTATCAAAATCGGGACCAGCTCTCTGGTTTTACCATCAGGGAAAATTAATCTTGAAAAAATCGATCAGTTAGCTTTTGTCATTTCTAGCCTGCATAATAAAGGGATTGAGGTTGTCCTCGTATCCTCTGGTGCCATGGGCTTCGGGCTCAATGTCTTAGACCTAGACAAGCGACCGGCTGAAGTCGGTAAGCAACAAGCCGTCTCAAGTGTAGGGCAGGTAGCCATGATGAGCCTCTATTCTCAGGTCTTTTCACATTACCAAACCAAGGTATCTCAGCTTCTTTTGACCCGTGATGTGGTCGAGTACCCCGAGAGTTTGGCCAATGCCATCAATGCCTTCGAAAGCCTCTTTGAGCTTGGAGTAGTTCCAATTGTTAATGAAAATGATGCTGTCAGTGTAGATGAAATGGATCATGCAACTAAGTTTGGGGACAATGACCGCTTGTCAGCTATCGTAGCTAAGGTTGTTGGTGCGGACTTACTTATCATGTTGTCAGATATTGATGGGCTCTTTGATAAGAACCCAAATGTCTATGAGGATGCAACCCTTCGTAGCTATGTACCAGAGATTACCGAGGAAATTCTAGCCTCAGCTGGTGCTGCTGGTAGTAAATTTGGTACGGGTGGTATGATGAGTAAAATTAAGTCAGCTCAGATGGTTTTTGAAAATCAAAGCCAAATGGTTTTAATGAATGGTGAAAATCCACGTGACATTCTTCGTGTCCTAGAAGGAGCCAAAATCGGTACACTTTTTAAACAGGAGGACTAATATGACATACGTTGATACATTGGGCCAGCAGGCCAAAGTGGCGAGTCGTCAGATTGCTAAATTGTCAACAGCAGCTAAAAACGACCTTTTAAATCAGGTAGCTAAAGCTCTAGTAGCTGAGAGTGACTATATTATCACTGAAAATGCTAAGGATATGGCCAATGCCAGCGAAAATGGTATTTCAAAGATTATGCAAGACCGCTTGCTCTTAACGGAAGACCGTATCGCAGGGATTGCTGAAGGTGTTCGTCAAGTCGCAGATCTCCAAGATCCCATCGGCCAAGTAGTTCGTGGTTATACAAATCTAGATGGTCTTAAAATTGTTCAAAAGCGTGTTCCCATGGGTGTTATCGCTATGATTTTTGAGAGCCGTCCTAATGTTTCAATCGATGCTTTTAGCCTTGCCTTTAAGACTAATAATGCCATTATTCTTCGTGGAGGACGTGATGCTATCAATTCCAATAAGGCTTTGGTTACGGTAGCTCGTAAAGCTTTGAAAAATGCAGGAATTACAGCAGATGCCGTTCAGTTTGTTGAAGATACCTCTCATGAGGTAGCCGAGGAACTCATGGTGGCGACCAAATATGTTGACTTGCTCATCCCTCGTGGCGGAGCCCGTCTCATCCAAACTGTGAAAGAAAAAGCCAAGGTTCCAGTCATCGAAACGGGTGTTGGTAACTGTCATATTTATGTGGATAAATATGCTAACTTAGATATGGCGACACAGATTGTCATCAATGCCAAGACCCAACGACCAAGTGTGTGTAATGCTGCAGAATCTCTCGTTGTTCATGCTGATATTGCGGAAGACTTCTTGCCTAACTTGGAAAAAGCTATTTCAAAAATTCAGTCTGTTGAGTTCCGTGCGGATGAAAGGGCTTTGAAACTTATGGAAAAAGCTGTACCCGCTTCACCAGAGGATTTTGCGACAGAGTTTCTTGACTACATTATGTCTGTTAAAGTAGTAGACAGCCTTGATGAGGCGATTAATTGGATTAATACTTACACGACATCACATTCAGAAGCTATCGTGACTCAGGACATCAGTCGTGCTGAGCAATTCCAAGACGATGTTGACGCTGCAGCTGTCTATGTCAATGCCTCGACTCGTTTCACAGACGGTTTCGTCTTTGGACTGGGTGCTGAAATCGGAATCTCAACCCAAAAAATGCACGCCCGTGGACCAATGGGACTTGAGGCCCTAACTTCAACCAAGTTCTATATTAATGGTCAAGGTCAAATTAGAGAATAACCCATCAAGCTCCATGAGGGGCTTTTTTGGTCAGTTTGCTAGAGTAAGACGCTTCTGATATATTGGGGGCATCAAAAATGAGGAGCTTTGGTGATGTTTAAAGACCAATAAAAAGCTTCGTGTATACAAAGCTAAAAAATGAGGTGATTTCATACGTCAGGTTATACTTGGCGTTTTTTATTATATTTAAATTCAGTAATAAAATTCTAGATTAGAAGAGTATTGTTTTCCTGAAAAAATGAAAATATATTAAAAATAATCTATTAAATTTTTCAAAAAATACCCAAAAAAGTCTTGACAAATTTTCGGGGGGATAATTAGTGGGAGTTTTAATGTTTAAAAGTCAAGAGGAGTTTAGGATGAATTCTAAGAAAATCATTTCATCAGTTTCTTTGGCGACAGCTGTCCTTGCGACAGGTATCATTAGTCAAGAAGCACATGCTGATAGTGTTGATAATACTACTACGACAACAGCCAGTCAGGCACAGCCCCAGTTAGTTACCGCAGAACAATTTGCATCCGCAAAAGCAACATTTAAAAATAATCAAGAAGCTCAAGCACAAGCTCAGTCAGCGGCTGATAGTAAAAAGCAGACCTTTGGAGTCTGCTTTTTGGATACCTAAATTTTATCGAAAATAGTAATATTATTTTGATAATAATTTTTGTATTCAATTATAATTGCTAGTCTATTTTATGGTGTTAATTGTGTCAATTTCACCCCAATTTTATGGCTTTTAGTCTATTCTCATGAAAGTTTCACTTTTTTAAATATTGATATAAAGGGATTTGTAAGTATTGAGTATTTGTAGTTTTCAATAGAGAAATTCTCTAAAAAATATTGGATGGGCTGTGTCGATTTCACGGGACGTTCAAGCTGCTCAGATTATTGGTTTGCCTATTTGGTCAATGTTCTGATTACATGGTGCCCATATATAGTGGTAGCAGTTGTTGGAATAATTTCTTCTTCAATTGGTTCAAGTGCTCTGGCAATCATTTCACTCATCCTTGGACTTATCATGTGGGTCTATACAATTGGTGAGTTCTTACCAGGTCTTGCTGTAATAGTTGGTAGTTTGCATGATACTGGATATACATGGCCTTATATTTTTACTATTTTTATTCCGTTTGTAGGTTGGATTATTTTACTTGTTTTGTTATGTAAGCCAACTAAAGTTGAGTCCCCATTTAACAACTCTTAGCGGTCAATCTCGTATGGAATATTGTTCTCGGTATTATGATATTTACTTCGAAACCAGGTACGAAATACCATCAAGATGCTTTAGGAAATGAATTGCTCGATTAATGGATTTTGAATAATGTGTAGGTAATCAAACCAATTTTTGAATTCTTTTAAAGTCGGTTTCTCTAATCCCCTAATCTTTATGTCAATATTGCACATTTTAATACCTCTGATATAATTTTATCTAAGACTAATTGATACTAAAATTATATTTAAGAAATGTGAATACTCTATGAAACTACTTCGTCATTTAAAAGTAAAACGTTACCTTATTTTGGCTTTTACCCTACCGGCTATCCTTTTGGCTTTGGCAATCGTATTTTTGCAACCCACGCACAATCGTGCTAAGGTACAAGTCAAGGTAGCTACTAAGTAGTCATCATCAAGCAAAACCAAGTTTTCGTCCAAGTCATCTAGCTCTAGTTCATCGTCATCTTCAACAAGCTCAAGTGAATCTTCGTCCTCAAGCTCCTCGGTATAACTATGAGCCACCAACAACTGATACCGACTCAAATAGTGATACCCCAAGCTATACAGATCCTGCCTACGGCTCAGATATTAGCTCTACTGCAACCGAATAGAGAGAAAGATTATCATGAAAAAGAAAATATTGTTATTAGTAACTGGCTTATCTAGCCTAGCCCTTTTGGTAGCCTGTTCAAATCAGTCTAATCATTTATCACAAACAAATTCTGCCTCATCAGTAGAGCAGTCCCAATCAGACGGGAGCGAAAGCGAAGACTCAAGTTCAAGTGAAGAGAAGAAAGTAGATACCTCTGCTTATGAAGACATTATCAGCAAGTATCAAACAGCTGTAGCTGACAATCAAACTGACGCTTCAATTAATCCTTTGGTGGTGACCTATGCTCGTTCTCAAACAAATCCGGCGTCCACTGTCTATGCTTATTATGATATGGATGGTAATGGGTTGACGAGTTGGTGTTTGCTTTTAAACCTGGAAATGTCTTTAAAGACTATATGATTACGGATATCTACACTATTTCTAAGGATGATGGTCAGGTGATTCGTCTGACTGATGGTTTGCAATTGGGAATGTTAGGTGAGCGTATGACCTTGGCTTACCTCAAGGATAAGACGTTTAGCTACTATGGTAGTGTCGGTGCCACGGCAGGCGGTGGTTCAGGTTACCACTTTAATAATGACGGTCCCTCCTCTTGTCAAAAACGACAGTGATTCAGGTGCTGAAAAAGCAGATCTTTCTAGTTGGGATTGGGAGGATTTGAGTAGTGATGAAAGTAATAGTAGTTCTAAAACATCATTGGAAGATAAAACAAGCTCAAGCTCACTTAAGGCTGATGAACTGAAAAATGGTAACTATAAGTCAGCTGTAGGCACATGGAAGTCCTCAAATGGAATGACCATCAAAATTACTTCGGATGGACAATTGGAACTTTGGGGGAATGCTTATCCAATTGATAAGGTTTCACAAAGTCAATATGTGTCTGGGATATATAGTTTAACTTATATTGATTCCATTCCGACAGGTAACACACCCCAATTGAGCTTTGTCCTAAAGGGGTTAGCGATGGAAGTGATGCTGGAGATAACAGTAAGGACCGAATTTTAGCGACTAATGGGATGCCTTCAGAGAAAAGTTATTATTACAGAGTAGACTAATTTTTGAGTACTAATATATCAATCATAAAGCCAGGCCTAGGGTCTAGCTTTTTTGACTTCCTAACAACTTTCAAGTCGAGACAATTTCTCTGTTCTTATGCTATAATAAAAATTATGACTAATGAATTTCACCATGTAACTGTTCTTTTGCACGAAACTGTTGATATGCTTGATATCAAGCCTGATGGCATCTATGTAGATGCGACTTTGGGTGGCGCAGGACATTCGTCTTATCTTTTGTCACAATTGTCTGAAAAGGGACATTTGTATTGCTTTGATCAAGACCAGAAGGCTATTGATAATGCTCAAGTGCGTCTCAAGGACTATATTGATAAGGGCATGGTGACCTTCATTAAAGATAATTTCCGTAATCTCAAGTCCAACCTTGAAGCTTTGGGTGTGTCTGAAATCGATGGTATTCTCTATGACTTAGGCGTGTCTAGCCCGCAGTTGGATGAGCGTGAGCGTGGTTTCTCCTACAAACAGGATGCCAAGCTGGATATGCGCATGAATGAGGAGGCAAGTCTGACCGCATATGATGTGGTCAATACCTATCCTTACAATGATTTAGTACGTATTTTCTTCAAATACGGTGAGGACAAGTTCTCTAAACAAATTGCACGTAAGATTGAGCAAGCACGTCAGGTAAAACCTATCGAGACGACGACGGAACTGGCAGAAATTATTAAATCAGCTAAGCCTGCTAAGGAATTAAAGAAGAAGGGCCATCCAGCCAAACAAATTTTCCAAGCCATCCGAATCGAGGTCAACGATGAGCTTGGTGCTGCGGATGAGTCTATTCAGGAGGCTTTGGATCTCCTAGCTGTGGATGGTCGTATTTCGGTGATTACCTTCCATTCTTTGGAGGACCGGTTGACTAAGCAGCTTTTTAAGGAAGCTAGCACGGTAGATGTGCCTAAAGGCTTGCCCTTTATTCCCGAAGACTTACAACCTAAGGTAGCTCTGGTTAATCGCAAGCCTATCCTACCTAGTCAGGAAGAATTAGAAGCCAATAACCGCTCGCACTCTGCTAAGTTGCGTGTGGCTAAAAAAATCAGGAAGTAACTATGGAAAATAAGGAACGTCAGATTGTTAATAGGGCTATTAGAAACCATATTCGTTTTATGACACGTATGGAAAAGGCCTTCTATTCGGCAATTGTTTTGACAGCTATTGTAATGAGTATCTCAGTCGTCTATTTGCAAGGACGTAATCAAGCCATCAAGAATCAAATCACAGACCTTAATCGCAAGATTAGTGACGAAAAGACAGAGCTTAACAATGCTAAGCAGGCAGTAAATGAGTTAACTAACTCTGATCGTATCAAAGAGATTGCCACTAAGGCAGGCCTGTCTATTAATAACGATAGTATTAAGAGTGTGAAATAGCAAATGAACAGACTTAAAAAACTTAAACATTTATTTCTAAACTATGTCGTAAGGGATAGGAGAAAGCCAGCTCAAAACCGACAGCATGTTGGTCAGAACCTGATGGTTCTCAGTATTTTTATCTTTTTTGTTTTTATTATCAACTTTGTGGTAATTATTGGAACCGATAGTAAGTTTGGTGTTGATTTGTCAACACAGGCTGCTAAGTCTTATAACACGAAAACCATAGTGGCGGCCAAGCGTGGAACGATTTATGACCGAAATGGGAATGTTTTGGCTGAGGATTCAACCAGTTATTCCATTTATGCTATTGTATCAACCAGCTATGTGTCACCAACTCGGGAAAAACTCTATGTACAAGAGAGTCAGTTTGATAAGGTTGCCGATATTTTGAAAGACAAGCTAGGAATTAAAAAGAGTTATACTTTGGCTCAATTGCGTACCAAGGGTGCCTATCAAGTATCCTTTGGACTAAAAGGAAAAGGAATCACCTACTCTGTCAAAGAGGACCTTGAAAAGACTTTTAAGGATGCAGGTATTAAGGGGATGGCATTTGAGGCAACAACATCACGTATGTACCCTAATGGCACCTTTGCATCAGAGTTTCTTGGTCGTGCTGAACCTATTGAAAATAAAAAAGATGGTTCTTATTCTTTGATTGGTCAAACGGGTTTGGAGCGTTCGCTTAATAGCTTGTTGACTGGGACAGATGGGGAAGCTATCTATGAGAAGGATAAAGACGGTAATACGCTTCTGGGTACGGAAACGATTACCAAAGAAGCAATCGATGGTAAGAATATCTATACGACTTTGTCGGCCCCCCTTCAGACCTTCCTTGAAACGCAGATGGATACCTTTATGGAGCAGACCAAAGGCATAAATGCTTCAGCAACAGTTGTCAATGCGAAAACAGGTGAAATCCTTGCAACGACACAACGTCCAACCTATAACTCGGATACGCTAGAAGGACAGGCTAAAAAGGGTTACGACTGGGTCAACCGCCTCTATGAAGCTCAGTATGAGCCAGGGTCAACCATGAAAGTGATGCTCTTGTCAGCAGCTATCAATAATGGAAGTTTCAACCCGAATGCAACCTACAGTAACGCTAATGGTATTAAGGTTGGTGATGTTGAAATCAATGACTGGTCAATCAATGAAGGTATCTCAAAAGGTCGAACGATGTCATTTGCACAAGGTTTTTCATATTCAAGTAACGTTGGTATGACCATGCTGGAACAAGCCATGGGAGACAAAGTCTGGTCTAACTACCTATCGCTATACAAATTTGGAATTCCAACCCGCTTTGGGATGGTTGGCGAGTCTTCAGGGATTGTCTCTCGAAACTCAGTTAATATTGCCCAATCATCTTTTGGACAAGGGATTTCAGTAACTCAAGTCCAAATGCTTCGAGCCTTTACCGCAATCTCTAACAATGGTATTATGTTAGAGCCTCAATTTATAAAACAAGTTGCTGATACTAATAAAGGTACTGTTCGTACAGCCAAGAAAGAAGTTATTGGCAAACCTGTCTCTAAGCAGGCTGCTTCTGAAACCCGTAATTATATGATTTCTGTTGGTACAGATCCAGAGTTTGGTACCCTGTACAACAAGTCTGAAGGTTCACCAATCATTCAGGTTGGTAACAATGATGTTGCGGTTAAGTCAGGAACAGCCCAAGTGCCCGATGAAAAGACAGGAACCTATAAAGTTGGGACAAACGAGACTCTCAACTCAGTTGTAGCCATGGTTCCTTCTGAGGATCCAGAATACATCATGTATGTGACCGTTCAAGAGCCTAAGACCTGGAATAATAATTTCTTTGCGACTGTGGTGAACCCTGTTTTAGAAGAAGCCATGTCTATGGGTGCTACTTTGGATACTTCTGTTTCTGAGGGGAGTGGAAAGACTGAAGAGACTAGCTACCAAACTGGTGATATCATTGGTAAGACACCAGGAGAGACAGCTAATACTCTTCGCCAAAACCTAGTTCATCCGATTGTTCTGGGTGTTGGCAATAAGATTGAAAAGGTTTCTGTAGATGCAAAAGAAGATATTAAAGCTAATGAGCAGATCCTAATCATGACTAATGAGTTCACAGAACTTCCAGACATGTATGGTTGGACCAAGAAGAATGTTGAAACATTTGCCAAATGGAAAGGCATTAAAATTACTTATAAAGGTGGCAAGTCAGGGACTGTTACCAAACAAAGTGTTGCGGCAGGAGAAGCCCTGTCTAAAATCAAAAAGATTACCATTACTTTAGGAGACTAAGATGACTATGAGTCTGATAGCAGGCGTGGCCGCTTTTGTGTTGACGGTGCTCGCCATGCCCCATTTTATTACTTACTACAAAATCAAAAAAATCGGTGGCCAACAGATGCATGAAGATGTGAAGCAGCATCTGGCTAAGGCTGGTACACCAACTATGGGAGGGACAGTCTTTCTAGTGGTTGCCATCTTGATTAGTTTGATTTTCAACTTTCACGTCTTTACTGAGGGGCACCAAGCTTATGGTGCTACAGCAGGGATTCTCTTTGTAATATTGATTTATGGTATTATCGGCTTCCTTGATGATTTCCTTAAGATTTTCCATCAAATCAATGAGGGTCTTAAACCTTGGCAAAAGATGGCTTTGCAGATTGTTGCAGGTTTGCTTTTCTATTTCATCCATGTACTCCCTAGTGGGACAAATAGCCTAGCTATTGGAGGATTGACAATTCAGCTTGGTGTCTTCTATGTTCTCTTTGTCCTTTTCTGGATCGTTGGTTTCTCAAATGCGGTCAACTTGACAGATGGTATTGATGGTTTAGCTTCTGTCTCTGTGGTTATCAGCTTGATTGCCTATGGAATCATCGCTTTTGTCAAGGGTGAGTTAGCTATCTTGACTATCATTATCACTATGATTGGTGCCCTTCTTGGCTTCTTTGTCTTTAACCACAAGCCAGCCAAGGTCTTTATGGGGGATGTCGGTTCCTTGTCACTTGGCGCCATGCTTGCCGTTATTTCCATCGCTCTACGCGTGGAGTGGACACTACTCTTGATTGGTGTAGTCTATGTTTTAGAGACAGCTTCTGTTATGCTGCAGGTCAGCTACTTCAAATATACTAAGCGTAAGTATGGTGAAGGTCGTCGTATTTTCCGTATGACACCATTTCACCATCATCTCGAGTTGGGTGGTATCTCGGGTAAGGGTGAGAAATGGTCAGAATGGAAGGTTGATGCTTTCCTTTGGACTATTGGAGCTCTTGCAAGTTCCATTACCCTTTGGATGGTTCTTGGAAACGTTATGAAATAAATGAAAAAGAGCAGAAATGCTCTTTTTCTGTTATAATGATAAGGGTAGACTAGATAGAAAAGAAGTAAGAAAAAATGTCATTTAAAGATTTTAATTTTAAAGACTATATTCAAGAGGCTCTCGACGAGATTAAATTTAAGGAGCCAACACCTGTTCAGCAAAAATTGATTCCAGTAGTCCGTTCTGGCCGTGATTTAGTGGGTGAATCAAAGACTGGTTCAGGGAAGACACATACCTTCCTATTGCCAATTTTTGAGAAGCTTAATCCAGAGAGCAGGGATGTTCAAGTTGTTATCACAGCTCCATCGCGTGAATTGGCGACACAGATATATCAGTCGACAAAACAGATTGCCAAACACTCTGATACAGAAATTCGTGTTGTTAATTATGTCGGTGGTACGGATAAACAACGTCAGATCGAGAAACTTAAGGTAGCCCAACCGCATATCGTTATCGGGACACCAGGGCGTATTTATGACCTGTTTAAGTCTGGTGACTTGGCTATCCACAAGGCACATACTTTTGTCGTTGACGAGGCCGACATGACCATGGATATGGGATTCTTGGCTACTGTGGATAAGATTGCGGCAAGTTTTCCTAAGGAAGTTCAAATTTTGGTCTTCTCAGCAACCATTCCTCAAAAATTACAACCATTCTTGAAGAAATATTTGACCAATCCTGTCATGGAACAAATCAAGACTTCAACGGTGATTGCGGATACCATTGATAACTGGTTAGTATCTACCAAGGGGCGCAACAAGAATGGACAAATTCTTGAGATGCTTAAGGGGATGCAGCCATACTTGGCAATGATTTTCGTTAATACCAAGGAACGTGCGGATGATTTACACAGTTATTTGGTATCAAACGGTCTTAAAGTAGCGAAAATTCATGGCGGTATTCCACCACGTGAACGTAAGCGTATCATGAATCAAGTTAAAAAGCTTGAATTTGAGTATATTGTAGCGACTGACCTTGCAGCGCGTGGAATTGATATTGAAGGGGTTAGCCATGTTATCAATGACGCTATTCCTCAAGATTTGTCATTCTTTGTTCACCGTGTAGGACGTACTGGACGTAACGGCTTGTCAGGAACAGCAATCACCCTTTATCAACCAAGTGACGACTCAGATATTCGTGAGCTTGAAAAGATGGGGATCACCTTTGAACCTAAGGTCTTTAAAGATGGTGAGTTCCAAGATACCTATGACCGCGACCGTCGTGCCAACCGAGAAAAAGCCTATCAAAAACTTGACACGGAAATGATTGGTTTGGTTAAGAAGAAAAAGAAAAAAATCAAGCCTGGTTACAAGAAGAAAATTCAGTGGAAGGTTGACGAAAAACGCAAACGTGAACGTCGTGCAGCCAATCGTGCTAAGGGACGTGCTGAACGTAAAGCTAAGAAGCAAAGCTTCTAAGCTTGGCTTTTAGATAAAGGTAAATTTAGATTAAAAAATTTAAGAGGTTGAAACTATAAAGTTTCGGCCTCTTTACTTATTATTCATCTTTTGATCCGAAGATCTCACTCCCCAAGCCTTATGACTACAAAGATTTAGGTGTTTTTATCACAGTGGAAAGCCTTAGTTTTTAGAAGATTTTCTTTAAAAGTAAAAGAACTTGTAAGTCCTAAGCTGAATCAACTCTCAAAATTATAATTTCACTACTTTTTTGTTGGCTTCCCACCTATAATAAAATCATAGCTTTTAAGAAAAGCCTAAAACAAAATAGTTTAAAGAAGGTTGTTTTCATGACAACAAAAATCATTAACAATTTTAATTCACTTAATTCCGAAGACCTTTCTATTATTGAAGGTGAGGGTGTGATTGGTTGTGTAGCTGGGGCTACTGGGATCTCCTGTGCTTAGATTTTTGACTGGAACATCAGTTGGAACCCATACATTACCGATTGTTGGGACCATTCAGGTGGGGTATTTGGGGCATGGTCAGGAGCCGGTCTTGGAATGGCTACATTTTGTGGAGTTTAGTTAGAAATTTGAAAGAACAAAATGATCCGTGCGTTTTTATTTGTGTGTGTTTCATTCTAGCAAGTTGCTATCAGTTGTGTGTTCCTCATCATTGGTTCATTACAATGATAGATGTTTTAGGAGTTACAGGTTTTGTAGTCCTTATCTATACTAAAAAACATCATTACTCATAAGCCTTTCAGTAATTAAAAAATTGGATAGCAAGGAGCATCGTCTCACATATAAAAACTTGGCTGAATGAATGTCAAGTTTTTTTGTGGTAAAAGTGCTAAAATAGAAGTCATGAAAGACAAGATTCGAATTCTCCATATCAATGATTTGCACTCTCATTTTGAACAGTATCCACAACTCAAGCGGGCTGTGGATGATTTGAGTCAGACGGACAGAGAGTTGATTAAGGTAGATCTTGGGGATAATGTGGATAAGTCTCATCCCTTGTCAGATGCGACAGCTGGGCGTTTTAATATAGCCTTGATGAATGAGCTGGGGATAGACTATGCGACTATTGGAAATAATGAGGGGATTGGTCTAGCTAAGGATGAGTTAGACTGTCTTTATGAGCAGGCTCAGTTTCAACCGATCATAGGAAATCTCAAGGATGAGGAGGGACAGCCTGAATGGGCCAAGCCCTATCTTGTTCACAAAACTAAAGCTGGTACCAAAATTGCTTTCTTGGCCTATACCTTTCCCTATTACCTTACCTATGCTCCCAACGGTTGGCAGGTGTTAGAGCCTATGGCTAGGTTGGAAGAGGATTTGGCCCGCTCTGAGGTAATGGATGCAGACCTAGTCATAGTACTTAGCCATCTAGGTGTGCGTTATGATGAGCAGATTTCAGAGACTTATCCACAGGTCAACCTTGTTATCGGAAGCCACACCCATCACCTTTTTGAAGAGGGCAAATTGATTAATGAGACCTATTTGGCAGCTGCTGATAGATATGGCTATTTTCTTGGCTGTATTGACCTAACTGTGGAAAATGGGCAAATGATAGCGTGTCAGATCGAGGCTATCCCCACTAAGGACTATATCTTGGATTTGGACAAGGAGGACGAAGCCTTTATCAAGGCCATGCGTGAGGAAGGTCATCGTCGTTTGGCCCAGGAAAAAGTGGCTAATCTAGGTCGAAAATTAAATTTTAATGAGACCTGTCAATTGGTTTTACAAGCTGTTTGTCAGGAGACAGATAGCCAGTTAACGCTTTTGAATACAGGACTTATCATGAAAACGCTAGGTCCTCAAGTGACAATGGCAGACCTTCAAGAAGCCCTTCCCCATCAGATGCGGATGGCCCGTCTATTTGTGACAGGGCAAGAACTCAAGGAAATTTGTCGTGAAGTTTTTACTAAGGCTGAACTCCTTAAAAACCAAGCTATTAAAGGTATGGGCTTTAGAGGTAAGGTATTTGGTGAGCTAATTACAGGTAATTTTGCTTACAAAAACGGTAATTTGTTGTATAATAGTAGGGTTGTAGATTCCA
>OLNL01000600.1_pt1 | contig 39130 bp, 26 predicted proteins | sample 1672181 | NCBI WGS metagenome assembly OLNL01 (sample SAMEA3136656, study PRJEB25190) | human gut metagenome | biome: human gut; feature: human-associated habitat; material: faeces | place: Austria | collected 2013
CACGGAATGCCACAATCTGCTCACCGTGCTCGGCTTGTGCAGCAGGTTCACGCCCTCGCTTTTCGGCTTCGACGCGCTGCTCATGCCATACACATACGCCTTCTTCGAGCTCGGCTTGCCCACCAACTCGCCGAACTGCAGCAGCTGCGTGCGCGGCGAGAACGGGTGCCGCTCGTCGAACTCGAACAGACGCGCCGCACGCCGTTCCGGAATCGGCCCGTACGAGTCGAATCCGCACGTCGGCGTCGCAATCATCTGCACGCCCGCATACTCGCCGGCGAACGCGTTACGGTGGTCGTGACCGGCCGCCACCGCGAAGTAGGCGTGCGAATCGCGCAGAATATCGAACTCGCCCGAGTCGAGGTCCGGGCAGCTCACGCCCTCGCCCAAATATCCGCCGCGCTCGGTCTTCGCGTCGTCCAGCACAAAGTATGAACCGGAATAATTTCTGTACCCCTCTACAGACCGATCCGTCGTTCTCGGCACTGGTTTCAGCACACGGTAATACTGCGGCAACGGCATATGCTGGAAAACTATGGATTCCACGCCTTCGCCAAACCACTGCGGCACGGTGCGCAGGAATCGCAGCGCGGTCTGCGACGGTGCGCCATAGCCGCCGGTTTCCGAATAATCTCCGGAATCGACAAGAACTATTCCGAAAACAGTGTTTCCAGATTCGTCACACACCGGCATCGAGAACGTGCCCGGCTCGCCGCTCGCGATCACACGCTCCTTCGGCAGCGCGCGCGACCACGTCTCCGCACCGAATTTCGCGCGCGTCGACGGATTCACACACAGCGGGAATTCGCGGAAGATCCCGTCGAGCTCCGCGTTCGTGAGCCCGCACTGGAAGTCGTGGTTGCCGTACGTCACCGCCCACGGCACGCCCGCGTCAACCATCGGCTGCACCATCTGCTCGATCTGCCCGCGCACGAGCTCGCGCGTGTGGGCGAGGTCCGCAGATTTGGGCGCCGCACCCACCGCCGTCTTCCACCGGCGTTTCGTGAACGTCGCGGCGAACGCGGGGTCGTAACCTGCGATCTGATTGCCCGAGAACCCCACGAGATCGGGCCGCGCATCGCGGATCGCCGCCGTGATGAGCGCAATCGTGTCTTTCGAGATCTTCGGACCGTCTTGCACGTCCGCCAGCTGCAGCACACGGAATTTCCCCGATTTGTGGAACTGCAAGCGCCCGAGCCGGCGCGACACCGACACCGGCTTGGCTTCGCTCATTTCCGCAGACTGCTCACTCATACCGCCTACTCTAACCCATCCGCCGCGCGTTCGCACGCCAGTCGCGTCTTGCTTCACCCCTGCTCACAAGCGGCAGACAAAACAAAAAACCTCCACACTGAGTGGAGGTTCATTCGCTGGGATGCCTGGACTCGAACCAAGAATGGCTGAACCAGAATCAGCTGTGTTGCCAATTACACCACATCCCAATTTGGCTAGATGCTGTAACCGATTGGGATTATAGCACCTTCGTACCCCCAACCGGATTTGAACCGGTGTTGGCGCCGTGAGAGGGCGTAGTCCTAGACCGCTAGACGATGGGGGCTTGAGTTATCCGCTGTGCGGCGTGCCGCGCAACAGATGAAAACTATACGGCAATATCCAGCCCACCGCAACTCACGGCGTGTCGCGAGGATTTCCAACGGTTTGGGGACGGGCTCTTGACCACCGACGAAATCCGATAGACTCCAAAATATCCCAACCAATCCAGTCAACAAAAGCGTTATGCGGTAGCATCGAACGAGACGGCACGATGCAGATACGTTAGGCTGCATCTCCACCGACCATCATCGAGGATGGCGAAACGGCTCACGTCAATTGAGCCACAAAGACTGTCAAAAAACCTTATATTGCAACGATATAAGACATGCACTGACGGATTATCACGAATCCTACTGATGAATTATCGGACACTGTATTGATGAAATTGCAAATGAGACAATGATGATACCACGGACCGTCGCGCAAGAGCTCACCCCGATGCTGTCATGGTTCCCGGTCGTCTCAGTGACAGGGCCACATCAAAGCGGCAAATCCACGCTCATCAAAAACATGCTGCCCGATTACGAATACGTCAATCTTGAAGACGAAACCACTCGCATCAGCGCCATCGATGACCCGGTCGGGTTCATTCGATCACACGGCGCGAAACTCATCATCGACGAGGCGCAACATGCTCCGGGACTGTTCTCGCAGATCCAGGTCGCGGCCGACGAACGAGGCGGCATGGGGCAATACGTGCTGTCCGGCTCGCAAAACTTCCTCATGGAGAAGCGCATTAGGCCAATCTCTGGCGGGGCGCGTGGGCATGCTTCAACTGCCGCCCCTCTCGTATGAGGAGGCGATTCAGCCGGAACCCGACCTCACCGCGGACGAATTCATGTTCCGCGGCGGCTATCCTCACCTCTATGACGCGTCAACGCCGAACGACATCTATTTCCACGACAATGGCCTGCTCAACTATCTTCTCGGGATTCATTCTGCGGAAGAGCTGCTGAACGACCCCAAGCGCGGTGATGTGTTCGAGAATCTCATCATTTCGCAAACCGTGAAGCGATACCTCAACAAGAACAAAGACGGCGAGCTGTACTTCTACCGCGATACCAACCAGAGCGAAATCGACCTCGTAGACGCTACGCAGCGCCGTAGCCCCACCCTCATAGAGATCAAATCGAGAATGACTCCGCGACCAGATTTCTTCAGGCATCTCGCCACCGTCGGGGAAGAACTGGGCGTGCCGGTCGATCGCAGAATCGTCGTGTATCGAGGAACAGAAAACTTCACGGGTAAGAAGGAGGTATGTTACGGCGGAGCGTTATTTGGGGCGGTAAATCAGCGGAGGAGTTCTGCCCACCTGATCGGCGGAGACTCCCCCAGTCGCTTCGTGACACCCCTGCGGGGGCAGTATTGTCTACTCGTATGTCGGCTCGCCTTCGATTACGAACGACACCTCCGTTCGCTTCACGGCTCAGCCCGCCAGCGGAGGCGCAAACTCCGCAGATAGCAGACGGCGGGCGGCGTCTTGCGACAGCCGTCCGCCGGATTCCGCATGCGCACAAGCGCTGCGTTACATCACAGGTGCTCGCGCAGGCCCTTCAGTCGAGCGATGGTGAGCGGCTTGCCGACGATCTCCATCGACTCGAACAGCGGCGGGGAGACGCGACGGCCGGATATGGCCACGCGAACCGGGCCGAAGGCGAGACGCGGCTTGTACCCGCCATCCTCCACGAGTGCCTTGTTCAGGGTCTCGTGCAGGTTGTCGGCCTTCCAATCGGCCTCGTCCACGCCCTCAAGCGCGGCGACGGCGGCATCGAGCACGTCGGCGGCGGAGTCCTTGAGCTGCTTCCTGGCATCGTCCGCAGGCTCCAGGTACTCCTCGGTGGACAGCAGGGAGCCGACCATGCCGGCGACCTCGCCCAGCAGGCGCACGCGCGGCTGGATCAGCGGAGCGGAGGCGGTCAGGACGACCTTCTCGCGGTCGGTCAGCGCATCCCAATTGTCGGCCGAGACCACACCGTCGCGGTGCAGGTACGGCACGGAACGGTTGAGGAAGTCCTGCGGCTCAAGCATGCGGATGTGCTCGGCGTTGATGGAGATGGCCTTGTCGATGTCGAAGCGGGCCGGGTTGGCCTTCACGTCGCGCACGTCGAACTTGGCGATCATCTCGTCCATGGAGAACACGTCACGGTCGGGGGCGATGGACCAGCCGAGCAGAGCCAAGTAGTTGAGCAGACCCTCGCGGATGAAACCGTTGTCGCGGTGGTTGAACAGGTTGGACTCCGGGTCGCGCTTGGAGAGCTTCTTGTTGCCCTGGCCCATCACGTACGGCATGTGGCCGAACAGCGGCATCTGCTTGGCGATGCCGAGCTCCATCAGGTAGCGGTACAGCACGATCTGACGCGGGGTGGAGCTGAGCAGGTCCTCGCCGCGCAGCACGACGTTGACGTCCATCATCGCGTCGTCGACCGGGTTGGTGAGCGTGTACAGCGGATCGCCGTTCGGGCGCACGATGACATAGTCCGGCACGGAACCGGCCTTGAATTCGATGGTGCCGCGGATGAGGTCGTCGAAGGCGATGTCCTCGTCGGGCATGCGGATGCGCAGCGCGGGCTTGCGGCCCTCGGCGCGGAAGGCGGCCTTCTGCTCCTCGGTGAGGTCGCGGTCGTAACCGTCGTAGCCGAATTCGGCCGGGCGGCCGGCGGCGAGGTTGCGCTCCTTGATCTCGTCCGGAGTGGAGAAGGACTCATAGGCGTAGCCGGCTTCGAGCAGCTTTGCGGCCACATCCTTGTAGATGTCGCCGCGCTCGGACTGGCGGTACGGGCCGTGGGGGCCGCCCACGTCGATGCCCTCGTCCCAGTCGATGCCCAGCCAGCGCAGGGATTCGAGAATCTGGTTGTAGCTTTCCTCGGAGTCGCGCACGGCGTCGGTGTCTTCGATGCGGAAGATCAGCTTGCCGCCGGTGGCGCGGGCTTCGGCCCAGTTGAACAACGCCGTACGGATCATGCCGACATGCGGCGTGCCGGTCGGCGATGGGCAGAAGCGCACGCGAACATGAGCCGGAAGTTCTGGTTTGGTGTCTTTTGAATGTTCAGCTTCAGTCATACGTTCCATTGTGCCGCGTCAACGGGACGTGAGCCGGTTCACTCACTTTTGGTCAATCGGTCTCACGGTCGCGCCGTCGATGGCAGAAGGAACGGCTGCTGGTATGGCGGTCGAAGCGCCGGCTTTGATGGCGGCTTCGACGGCGTTGCGCATGAAGGTTGCTGCGTCGTCCTGCCGATGGGTGACTGTCGGATTCCATGTACGGCGATGTATCGTCAATCCGGCAAGTGCGCCTCGGTCAGGATATTTCGGCGCGCTCAGGCGGCGAGACCGGCGAACAGCGTCGCCCAATCCTGCGACTCGTCCTCGCGGGTCTCGCGCTGGTCCATGACCTTGTTCTGATCGTTGTTCATGATCGTCCCCTTGTATTACTACTTATACAGCTCCAATTGCTTGTTTCGATTCCATCACCGCAACCGAAATTATCGTTGATACTCATATATCGCAACCACTGGCAAAACGCAAATCGTGTTAGCGCGCACAGCGAGTCGTCACACAATCCCTACACTCATGTATGTAAACGGTCACACGCGGCACTCCCCGTTGCCTTGTTTACACCCCTTTCGTTCCGCCGCTCGCTCCTGCCAGTCAATGCGGTGCACCAACTCCTTCCATGCTGGTTCGCCTCGCAAGCCCGCTCCTCCTACTTGTCAGCGCGCTGGATCCTTCCAACCATTCCCGCCCGAGACGCACCGTTTCTGCTGATTGCGCATTGCCCACCTACCCCGCGTTCGTACATGCCGCGCCCATTCACACCGCTACCTTCACCCGGTTTCTTTGGGACTGCCCCATATCTTTGCTGCGCCGCAAGACCCACATACGTGCCTACACTCCCGTCACTCCCCGAGTTGCGTCCTTAAGTGCGCGCCGAAACGACAAGCGCGCGAACATAAGGACGCAAATGCCCCTGTTTGCGTCCCTATGTGCGCACGGTCGTCGTTTCGGCGCGCACTTAGGGACGCAAACGAGCGGATTCGTGCTCGTACACTGGAGATTCCACGCTTGACGAGCTTCATATCATCGAATGGCATCCCCACCGCCATTCACTCATCATCGACAGTGCACTCGCAATATGTCGTAGCCAAGCCACAACATAATCAAGCGCCACCACACGAAAAGAGTCCGCAACACCACTTTCTCGGTTTCAAGGGGTTGATCGCAGCCCTCGCAGACATCTATCTGCATTTCAAGGGGTTGCTTTTCGTCAATCCTCCCTATATTGATGGCGATATTCCGCCCCTCATACTTCGTATACTGGCAGACAGCAACCCCTCGAAACGTAGATAGATGTTTGGGCGAGACGAAATCACCCCCTCGAAACGCAGATGCCGCTTTCGCACCGAAGGATGAAGTTCCTGTTATCCGACCGAGTCGCGCGAAGCCCAAACACGTGCGAATATGAGGGAACAACCCATGAAACCGTTGCAACGCCACGACAATCTGGCTGGCACATCACATCCAGCCGGCCAAATCGGCGATGGTCAGCCCGCGATAGTCAACGATTGCCTCATCGCACAGCCCACTGTCGCTCATATCCACACGCGCATGACCGGTGACCGCGACCACCGTCGCGCCCGACGCCCGAGCCGCCGTCAACCCGGGCTTGGAATCCTCGAAAACCAGACACTGACCGGCGCCCGACGCATCGGCCGGCAGCCCGACCATCGACGCCGCACGCCAATACGGCGCCGGATCGGGCTTCGGCGTCACATCGTCGTTGCCGCACACATAGCCGACGAACGCGCCCTTAGGCGCCTGCACCATCACATTCTCGACGATCTCGCGCGGGGAGCCGGTCACCAGCACGGCCGGAACGCGCGCCGCCGCCAGACCGGACAGCACATCGCGAACGCCCTCAATCCACGGCAGACGCTCCTTTTCCATGCGCAGCACCTCATCGGACAGGTGCCGCACGATTGCATCGCCATCCCAATCGACCCCCGCACCGCGCAGCAGACGCACGGTCTCGGGGAAGGCCGCCCCCTGCAGCGCATCGGCGAGCGCGTCGCTCCATTCCCCGCCACAGGAGCGCACCAAGGTCTCCTGAGAGCGCACCCAATACGGATCGGAATCGATCAGCGTCCCGTCCAAGTCGAAGAACACGGCCTTCATCATCGGCATCCTCCTTGATCTCACAAGCCATTTCACGAGCCACTAGCATCGTAGCCCATGAACCCGGCGGGGGGAAACGGTCCGCCCCGAGAACAGCAGAAAACAGCAATGCCCCGGCAATCCGGCAAACACATGTCCACCGGCGGGAGACATGCCATGGCGGCCCGATGCCGCGCCGTCACACCGGCTCCTGCGCGAAGCCGCCCGTCGAGACATACCGCGATCCCCCGCATACCGCTATACTGGAGAACGTTCGCGCGGTTGGTGGCAGCAGCCGTGCCAGACATCAGAGAAGTAAACGCATTGCAAGGCGATATGTGTCGCGCTGCGATGCGACGGGTCTGATTCATGTCGCGCGGGCTCCTCACCTTCCCGCCCGGCGTGTGTCAGCCGGCAGGCGCACGACGTGCGCAGAAGGCAAGGAGACAGAAGATGAAGACAGTCAAGGGCTTCAGCAAGATCGTGGCGATGGTTGGGGCCGTCGCGCTCGGCCTGACGCTCAGCGCCTGCGGAAACACCAATTCCGCGAGCAACACCGATTCCAAGAACTCCGGCTCCACGCCGACCGTGTCGTTCATGCTCGACTGGACGCCGAACACGAACCACATCGGTCTGTACGTGGCTCAGAAGCTCGGCTATTACAAGGATGCCGACGTCAACGTAAAGATCCTGCCGACCGCCCAGGCCGGAGCTGAAACCAGCGTCGAGAACGGCGTGGCCAACGTGGGCTTCACCACGCTGAGCAACGTCGCCGCGTTCAACTCGCAGGGCGCTGACCTGAAGTTCGTGTTCGACCTGACGCAGAAGCCGGTCGCCCGTTGGTGCGCGCTGGCGTCCCGCACCGACATCAAGACGCCCAAGGACCTTTCCGGCAAGACCTTCGTCAGCTTCGGCTCCGCCGAGCAGACCGCGGTCGTCCGCCAGATGATCAAGTACGCTGGCGGCACCGGCGACATCAAGACCGCGACGGCCGGCACCAACACCTTCGAGACGCTGACCAGCGGCAAGGGTGATTTCGGCGGCTTCTACGTGACCTGGGAAGGCGTGGAAAGCGAGCTGAACGGCCCGAAGCTCAACTGCTTCGTCGCCTCCGACTGGGGCGTGCCCGGCAACCCCGACCAGCTGGGATTCGCCGTCAAGGGCTCCTGGCTCAAGGACTCCGCCAACGCGGATGCGCTGAAGAAGTTCATCGCCGCCACCAAGAAGGGCTACGACTACGCGCTCGCCAACCCGGACAAGGCCGCCGACATCCTGGTCGAACAGGCCAAGGAGGCGCAGCTCGACTCCAAGCTGACCCGCACCTCGATGGAGGAGATCGCCAAGAACAACTACTGGACGACCGACGATCCGAAGTCGCTGCCCGGCACCACGAACTTCGATGACGCGCAGCCGTACCTGGAGTTCCAGTACAAGGCCGGCACCTACAAGGACCAGGACGGCAACGATCCCGCGTCCGCGCCGCAGGCCAAGGACCTCGCGACCAACGAGTACGTGGGCTGATCCGGCTGCAGCCAGTCCGGCCGCAGCCAATCTAGCTACAGTTCAGCGAATCCGCGAGCACAGGTTCGTCACAGCCGGCCGGGCCAACCTCCACTCCCCTTCGGTCCGTCACGAGACGGGACGGAGGGGAGTTTTCCGACTCTCGTAACGATTCCGGGGCTCTTCTCCCTCCTACCCGGCCCATCTCCCTCCGTCAACCCGTCAGCCCGTCAGCCCCCATCAATCCCATCCCTAAGGTTTCACATTGTCCGAAGATCACGCCATGCGCACACTGAAATCCCTGTTCGCACGCGTCGCGCCGCCGGCGTTCACGGTCGGCGGGCTGCTCATCGTATGGGAGATCGCCGTGGATGCGGGCCACATCTCCCAACGCGTGCTCGCCTCCCCCAGCCAGATCGCCGCATCGATCGTCAAGACTTGGCCCGACCTGTGGGAGGCGACCGCCATCACCACATACGAGGCAATCACCGGCTTTCTCATCGCAGCGGTGGCCGGGGTGCTCATCGGCATCGGCCTGTACGTGTCCAAAACCCTGTATCGCGGTATCTATCCGCTGCTCGCCGCCGCGCAGACCATCCCGCTCATCACCATCGCCCCGCTGTTCATGATCTGGTTCGGGTTCGAGCCGCTCGGCAAAATCGTGATCGTCGCCGTATTCGGCGTGTTCCCCGTCGCCGTGCAGACGTGCCGCGGCATGCTCGCCGTACCGCAGTTCTACGAGGACGTGGCGCTCACCTGCGGCGCCACCCGCGCATGGGCGCTGTGGCATGTGAAGCTGCGCGTCGCCGCCCGCCAGGTGTTCGGCGGCCTGCGTATCAGCGCCGCCTATGTGTTCGGCACCGCGGTGACGGCGGAATATCTGGGCGCGATGAACGGCCTGGGCATCTGGCTGCAGGCCGCTTTCAACTCGTTCCGCACCCCGCTGATCTTCTCCGCAACGATCATGGTGGTCGCACTGACCGCACTGCTGCTGACCATCATCAGTCTCGCGGAACGCCTGCTCCTCGGCCCGGACGACACCATCGCGTTCAACGACGACGGCGAATAGAGCCGGCGCCGCACCACAGCAGCCATATACGGCCGCGCCGGCGTACGGCGGCAACAGTCCTTACGCCGGCCCCTCTCAGTTCGGCACAGGCGAGCCGCCGCTGGACAAACCCTACTACGGGTGCTCGTTCGGCAAGGCGTTCCTCAGGTTCTGGAAGAAGTACGCCACATTCAGCGGGCGCGCCGCAAGCAGGTCGGCACGATTCCGAGCAGTCAGCAGTGAATCGCATATATTTCAGGTCTCTGCCCCGTCCCATCAGACGTCAGGCGGCAGCCGTCACAGCTCCACGGGTGGCTTGGACGGGTCGTCGCTCACGTGCGCGAACTTGGCGGCGAGCGCCTCCTTGTTGCGGCGCTCGTCCTCCTCTTTCGCGAGCCGCTTCGCCTCGGCGGCATCCCACAGCACGTCGTCATGGTGACGTTTCCACTCACTCGCCGCGACCATAGTAAACAATTTCACCGTTTCGGCTAGGGCGGCCTCGTCGTCGTTAGTCAGCGATCGGGCGGTCATCAGCGACGACAGCTGCTCGGCCTTGAAGCACAGCCGCGGCACCGACAGGCGCTCGCACAGTTCGTTGACATAGAACATCACCGGCACCGCGCGCGACGGCTTGCGCAGATCGATCAGGCGCAGCAACCCGTCGGCCGCCACCGTCACCGTGGCGAATCGCTGCGCGATGGCTTCGACATCGGCACTGGGCGCAGCATTCGCAGGCGCGGCGGCACCGGCGGCGTCGGCACCACCGGCGGCACCACCGCCCATGCCGATGGCCTGTTCGATTGCCTCCAACGCTTCGGCGATGGCGTGCACGGTGTCATCATCCCAATCGACGCCCAACTGGCCGGCGCCTCTCATGATCAGCCTCGTGTCGCCGGTTTCGGAGTAGTCGCCCATCTCGTCGTAAGCGTCATTCGCGGCGAGCAACGCATCGACGATTCTCTGCGGACGACCGGGAATCTCGTCCGCACCCTCATACACGAACTCCGCATCGGGGACCGTCACGTCGTCGCCGGTCATGACCCGTGCGGCCATGCGGGTCATCCGCACCTGCAGGTTCTCACCGTATTTCGTGTCATTGTCCATCTGCTTGGCGTCGGCCAGCGGCCACAGTTCGATCAGTCCGGCACCGACGGCCGCCGCATCGCGTACCGCGGGATTCATCGACACATGGGCGATCGCCGTCGCGTCAAGTTGGAATGCCATATCGCTCCTTCGCTTTCATTGTCCACCGGCGCGCGGAACCTTCCGCCGTGCCGGGTGCCAGGTGCCGGTCGCCGGCACCGCGGGCCACCGCGTAACGGCCCCCCCGGCCACTCGCCGCCTGCCGTTGCCGTTACGCGGCGTCGTCACAAGTGACCGCTACGCGGCCGCCGTCAGTCCCGGCCCGCGCCGCATGCGCACCTTTTCGCGGGCGAGCCCGCAGCCGTCCTCTCTGTGTATTGTACGGCCGGCGCACGCCGCACTCACTCGACTTGCGCCGCAGGGTCGGCATATGTGATGGACATCACCTTGCCCGTATCGCTGTCGTAGGTGATCGAGGTGATCGACGCGAGCGCGGTCTTGCGTAGAAACATCCAATGCTCGGGGTGGCCGGTCTCCAGTAGGTGCCGGTAGCTCCAGATCGGCGACTCGTGGCTGACGACGATGATTTGCCGTCCGGCATACTCGCGGATCTTCTCGTTCGCGAACGCGCCCACGCGTTCGGCGATGTGCCGGTACGACTCGCCCCAGCTCGGCTTCCACAGGTTGAGCACGAGCTTCCAGTTGCCGTCGCGCCACAGCGCGCCCTTGCCATGTCCGATGCGCTTGCCGCGGAACTCGTTGCCCGCTTCGATCACACGCGGGTCGGTGATGAGTTCCAGCGGCTCCTCCCCACGCCCGGCGCGTACCGGGTTGAGCGCGTCGAGAATGGCGCCGGCGGTTTCGCGGGTGCGTTCCAGCGGGGACGAATACACCGCGGCGACCGCGTTGAGCTTGGGGTCGGCTGCGATGTATGCGCCCGTCGCCTGCGCCATGCGCATGCCGCGGTCGGACAGGTGGAATCCGGGCAGCCGCTCGTACAACAGATGGTCGGGATTGTATACCTTGCCATGGCGGATGAAATGTATGGTGGTTGTCGGCATATGCGGCCTTCCTGCGGGACTCGTGATGTCTGTCTTTCATTGTCCCACATTCACCGGCCGGCCGGCGATGCCGCGTCCGCGGCGGCGTTTGCCTGACGAACATCGCCCCGCCCCGGCACGGCCCAGCCCCACCCGATATCGTCCTGACTCCACCCGCCCGACTCCGGCTCGTCACCCCACCTGATACACCGATATATCACCGTCGTTTATGAACGTTATGAAAATTGATGCGTTCGTGATATCAACACCGCGTGTCGCGCCCCGACGCGCGATTAAAGTTGCCATGACGCAAACATGCAAAGCATCCTTTGCGCGACCAACAGGACAACACATCAATACGATGAGGGCTCCGCCGGCAACGCCACGCCGACGGGGGACATCCAATCGGGAGCGGAAAGGAGATGCTGTCATGTCCAATAACGCCAATGTCGCGGCTGCAATCAAGGAAGTCGCCCATAAGGTATTCGGCGGATACGCGGAACTGCTGCGTATGCCGCACACCGCAAGGTTCTCCATCGGCTCGGTGATCGCCTGCATGCCGTTCCCCATGGTCGGCATGACCATCACCATCTCCGTACAGCATTACTACGGCAACTACTCGCTGGCCGGCGTGCTCACCGCCATCCAGGCGATCGCGCTGGCGGTCTCCAGCCCGCTGCTCGGCAAGCTGGTCGACAAGTTCGGCCAGCGGCAGGTGTCGATTCCGACGATCCTGGTCTGGATCGTCGCCGCCATCGCCCTGACCACCAGCATCACCAACCGCGCCCCGGTATGGGTGCTGTACTGCCTGACGCCGTTCCTCGCCGCGATTCCGCCGTGGGGCGCGATGAGCCGCGCCCGCTGGACGACCATGCTCAAGGGAGACCGGGAGCGCACCGACCGCGCGCTCTCGCTGTCCGGTGTGTTCGATGAATGCATGTGGATCATCGGCAATCCGCTGGCTTCTACGCTGGCGGTGATTTCTGGCCTGCTGGCGTTCTCGTTCACCGGCGTGTGCGTCGTCATCGGCGCGCTGATGTTCCTGACCGAGCTGACGACCGAGCCGAAATCACAGACCCAGCTGGCCCGAGAGGCCGGTCTGACCCGCGAGGAGTACCGCAAGCGCGAGGCCGCCAAGGCGCAGAAGATGCGCGAGAGGGACGCCGCCGACCGCGCCCGCCGAGAGGCCGAGGCCCGCGGCGACGACGAGCAGGCCGTGCAGGCCGCCGTCGACCGAGCCATCGCCGATTCCCGCGCCGGCAAGAAGGAGTCGATCTGGGGGCCGGGCCTGATCGCCGTGTGCGTGACCTGGTTCAGTCTTGGCGCATTCCAGTCGGCGTCGAACATCTCGATCATCGCGTTCGCCACCGAAGCGAACATGAAGCAATACACCGGTTTCGTGTTCGCATGCTTCTCGTTCAGCTCGCTATGCGGCGCACTGGTGTACGGCGCGAAGAACTGGACCATCCCGCTGTGGAAGCGCTTCTACTTCTGCCTCATCGTGGTGAATCTCGGCGTGGGCACATTCATGTTCGCCAAGCATCTGTGGGTGATCATGATCATCTACCTGCTGATCGGCGTCTGCCAAGCACCTACGTGGATCAACGGCAATCAGCTGATGCTGCATCTGGTGCCTCCCACGCGATTCACCGAAGGCGTGGCGTGGATGGGCGCAATGAACTCGATCGGCTCGTCAGCCGGCTCAGCCATCGCGGGTGTCTTCATCGATCACATGGGATCGCATGGAGGCTTCCTGATGGCGACCGTGCTGGCGATCACCTCGCTTGCCATCGCCTTCGTCGGCTTCCGGCAGATCAAATCCAGCACCGAAACCCCGACTCTGACCGAAGTCAGCGTGTGATACGCCGGATGCGCTCTCAAAACTCGCGGATACAAGGCATTTTTGAAGGAAAACACACTCTATCTGCGAGTTTTGAGAGCGCATACCGCGCTACTTCGGCCAGCCCTCCGGCGTATGCGCGAGCGACCACAGGCCAAGCCGATGCGAGAAGCTGTTCTCCCACTTCGCTTCGAGCTCTTCCTGACTCAAACGGTTCTCGGACTTCCTCAAACGGTTCATCGCATTGGTATGCGTATCGTCAAGCAGCCACTTGCGGATCACGAAGTTCCAGATCATCACCACTACCGTGGCTACCAGCTTGCCGACATTCGTCCACAGCACGTACTTCGTGTGCATGGAATACATGGAATCATGCGGCATCCACGACGTGCTGGTCCACACGATCGCCTCGTTCATGAACCAGCCGATAAGCGCCGCCACGAAGAAAATCGCGATCTCCATCCAGCGCGCCATGTCCGGCCGGTGCTTGAACACGAATTTCATGCTCGCCAGGTAATTGAATATCAGCGAGACGAAGAACGAGATTGACGTGGCCAGCACGTTATGCATATGCGTCATCAGCAGAATGTTCATCAGACCCCAGTCGATGATGAACGCGACCACACCGACAATACCGAACTTCATCAGCTGTTCAATCAATTTCCTCACATTGATTGTCTAATACATATCACTGACTTCACACCGCGGTTTTCCTGAACCGCCACTGATTTCACACATGGCCGCACAGCCCGCGCCCGCCGCGGAACCGATTAGGATAGGGAACGAACCCAATCAAGGAGGAATCATGCCCGTTATCCACACTCACGTATCCGTCAAGACCACTCCCGAGCAGCGCGAGGCGCTGAAGGCCGCCTACGGCAAGGCGATCACGGCCGTCCCCGGCAAGTCCGAGGGCTGGCTGATGTGCCCATTCGAGGATGATATGCCGATCTACTTCGGCGGCAGCGACGATGCCCCGGCCGCATACGTCGAGGTCAATGTGTTCGGCCGTTCCGTGCCCGGTTCTGCGTGGGAGAAGCTGACCAAGTCGATCATGGCCGCGCTCAACAGCGAGCTCGGCATCCCCGAGGACCGCACCTACATCCGCTACACCGCCACCACCGACTGGGGCTGGAACGGCGGTAACTTCTGAGCTCAGGTGTGATGGTATCCGCCGCTATATTGTCGCGCATGGCGTCACTGTGTGCGACCACCGTCACGCTGCGAGCCCTCACACAGTGACGTAAATCGCAAAACCCTTATTTTGCAAGGGTTGCGGGGGTGCGTCACGGAGTGTGAGGACGCACACAGTGACGTAACCCTCACACAGTGACACCTTTTCTACGGCACACAGGTTGCCGATATATAAATGAAAGAGCCCCTTGCGGCCAGTCGGCCCGTATGATCGGCCGACAATCCGAAAGGGGTTGTGATGATGCAGTCACGGTGTGCGGCCAGCGCGAGTGCGGCATGATTCCGCATGCCACGCCGCCGCACACTCTCACAGCACGCGTGCCCCGGCACCCCGGCGGTACGCCTCTGCCGCAATCAGACGATCTTGGGCATCGGGGTGGTCAGGGACGTGGTGAGGTTCACGTGAACCAGCCCGGCGCCTGCGTGCACTTCGACCTTCTTCAGGGTGACCGTACGCTCGTCTTCCGGAGCGCGGTCGTTGTCGGTCATCGTGGCCGGGGACTTGACGGCGACCAGCGCCAGATCGTCCAGCGACATGCCGGCGGCCTTGCACAGATCATCCGCAGCACCCAGGGAACCCAGGAAACCGTCCTTGAGCAGCACACGGCTGGCCGGCACGCCGTAGGCGTTCTCGGCCACCCACTTCACGTTCTCCAGCAGGGCCATGCCCTTGTGGCTGTCATGCTTGGACGGCATCGACGTGTTGGACAGCACATCGACGAATGCATCGATCTGGTCGCTCAGGCCCTCGCCGCCGTCGCGATACAGGTTGCCGATGATGGGGTCGCGCAGCTCCAGACGGGCCGCGGTCTCGCGCAGTTCGGGAATCTGATCGTCCTCGCCGTCCCACAGGTTCACCAGCGGGAACGCCGGAATGTCGAGCTTCTCCAAGCGGTCCACATGGAACGGGTAGCGCCACGCCAGCTCCGGGTCATCACGCCACGTCGAGGCGCGGGTCACGACGACCGCCGCGGACGGCCACTGCGCGCCATACTCGCGGCAGGCGATGTCGAGCCACTTCTGCGCTCCGGCGTCGGTGCCGTAACCGGCCTCGACGATGACCACATCGTGCAGGGCGCACGCCATCTCCACGGAGACCAGCGTCGGGATGCCGATCGACACGTTGGCGAACGGGCCGCCATGCACATACACCGGCGAGCCGTTCACCGTCTCGGTGAGCGCCGGCTTGACCGCATCGGCGAGCATATCGGTGATGCGCCACAGGTCGATGAAGTCGCCGAACTTGACTGGTTCGCCGTCCTTCGTGCCGGCGATCATCGCGGCCACGCGCTCGCCGATCTCATCCATCGAACGGGACAGCACGACGATCTGCATCAGCTCGGACGTCGGGGTGAGCACGACCTTCTCGGCGACGTTGTTCTTGCCCGCGTCCACGGTGATGGAACGCAGCGAGCGGGACGGCACTTCGGAGACGCGCGGCACGAGGATCGTGTCGATACGTCCCTCGTCCACAGCCTTCTCGGCGAAGGAGACGAGCAGGTTCTGCGCGGCGGCGATGGCGGCCATCTCACCGCACAGGCCCCAGTCGATGAGCTCGGGGTGGGTCAGCGAAGCCTTGCCGCCGCCCGAGGCACCGCCTTTGGAACCGGCGGCGGTGATGCCCATGCTCGGCTGGCGCAGCACGGCGGTCGCGTCGATGCCGCGAGCCCGCAGCGCATCGATCAGCGCGATCGTCGTCGTGGTCTTGCCCTCGCCGCGCGACGCCTTGAGCGGCGTATCGGCGGTGACGAGCACGACCTTGCCGTGCTTGCGCGGCGCGTCGGGATTGTCGTGCAGGTACTTCATAAACCCGAAGGCGTCGATCTTCTTGACCAGCCCGTACTGGCTGGTGAACTCCTCGATAGTAGTCATCAGTAGGTGAACCTTTCTGTAGATGTATGACGCTTGCTTACCGTCGAAGCGGCTGGCGGCCGAAAACGCTTGGCCGGGAGCCTCTCGGCGCATCAGTTGTCGGAGCGGTTGAAGCCGTTCTTCATCTTCATGCTCACGGTGTAGAGCACGGTGTCGAGCAGCTGGTCGGTCTCGGTCTTGAGCTGGTCGGCCATGGTCTGGTTGGCGGCAGCGAGGATGTCGCGCACCTCGTCGTTACGGGTCGCGTCGATGATGTCCTCGGGATCCATCGGCTCGACGTCGCCGTCCGCGTTCGCCGCCTCCAACTCCGCGTCGGCCAAGGCGGCCGCGGCCTCGTCGGCACCGCCCAGACGCGCGACCTGCTCGTCGGTGGCGGCGATCAAACGGTGGCCCATCGCGCCGGTCTTCTCCTGATAGCGCTCGATGGCGTTGGAGGTCTCCGCGAACGCCGCGTCGCACAGCGCGGCAATGATGCGGTTCTCCCAGTAGAAGTTCTCGGAAGTCACGCGCGTGGTCGTGTCTTCCAGATACTTCGGCGTTTCGTTGACGTTCGGGTAGAACGGCACCAGCGTGTTGAACGGGTTGGAGCCGTAGGCGATCCACTGGATCGCGCGGTCCGACTGCGGACGGTACGGGCGAATCTGCATGACGGCCAGCTGGCTCTGGCGGTTGATGCCGATCGGGCGGTACATGTGGCGTGTGTGCTCATCGCCGAGGTGGCCGTACGGGTCGAACGGCGTGCCCTGATAGTGCGAGCTGAGCACGTACTTTACGTCCTCGATCGTCACCTTGCGCTCAGGCTGACGGGCCCACGGGATGTCGTCGCTGTCCGGGCGGTGGTCGGCCTCGGGGCCGTCCCACATCTCGTCGTACGGGTTAAGGAACCGCTGCATGACCCATGCGCGCGGCGTGTTGTACACGTGATCAGAGTCGGAGTGCGAGCCGAAGGCATCACGCGGGTTGAACGGTGACGTCGATTCGACGGACAGATCAAGGTGATTGCGCTCGATGAATTCGACCAGATCCTCGGAGCACATGTGGTTCTCCTGCTCACCGAGGGCGTCATCGAGGTCGAATTCGTCGATGCCGAGCTGGTTCGGCATCGTCACATACGCTTCGTCGGGCACGCGCTTGGCGATCCAGTGATGGCCACCGACGGTTTCCATCCACCAAATCTCGTCGGCGTCCGAGAACGCGACACCGTTCATCTCATAGGTGCCGTATTCCTTAAGAAGGTCGCCAAGCCGCTGCACGCCCTCACGCGCGGTGGTGACGTACGGCAGCACGATGGTCAGGAAGTCCTCCTCGCCGATGCCGCCGGGCACGGCCGGCTCGTAATCCGAGTCACCTTCCCGTCCGCGTGCCGCCCGGTATTCCACAAACGGGTCGGCGCCGAGCACACGCTCGTTGGTGGTCAGCGTTTCGGTGGCGCTCATGGCCACGTTCGCCTCGTTGACGCCGGCCTCGCCCCAGATGCCTTCCTTCAGGTCGGCGTTCGGCACTGCGGTGTACTGCAGTGGATCGTCGGGCAGGTCAATGGTCAGGTGGCTGATGACGCTGCGGTATTCGCGCGGCTGTTCATCGGGCTTGACGACGACGAACCGCTTCGGGTTGAATTCGCCGTTGGCGGAATCCTCGTTGCGGGCGATGATGGTCGAACCGTCATAGCTGGCGTCCTTGCCGACCAGAATCGTGGTGCATGCCATAGTATTCGGTACTGTCCTTTCTTGCTGTGCACACGCTGTCGCGTGCACGTTGCGGCGCGCATCCGCGGCGCGCCTCCTGTCACACGAGTGTATGACTCCGTACGGGAGTATACGGCATCAGCCCTCAGGCTTTTCCGGTGATGAACATCACACCCTGATCGGTGACGTGGTCGACGTCACGCAGCGCGTGGAACAGCTCGTTGAGCCAGAATCCTTGGTTCAGACCCGGCAACGGCTTCGCGGTGCCCCACACGTGCAGCGAATAGTCGTGGTCCTTGTCGGGCGGCTGGGGCCCGTTGTAGCGCATCGTCACCTGCGGATTCGTGCTGCCGACCAGCTTGCTCGCGGCCGACGTGCGGCCCTGCACGGTCTCGGGAATCATGGAGGGCAGCTGCCGGGAGAAGTCCGGCGGAATCTGCAGTGCATGGGAATCGTTGAAGTCGTACATCAGCGCGTCGATGGGCAGATTGGCGACCGTCCAGTGAATCCATTCGAATCCGCAGACCGGGATGGAGTCGGGGTCGGTGAACGCCCAGTGCAGGTACCGGGCGGCGGGATCGATCTCGTCGATATAGAACGGAAAGGAGATGACGGGCACGCCGTCGGTGCGGTATTCGGGCGCGGCGGCTTTGGCGAAGTCGTCGGGCATCACCGTGAAGTCAGCGGAAATCTTCATGTCTCCAGTATCGCGCATGAGCGTGACGTGCGGTGCCCATCTGCAGGCCACGCCGCGCGCGACGGCAGACTGGCCGCAACAAGCCGCCGTCCCCCGCCGGGGTTTATCCGACGGGGGACGGTGGAGAAAAGAGAATCAGTCAGGCCGACCGGTCACGACTGGCCGGTCTGACTGGGGATCAGGCGGAGCGCTTGCGGCGAATCATCACCACGCTCACTCCGACGGCGAGCAGCATCAGGCCGAGGCCGGCGAGCGCGCCGACGGCGGCGCCGGTCTTCGCGACACCGTCGCCCTTGCCGTCGCCGTCGTTCTTGCCGGTTTCGGCGGCCTTGACCGTGACGCTGTAGGTCACGTCGATGACCGTGCCGTCGGCCATCGTGTACTGCACGACGAAGCTGTCGTCACCGGTCTTGTCGCCGGCCGCATACACGAGCGTGCCGTCGGCGATTTCGGCCTTGCCGAGCTTGCCTTGCTTGATGATGGAGCGGCTCTTCCAGCCCGCCACGTCCTTCGGCTCGGTGACCGTACCGGTCTTGCTGGCGGTCACGTCGCCGGTATCGGCCTTGACGGACTTGTGGTCGGGCGTCGGCTTGGTCTCATCCGCGACGGTGATCTCGACGCTGCCGGACTTGTCCGTGCCGTCGGTCGAGGTGGCCGTGATGACGACCTTGCCGGCCTTCTTCGCGGTGATGACGCCGTTGGCGTCGACCGTCGCGATGGATTCGTCGCTCGACTTCCACGTCACCTTCTTGTTGGTGGCGTTGCCGGGCTTGACGGTCGCGGTAGCCTGGAGTGTCTTGCCGACGGAGACGGTGGTGCCGGCCTCGACGGTGACCTCCACGCTGGTGACGGGGACGGTCTCGACGGGCTTGGCCGTCACGGTGATGTCGAGCGTGCCGGACACGCCGCCGGCCGTGGCGGTGATGGTCACCGTGCCGGCCTTCTTGGCGGTCACGACGCCGTCCTTGTCGACCGTGGCGACGGACTCGTCGCTCGACTTCCACGTGACCGTCTTGTCGGTCGCGTCAGCCGGGGCGACGGTCGCCGTCAGGGTCGTGGAGGCGCCTTCGACGAGCTCCTGCTTGCCTGTCACGGTCACGGACTGGACCGGGATGACGGTCGGGGCCTTGTCGCTCACCGTGATCTTCAGCGTGCCGGACACGCCACCGGCCGTGGCGGTGATCGTCACTTCGCCGGCCTTCTTCGCGACGACCTTGCCGTTGGCGTCAACCGTCGCCACAGTGGCGTCGGAGGACTTCCACGTGACCGTCTTGTCGGTCGCATTGGCCGGGGCGACGGTCGCCGTCAGGGTCTGCTCTCCATCGACGGTCATCGCGGCGTCGCCGGCAACGGTGACGCTGGTGACGGGCACGGTCGCGGCGGAGACGGTGATCTCGATGGAACCGAACTTCGTCTTGTCGCCGTTCGACGTGGCGGTGATGGTCACCTTGCCGGCCTTCTTCGTGGTCACCACGCCGTTGGCGTTGACCGTAGCTACGGCGGCGTCGGAGGTCGACCAGGTGACGGACTTGTCGGTCGCATTGGCCGGGGCGACGGTCGCCGTAAGAGTGACGGTGTCGCCTGCGGTGGCGGTGTTGGCGCCGGTCACGGTCACGCCGGTGACGGGCACGTTGGCGCTCGCCTTCTTCGCGATCGTGTACGTGGTGCCTGCGGTGGTATCGAACACGAGCAGCGAGGCGCCGTCCGCGTTGGTCACGACCTTGGCGTTCACGGCGGTGTCACCGTTCTTGACCTCGTAGTTCTGGGCGCCGCCGGCGGTGATCTTGACGGCCGCCTGCTTGCCCTTGTTGGAGGTCAGCTTGACTTCGGTGGCCTTGCCGTTCTTCCAGGTCGTGCCGACAGTGAAGTTGCCGCGGGCCACGAGGCCGCTCACCGAGCCGCCCGCCCAGGCATCGGGCAGGGCGGGCAGGATGTTCGTGTAGTTCACGTACTTCTTGCCGGCGGTGTCGGTGAAGGTGGAGTTGGACTGCAGCAGCATTTCGTCGACACCGGAGGTGTTGCCGAAGTTGCCGTCGATCTGGAACGGCGCATGGTAATCGAACAGGTTTGCATACATCGCGTTCTTGAGCTGCAGCTCGACCAGCTGGTACGTGGTGTTGCCGTCGCCGGTGCGAGCCCACGAATTGATGCGCTGGCCAATGGCCCAGCCGGTGTTGGACTGCAGCACGTTGCCCTTGAAGCAGCGGTACCTCAGCGAGGTCTTGGCCGCATCCATGTACTCGGAGTTGTCGATGGTGATCAAATCACCGGGGAACAGTCCGAGCAGGTGGGACATGTGACGGTGCTGGTTGTCCGTCTGGTAGCCGCTGATGGTGGATCCATCCTTCTTCTTGCCGAGCGCACCTTCGAAGTACCATTCCTTGATCTGGCCGGAGTCGCCGACCTCGATCGGCTTGAGCAGGCTCTTGGCGCAGCTCCAGGAACGGTTGGCGTTCGCATCGGTGAAGTTGCCGCTGTCATTCTTGGCCCAGTTGTCGGCCGAGCAGTCGGTGGTATTGCCGACCAGACCGTCCGGATCTCCCTTGGCCTTGGCCGCCTCGATGGCGTCGTTGAGCATCTGCCACACGAGCGAGCTCTCGTACGTGTTGCCGTCGGTGCCCAGCGGGCCCTGTTCGGGCGAGTACGCGACGCCGGTAGTCAGGCGGTCACCGGAGCTGGAGCCGGCCTTGTGCAGCATGTAGTTGACGTAGAAGTGCGATTCCTCCTTGAGCAGCGCGTACACGCGATCAAGCAGGGCAGGGTTGCCGGAGTACTCGTACGCCTCGTACACGTTCTGCAGGATCCACGGCACGGCGGCCGGGCTCCAACCCCACGAGAACGATTGACCGGGTGCGGTCCAGCCGTAAGCGGTGTTCTCGGTGTGGGCCATGTAGCCCTCGCCCTCGCCGATCGGCGTGGTCTCGAGGTTCGTCGTCTCCGCGCCCGCGTAGACCTTGGCGGTCACACGGCCGGGCTTGACCAGACCCTCCACATACTCGATGAGCGGCTCGGCGAGCTCTCCCATGTTGGCCGAATAGGTCGGCCAGTAGTTCATCTGGAGGTTCACGTTCATGTGGAAGTCGGAGCCCCAAGGCGTGTTGCCGTGGGCGTTGTCGCCCGCGGTGACCGACCAGATGCCCTGCAGGTTGCTGGGCAGCTGACTGTTCTCACGGGAGGAGCCGATGGTCAGGTAGCGGCCGTACTTGTACACCAGCGTCTCCAGCTCGCGCTTCTGCGCGGTGGTTGCGGAGCCCCTCTGGTACGCCTTGAGCAGCGCGTCGGTGGCGACGGCGCCGTCGGAGCTGTGGCCGGACTGGCCCAAATCGATCTTCACGCGGTCGTAGATGGCGGAATGATCGTCGATGTGCGCTTTCTTGACGGCGGTGTAGCCCTTGTTGGCGGCGTCCTGCACGACCTTGGCGACGCGGGTATTCACCTCGGCGGCGGTTTCGCCGGTGCGGTAGGACGGATACTTCTGCTTGTAGTCCGTCGCGGCGGCGATGTACAGCGTGACCGCCTTCGCGTCGGAGACCTTCAGCGAAGCGCCGTCGGAGCCTTCGGAGAGCGTGCCCTCACCGTTGTCGAGGACGACCTTGATCTGCGAGTTGTACAGCAGGCCGTTGTTGCCGAGAGCACCCTTGACGGTGAGCGTGTCACCCTTGACCGTCGTGGTTTCGCCGGTCTTGGAGTAGTTCGTGTTGGTCGGCATGCTGACGTTGAAGTTCAGCTTGCCGGCTTTGCTGGCCGTGAGGCGGGCGACCATGACATTGTCGGGGTTCGACGCGAAGTATTCGCGCGTGTAGGTGACGCCGTCATGCTTGAACGTGACGTCGGCCTTGCCCTTGCTCAGGTTCAGGTCGCGGCGGTATTCGGTGACGGTCGTGTCGTTGAACCCGTAGTCGAGGTAGATGTCGCCCCAGTTCAGGTAGTTGCCCTGCTCGGCCGCGTTCTCACCGCCGGTCAGGTTGCCGGGATTGACCGTCTCGGCGCCGTTCGCGAGCTGCTTGTTGAGCGCGCGCAGCGTGGCGCCGTTCTGACCCTTGGTCTCGTTGTTGCCGCCGTTGTAGCTGGTCGAGGATCCGGGGCCGCCGGTCCACAGCGTCTCCTCGTTGAAGGTGACGCGTTCACGGCTGACCTCGCCCCAGACGGTGCCGCCGATCTTGCCGTTGCCGAACGGCAAGGTGGTCTGCTGCCAACGGTTGTTGTCGGGGTTGCCGTAATTGCCGCCGGCGGTGGCGGTGGCGTCGGTCTGCGACGCGGGCTGCTTGTACCACAGCCAGTCGTCTTTGCTGGTGTCGCCGTCTCCGCCGTCCTCGACACTGGCGATGACATAGGCGTTGAACGAAGCGGCGATTTCGGGGTCCTTGTTGTACTTCACGGTAATAGGGTATACGCCGATGCTGGCACTATCGAAAGCGCTGGTGTCGATGGTGTAGTTATCCTCACCGTTGCCTTCGGTCAGCGTCTTGACCGTGCCGTCGGCCGTGCTGGTGGCCTTGACCACGAGTCCGGCCTTGTCGAACGCCTCGCCCTTCTGGTACTTGACCTTGGTCGGGCCTTCGATGCTCAGCGTGTATGCCTTCGGCTTCTTGGTGACGGACAAGGTCGGCTGCATGGCCTCGGTGGCGCCGGTCAGCGAGGTGACTTCCTTGCTGCCGAAACGCATGTCGGACTTGTTGAGCTCGCCCAGGGCCAGCGTGATCTTCTTCTCGGTGGCGCCGGTGCCGAACTTGGCGAACTCTGCCTTGATGACGTCGGTCACGTCGAGCAGAACCTTCTTGGCGTTGCCCGATTCGACGGTCATGCCATCGGAATACTTCTTAGATCCATAAGCGAACGCATGGGACGTCGCGGTCTTCGTGGTATCGGTCACCTCGAAGTCCGGGCGGTTCGCCCACGTGGCATTGTTGGGGTCGCAGGGAGCGGTGCCGGTGCACCGCGACGTGTCAACAGCGACCACCTTGACCTTATCGGTGGCCGTGGCGGTCTTGTCTGCACCGGCGTAGCCCAGATACGTCAAGGTGAGGATGGAGTGCTCGGGCGCCGCGGTGTAATCGGACAGGTCGAACGTCATCAGACCCATCTTGGCGTCTGTGACATCGTGGACGTCGGTGGACTTGAACTTCTCACCGAAGTCGCCGTAATTGCCTTCCGGCTGCAGCGCGCCGACATAGGCCGCAGTGTTCTTCTTCTGGTTCTTCTCGCTGGCCCATGCCTGCAACGTGGTGTCGGCGGAGGGCTTGAGATCGTTCTTGGCGGACACGGAAACGGTCAGTTTCGGAGCCATGTCTGCGGTCGCGCCGTTCAGGGACGTCGTGCCTTCGGAACTGGCGAAACGAACCTCGGTCTTCTTGGTCTCGCCCACGGCCAGGGTGATGACCTTCTTGCCTTCGGCGAACTGCTGGCGCACGATTTCGGTCACATCTACGGTGACCTTCTTGGTATTGGCGGGAACCACGGTGATGGCGTCGCCCGTGTAAACCGTCGTACCGTACTCGAACGGCTTGGACTCGGCGACGAATGAGGAGTCGTTGATGCTGAACTTCGGCTTGGTCGCGCCGGTCGCGACATTCGCGCCGCAGTCTGTGGCGTTATTGGTGCACACGGTGGTGTCGACGGGGGTCACCTTGATGGTGTCGGTGTCGGTGGCCGTCGGGTTGCCGCGGTAGCCGAGGTACGTCATCTCGAACGTTGCGGAATCGGGGGCATGGTCGTAGGCGCTCAGGTCGAACGTCAGCAGGCCGGTCTTCAGATCGGTGGTGTCCGCGGCATCCGTGGACTCGAACTTCTCGCCGAACACGCCTTGCGAGGGCCCTTGCAGTGTGCCGATGTACGGCTTGGACGCCATTGAGGAATTCTTCTCGCTCGTCCACGTCTGCAACGTGGTATCGGCGGAGGGGGTGATGGTTGCTGTGGTGGAGGACGAGGCGTCGGACGCTGCCGCTCTCGTCGTGCCGACCGCGACGGCCGACGCAGGTAGTCCGGCCAGCAGCATGCCGACCGTCGCGCAGGACGCCACCAGTGGCATCAGACGCGATGACATCGCTCTATGTTTCATATTTGGTTCTTTCTCCTATAGGGCAGCCAGCAGCTTTGCCGGCTCATGTTAATATATACATTGTTTACTAAAAGAATCAAGTCCGTCGGCGACTTGTGTCTTCAATTGGAATCACAGCTCTCAGAGAGTCCCTGGATACCGTTGTTCCCAGAATTACGTAACATTCTTGGCATTACTATCACAGGGTGCAGGGCCGCCGGCAAGACCGCCTCCAGCCTCGCTACGCTCGGCAGCTCCTGACAGCGGGAGCACACCATCCGCGCCATCGGCCGGCCAAGTCGTCAGCGCAGCCGGTCGCGTACCACACCAGCGCAAAATCACATCAAAATCGCATTGTGTGGCCAGCCAGTCTGCCTCGCAATGAAATGTGAACCCTCACATCACGTGGTGTGGCACAACATGCACCGCAGAACCGCCATTTTTCAACGGCCCGAAACGACTCCTCCGATGCCCGCGTACCACACCAGCCCAAAAACCATCGAAAAACGCATTGTGTGGCAGACCGAGAGGGTGATACGCGCCGGACGCCCCTCTGCTCTCGTCATAATCATGTTCTATGGAAGCACACCGGCCATCTGCCGCACCAGCGCATCCGCTCTCAACAATCCTTCTCCCGTTTGCGTCGCTATGTGCGCGCCGGAACGATGACCGTGCGCACTTAGGGACGCGAACCACAGTCCCCGAACCCGTCGCGCACCATATATAGGAAATTCTCCGCCCATCACTCGCCTACATAGCAAACAGCCCGGCGAGCCCACGCACGGCGCACTGCCATGCGTAAGTTCACCGGGCTGTCAGCCTCATCAATCCAGCGAGCGCAACGGGCGCTCCATCAATCGGTGAGTGTGAATTGGCTGTTGTAGAGGTCGGCGTAAAACCCTCCCGCCGCGAGCAGTTCCTCGTGGGTACCGCGCTCGATCACGTCGCCGTGGTTCATGACGAGAATCATGTCGGCGTCGCGGATGGTGGAGAGGCGGTGCGCGATGACGAAGCTCGTGCGCCCCACGGTCAACGCATCCATGGCCTTTTGGATGAGTTCTTCGGTGCGGGTGTCGACGGAGGAGGTGGCTTCGTCAAGGATGAGGATCGGAGCGTCCTGCACCATGGCGCGGGCGATGGTGAGCAGCTGGCGCTGTCCTTGGGAGAGCGAGGTGTTGTCGTCGAGCACGGTGTCGTAGCCCTGCGGCAGAGAGCGCACGAAGTGGTCGAGTCCGACGGCCTTGCATGCGGAGACGATCTGCTCGTCGGTGACGCCGGGCTTGGAGTAGGCGATGTTTTCGCGCACGGTGCCACGGAACACCCATGTATCCTGCAGGACCATGGAGAACTGGTCGTGTACGTTCCAGCGCGGCACGGAAGTGGTGTCGATGCCGTCGATGGAGATGGAGCCGCCGGAGATCTCGTAGAAGCGCATCAGCAGGTTGACCATGGTGGTTTTGCCGGCGCCGGTCGGACCGACGATGGCGACTTTCTGGCCGGCGGAGACGCTTGCCGAGAAGTCATGGATGATCGGCTTGCCGGGCTCATAGCCGAATCGCACGTGACTGAATTCGACGTCGCCGCGCACGGTCCGGGGGTTGCCGACCGCATCGTAGCCGAGCAGCTGCGAACGCTGCGAAGCCGTCATACCGGCGGTGGCATTCGCGCGAGTGCCGCGATGCGCCAGCTTGCCGCTGTCCGTCCGTGCCGTGCTCGCAGCGGCATCAGCCACGCCGAGTTCGGCCTTGGTCGGTTCCGCATCCATCTCCGGCTCTTCGAGGAAGCCGAACACGCGCTCGGCGGCGGCCGCGCATCGCTGCAGGTTCTGGAACGCCTGCGCGAACTGGCTCAACGGCTGGGTGAACAGGCGGATGTACATCATGAACGCGACGATCACGCCGAATTCGATCTGCCCGTCCATGGCGAGCGCCGCACCGACCACGCACACGATCACGTAGCCGAAGTTGCCGACGAAGTTCATCAGCGGCATCATCAGACCTGACAGGAACTGCGATTTCCAGCCGGATTCGTACAGGTCGGCGTTGTACTTCTCGAAGCGGCGGATTGAGTCGGCCTCGCCGTTGTACGCCTTGACGATGAGGTGGCCGGCGTACATCTCTTCGATGTGGCCGTTGACGTCGCCGAGCGCCATCTGCTGGCGGGCGAAGTATTTCTGCGAGGATTTCATGATGACCATCATGATGATGAGTCCCAGTATGCTCGCGCCGATCGCGCACAGGGTCATGATGACGTTGTTGTAGAACATCATGACGAGCGCGCCAACGAACAGCGTCGCCGAGGTGATGAGCGAGCCGAGGGACTGGCCGAGCGTCTGGCCGATGGCGTCGACGTCGTTGGTGATGCGGGAGAGTACGTCGCCGTAGCTGACCTTGTCGAAGTATTTGAGCGGCAGCTTGTTGATTTTGACCGAGATCGATTCGCGCAGGCGCTGGGCGGTGCGCTGGGTGACGTTCGCCATCATCCAGCTTTGCACGTAGCTGAGCACCGCGTAGCCGACGTACAGTGCGACGAGCAGCCAGGCGATGCGGCCGACGGCGTTGAAATCGACCGAGTTCATCACCGGCTTGCCGTTCACGACGGCCGGCAGCCCCTTGACGATCTCGTTGGTCATGTCCTTGAGTTTGTCCGGTCCGATGATCTGGCATATCGTGCCGGCCGCGCCCAGCACGAGCGCAATGATGATGACGGGCAGGTAGTTGCGGCAGTAGTGGACGAGCTTGCCCATCACGTTGCCGAAATTGGCAGGCTTTTCGACCGTGCGGCCGCCGCCCATTGGTCCTCTTGGTCCTGGCATTTGTTACTCCTTAAAAGTCCGTATTGATCTCACGCGGTCAGTTCCGACTGACTGAGCTGGGATTCGGCGATCTGACGGTAGACATCGCAGGTGTCGAGCAGTTCCTGATGGGTGCCTTGGCCGACGACCTTGCCGTCATCGAGCACGATGATGCGGTCGGCGTTCATGATCGTGCCGATGCGCTGGGCGACGATGAGCTTGGTGGATCCCTTGGCTTCTTTGGCGAGTGCGTCGCGAACTTCGCGGTCGGTCTTGAAGTCGAGCGCGGAGAACGAGTCGTCGAAGATCAGGATTTCGGGGTGGCGGTAGACGGCGCGCGCGATTGACAGGCGCTGCTTCTGGCCGCCGGAGACGTTGGACCCGCCTTGTGCGATCGGGGCGGTGTATGTGCCGTCCATGCGCTCGACGAACTCGGTGGCCTGAGCGACGCCGGCCGCCGCCTTGACCCGGTTCATCTGTTCAGCCGGCATTGCGGCGCCTTCCGCTCTCTTGCCCGCGGCGATGAGTTCGGCTTCGCGTTTGCGGCCGGCCGGAGTGGAGGTGTCGGCCATTTCGACGTCCGCGGAGCTTGCCCCGTTCACGTCGTCGCCGTAGCTCACGTTGGATGCGACCGTGCCCTTGAACAGCACGGACTGCTGCGGCACGTATCCGATCTTGTCGCGAAGGGCTTTCAGATCGTATTCGCGCACGTCCACACCGTCGACGAGCACCTGCCCGGCCGACACGTCGTAGAAGCGCGGCACGAGGTTGATGAGGCTGGACTTGCCGGAGCCGGTGGAGCCGATGAACGCGACGGTCTGGCCCTTTTCGGCAGTGAAGTCGATGCCTTCGAGCGTCGCCTCGCGTGAGCCGGGGTAGGTGAAGCTCACGTTGCGGAACTCGACGGTGCCGGTTTTCCCGCCGCCCAGACGCGCCACGTCGGCGGCGGTCTTGGTGCCGGTTTTGACGATCGGATCGGTGTCGAGCACTTCGAGCACGCGCTGCGCGGACACGTCGGCGCGCGGCCAGAGCACGAATACCATGCTCATCAGCAGGAAGCTCATGATGACCTGCACGGAGTAGTTGGAGAAGACGACCATGTTGGAGAACACGTTGAGCTTGTCCGTCAGGCCGGCGGCGTCGATCAGATAGGCGCCGATCCAGTAGACGGCGAGCATCAGGCCGTTCAGGACGGTGTTCATCAGCGGCATCATGAACGCCATGACGCGGTTGGTGAACAGCTGCGTGTCGGTGAGGTCCTTGTTGGCCTTGGTGAACTTGGCCTCCTGATAGTCCTCGGCGTTGTAGGCGCGCACGACGCGCAGGCCGGTGAGGTTTTCGCGGGCCACGAGGTTGATGTTGTCGGTGAGCTTCTGCATGGCCTTGAACTTGGGCATGACCATGGCCATCATGATGACGACGGCGACGAGCAGGATGACGACGGCGATGCCGGTGGCGAGAGTCCATTCGAAACCTTCGCCGGCGATCTTGCATATGGCCCATACGGCCATGATCGGCGACTTGACGATGAGCTGCAGGCCGATGGTGATGAACATCTGGATCTGCGTGATGTCGTTGGTGGAGCGGGTGATGAGGCTCGCGGTGGAGAATTTGCTCATTTCGGCGGGGCCATAGGATTCGACCTTGCGGAATTCGAGCGAGCGCAGGCGCTGGGTGAATGACGAGCCGACGCGTGCGGAGATGTAGCCGGTGACGATGGCACAGGCGACGGAGCCGAGGGAGATGAGCAGCATCTTGCCGCCGGCGATCCAGATGTCGCTCATCGCGCTGCCCGGCGTCTCGACGAGCGTGGTGATGTCTGACATGTAATCGGGCAGTTTGAGGTCGAAGAAGACCTGCCCGACGATGGTCACCAGGGCGATGAGCATCTGACCGATCTCCGCTTTGGAGAGGTATTTCAGGATGCGAAGCATTGGCTTTCCCCTTGTGTTTTGTTGGTGATTGGTTACGTTATTTGCCGCGGCATCGATATCCGATGCCCGAATTAGTTTCTGTTGTTAGATTACTTACAGTGTAAGATATTACGCATTATTCTGTGTATTCGCTGTGAATGGCGCGCTTTGCGCTGGCTGCGCACGAGAGACACGGCACGCACGCCGTCCCCCACGTCATCCGCAGCCGGCGGAAGAAGCTACTCCTCGCCGGCCTTCGCGCGCTCGGTCCGCATATGATCGGCGACACGCCTGTCACGCTCGGCGAACGCGGCCCGCACCTCATCGGGGGTCGGGCGCGGCGCGCCGGGATGGCAGATGGCCATGTATGTCGAGAACTCCGACAGCAGATCAACGAACTCGCGCGTGCGCCGCTCCCCCATCTGCGAGAAGATCCAACAGATTGCCGAACGCATCTCCTCCAAGTCGCACTTGGACCGCTCTCGCCCGGCATCCGTAAGGTTCACGCGGATGATGCGGCGGTCGTCCGGGTCGATGTCTCGGGTGATCAACCCTTTTTTCTCCAGAGCGGCAAGCACTGTGGAGATGCGGCCGGAGCTGGCCTTCAGCGAACTGGCGAGCTGCGACGGCGTCATGGTGCCGCGCAGTGCGAGCTCGTGCAGAATGAATGGCTCGCCATGCGCACCGCGCGCGAACTCCTTCTGCATCTTGGAACGGTTGCCCCACACGCTGGCGTACAGTTCGCTGAGCGCCTCCCGCTCAAAACCCATTTCGCACCGCCTTCCGATTCGACCATTGCCGCACTACCGCGCTCCGCGGAGTACCGCCAATACATTCCAGCGGCATATACATCGTGCAAACATCTGTAATATTATCTCACACCGTAAACAATTTACAGTATGTGATTATATGTCCGCGCCTTACTCCCCTGCTACTAACTTGATCTGTACGCATTTTTTCCGTACAACCATTCTATGGCGACACTAACGAAGCAAACGGTATCGAAACAGAAAACGTCCCGGCTTGACATTCGACTGACGGATGCGCAACGGCAGCTCATCGAGCGTGCCGCCGAGCTGACCGGCAGCACGCTCACGCAATGGACCGCTCGCCATCTCCTGGAATCAGCCCGTAAGGATATAGAAGAAGCAACCGTCCTGCATCTGGAATCACAGGCATTCGAAGATTTCATACAGGCATTGGATCAGCCGGTTCCGCCAGCAGCAGAAAAACTCATGGAAAGGGATCCGCAGTGGGCATGATCCATCATTTCCAACGTCCGCGCAAGCTCGGCCCGGAAGAGAGAATGGGGAAGTTCTCTTGTGGAGTACCGTTCATCGACAAGTGGGCCGCGCAACGCGCACCGTCATCGGCCCAGCATGGGACGGCCGTCGCGTACGTGTCATTCACTGCGTCAGGTGAACCGGCGGGATTCTACACGCTGAGTGCATATTCGGCACTGCGAGCACGATCCGTCAGCGGCGCACTAGGGTCACGTGCGCTCATTGTGGAACCTTACGACGATAAAGCACACGCGTTCTATGCGCATTTCGGTTTTCAACCGATTCCCGGAACCACCAGCATGTATCTCAGGCTCGTTTGGCGACGAGCCTGTTCCGTATTTATGACGGTGACTCATAGCGTTAATTCACGGCAGCAAAGACAGCTCCTCAGGGGCGAGTGTGAGATTGACTGCGGCGAACGAGTCCTGGACCTCATGCGGGTTGCGAGCACTGGGAATGGCGAACAGACGGTCATATCTGGTCAGCTCCCACGCGAGCACCACACGCTGGTACGAGACGCCGCGGGCCGCTGCGACCGTGCGGAACGGATCATACGCATGACTGTCGAATGCGTCCAGGAACCCGCCGAGCGGCGACCAGCACACAAAATCAAGACCGAGATCGGCACAGTGACCCATCGTATGCTCGGGGTCGGGATGCGATGGCGAGAACTGGTTCTGCACCGCAATCAGACGGTCGCCGAGAATCCCACGGGCGGTGTCAATCTGCGCATTGTCCACGCGCGAGATGCCGGCGAACCGAATCACGCCCTCATCCAGCAAGGTTTTCAGCGCGCCGACCGTATCCTCATACGGAACCGCGGGGTCAGGGCCATGCGAATACAACAAATCGAGCGCGTCGACGCCGAGGCGGAGAGCGGACTCCTTCGCGTCACGAATCATCGTCTCCGGGCGCGAGTCGGCCATCCACCCGTACCGGCTGCCGGCCGCCTGCAGGTGCTGTCGCTCGGATGCGGATGCGCTCGCGCCGTCGCCCGGGGATTGCTGAGGATCTTCCGCGTCGCGGTTCGTCACTTCCAGCGTTCGGCGATAACCAGTCTTCGTGGCGACCAGAACATCATCGCGCGGACCGCTCCAGCTGGCGAGCGCCGCATGAACCAGCATCTCGCCGTACCCGAAATCACGCGGCACGCCTGTACCGTCAGGCCCCGGTTCGCTTGGCAGATAATACGACCATGCGGTGTCGAGATAACGCACTCCGGCGTCAAGCGCGGCATGGATCGTGCCGATGGCCGTCGCCCGGTCCGGGCGTCCCTCGATAGAGAGCGCCATCGTTCCCATGCCGAGGCGCGGCATACGCGCTTTCCCCGCAAACTCCACAACGTTCGATGTCACCATGCCACCATCATCCCACGCGACACGAACACAGGGCCGACTGGCAATGCGCCAGCCCATGAGTCCCGGCCCCGGTTCCTTTCGACTTGTTCCGGCGAAAGTCCCATCCGAAGACACTCAAATGGGACTTTGGCGGGATGGGTGGACTTCACCTCCCGCGTGAGGCCCCGGCAGTCAACAAAAAGTCGGCCGGCCACCGAATAGGTGACCGACCGGCATCATATGCCGATCCGCTGATTCAGCGCCGGGGCTCGCGCCGACGGCGGGCGACAAGCGCCGCGCCGGCACCGACCGCGAGCAGTGCCACGAACGCGCCGAACACGCCGCTCACAGAGGCGCCGGTCTTCGACAGGCGGGCTGCTTGTTGCCGGCATCCGGCTTGTTCGGCTTCACCGTGTCGCCGGGTTTCGTCGGCTCAGTCGGCTTGCTCGGTTCGGTCGGCTTCGTCGGTTCGGTCGGCTCTGACTTCTCCTTGACGGTCACGACACGCTTGACCGCGTATGACGCACTTTCGGAGTCGGTCACCGAATACATCAGCGTGTATTCGCCGTCCTTCTCGGTGTTCGCCGAACCTTCGACCAGGATCTTGTCGGTCAGATCGCCGTCCTCCTCATCGGAAGCGGCCGCACCGGCCTTCGGGTCGAACGCGTCGACGTTGATGTTCTGCTTCGCGGATGCGTTGAGCAGCTGGTAGGCGGCACCGTCGGACGTGTTGAAAATCCACCGGGCCGCGGGGTCGGACTTGGCGTCTTCCACCGACTCATCGCTGAAGACGTTGGTGCCGTCCTTGGCGACGAGCACCTTGCAGTCCGTATTGGTGATGACGTAGGCCTTGAGGTCGGGGCGCTCGGTGTCGGACTGGTCGATCTGGGTGAACTTCCAGGCCTGCTTCTTGGCGTCGGTCAGGGTCTCGGGCGTGTCGGCGATGGACAGTGTGGAATCGCCGGAAGCCGTGGCGGACAGGTTCTTGCCGGACTGCACGCCGACAAGCTGGTAGGTGTGCCCGACCAGGCGATCACCGAGACGGGATGGAACGCCCACAAGGCGTTCCGCGCCCTGCCGCACGACGTGCAGACCGCATTCGCCATCCGCATGCTGTTCACCCACCGCGACGCGGACCGCTACGGCGCCGACATGTTCCTGCACTACGAGCGCGGCTTCAACGTGCGCTTCGAGGGTGCCGGCTCGAACAACTACTGAATTCGGGCATCGGAGCGCCGGAGGGATCCCGGACGCGCGAGCCGCCAAGCGCGACACACGCACAACACGCGACGGTTTTGCTTGTCCGCGAGTCTGTGGTATTCTCTTCGAGTTGTCTGTTGAGGCCAAAAGGCCGCGGCAAACAGCGTAATGGAGGATTCGCCTAGTGGTCTATGGCGCACGCTTGGAAAGCGTGTTGGTGTAACAGCCTCACGAGTTCGAATCTCGTATCCTCCGCCAACAGGGTTTTGGGAGAGATTCCGAAACCCTTTTGTTTTGCCAAAAACGGCGGATTTCAGCCCTTTTTGCACCGTGGTACGGTCTTCACCAAATCTCCTTGTAGTTCCTTTAAGACACGCCGAGCACAGTAGAATCATTGGTAAATGACGTGGTGGGGCTTCTCCAACCGACGGTCTTACCACGCAATGACCCCGTTACCACCTAGGGAGGCGACATGGCGAAGAGCAAGCGACGCCGATTCGGCTCCATCGTCCGCAGGAAGAACAAGGCGGGCGTCGTCTATTACGAGGCCCGGTACCAGACGCCGGTCACCGCCTTTGCGAAGTGGCCCGGCCTGCCGAAGCATTTTTCGAAGAACTTCCCGGAGGGCTGCGAGATGGCTGCCGACAGCTGGCTGCTCGAAGCCGAGCACGCCATCGTCCGGGGCGACTGGGAGCCCCCGCAGGTGGAGGCAAACAAAAGCGCCGCATCCCGCATTTCTTTCGCCGAGTATGCAGCCGATTACGTAGAGAACCGCCGTAAGCAGAACGGCGACCCCTTGCAGCGCACCACCAAGGAGAAATACCGGCAGTACCTGCATGATTATCTGCTCCCCGTGCTCGGCGACAAGGCGATGGGCAGCATCACCCCGAGAGATATCCAGGCATGGGCCGACAGCATGCGCGTGGGACCGGGCAACGAGGGGGCGGTGGTCAAGCGCAAGGTGTGGGAGCTCTTGCGCGCCATTTTCCGCTATGCGTGCGAGACCCCGCTGGATGATACCGGCATGACCATGCTGAAAGTGTCACCGGTTCATATCAAGGTCGATAAGGTGACCTCCCACATCGCTTACGGCGATGTGACGATGGAAGAGCTGAACACGCTCAGCGCCGCTATGAAGCCACGTCTGGCCGTCCTCGTCCACCTCATAGGCATGACTGGAATCCGTCCGGGTGAGGCTTACGCGCTCCAGCGCCGGGATGTGGAATTGAATGCAGACCTTTCGGGCGGATGCTTGAATATCACCAAAGCGGCGAAGCCTGTAAGGGAAATCGACCCCGACACCGGAGAAGCGCATCGCAGGATAATTATTGGAAACACTAAGACACGTGTGAGCATGCGTCGCATCGCCATACCGGCGTCGCTTGCCGTAATGCTCAGCAGGCACATGAACACTTTTGTGGCCGATGATCCGGGGGCATACCTGTTCACGGGTGAACGCACGGGCGCTGTAATCGATGATCAGAGCGTGCGAAACGCTTGGTATCGTGCGCGTAAAAGCGTGCCGCGTCTCGAAGAGCGCAAGGTGCGCCTCTACGATCTGCGGCATCGCGCCGCAAGCTATATGAAGGCATATTCCAGTTCCGATGCCACGGTGATGTCGATGATGGGCCATTCGCAGCTGTCCACCGACATGCACTATCAGCATGAGCTCGACAGCGAAGCCGAGAAGATCATCAGCGGCATGGAGCAGGACTATCAGGCGTCCCGGAACCAACACGATTCTGGGACGGCAGCCGGCAACAACCCAAAGGCCGTTGACTCGCCGCAGGGGGACAACGGGATTGCCTCGCTCGCAGCGTCCCTGGAGAATATGAGCCTGGATGTCCGGGTGAATGTTCTCCGTGGACTGGAACCGGCAAAACGTAGCCATGTGCTGGCTCTGTTCTCTCCAGAAGCACAGACCGAGACCATGACGAAACTACTTAGTGAGGTGGCATGAACCCATGTGCGAACTGACGGATGTCACTCGCTGGAGAGCGGAACGCAGCGTACGGACGATCATCGCTGACGGCATGCCCTTGGAAGCCGTCACCGAGTCCTCGCTGCTTTCAAGAACCATTCACTGCGGCATCGACGACGCCGGCATCGATTGGACTTGGAGCCAGGAATGGGCTCTGCCAGTGGGATTGACTCCATCGCCACGGCAATTCGCCAAGGATGCTGTGGAAAAGGGCGCATCGATATCGGAACAGCAACTCGATGAGCTGTTCCGTACGCGCCGAGATGCCACGAGAGCACGCGATGACCGATGGGCAAGCGACGTGGACGAAGCCATCACCTACTTCATCTGCGCGGATATGTTCGAATCGTCCAAGCGATCCGATGATTGGAACATCATGTTCTCACGCGCATATCTTCATGCGTTCACCCGAGAATGGGAATCATCGGGCCCAGATGCGAAGCGCTTCCAAGAATTGGGCAAGTACATTGCCTCGCATCTTTATGCCACCGTCCAGTTCTCCGCTCTTCGCCGCACCCTCAAGAAGTCGCATATCGCTGAAGACGGCACAAGACTCGTGGCATTTTGGGATGACCGCATCAAAGAATATGATCAGTGGCTCAGCTTTGCCATCGACGACGGGCATGAACCTGAATATCTGGGAGCCGCCCGCATGGGTGATGCCGAAGCATTCTGGACGTCGATCAACTCGACACGCCAGATGCCGCGAATAAGCTGAGCCAGTTTATTGGACTCCGGGCATTTGCCAACCGCTGGTGGTCTTGGCAAGACTTATGACGTACATCATTGCCATCATCGATTGCTTCTGATGAAGTCGTCCACTTTGCTGCTGGCGGCGAGGTGGTAGGCGGTGAATGCAATGGCGGCGAGGATGGGCCAGAGGGTCAGCCAGTGGACGCGCCCGCCGACTAGCTGGCTGGTGACAGCGGCGAGCATGAGGCTTCCGGCGGCGAGGAACGTCCAGAAGACCGCGTGCACGGGCAGGGTGTTCCATGACCGGTGCGTCTGGTAGGCGTCGATGGCGACGCGCACCATCGCATAGACGAGGAGCCCGATAGCCGCCACGATCGCCAGGGTGAGCACGCCGATGAGAATCAGCAGCGGCATGTGCCACCATCCCTGGGGTACCGTCCTGTCGAACCACATGGCCGTGGCCGTGGCCCATCGGCCGATGCTTTGTGCTTGTTCCAGTCGCGTGTGCGCCCAGTCGGGCAGGGTGGCGATGAGCGTGCGCCAGCGTCCGGCCATGGCGGTGAGGAACGCGAGGGACGCGAACGCGCACACGCCCACGGTGATCGCGAACAGGGCGCGCCGGTCCCGGGCGAGCCGTTCGCCGGTCTCCCGTTCGAGCCTGACGCGCGCCCGTTCCGCTTGCTCCGCCACTTGTTTGCCGATGGCGGCGTCCATGGTTTTGCGTTCGTCGTCCAGCCGGTTTTGGTCGCGGTGCAGGGTCTTCTCGCCGTCGGCGAGCATGGCTTCGCGTCGTTCGATGCGTTCACAACGCTCTTCCCTTGCGGCGCATTCTCTCTCTCTGCGCTCGACTTCGCTCAGTCTCCTGCTGGTCTCGTTGAGATCGGAAAGCTGCTTCCTGAGCCTTTGATTGCTTGATGAGAGACTCTTCTTCTCGTTCCCGATCGCTTCCAGCTGCTGCCGGAGTTCCCGGCACTGGTCTGCCAACGAGTCCCGTTCGGCTACCATCGCGTCCGCCCATGCGGGAGTCCGCGCCGCCGCGCCGCCCGTTTCCGTGGTCTGTGGCTGCGATTGTGCAAGCAACCGCAGCGCCAATACGTTGGCCGGTGCGGCCGCTTGTGTCTTGTCCTCCGCGCCCATCGTCCGTCTCCCTTCCCGTAATGATGTGGCTGCTGTTTTCGATGCCGAGGCCCGTCACGTCGATGCCCGCCAGGCGTGCGCCTTGGATGATGGCCGCGTACCGGTGCTCGCACCGTTCGAGTGTTTGCTCGCGTCGCCGCATCTCCATCTGGGTCTCGATGGCGAGGTCGGTGTCGCCGTTGGCGATGGCGTCGCTCAACGCGACGACTGTGGCCCGCAGCTCCGCCCGTGCAGTGTCCGTCTGATTGGCGAGGTCGCGCAGTCCTTGGAGCAGGCTGCCGCCCGTCTCGCGGCGCAGTCTGATTGCCTCGTTGAGCCCGTCGGTAATCGTCTGGAGCTCGTCCAGACGCCTGGCCTGGACCTGGTAGTAGCGCTGCTGGGCGGGCGTCACGCCGTGTCTGATGAGGATCCTCTTGTCCGTCGTCAACGGTTCGAGCCGCCATCCGGGACGTCCCAGCAGGTCGGCCAGGCCGTCCGCGTCCGTGCGTCCCGCGTACCTGTTGGAGCGGTCGAGGAGCGTGATCCGATGGTCCATGGGCAGGAACAAATGCCATGTGCTGCCGTCCTGGACGAGGGCGTCCGCTGGGATGACGGCCTTGCGCGAACGGTGGCTGCCGGGCAGCCACACGCGCGCCGTCCGCTCGTTTTGGCCGGCGACGAGGCGCTGGTTGAACGTCAGGTGCAGGGTCTCGCCGCCGTTGACGCGTGCCAGCACCGAGTCCAGGTCGTAGGCCGGGCCAAGCCTGGCGTCGCGGATCCTGAACCCGGTGTCCAGGTCGGTGTAGGTCAGGCGCGTGCCGCGCAGGGCCACGCCGACGCGGGCGGCGGCGAGGTTCGCCTCGAACTCCTGGCAGTCGCCGGCCGTGGCGGCGGCGAGTTCGATCATGGCCCGCATCCGCTCCTTCGTCCCCCGGCCCTTGACGCTCGCGTACAGCTCCTCCATGCTCACGCCGAGGCCGTTCGCCGTGACCGTCTTCGGTGGCATGGCGGGCGTGCTGGCGGCGTCCTCGCCGGGCGTGCGTTCCATGACGCGGGGCATGTCCACGCGCCCCGACTCCACTTCGACGGCGGGGTTGCGCAGGGTGGTCAGGCCCTCGCGGCGGCACAGTTCGTCGCTGATCGCACGCCACTGGTCGATGCTCCTGCGGGTCAGTCGCATCTTCCTGTGGGTGCGCCGGTTGGCCGCGCAGATGACGATGTGGTTGTGCAAATGATGCCGGTCCAGGTGCGTGCTGACCACGCACCGGTACTCGCCGCCGGTGATCGCCTCCGCCAATGCGATGCCCAGTTCGTGCACCCGCTCCGGGCTCACGGCCTCGCCCGGGGCGAAGGAATGCTTCAGATGCAGGGCGAGCACGCCGCCCTCGCGCATGCCGTTCGCGCACGACTCCAAGTCGCGCATCATGGCCTTGGCGAGCAGCCGCGCGTCGTGCCTCTCGCCGCTGTAGCCGGCGTACACGAGGCGTCCCCCGTCCGTCTTGGCCGGGTTAATCGTGTACGCGAGCGCGCCCGAAAGGTTCGTCTTCACCTTCTGGCCGAGCTTCACAATCGCCATCACACGCGCCTCCCGCCACGCGCCTCGACCTCTTCCTTGGCACGCTCCATGCCCTCCAACAGCTCCGTGATACGCGCGAGCTGGCGGCGCAACCCGTCCACCTGTTCGGGCGTGACCGCGCCGGTCAGGTTCGCCACGCGGGCCACCTGGTTGACGTTCACGCCGATGCGGTGCAACTCCGACTTGAACGCCTCCGGGTCGCACGCGAGCACCACGCGGGGCATCTCGACCCTCGGGTAGAGGAGCCGTTCGCGCGCGTACTCGCCCCACCTGCGGTACATGAACGACGCGTACCACGACTCCTTCATGAGCGCCTGGCGCATGCGTTCGGCACGCTCCCACTCCTCCGGAGTGAACATGACCTTCCTGCAGATCGGACGCGTGCGCCCCTTCGTCCAGCTCATCGCAGCCCCTCCCCGGGACGCTGCGACGGCCCTCTCGTCACCGCCGCGCGAGCGGTCTGGAGGCTCCGCCGACCATGTGTGTTTTGTCAAGTTGTTATAGGCCAGTGTGGCGTGAGTTTTCCTTCCGAAAAA
>OLNL01000606.1_pt1 | contig 38660 bp, 39 predicted proteins | sample 1672181 | NCBI WGS metagenome assembly OLNL01 (sample SAMEA3136656, study PRJEB25190) | human gut metagenome | biome: human gut; feature: human-associated habitat; material: faeces | place: Austria | collected 2013
TATCACGCCTGTTGAGAACATAATTCACGGCTTTATCCAGCCGGGTATTCCGGACCTCTGACTGCTTTCTGGGCCATTGATAACCGCCGCGGACAGACAATCGCTTATAGATCAGAACGAAGCCATCCGGTTCGCGGAACAAGGCTTTGATCCTGTCCCGTCTTCTTCCACAGAAAAGGAAGAGAGCACTGGACGACGGATCCATCTTAAGCTGGTCTTCGATAACGGTGCAGAGTCCGTCAATAGATTTCCTCATATCCGTGTAGCCACAGACAATGTAGATCTTCTCAAGTCCGGAAACATCACCTAACATGAAAACTCCTGAAGCATGCGAAAAGTCCTGGTGAGCAGAACAGGATCCGCATCATTGCTGATGCGGACTGTGATATCCTTCATAGAAACTTCAATCGTATGTGAATTGTCAAGGTTCGAATTTAGCATCTGCGATGCGGTATGCTGTTCCGGAATGTGATCCGGAACAATGTCAATGGGAACCACGTCCTGTTTCGGGCGTGGAACCTCAAGATGACCATAATTCGCCGCTGGGATCTGATCCGCTGCTGTTTTCCGACAACGGCTGACCCAGTTGTAAAAGGTGCTTACTGCAATGTCGTTTTCACGACACCAGTCAGCATCTGTCATGCCGCTCTGACGGCATTCATTGATAAGTCTGATCTGTTCCACCATCGGAACGCGGGTCTTGCGAGTACCTGCCATAACCTATCCTCCATAATTGTAGTGAAATAATCTAAGTATCTATCAACTGCAATTATAGGGGAAATCTAAGGATTTGAAAATCCGCAGGAATACTTGGCGCTTACTCTATGTCAGTGTATACGAATGATAACGTGAACAATTCATTTCGCAAAGAGCCGGATGCGGAAAAGCCGCACGTCCGGATTCTGTGAGGGGCGCATGGCCGTAAGGGGTGCGTCTACTCGACCCATTAAAGATTACTAAAAAAGGGGAAGAAAGGATGTAATTTTTAACTACATGACAACTATATACTATGATGTTATAATGGGATTAAAACAGCTATGACCACATAGGGGTCTGACATACTTACGATTTCTTAAGGGAGTATATTATGGACTTAAAAGTAAACATTAAAAATATCAAGAACATCAAAAAATGCGAATTAATATTGCCTATTGAAAAAGGTATTTATGGTTTGGTTGGTGCAAATGGTTGTGGGAAAAGTACAGTTTTATCTTGTGTTGCTCAGAGTGTTTTTTCATCAAGCTTAAATAACTTGAGCGAATTTGACTATGGAGAAGACTCTCTTGTCGAATTTACTTATGCAGGAAAGCGTACGCAATGGAAAAATAGTAATAATATATGGGAAACTGAGTGCAAGAAAGAAGAAAGAATTCATTTTAATGGGATGTATGAAGGAAGTTTGTTTTATGGAACAAGATTTGATGATTCATTAGTGGTTGATGACTTAGTAAAAAATGCAACAATTTCTTTAGATGATATTGTTGATGCGGATGCATATGTAAAAGAGCAGATGAGTTTTATTCTTCATGGCGATTTGAATCATTATGGAACATTAAAACGCATAAGAAACAAAAGAATTGCGCAGAAAGCAAATCTTAAAAATACTTAAAAATACGCCATATTTTCAAGAAATTAAGGGTAAACTTATAAGCCAATATAAAATGAGTTCTGGCGAATGTTTATTGGTTTCTTTATTACATTTTATTTATAACGCACTGATTCGAAGAAGTCTACCTGTGAATGAACCGGTGTTAATGCTAATTGATGAAATTGAATTAGCACTTCATCCTGTTGCTGTATCAAGATTAATTGACTTGTTGAATAATATTATTAAGGAACATGATAATCTTACTGTAGTATTGACTTCACATTCGCCAGAAGTGATTCGTAAAATTTCGCCTAATAATTTATTTATGATGGAGGTTGATGAAAAAGATACAATTGAATTTTATTCCCCTTGTTATCCGAGTTATGCGATTCGAGATGTATATATGCATTCTGGTTTCGACTATGTTATTTTGGTTGAAGATTTGCTTGCTAAATATGTTGTTGAAAAAGTTATACAACAGAGATCGCTTAATTCTGGAAAATTAATAAATGTTCTTCCAGTCGGTGGTTGGGAGAATGTTTTAAAATTCCAGATGATGGCGTATTCAACTAATACATTTGGGCTTGGGACAAAGTTGTTTAGTATTCTTGATGGAGATGTTAAAAATAATGCTAAGATAAAAAAAGATTATAAAAAATTACAAAAAATGTTTTTACCAATTAACAGTATTGAGAAATATCTCTATAATGTATGTACAGATTCAACGTACAAAAACATCAAAAGAAAGATTAATGATACTTTTTTTAATGTTGAATCAATAGATGATATACTTGCAGATTATGTACAGGATAATGATAATAATGGAAAAGCACTATATAGAAAAATATTAGGCAATTTAGAAAAACGTAATATATCAGAAGATGCTTTTATCAAAGAATTATGTAATATTATTATGAATGCTATTAATTTTGAGCCATTTGCGTCTGAATTGCAAACAAAAATTTCTTATTGAAGTTAAGCATACCAGGGGTCTGACCGTGCGTTCAGCAAAGGGTATATAGTCCGGTGGGTGGAGGCCCCAGCAAATAAGCTGCTAACCACAGCATTTGAAGCGAGTCTTGAGTTTGCCGCGGTAACGTTGCAGGCTAAGCGTAGACAGCAAGGTAACAGGGATAGCTAGTGAGCGCCGAAATCCCAAAAGAACCAGAAGGCCTACATCGTGGTCAGGATGGAAGGCAACATATGTACTTATCGTTACGGTGAGATTTTACATACCTCTGCGGCGTTGGTGGGAACTATTCATGTCACACAGGGAATATATATCAACTGGAGAGAACCGAAGACGTAAATAAACGAAACTACACCTAGAGGCCGTACCTCTGGACCCCGCTAATAGATTATTACAAGGATGTTCACATATATAGGAGAAGATTAATGGCAGATGATTTCAAATTTGGAACCCCACTTACGCCTGACATGATTTCAAAATTTAATGCTAGTATACAACCGCAAAGAATGCTTGCAGAAAGTATTGCAGCAGAACAGGACCGTATGATGCGTCAGGCTCAAGAAGTGGGCGAGCAAGCATATCAGAATAGAAAACGGATGCAGGAAGCGATGGAGCGCACAGCACATAATACAGATGTGACTAATGAACGTTTGGAAAAGATGATTGACCAGCAATCGTCACATATTGAATTGCTAGAAAAAGCAAATGAAACATTGCAAAAACAATTGGAAACCGGCCAAAAACAGTTAGAAATACTGCAGAATATTTTTGCTTCTGGAGAAGATGGGGTTCTGGTTGAAAAAGAACTGATGAACTTGATAAAGAAAGAGATAGACGAGACACATCCTCTTTGGGAATATGTTAAAGATAAGGGCGGAGATATTGCGGTGGCTGGTGCGACAGCTGGAATTCCTGTATTGTATGGTGCTTTTAAGGCATATCTTCTGTCTAAAGGAATTATGCTGCCGTAAGATTGCCCTCACCCCGAGACAGTGTCATACATAAACCATTAAAAAGGAAAGAGGTATATACCTATGCCCAGAACAAAAGGCAGCAAAAACCATCCCAAAACCAATATCACCAAAGACTACGCACCCAAGATTGCAGAGAAGCAGGAGACTATTGCGTCTCTGACTGCCGGAGTATTACCCACCAGTGGAGAATCTGCTGACCCCATTAAAATATTATCAGGTGACCGCTGATATGACAGCGGAAGAAACCTTTGAGAGAGAAATGAGACCGCTGCGGAGCATTCAGGACAATTATGAAAAGATTGTCCTGACACTGGATCGCTTTTCTATTGGAAACTACGATAGCATAAAAGTTGTGAATGTCATCGACTGGCTTTTGGGATGATGTCACTGTGTAAAGACTACCTCAAAGATCGTTCCACCGGACGGGCTGGACTGAACGGTTATTCTGCCGTCATGTACGCGCACGATTTCACGAACCAGGGCCAGCCCAAGGCCTACTCCGCCAAGCTGGCGGCTTCTGGATTTATCTACGCGGAAGAATGGTTCAAATATGCGTTCTTTTAATTCAGCCGGGATTCCGCTTCCGGTATCTTCTACGGACAGGCAGATGTTTTTTCCCTTCCGGTATGCGGTTACGGTAACCTGTCCGCCGAAATGGTTGTATTTGATTGCATTCTCAACAAGATTGTATACCATCCGGTAAATCAAAATGTCACTTCCGACCATCGTGGTATCTTTACAGTTTCCGATCAGTTTTATCTCTTTTTCCTGGGCAAGCGGTTCCAGATCTACCATTACTTCATCGACAAGAGCGTCAACGGCGATGGTTTCATCCCGCCCTATCGTTTGAAGCTCACTCATATCGAGCAGTGTCTTGACCATTTTGCTGAGCCGGCCGTTTTGCTCCGTCACCATTTTCAGTGTTTGTAAGGTGTCGGCGTCATTGCCCGGATGCGGGGTGGAATGGTATAAATCGAGCTGTACCTGCATGACAGACAGTGGAGTGCGAAGCTCGTGTGCTGCATTTGCTGTAAACTGTCTCTGGATTTCAAAAGCATCTGCGAGACGTTCCAGCATCTTGTTATACGAAATACGAAGCTGGTTCAGCTCTTTTACTTTGTTTTCTTCAATGCGCGAATCGGCCAGATTCTGTGCCTGCACCTCCTCAATTTTTTCAGAGAACTCACGAATGGGCCGAAGTGCATGGCCACTGATAAAATAGGTAGCGACACCGCCAAGAAGGGCCAATAAGGCGGAAAGGATCAGGCTGTTTCTTTTGTAGTCTGCTTTATTGTTGTACACCTGAACAGAGAAATCCCTGGCAAATTCATCCCACTTGTCCTCCGGAATGCTGATATAGATTTGATCGGAACCGTCTGCGGCACCGTCTCCGCCCTGATCTCCGGCATCATCGCCCCTGGCATCTACGGTCTCCTGCAGGGAATCGATATAATAAATTCCGTTTTTATAGACAAGCAGGGTCAGACATCCACAGATGACCGCAATATACAGGGTAATGATACAGGTAAGTCTCCACTGCAGTGATATTTTTTTCATCGGTCAGACTCCTCTCGTATTTGATATCCTTCGCCTACTTTATTTAAAATCGGATCGTATCCAAGTACCGCCCTGAGCTTTCGGCGAAGAGAAGACATATGGACGCGGATGGATCCGCTGAAGCTGTCCACGGAGGCATCCCAGACATGCTCGATCAATTCTTCCTGACTTACCGGTCTGCCAAGGTGAAGAAGCAGATATTCCAAAATTCCGTTTTCTTTTCTTGTCAGGGAAACCAGGGTTCCGTTGGCATAGGCCTCTCGTTTGATGGTATCGAATTTGATCCCGCCACTTTCCAGACAGACATCTTTTTGCACAAATTTTCTTCTCGTCAGACTGCGGATCCGCGCTTCCAGCTCCTGCAGATGGAACGGCTTTTCCATATAGTCATTTGCCCCGGCATCGAGTCCTTCTACTTTGTCTGCAATCTGTCCTCTTGCAGATAAGATCAGAACCTTCGTCTCTTCGTTTTCCTTCCGGAGCTCTTTTAGAAGATCCATTCCGTCCATGCCGGGCAGATTGAGATCCAGGACAATCAGATCATAATTTTCTGCCAGGATGCATTCCAGAGCCTCTGCCCCATCGTAACAGGTATCTACCTCGTACCCGGCGGCGTACAGACTTCTGGCAATTGTGTCACACATTTGTTTCTCATCTTCCACGATTAATAATCTCAAAATTTTTTTCACCTGCCCGTTTCTTAACAATGATTTTACAACTGCTATTGTATAATATCAGAGTCAGCTGGTCAATCAATAGAATAAAAGGAGCAACCATATTTTGAAGTGCAGAAAAATATCTCAAATTGTTTTAGTTATCACAGGCATAGCGATGATGGGCTATGGCGCCGTCAGAGGGGAAGCGGCTGCTGTGCTTGGGAAAGCAATTAAATTATGTCTGGAGTGTGTCGGAATTGGATAAGAAAAAGAAGTTACGATCAAAGAAAATAGCCGGAATACGCGGGTGGATACAGGCAGCGGCCACACTGCTTACCAATCCTCATATCCCCAATTTTTTTCAGGGCAAAATATATCAGGGCAAGGCGAAAACGGTATGCGTACCGGGACTAAACTGTTATTCCTGTCCTGCTGCGACGGGAGCGTGCCCCATCGGAGCCTTTCAGGCGGTTGTCGGATCATCCAAATTTAAGTTTTCCTACTACATAACCGGGTTCCTGATTTTACTCGGCGTGACACTGGGAAGATTCATCTGTGGTTTTTTGTGTCCGTTTGGATGGTTTCAGGATTTGCTTCACAAAATCCCCGGAAAGAAATTCTCCACGGCCAGACTGAAGCCGCTGCGGTATCTGAAATATATCATCCTTGTTGTTTTTGTGATTCTTCTGCCGATGTTTGCAACGAATTCGATCGGGATGGGAGATCCGTTCTTCTGCAAATATATTTGTCCGCAGGGCGTTCTGGAGGGGGCGATCCCGCTTTCCATCGGAAATGCCGCAATCCGGTCTGCACTGGGCAAGCTGTTTTCGTTTAAATTCTGTATTCTGATTACGGTTGTCGTGCTCAGCATCTTGTTTTACAGACCTTTCTGCAAATGGATCTGTCCTCTTGGGGCAATCTATTCCTTATTTAATAAGGTAAGCTTTTTACATATCACGATTGAAAACAGCAAATGTGTCGGATGCAACCAGTGTTCCAGGGCATGTAAAATGGATATCGACGTGTGCCGGACCCCAAATCATCCGGAATGCATCCGATGCGGAGCATGCATCAAGGCCTGCCCGAAGGATGCGATCCACTATCAGTTTATGGGAAAAACGTGTCAGAAAAAGGACACCGGAGATCAACAGTCAGAGATCAGAAACCATTGATCAGCAGCAGATCACGAAGCATCGAAGGATGATATTGAATTTTTGTTTTTTACATTATACTATCTTAAAAGGAGCCATAATTTATGAAAACCAAAAGAACTTTTATCCCTGTTTTTACACTCAGCGTAGCATTATTACTTACCGCATGCAACGGAAAAGAGGCTGCAGACACAAAGAAAACGCAGACAACCCAGACGGAATCCGGCACAGAAGCTGTTACGGGATCTGTTGCGGAATCCGGAACCGAAACGGCAGGGGCTTCCGGCACAAAGCTGGACGATTTATATCAGCAGGAGAACCAGATTTTTGCAGATCATGCGGATGTATGGAACAAGGTGTTTGGCATGATGAATAAAAGCACGGCGGATCCGAGCGGAAATTATGCGGATTATCTGGCAGACACGGTTGAAGCCAACAAGGACTCTTTTTCTGAGGACGAGCTGAATACACTGACGGATGATATTGAAACGATACGAAAAATCGAGGAACAGATGGCGGAATTGGAAAACGGCAATACAGCATCGGAAGATAGCGATGCGAAAAACGATTCCGAAGAGGCATCTCCGTTCCGGGATTTCTCGGGCCAGGATTATGATGGCAACACCGTTGACGAAAGTCTGTTTTCCAAAAATGCGGTAACGGTCGTGAATTTCTGGTTTACCGGCTGCAAGCCTTGTGTTGCTGAGTTATCCAAGCTGAACGAATTAAATGATGCAATCAAATCCATGGGAGGCGAGGTTGTAGGCATCAACACAGAAACCTTCGACGGAAATCAGGATGCGATCAAAGAAGCAGCAGCGGTTCTTAAAAGCCAGGGTGCGAAATACCGCAATCTTTCCATTGACTCTGCTTCCGCTGCAGGAAAGTATGCTTCCGATATTATGGCATTTCCGACCACAATCTTAGTCGATCGAAATGGAAATATTGTGGGAGAACCGATGCTTGGCGGAATCGACAATCAGGAGAATTATGATACGCTGATGAAACAGATCCAGTCTGTGATAGATGCAGACAGCGCGAAGTAAGACGAGAGCTGCGGCGTTTTTGGGAGAGAAAATGGGAGTGCGAAAAAACAAAGTTACGTTTTTTCGCACTCCTTTTCATAACAAGATTTTAAAAAAATACATTTACGAAACGATGTACTGTGCTGTACCTGTCCCGAAAGGCTGCTCGGTGCTTAGAACAAGAGCTGAGGTCACACGGCGATTCCCCACATATATGCACACGTTTTCGGAACCACCAGTAATCCGACCTTTGGTTTTGATAGCAGCCATTTGACAAACAACAGCCGGGTTCCTGCTCTGCGAAAGGGCAGAAAATAAGGAAAACTTTGCGCAATTAAAAGGAGCATACCGCATCAGCGATATGCTCCTTTTGGACTACCTGGGTAAATATTATTCACAAAGTTTGGAGAAAGCGTCAGCTACGAACTGAACTTTTGTTCCAACGATAACCTGTACAGAGGTTTTGCCAGGTTTGATCACGCCTGCCACGCCGGCAGATTTGATTACCTTGTCGTTTACGGCAGTGATATCTTTCACTTCCAGTCGCAGTCTTGTAACGCAGTTATCAATGCTTGTGATGTTTTCTTTTCCGCCGCAGCCTTCCAGAATTTTAGCTGCGATTGCGGTATAGTTATCACTTGCCAGTTCTACTTTTTTCTCTGCTTCGAGATCGTCATCTTCGCGTCCAGGAGTCTTCAGATCCCATTTCTTGATAGCAAACAGGAATACGAAGTAGAATACGAGGAATGCTGCGATTCCAAGCGGAATGATCAGCCATATTTTCTGTGCTGCGGGCAGTGAGGATGAGAACAGGAGGTCCATAGCACCGGCGGAGAAGCTGAATCCTGCACGAAAGCCGAGAGCAACTGTGATCATAGTAAAGATACCATACAGTAATGCATAGATTACGTACAGAGCAGGAGCAAGGAACATAAATCCGAACTCAAAAGGTTCTGTAACGCCACAGATGAATGCACAAACTGCAGCAGAAGCTACCAGACCGATCGCAGCTTTTTTCTTTGCAGGTTTTGCACATCTTACCATAGCAAGTGCAGCACCAGGAATACCGAACATCATACAGGGGAAGAATCCGGACATGTACATACCAAGGCTCCAGGTTACATCAGCAGATGTTTCACCAGCCCAGAAGTGCTTCAAGTCACCAAGACCGATCGTGTCAAACCAGAATACATTGTTCAGAGCGTGATGTAATCCGGTCGGGATCAGCAGACGGTTCAGGAATGCATAGATACCGGCACCGACAACATCAAGGCTGACAATAGATTTACCAATTGCTACCAGAGCACCGAACAGTAATGGCCATACCAGTAACAGAACAGCAGATACAACGATAGAAACAACACCGGAAACAATTGCTACACAGCGTTTGCCGCTGAAGAAGGATAACCAGTCCGGAAGCTTGGTGTCTTTGAAACGGTTATAGCAGGCAGATCCGATGATACCGGCCAGGATACCGATGAACGGGTTTTGGATCTTGTCAAAGGCCAGCGTCTTTGTAGCACTCTCAGCGATGGACGGGATGATAGTTGTAACAACTCCGGTAGAAAGAAGTGTTGTGATCATCAGCCAGGATGCCAGAGCTGCGATTCCGCCGGTACCGTCATTCTTTTCTGACATACCGACACCAACGCCGATTGCAAAGAGGATTGCCATGTTGTCGATCAGAGCTGCTCCTGCTTTTACGAGAAACAGACCGATCAGGTTTACTACGCCCGAGATATCGCCGCCCTGCATCGTTGCCGGACACAGCCGGTATCCGATACCCATCAGGATACCGCAGATCGGCAGTACTGCTACAGGAAGCATGAGGGCTTTCCCTAGTTTCTGAAGAAATTTCATATATTTCTCCCTCCTTAAAAGATAATTTATATAACTGGATACCTCCAATTAGATACGTGAATTTACCGAATCCACCCAATATACTTACAAAAGCAAGTGAGAAAAGGCTATAAGCGTACATTTCACAAAAGCAAGTGAGAAAAGACTTCAAGCGTACATTTCATTTCATAAAAGAAGAGGATGAAGATTCATCTGACGAAAGATCAAAAAAAGATCAGGAAATACTGAGAACGGCTTCGTCTAAGGAAACTTCGCCCTCTTTTTTCAAGCTGATTTTCTCGTAATCATCGGTATTACAGATCAGTACCGGAGTGACTGTGTTCAATCCGGCCCCGGTGATCTTGTCCAGATCGACATCCATCAGAAGATCTCCTTTTTTGACCTGATCGCCGGCTGCAACGTGTGCGGTAAACGGTGCGCCCTTTAGTGTAACCGTATCCAGTCCGATGTGGATCAGGATTTCGGTTCCGGAGCTGCTTGTGAGCGTGATGGCATGAAGGGTGTCAAATACCATGGCTATTTCACCGTCTGTCGGTGCATAAATTTTTCCCTCAGACGGAATCACTGCAAATCCGTCCCCCAGGATTTTTTCGGAAAAGGTAGGATCCGGGACTTCGGAAAGCGGAACTACTTTTCCTTTGCAAGGTGCGTAAAGAACATTTTCTTTGTTCTTTCCTTTTAGAAAATGAAACATAAAATTGATATCTCCTTTCGAAAATAAGGTGCGATGTTTTTTTCGGGATAGGGATCCGATTTCATCTGTAATTACGTTGAGTGATTTTTTGCGAAAAAATTTGGTATTTTACCCTTTGATCCGTTCTGTTTGACGTAAAAAGTCAACAAAATGCCATTGGGAAAGGAAACAGAGTATTTATTAAAAACAAAATTGCATAATTCTACACGAATTTCTCAATAGATTATATACGTAATAACTGATGCGTAAGGATTTGTAAATACTTTTTTTGATATTTATGACAAAAGAATCTACTTTCAAAAGGGGAAAAATCGGTAGTTTAACCAACTAATGCGTTACTGCGGTAAAAGAAGAAGGATATACACACATTGGGGTCAGACCCCATTACTGTTGTGGGAAACTTTTGGGCGGTTCCTGTTTTTGGGCTTGAAATTCGAAAAATCTTTATACAATCTTAATGCCATGGAAAAGGTATTTATACGTTTTTAAAACGGAAGTCTCTAAAATAAGGAAGAATCAAAAAGAAGGAGTAAAAAGAGAAATGTGGAATATAAAACTGCGATACAGGAAACAATGGTCGTCGTTTGAAATTATCATTCTTGGATTTGCGGGGGTAATTCTGGCAGGAGCACTGCTTTTGATGCTTCCTGTGGCTTCGCGGGAAGGAAATGTAACGCCATTTACAGAAACACTGTTTACTGCAACATCAGCCGCCTGTGTGACAGGACTGGCAGTCAGAGATACAGGAAGCTACTGGTCCGTCTTTGGACAGAGCGTGATTTTGCTGCTCATTCAGATCGGTGGTCTTGGTGTGGTTACGATCGCTGTTTCGATTGCGATGCTTTCCGGGAGAAAAATTTCCCTGATGCAGCGAAGCACGATGCAGGATGCGATTTCTGCCCCGAAGGTGGGCGGAATTGTGCGCCTGACGCGTTTTATCCTCAAAGGAACCTTTGGAATTGAACTGTTGGGGGCGTTGTTTCTTCTGCCTGTTTTTTTACGGGATTACGGCGGAAAAGGAATCTGGATGGCGTTGTTTCATTCTGTATCCGCATTCTGCAATGCAGGATTTGATCTTCTCGGAAAAACGGATCATCTGTATCCGTCCCTGACTTCTTATGTGGGAAATCCACTGGTTAATCTTACGATTATGGGGCTAATTGTAACAGGTGGAATCGGATTTCTGACCTGGGATGATATCTATACAAAAAAATACCATTTTCGTCAGTACTGCATGCAAAGCAAGGTGATCCTGCTTACAAGTCTGTTTCTGATTTTTGTTCCGGCGGCCTTCTTTTTCTTCCGGGATTTCGCCGGAATGCCGGTCAAGGAGCGGACGCTCTGCGCATTGTTTCAGTCTGTGACAACAAGAACGGCCGGATTTAATACAGCAGATCTTTCCGGGATGACAGGTGCCTCCCAGGCGATTATGATTATTCTGATGATGATTGGCGGAGCACCGGGATCAACGGCTGGCGGAATGAAAATTACCACATTTGCCGTGCTGACAGCTAATGCGTCTGCTACGTTCCGTCAGAGAGAGGACACACAGATGTTTGGACGCAGGGTGGGCCAGGAGGTATTAAAAAATGCATCTACGATTCTGATGATGTATCTTTTTCTGGTGCTAATGGGAGGAATGGTGATCAGTGTGGCAGAAAATCTGCCGATTTCTGAGTGTCTGTTTGAGACAGCATCTGCTGTTGGAACGGTTGGCCTGACGCTTGGAATTACGCCGCGGCTCGGTGTTCTTTCGAAAGGAATTCTGATCGCACTGATGTTTCTTGGAAGGGTTGGCGGTCTGACGCTTGTTTATGCTGCGATGCCGGGGAGAAAGAGCGCACATGCAAAAATGCCGCTGGAAAAAATAAATGTAGGATAAGAAGAGAGGAAGAGATGAGATGAAAAATATTTTACTGATTGGAGTAGGAAGATTTGGGAGACATATTGCCATGCATCTGAATCAGCTTGGACATCAGGTGATGGCGGTAGACCGAAATGAGGAACGGATCGACGCCGTGATGCCGTATGTGACAAATGCACAGATCGGTGACAGTGTCAATGCAGACTTTCTGCGATCCCTTGGTGTGGGAAATTATGATGTCTGTATTGTGACGATCGGAAGCAGCTTTCAGGATTCGCTGGAAACCGCGTGTCTTTTGAAGGAGCTGGGCGCAAAATGGGTCGTGTCCCGGGCAGAACGGGATGTACAGGAAAAATTCCTGTTGCGGAACGGAGCGGATCAGGTTGTTTATCCGGAAAAACAGATGGCAAAATGGACAGCGATTCGTTACAGCTCGGATCATGTGTTTGACTATATTGAAATTGACAGTCAGTATGCGATTTTTGAGGTTGAAATTCCGGAGAACTGGATTGGAAAAAATGTCGGCCAGCTGGATATCCGGAAAAAATACGGTATTAATATTCTGGCAACAAGAAAATATGGAAAAACAGATGTTGCGGTGTCTCCGGAGACAGTTCTGGATGGCGATGCTACCATATTGGTTCTTGGTGAATATAAAGCGATCCAGAAATGTTTTCGAATCTGAAAGAGAGGTGATTTCTGTGTTAAGTGTAGGACTGCTCTTCGTTACCCTGGTCGGTTTTTTGTCTGGAGGCGTGCTCGTAGATCAGATAGAGACATTTTTCACGGAAAACAGAAGAGAGGAACCGGAAACGGGACAAAATTTCACGGAAAACAGAAAACAAGAACAGGGAACGGGAGAAAAAAAGATTTCCTGACTATAGCTTTCTCTTCGTTTATGATCTACAATAGGAGGTGGGGTGAGACAGTTGGAAAAAGAAAAACAAAAAAAAGAGCATATCCTGGTGTGTCTGTCCTCTTCGCCATCCAATGAAAAAATTATTCGGACTGCGGCGCAGATGGCACAGGCGTTTCAGGCCGGCTTTACGGCATTGTATGTGCAGACAGCAGAAAAAACAGAAAAAACACCGGAGGATCTGGCAAGGCTGCAGAAGCATGTTCGTCTGGCAGAGCAGAGCGGGGCAGAAATTGTAACGACACACAGTGAGGATATTGCCCTGCAGATTGCAGAATACGCAAGAATTTCCGAGGTGACGCGGATTGTCATTGGAAAGAGCATGATGAAGCAGGGCTATTTCCATCAGCGAAGGGTGTGGACCGAGCGTCTGACGGATCTTGTGCCTGATCTGGAAATTCACATCATTCCAGACTCAGACGTGTACCGGAGATATCAGAAACGAAAAAAATTTCCGGAGTGGATGGAGCTGCCTTCCTGGAAAGAACTGATGCTTACGGTTCTGATTCTGGCTGCTGCGACCGGAATCGGAGAAATCTTTTTTCGGCTCGGTTTTACGGATGCCAATATTATTACGGTATATCTGTTTGGCGTCATGCTGACATCTATTCTGACCAGCGGTTATACCTGTAGTGTGGTCAGCTCTGTGGCAAGTGTTGTCCTGTTTAATTATTTTATGACAGAGCCAAGGCTTTCGTTGTATGCGTATGGTTCCGGCTATCCGGTGACCTTTGCGATCATGCTTGGCACTTCAATCCTGACCAGTACGCTTGCTTCAAAATTGAAAGAAAATGCAAAGCTTTCTGCACGAGATGCCTTTCGAACCAAGATTCTTTTTAATACCAGCCAGCTTCTGCAAAAGGCAGAGGATGCGTCAGAAATTTTTGATATTACGGCAACGCAGCTGATAAAGCTTCTGGGAAGAAATCTGGTTGTGGCGCCGGTAGAAAAAAAGAAAAACGGCATTGTGCAGGGAACTCTTTATAACGCCGAAACAGGAATAAAATCAGAAAAAGTTTTTAATGAGAAAGAACAGGAAATCCTGCAGTGGGTTCTGAAAAACCGGAAACGGGCGGGAGCTATGACAGAACGTTTTTCTGAAGAACCGTATCTGTACCTTTCCATCTATGCGGCACAGAACAGATATGGTGTGATCGGCATTTTCATCGGACAAAAGCCACTGGATGTGTTTGAGAACAGTATCCTGCTTTCTATTCTGGGAGAGTGCGCCATGGCACTGGATCGGGAACAAAGTGCGAGAGAAAAAGAAGAGGCGGCAGTCATGGCGAAAAATGAGCAGCTTCGGGTGAATCTGCTGCGGACGATTTCCCATGATCTGCGCACACCATTGACATCAATTCTCGGCAATGCAGACTCTTTGATCAGTAACTTTGACGCACTGGACGAAGGGATGCGGAAACAGATTTTTTCGGATATTTATGAGGATGCCGGATGGCTGATTGAACTGGTGGAAAATCTGCTTGCGCTTACGAAAATAGAAGATGGAAGTGTAAAACTGCAGTTATCCGATCAGGTGGTTGAGGATGTAGTCCGTGAGGCGCTGCGCCATGTAGAACGGCGGAAAAACGAACATAAAATTACGGTGGACTGCGGGGAAGATGTACTGCTCGCCCGCATGGATGCAAAGCTGATTGTACAGGTACTGGTAAACCTGATCAACAATGCAGTAAAATATACACAGGCAGGATCCAAGATCCGGATTACAGCCGGAAAAGAAGAAAAAAACGTATGGATTGCGGTGGAGGATAATGGACCCGGCATTCCGGCGGAGTGCAGGGAGCATGTATTTGAAATGTTCTATTCCGGAAAAAATAAGGTGAGTGACAGCCGCAGAAGCCTTGGTCTTGGGCTGGCGCTGTGCCGCTCCATTGTAAATGCGCATGGCGGGGAACTGGTGCTTCGTGACTGCGCTCCGCACGGCTGTCATTTTCGTTTTACGCTGCCGCTCAGTGAGGTGAATTTAAATGAATAAGACATTGATACTGGTCGTGGAAGACGATACGCCGGTCCACAACCTAATTACGACAACACTGAAAACACACGATTATAAATAACCACATTGGGGTCAGACCCCATTACTGTTTAGAAATTTTGTTCCTGTTTTGGCAATTCTGACACTGCAGACTGTGCTGAATGACAATATCAAAACGGCAGAAGATGTTGAAACTTATCTGGGTCTTAACACCTTGGTCGTTGTTCCGGATTTTGGAAGCAAAAAGAAATCCAGAAGACGAAGAAAAGACTGAACATAAACACAGAAAATTAAAAAGGAGCATCTCCGGTTTCGAACTTGAAACCTGGAGATGCTCCTTTTTCGTATGCTGCAGAATGAAAAATTATTCTCCCGCCACCGTCACATCCCGCAGCAGTACCGCACACGGTACCACGCGGTTGTTTATCTGCTGTGTCTCTTTCGAGAAAGTCAGATTTTTCAGCACATCGTCATAACGGGCGGAAAGTGATCCGCTGGTTGTAGGATGGGAGGTGGTTCCGTCGCTCTCATATGCGAGACGGATCTCACCGCCGCAGGTGCCGCTTACGGCATCCATATCAAACGCACTGAAATCGGTGATTTCTATATGCGGCATGCTGCGCAGCTCGTCGAGTGTTTTCGAACCGCCTTCAACTACCATGTTATTCATGGAAGTAGTATCCTTCATGCCGATATAATGGGCATGCTGAAGGCTGCCCCAGTAGGAGCGGCAGATGCCGTTTTCAAACAGAACGCGCTCGGCTACCGGCATACCGGTTTCGTCGTACGGCGCGTTTTTGGCAGAGCCGTCGAGCGTCGGCACGAGGCGGATGTTCAGCGGATCAGCATCCGCGCCGGTGATGGATTCACCGATTTTTGCTTTTGCAACGCCCATATACTGATAAGAAGCGTTGGTATGCATGGCAAAATACTGGAAGAAGCTGCCGACGGCGTCTCCACTTAAGAGAACATCGGCGTGCTCGTTCTGCCGGGTCGGAACAGCATTCAGACGCTGGCGGCCGGTGTGGAACATTCCGCGCACTTCGGCGATGATCTTCTCGGCAGATTTGTCGGAGAAGCGGAGATCCCTGTAGATCTCAATCTCATGATCATCCTTGCGGGAGTTTGTGACAACCTCGATCTCACAGTCAAAGCCGGAGAATGTGACATCGACACCGCGGGAATTGCGGATGTGTGTCTGTTTCTGATTGACAAAAATCTCATAGGAGTTTACGCGGGAATCCTCTTCCGATTTGATTTCCTGCATGGCCTGCACCAGTTTTACAAGTTCAGAGGTAAGATCGCGGGAGGCATCAGGCATTCCATCATTTGCCGGTGCATCCGATGGCTCTGCAATCGGGTACCATGGGTTCTGCACGAACTGTGCAGCGAACAGCGCCTGGTCAATTTCCTGCTGCATTTCTTCGCGGGAAATGCCCTGGTGGATCTCTTTTTCTGCGCTTCCGCGGAATTTCCCATCCTCACTGTCGACAAAGACAGTCAGAAACGTGTGCGTTACTTTTTTCGCACGGCTCATGTCGAGCTTCTGACCGATGAAAAATGCCTCGCGGGATTCGGTCTGCTCTTCGCGGATCAGAAAGTCGCTGGTTTTGCTTGTTTTTAATACATCGTATAATTCGTTCATCAGCCTAACCTCACTTTACATTTCAGATACGGGCCGCCATCGCTGACTTTGACCCATTCTTTGTGACCTTTTCCGCACATGCCGGAGCCGAAGAGCTCTTCTTTGTCGGAAACCATGGAGATGCTCTTTAAGAGATCCGGAACGTAGCCGGTCAGGGTGACAGGAGATACGACTTTTCCGGTCAGCTTACCGTCTTTGATCTCGCGGCCGAGTCCGACCATGCACTGGATGCCCCAGTGTTTCGGGTCTTCCATACCGGACTGAACGCTTTCGAGAAGATAGCCGTGCTCAATCGAAGCGATCATATCATCGAGTTTATCTGTGCCTGCGGTGAAGTAGGTGTTGGTCATACGGGAGTAGACTTTGCGCTCGAAGCTCTCGCGTTTTCCGTTTCCGGTCGGCGTGGTGCCAAGGCGGAGTGCGCTTACGAGATCGCTGATGCCGGTAACGAGTGTACCGTGGTCGATGACCGTGGTGTCGGTGCCGAGCGTTCCCTCATCATCAAAAAGATAACTGCTGACCTGCTGTGCGCCGACTGCTCCGTCGTGCATGGAGGAGAGCTGGGAGGCAACAGGCTTGCCGATATACTCTTTGGCGAGTGCGCGGTCTTTGACAAACATATCCATCTCGACACCGTGGCCGAATGCCTCGTGTGCAATCACGCCGGTGACATCCGGTGCGGTGATGACATCGTACATGCCAGGGGTGACCGGATCGGAGTGGAGCTTGTCGTACAGAACGGCGATGATTTCCTCAACAATCGCATCCATCTCATTTAAGATTTCCACGCCTTTCAGGCCGGAGCAGGAACGGTACGACATATTCTGTTTTCCGTTTTCTGTGCCGATTGCGGAAAGGGAGCCCTCCGAGAAAGCGTAGGACTGCATCAGATCCTTTTTGGAGGAGAGGAACAGCTTGTTGACACGGGCAAAGCTGACGGTGCTCTGGAATTCCAGAATTCCTTCATGGGCAGCGCCGGCGTCGCAGAGCTTCCGAAGGTGGGAGAGAATCTCCTCTGCGGAGACGGTCTCCGGGTCAATTTCGATTTCGTTCTGCATCGTTTTTGCGATGGCTTCTTCCTGTACGAGAGGAGACTCCATCTGCGCAATGCCGAGTGCCTTTAATGCCTGAAATTCGGATTTCAGCGCGGAAGTAATTTCCTCCGCAAGATCTGCGGCATCGGTGAGGTTGTTGAAGGAATATTCGGTGTAGGAACTGTCCTGCCATGCACGGACAACGAAGCCGCGTTCACAGAAGTGATAATCGCCGACGGTGGTCTGATGCATGCTGACACGGTAGGTCGTGCCTTTGACATCGGTGCAGAGCACGCTGACATAATCGAATTCGCGCTCGAGCAGACGGATCAGTTCCTGAATCTGTGGTTTGATTTCCACAAGATAGGATGACATTGGAACCTGCATAAGTTTGGTGTCCTTTCTGGAGCCTGCCGGAGTGTTCGATAGAGAACCTGTGCCGGGGCTCAAAATAATAGAATCCGGAAAAAATAGTTTCGAAAAAATCCCGAACATAGTTTCATTATAGAAGTGGGAAATGGAAAAAGCAATAAAAAAAGGTTGACAAAATGAATTTTGATGATATACTTTGAATATCAAAACATTTGAAAAGAAAAATGTTTGAGAATGAAATAAGCAAGAGGACAGTAAGGTGAAAAACGGCAGAATTGCGGGAACCGGTTCGTATGTACCGGAGACGATATGGAAAAATGAAGATCTGGAAAAGATGGTGGAGACGAGCGATGCCTGGATCCGGGAGCGGACAGGAATCGGTGCGCGCCACATAGCCGGGGAGGAGACGGTTGCCCAAATGGCAGTAAAGGCGGCGAGAAGAGCGCTGGAAAATGCCGGGATCTGTTCGACAGAATTGGATCTGATTCTCGTCGGAACCTCCTCGTCGGAGAGCATCTTTCCGAATACCGCCTGTCTTGTGCAGGATGAAATCGGTGCTTTCCGTGCCGCCTGTCTCGATGTCAGCGCCGCCTGCACCGGATTTCTTGCGGTGTATGAGCTGGGCCAGCTGTATATCCGGAGCGGCAAGGCAAAAAACGTGCTGCTGATCGGCGCGGATGCCCTGAGCCGCCTGGTGGACTGGAGTGACCGCGGAACCTGCATTCTGTTCGGGGACGGCGCGGGAGCCATTGTGCTGACGGCGGAGGAGCAGGAGACAAAAGCGTGCGAAAAGATCCATTCCGATGGAGAAAAAGGCGTGTCGCTGACCTGCGAAAAGGGAACGTATCTGCAGATGGACGGCCGTGCCGTGTTCCAGTTTGCCTTATCCCGCGTGCCGGAAGTCATCCGCGAGGTGCTGAAAGAAGCCGAGGTGCCGGTCGAGGAGATTGATGCCTTTATCCTTCATCAGGCAAACAGCCGCATCATCGACGGCGTGGCAAAACGACTGAAGGCGCCGAAAGAAAAATTTCCGCGGAATATCGAAGCATACGGCAATACGTGTGCGGCGAGCATTCCGATTCTGCTGGATGAGTGGAACCGGTCCGGCAGAGCCCAAAAAGGACAGAGAATCGTTCTCTCCGGTTTCGGAGCAGGACTGATCTGGGGCGCGGCGTACCTGGAATGGTAAGAAACGCCCATATAAAATAAGAAGAATAAGAAAAAAAGTGAGGACAAAAACATGTTAGAAAAAGTAAAAGAAACCGTAGCAGAAGCACTGGGAGCAGACATCGATACTATCACAGCGGAGACTTCCTTCAAAGAGGATCTCGGAGCAGATTCCCTGGATCTGTTTGAAATGGTCATGTCCCTCGAGGACACCTGCGGCGTGGAAATCCCGACCGAGGATCTGGAAACGATGGTAACTGTCGGTGATGTTGCAGAGTATCTGGAGCAGCACAAAAACTAAGAAAGATCGGGAAGCAGGAGGAAGCGATTCATGATCACAGAAGTGACAAAATTACTCGGGATTCAGTATCCAGTCATTCAGGGCGGCATGGCCTGGGTGGCGGAGCATCATCTGGCAGCGGCAGTTTCCGAGGCCGGCGGCCTTGGCCTCATCGGAGCATCGGCGGCACCGGCAGAGTGGGTTCGGAATGAAATCCGCGAAGCAAAAAAACTGACGGACAAACCGTTCGGCGTCAACATCATGCTGATGAGCCCGTATGCGGATGAGGTGGCAAAAGTGGTTGCCGAGGAAGGCGTAAAAGTCGTTACGACGGGCGCAGGAAATCCGGAGAAATATATGGAACTGTGGAAAAACGCTGGTATCCGCGTCATCCCGGTGGTCGCTTCCGTGGCTCTTGCAAGACGAATGGAGCGCGCAGGCGCAGATGCCGTTGTGGCAGAAGGATGTGAGTCCGGCGGCCATATCGGCGAGACGACAACGATGGCACTCGTTCCGCAGGTGGCAGATGCCGTAAAAATTCCAGTCATTGCGGCCGGTGGAATTGCGGACGGACGCGGCATGGCGGCAGCCTTTATGCTGGGTGCCGAGGCGGTTCAGATGGGAACACGTTTTGTCGCTTCGAAAGAGGCCGTTGTGCATGAAAATTACAAGCAGCTGGTGATCAAGGCGAAAGATATTGATACCCGCGTGACAGGCCGCACAACCGGTCATCCGGTGCGGGCGATCCGAAATGAGATGACACGCCATTATCTGGAACTGGAAAAAGAGGGAGCTCCGTTCGAAGAGCTGGAAAAACTGACGCTCGGCGGTCTTCGAAGAGCCGTTGTGGACGGCGATGTCAAAACCGGAAGCGTGATGTCCGGTCAGATTGCAGGTATGGTAAAAGACGAGAAAAGCTGCAAAGAAATCATAGAGCAGATGATGAATGAGATGGAAGAACTTCTGAAAGGAGCACCGGCGCGGTTATGAGTAAAACAGCATTTATGTTTCCGGGACAGGGTTCCCAGTGTGTCGGCATGGGCGCGGATTTTTATGAAGCATGTCCGAAAGCGAGAGCCGTCTACGATATGGCATCCGAGCTGATCGGGATTGATATGAAAAAACTCTGTTTTGAGGAAAATGAACATCTGGATCAGACAGAGTTTACCCAGATTGCACTGCTGACAACCGGAATGGCGATGGAGCAGTCCATCCGGGCGTGCGGCCTTACGCCGGATGTGACAGCGGGCCTCAGCCTTGGCGAGTACAACGCGATTGTGTCCGCCGGCGGTATGGAAATGGCGGATGCGATGAAGGTCGTCCGCAGAAGAGGCATCCTGATGGAGGAGGCTGTTCCGGCAGGCGAGGGCGCGATGGCGGCGGTGCTCGGCATGGAAGATGCAAAAATCGAAGAGATTTTGAGCGGGATTTCCGGCGCCTACATTGCCAATTACAACTGCCCGGGTCAGATTGTCATCACCGGATATGAGGCGGCAGTGGCAGAGGCTTCGGAAAAGTTAAAAGAAGCAGGCGCAAAGCGGGTACTTCCGCTGAACGTAAGCGGCCCGTTCCATTCCCCGATGATGGAAGCTGCGTCCCAGGGGCTGACCGAAGCGCTCGAGGGTGTCGGCTTTATGGAGTTGAAGATTCCGTATGTGACGAATGTAACCGGCCAGTATGTGCGTGATACTGCACTGACGCGCGGCCTTCTGATCCAGCAGGTGGCATCCGGTGTGCGGTGGCAGCAGAGCATCGAGGCGATGATTGCGGACGGCGTTGATACCTTCGTGGAGATCGGACCGGGAAGAACACTGACCGGCTTTTTAAGAAAAATCAACCGGGATGTAAAGGGTTACAATATCCGCACCTATGAGGAAATGCATCAGGTGTGCGAAACTTTATTATAGATAGTGGATTATGCAGCAGGAGAATGAGATGTTAAGTGGAAAAACAGCAGTAGTAACGGGCGCATCCCGCGGAATCGGGCGTGCGATTGCAGAAAAACTGGCGGCGGAGGGAGCCTTTGTTGTCATCAATTACAATGGTTCGAAAGAGGCGGCCGAAACCGTGCTTGCGGGAATCCGTGCGGCAGGAGGAGACGGCTGTGTGATGCAGTGCAATGTATCGGATTTTGCGGCGTGTGAAGCGTGGATGAAGGAAATTCTTGCTTTGTATGGGAAAATCGATATTCTGGTCAACAACGCGGGTATCACAAAGGACGGCCTTCTGATGGGCATGTCGGAGGAAGCCTTCGACCGTGTCATTGAGACAAACCTCAAGGGAACGTTCAACTGCATCCGCTTTGCGGCACGGCCGATGATCCGTCAGAAGAGCGGCTGCATCATCAACATGGCTTCTGTGGTCGGCGTGGCAGGAAACGCCGGACAGGCAAATTATGCGGCATCGAAAGCAGGTGTGATCGGCCTGACGAAAACAGCGGCACGGGAACTGGCATCCCGCGGCATCCGCGTCAATGCGATTGCGCCGGGCTTTATTGAGACCGATATGACGGAGGTTCTTTCGGATAAAGTGAAAGAAGCATCCGTATCCCAGATTCCTCTCGGCCATTTCGGAAAGCCGGAGGATGTGGCAAACCTGGCCGCATTTCTGGCATCCGAAGCGGCAGCTTACATCACCGGACAGGTGATTCACTGCGACGGCGGCATGGTGATCTAAGAAAAGGAGAGTTGGAATGAAGAGAAGAGTAGTCATCACAGGGCTGGGTGCGGTAACCCCGATTGGAAATACCGTGGAGGAATTCTGGAACGGCGTCCGCAAGGGAGCCTGCGGAATCGGAACGATTACGAAATTTGATACAGCAGAATATAAAGTACATCTGGCAGGCGAGGTCAAAGGCTTCGTGGCAAAAGAACGCATGGATTTCAAGGCGGCAAGACGAATGGGAACTTTCTCCCAGTATGCCGTTGCGGCAGCAAAAGAAGCGTTTGCAGATGCCGGCATTTCCATGGAGAATGAAGATCCATTCCGCGTCGGCGTTCTGGTGGGCTCCGGCGTCGGTGATCTGAATGCATGCGAGCAGGCGAAAGCCAAAATTGATGCCGGAAATCAGTCCCGCGTCAACCCGTTTACCGTTCCGGTGATGATTGCGAACATGGCGGCGGGAAACGTTGCGATTGCACTCGGCGCGAAAGGAAAATGTACCAGCGTGGTAACGGCGTGTGCGACAGGAACGCACTGCATTGGCGATGCCTTCCGCGCAATTCAGTACAACGACGCGGACATCTGTGTGGCAGGTGGTGCGGAGAGTGCAATTACGCCGGTCGGCGTGGCAGGCTTTTCGGCACTGACCGCACTTTCCGAGTCGGAAGATCCGCTGCGGGCTTCGATTCCGTTTGATAAAGACCGGAACGGTTTCGTCATGGGCGAGGGCGCCGGCATTCTCGTACTTGAGGAGCTGGAGCACGCGAAACAGCGCGGCGCGAAGATCTATGCAGAGGTAGTCGGATACGGCGCAACCTGCGACGCGTACCACATTACTTCTCCATTGGAAGATGGAAGCGGTGCGGCACGTGCGATGGAGCTTGCGATGGAAGAAGCGGGAGTAAAACCGGAAGAAGTTACTTATATTAATGCACACGGAACGTCCACACATCACAACGATCTGTTTGAAACGCGTGCGATCCGGAAAGCCTTCGGTGATGCGGCAGACCATGTGCTGGTCAACTCGACGAAATCGATGGTCGGTCATCTGCTCGGCGCGGCAGGCGGTGTGGAAGCTGTTGTCTGTGCGAAATCCATTCAGGACGGCTTCGTGCATCAGACGATTGGAACAAAGGAAGCAGATGCGGAATGCGATCTGAATTACTGCATCGGCGCTCCGGTGGAAACCGATGTGAAACTGGCAATGAGCAATTCCCTTGGTTTTGGCGGCCACAATGCGGTGCTGCTGTTTCAGAAATATGAATAAAGCGGCATCGTGTTCCGGTGCAGAAAGGAAAATAAGATGGAATTAGATCAGATTTTACAGTTGATTGATAAAGTTTCGGATTCTTCGCTGACCGCGTTTGATTACGAGGCTGATGGGATCAAGATTGCCATGGAGCATGGAAAAGCAGCTCCGGTGCAGGTGCAGATGAGCGGGGTTCCATCCGGTGCCGGTCTGCAGATGGCAGAGATGATGGGCGGAGCAAATGGCGTGACAGCGAAAGAAGCAGCCATGCCGGAGAGAAAAGAAACGGCAGGAAAAAGTACAGCGGCTGAGGATCACAGCGAAGCAGAAGAAGGCGTTTTTGTGACATCCCCGCTGGTCGGAACGTTTTATACAGCTCCGGCAGAAGATGCCGAGCCGTTTGTGAAGGTCGGCGACACCGTGAAAAAGGGACAGGTTGTAGCGATTGTGGAGGCCATGAAGCTGATGAATGAGATTGAGAGCGAAGTGGACGGCGTGATTGCGGAGGTTCTGGTGAAAAACGGCGAGATGGTTGATTACGGAAAACCGCTGTTCCGGGTAAAAGCGTAAAGCCGGGACGAGAAAGGAAGCAGCGAATGAACAGTTTGACAACGAAACAGATTCAGGAGATTATTCCACACAGACATCCGTTTCTGCTGGTGGATTACATAGAAGATTTTGAGCCGGGCGAATTCGGCATTGGGTATAAATGTGTGACGTACCGCGAGGATTTTTTTGCGGGTCATTTTCCGCAGGAGCCGGTGATGCCGGGCGTGCTGATTATCGAGGCGCTGGCGCAGGTCGGTGCGGTTGCGATTCTTTCTCTTGACGAGAATAAGGGAAAAATTGCATTTTTCGGCGGCATCAACAAGTGCCGCTTTAAGGGAAAAGTGAAACCGGGAGACAAGCTTCGTCTGGAGACGAAAATTATCCGCCACAAGGGACCGATGGGCGTCGGGGAAGCGGTCGCTTCGGTCGACGGCAAGGTGGTCGCGCAGGCGGAACTGACCTTTATGGTGGGGGCAGCACAATGATTCGAAAAGTTTTGATTGCAAACCGTGGGGAGATCGCGGTCCGGATTATCCGGGCATGCCGTGAGATGGGAATTCTCACGGTTGCTGTTTATTCGGAGGCGGACCGGGAGGCACTGCATGCGCAGCTCGCGGATGAGGCGGTGTGCATCGGGCCGGCACCGTCGAAGGACAGTTATTTAAATATGGAACGTATTTTGAGTGCGGCGCTTGTGACGGGGGCGGATGCGATTCATCCGGGATTTGGATTCCTGTCGGAGAACAGCACGTTTGCGCGGAGATGCCAGGAGTGCCACATTACGTGGATTGGGCCATCTCCTGAGGTGATGGACCGGCTGGGTAATAAGTCTGAGGCGCGAAATACGATGCAGGCAGCCGGTGTGCCGGTGATTCCGGGGACGAAGGAACCTGTTTTTGACTGGGAGACGGGTCTTTCTGAGGCCGACCGGATTGGTTTTCCGGTGATGATTAAGGCGGCGCTTGGAGGCGGCGGCAAGGGTATGCGCATGGCGGAGACGCGCGGGGAGTTCCAGAGTGCGTTTCAGACGGCGCAGAAGGAGGCTAAAAGTTCGTTTGCGGACGGGACGATGTATGTGGAGCGGCTGATTCGTCATCCACGTCATGTGGAGTTTCAGATTATGGCGGACTCGTTCGGGAATGTGATTCATCTTGGGGAGCGGGACTGCTCGATTCAGAGGAATCATCAGAAGATGATTGAGGAGTCGCCTTGTGTGGCGATTGATGACACGCTGCGGGAGCGGATGGGCTCGGCGGCGGTCCGGGCGGCGAAGGCGGCACATTATGTGAATGCGGGGACGATTGAGTTTCTGCTGGAGCCGGACGGGAATTTTTATTTTATGGAGATGAATACGCGGATACAGGTGGAGCATCCGGTGACGGAGTGGGTCACGGGGATGGATCTGATTCAGGAGCAGCTTCGGGTGGCTTCGGGGATGCCGCTGTCGGTGACGCAGGGGGAGGTCCGGCTTTCGGGGCATGCGATTGAGTGCAGGATTAATGCGGAGAATCCGGCGAAGAATTTCAGGCCTTGTCCGGGGAAGATTACGGAGATGCATCTGCCTGGGGGATTTGGAGTACGGGTGGATACAGCGGCGTATGACGGGTATGTGATTCCGGCGTTTTATGATTCGATGCTGGCGAAGCTGATTGTGCATGGGAGGACGCGTGAGGAGGCGATTGCGCGGATGAGGAGTGCGCTGGGGGAAGTCGTCATCGAGGGAGTCGACACTAACGTTGATTATTTGTATTCTATTTTAAATGAAGAGGAGTATCTGGCCGGGAGGGCGGATATTGAGTTTGTGGAGCGGTTGACGGAGAGATTGTAAGAGACGGACGCCGCCCGGCAGTACAGCAGAGGGGGACGGCGCGGTTTCAGAGGAAAGAAACACTAAGGCCTCCAGCATTTGCTAAAACCATTTTCAAAAATCCAAAACTCGCTGTCGCTCAGACAGTTAGATTTCTGAAAATAACGCAAATTCTGGAAGCCTAAGTGTTTCTATAGCAAATGCGCCGTCCCCCTCTGCTGTACTGCCGGGCGGCTGAGATCAGACACACGACTGGGAGAGTGTGGTCAGCGACACCGCGGGGCGGTGCGGCTGGGATGACAGGAGTGAGCGGTGAAGAGAGAATGAATGCCTCGATGGGTGAGGTGTGTGGTTGGAAGATTGTTATGGTGACAATAGAGTGAAAGTGTTATGACGTAAGGAGTGATGGTGGTATGATGCTGGGTAAGTATTTTAAGAAGACGGTGTTTCGGAAGGAGCACACGGCGGATGGGGTGGTGCCGGAGGCGCCGCAGGGGATTTTGAAGAAGTGTAATGCTTGTAAGGGGGCTATTTTTACGGAGGATGTGAAGAGGAATCTTTATATTTGTCCGAAGTGTGGGAATTATTTTCGGGTGCATGCGTATCGGAGGATTGAGTTTCTTCTGGATGATGGGAGTTTTGAGGAATGGGATCAGGGGATGACGGCGGGGAATCCGCTGGGGTTTCCGGGGTATGAAGAGAAGGTGAGGGCTCTGCAGGAGAGAACAGGACTTACGGAGGCTGTTGTGACTGGTAAGGGACGGATCAACGGGATGGAGACGGTGATCGGGGTCTGTGATGGCAGGTTTATGATGGCCAGTATGGGTGAGGCTGTTGGGGAGAAGATTACGCGGGCGGTGGAGAGGGCGACGAAGCTCTCGCTGCCGGTGATTTTGTTTGCGTGCTCGGGAGGGGCGCGGATGCAGGAGGGGATTGTTTCTCTGATGCAGATGGCGAAGACGTCGGCGGCGCTGAAAAGACACAGTGATGCGGGGCTTTTGTATGTGAGTGTGCTGACGGACCCGACGACGGGCGGCGTGACGGCGAGCTGGGCGATGCTGGGGGATATTATTCTGGCGGAGCCGCATGCGCTGATTGGGTTTGCGGGACCGAGGGTTATTGAGCAGACAATAGGACAGAAACTGCCGAAAGGGTTCCAGCGGGCGGAGTTTCTGGTGGAGCATGGGTTTGTGGATCGGATTCTGCCAAGAGAAGAGGCGAAAGAGGTGCTGGCGGAGATTCTGCGGATGCATGGGAAGCGTGCGGAAGGTATGGCATCGGGCGGTGGCGATTTGATGAAGAATTCTGTGCCGGAAGAAAACGGGAAGGAACTGCAGAAAGAAGAGAATGCGGCAGAAAGCGTGAAGGCGCTGGCAGAAGAAACTGAAAATACGGAAACTTCCAGGGACGGACAGGAAAAATCGCTTCGGGGAGAAAAAGAAGAGACGGAGTGGGAGAATCTGCGGAAATCGTCGGCCTGGGATTGTGTGCAGAAAGCGCGGAAAAAAGACCGGCCGGTCGGAGGGGATTATATTCGGGAGCTGTTTCCGGATTTTATCGAGTTCCACGGCGACCGGCTGTATGGCGATGATGCGGCGATCATCGGTGGTATTGCGTCGTTTGACGGCACACCGGTCACGGTCATTGCCGAGGCGAAAGGCGCGGATACGAAAGAAAACATCCGCCGCAATTTCGGCATGCCGTCCCCGGAGGGCTACCGCAAAGCCCTGCGTCTGATGAAACAGGCCGAAAAATTCCACAGGCCTGTTATCTGTCTCGTAGACACCCCAGGCGCCTTCTGCGGAATGGAAGCCGAAGAGCGCGGCCAGGGCGAGGCGATTGCGCGGAACCTGTATGAAATGTCAGCGTTAAAAACGCCGGTTCTTTCTATTGTCATTTCAGAAGGCGGCAGCGGCGGTGCACTGGCACTCGCCGTGGCGGATGAAGTGTGGATGATGCAGAATGCCATCTACTCCATCCTGTCGCCGGAGGGATTTGCAAGCATCCTGTGGAAAGACGGCAAACGCGCGCCGGAGGCCGCCGAGGTGATGAAGCTGACGGCGGGGGATTTGAAGGAACTGGGAATTGTAGAAGAGATTGTGGAAGAGCCGGGGGAGTTTACGGTGGACACAATGCCAGTGGTGTGTGAAGAATTGAGAGGCAAAATTCTGAGATTCCTGGAAAAGTATGAGAAGATGGATGGGGAAGAACTGGTAGAGGAGAGGTATCGGAGATTTCGGGATATGTGAAAAGAAGATTTTGACATATTCTGAAATGCATGATATTATGATATTGAAAAGAGTGCTACCGATAGACGGTTAGTCCATATTTATTGGTTTATGTAAAAATAGTCGCCAAAGTTTGCAGGACTGGGCGGCTATTTTTGTGATTTCGCAGTATCTTTGCCGAAGTTGTATCCAAGGCTAAAGCAGGTTAAGCCGAAACTTACAACTGCTATGAAGTCGATAATACTCATGGCTTAGCCCTCCTTTCCAAGGAATTCCCATATAAAGGGTTTCTATGTAATCGGAGAGTCACAGTCCCTCCGTAGAAGGACTAACCGCCTACCGTTATGGCAGCACCCGTATATTGAGTATAACATCAATGGATTGACGGATGAACTGAAGGCGCAGCGTCGCCCTTCGTGAGGGCGTGAGTTGAAATGATGCGTCCCCACACAACCGGCCCGATTCCTTTGTCGCCCTCCGTGAGTTGAATCTTCAAACATTGGTGGAATTATTTAGAGTATGATGTATCACACTTCGTGAGTTGAAATAACAGCAGTTATTCCGCAAGCAGAGGAGCGTTCTCAGGAGTGAAATGTGTTTGACACGAAAGGCAAACAATGTTAATCTATAACTAGCGTAAGCGACAACTAACCGCTCATGTATTCGCAAGAACCATGAGCGGCTATTTTTCTATTTTAATATTCGGTGAGAAAGGAGGAAAATTATGAAGAGTCCATTTAAAATATTTTGGATCGTATTCGGCTTTCTGTGCCTGGGATTTGGTACCATCGGCATTGTGCTTCCGATTCTGCCGACAGTTCCATTCTATATGGCGACCCTGTTCTGCTTTGCGAAAAGTTCGGAGCGGCTGCACAGCTGGTTTATTGGGACCCAATCATATAAGAAGCATCTCGACAGCTTCGTACAGCATCGGGCGATGACGGTAGGAACGAAATGTAAAATCATCGGGATGGTAACGGTTGTGATGGCGATCGGCTTTTTTGCTATGAAGAATGTGCCGATTGGAAGAATCTGTATTGCTGTGGTATGGATGTGCCATATTTTGTATTTCTTCCTGCAGGTCAAAACCGTAAAAACAGAAGATCATATCCTAGGAGAAACAAAATGAACAAAGTAGAAAAAAAGCGGCAGAAAGAACAGTACGTCGTGGAAGAGATGATCCGCCTGTACTGCCGGAAGAACCATGGAAAAGAGGGGCATGCATCCGGCGGAATGTGTCCGGAATGTCAGAAATTAGCGGACTATGCAAAACAGCGGAGCCAGAAATGTCCCTTCATGGAACAGAAAACATTCTGCGCAAACTGCAAAGTACACTGCTACAAGCCGGAAATGCGGGAAAAGATCCGCGCCGTTATGCGGTTTTCGGGGCCGAGGATGCTGCTGTATCATCCGATTTTAGCTATCTGGCATTTAATCTGCAGCATGAGAGAGAAGCGAAAAGCAAAAGCATAAAAGAGAGGTACTTATGATTAAAACAAGACTGGTGGGGCTGCTGTCCCACGCGAAAAAGTATATCGTGTACACGATTCTGTGGCAGTGGGCGGCGCTTCTGTCGCAGGTGATCGCGGTATTTACGATTGCCGATCTGCTGGAGCGGGTTGTGTATGGCGCGGTAACGGCAGCGGCTGTGAAACGGACGATTTTTACACTGGCAATTGTTGTTGTGATCCGCTTTTTCTGCGAGCGGATGGGCGCGCGGTCGTCGTATCTTGCGTGTGTGGATGTGAAGCGGATTCTGCGCGAAAAAATTTATGAAAAAATGCTGAAGCTCGGTGCATCGTACAGCGAGCAGGTGTCTTCCTCAGAGGTCGTACAGGTGTCCACCGAAGGTGTGGAGCAGCTCGAAACATACTTTGGAAAGTATCTGCCGCAGCTGTTTTACAGCCTGCTCGCACCGCTCACACTGTTCGCCATCCTCTGCCGGGTGAGCATGAAAGCGAGCGTGGTCCTTCTGATCTGCGTGCCGCTGATCCCAGTTTCGATCGTAGTGGTACAGAAGATTGCGAAGAAGCTGCTGAACAAATATTGGAGTATTTACACAGGGCTCGGCGATTCGTTCCTTGAAAATCTGCAAGGCCTGACGACCTTAAAAATCTATCAGGCCGACCAGCAGAAAGCCGACGAGATGGATGTGGAATCCCAGAACTTCCGCCGGATCACGATGAAAGTTCTGACGATGCAGCTCAACTCAACGAGCGTGATGGACATCGTAGCATACGGCGGCGCGGCGGTTGGCATGGCGGTGGCGGTATCGGAATTTCTGAAAGGAAACCTCACCGTGTCCGGCACGCTCTGCATTGTGCTGCTGGCGAGTGAGTTTTTCCTGCCGCTGCGTCTGCTCGGATCGTTCTTCCACATTGCGATGAACGGCATGGCGGCGAGTGACAAGATTTTCAAAATCCTTGATCTGCCGGAGCCGCAGGCGGGAGAACGGACGCTGCCGGACGGACCGCTGGATGTCGTGTTAGAGGATGTACATTTTTCCTATGAAGAGGACCGGGAAATCTTAAAAGGCATTGACCTGACGCTCCCGGCGGGCAGTTTTGTATCGCTGGTCGGTGAATCCGGCTGCGGAAAGAGTACGATTGCGGGTATCCTTGCGGCAAAGAACCGTGGATATACAGGGCGCATCACCCTGGGCGGTGTGCCGCTCTCGGAAGTCGCTGAGACGGATCTGATGAAGCACGTTGTTCTGGTCCGCCACAACAGTTACTTATTTAAAGGAACCGTAGAAGAGAACCTGCGCATGGCGAAACCGGATGCGACGAAGGAGGAGATGGAGGCAGTTCTGCAGAAAGTCAATCTGCTGGGATTCTTACAGACACAGAATGGACTGCAGACAGAGCTTCTCGAAAAAGCAGGAAACCTCTCCGGCGGCCAGTGTCAGCGTCTTGTGATTGCGCGGGCGCTGCTTCGGAGCGACAGTGCGGTGTATATCTTTGATGAAGCCGCATCGAATATTGATGTCGAGAGTGAAGAGCTGATCATGAATGTGATTCATGAACTCGCAAAGACGAAAACGGTATTGCTGATTTCCCACCGCCTTGCGAACGTCGTACAGTCAGATCAGATTTATTTCCTGAAAAACGGTACCATCTGCGAGCGTGGAACGCATGCGGAACTGATGGAACAGAACGGAGCATACCGTCATCTGTACGACAGCCAGATGGTACTGGAAAACTATGGAAAGCAGGGGAATGCATGATGAACGAGAAGAAAAATACAGCAAAACGCAGAAGCGCCCTCCGGATTATGGGAAGCCTGATCGGGCTGGTGAAGCCATTGCTTCATATTATGATGGCGGCAATTATTCTTGGAACAATGGGATATTTATGTGCGATCTTCCTGACGATTCTGGCAGGACAGGTCATCGTGCATGGCTTACTGACGGGCGCGGCAGGGACGAGCCTTTCGGTGCAAAACATGTGGCTTGTACATACCCCGGTAAAAACGATACTCACGGTGATGATCGTGATCGCGGTGCTGCGCGGCATTCTGCATTATGCGGAGCAGTACTGCAACCACTTTATTGCTTTTAAACTGCTGGCGATCATCCGCCATAAAGTGTTTGCAGCTTTGCGGAAGCTCTGCCCGGCGAAGCTGGAAGGACGGGACAAAGGAAATCTGATTTCGATTATCACAACCGATATCGAACTTCTGGAAGTATTCTATGCGCATACGATTTCCCCGATTGCGATTGCAGCATTAACTTCTCTGATTATGGTATGCTTCATTGGAAGATACCATGTTCTGGCAGGGCTGCTTGCACTTGCGGCGTATCTGACGGTCGGCGTTGTGATCCCGATGTGGAACGGAAAGCGCGGAAGCCAGAAAGGAATGGAGTTCCGGACAGGCTTTGGCGAGCTGAACAGCTTCGTGCTGGATTCCCTGCGTGGCCTCGACGAGACGATTCAGTACGGACAGGGCGAAAAACGGAAAGAGCAGATGTCAGGGCGGTCGAAAGAACTGGCTTCTGTGCAGGAAAACTTAAGCCGCATGGAAGGCTCCCAGCGGTCTGTCACCAACATGGTGATTCTTCTGGCATCGTTCGGCATGCTGGCACTGACGATCTATCTTTACACGAAAGGCGGGATCGGATTTGAGGGAGTCCTGACCTGCACAGTCGCGATGATGGGTTCCTTCGGCCCGGTCGTGGCGCTGTCCAGCCTGTCGAATAACCTGAATCAGACGCTGGCAAGCGGCGAGCGTGTGCTTTCCATTCTCGAGGAAGCGCCGCTGGTGGAGGAAATTCCGGGAGATGCGGCATCCGGCGGTGACCACGCATTTGCAGGAGCCGAGGCGCAGAATGTAACGTTTGCCTACGAAGACGAGACGATTCTGGATCAGTATTCGCTGAAACTGGAACCGGGAAAAATCACCGGCATCCACGGCGCGAGCGGTTCCGGAAAATCGACGATCTTAAAACTTCTGATGCGCTTCTGGGATGTCCAGACGGGGCGCGTTTCCGTGGACGGAGCCGATGTCCGCGAAATCCCGACGAAGCATCTGCGCGATATGGAAAGCTATGTGACGCAGGAGACACATCTGTTCCACGATTCGATTGCGAACAACATCGCTATTGCAAAACCCGGCGCGACGCGGGAAGAAATTATGGAGGCGGCGAAGAAGGCGTCCATACATGATTTCATCATGACACTGCCAAACGGCTACGACACCGAAGTCGGAGAACTCGGCGATACGCTGTCCGGCGGAGAAAAACAGCGGATCGGTATCGCGCGGGCATTCCTGCATGACGCATCCATGATCCTGCTGGACGAGCCGACATCGAATCTTGATTCCTTAAATGAAGGAATTATTCTGAAATCCCTGAAAGAATCGGCAGAAGAGAAAACCATTGTGCTCGTATCGCACAGAGTGTCCACGATGAACGTCGCGGATGTGGTATATGAAATGGAAAATGGCCGGATTTCCTGATTTTACAGCACTTGACAGAGAAAAGACGATGTGCTACACTAACAGTCGTTAAAGAAAAGACAATTAAATATCGATGTGTAAGGTGTCGGACATACGTGTCCGGTGAAAAGGGAAGCAGGTGTGAATCCTGCACGAACTCGTCACCGTATTTTGCAAGCAGGGGAATGATCCACTGGGAAACCGGGAAGGAGACCGATGCGCTGGAGTCAAATCCTGAAGCAATGAGCCGGGAGACCTGCCTTTCGCAGTACAGGAACGTTACGTTCGTGCCACGAGGAACTGGCAGTACAAAACAGGAAAGCGGACATTTGCCCCACAGCGGGTGAGATGGTTTTCTTTGTGATGAAAATACTGGAAGCCCCTCGTTGAAAAACGAAAGGGCTTCTTTCTATTTACGCGGGCAACGAGCCAAAGTCCGTGCTTGCACGAGACCTTAGCGACTGCAGCGATAACTTGAGAAACTCGCGGAGCGTGTTTCTCATAGTTTGAAATGTAAAACGTCCCCGATATTGGTTGTTGCAAAGATACCAGCAAATGGGAGGAAAACAAAAATGAAAAAGAAACTTGTAGTCGCTTTAATTTCAGCAGCTATGGTAACATCTATGCTCGGCGCATGCGGAAGCAGCAACGCATCCAGCAGCAGCGCAAGCAGCACAGCAACAAGCAGCGTAAGTGCATCTTCCGCATCTGAGGAAGACACCACAGCAGCAAGCAGCAGCGTAAGCGCATCTTCTGCATCTGAAGAGGTATCCGCAGATGCAGACCAGGAGGCAGCAGATAAAGTGGCAGCTTTGATTGACGCAATTTATGTACAGGAAAGAAATGATAACACCGACGAGCAGTGCAAAGAAGCAAAAGAGGCATGGGATGCCCTGACAGACGCGCAGAAGGAACTTGTAGAAGGCGAGAACGCAGATCCGGATTACTTCGGAAGAGACACAGGTGATGCTTCCAAGGATGATCCGTTAAACGGAGACGAGATCGGCGAGAATGAGCTTCTGGTTGTAAGCTTTGGTACTTCCTTCAACGACAGCCGTGCTGAGGATATCGGAGGCGTTGAGAAAGCTCTGCAGGCTGCATATCCGGACTGGTCCGTAAGACGTGCCTTCACTGCACAGATCATCATCAACCATGTACAGGCCCGCGATGACGAGAAGATCGACAACGTAGATCAGGCACTGGAAAGAGCTGTAAGCAATGGCGTGAAAAAACTGATTATTCAGCCGACTCATCTGATGCACGGCGCAGAGTACGACGAGCTGAAAGAAGCAGTAGATGGCTACAAGGATAAATTTGAGTCCGTAACCATCGCAGAGCCGCTGCTTGGCGAGGTTGGAAGTGACGCTACCGTAATCAACGAGGACAAACAGGCCGTTGCAGAAGCAATCACGGCACAGGCAGTAAAATCTGCAAATTATGACAGTCTGGATGCAGCAGCAGAGGACGGCACTGCTTTCGTATTTATGGGACATGGTACTTCCCACACTGCAAAAGTAACCTACAGCCAGATGCAGACACAGATGGATACTCTTGGATACAAAAACGTATTCATCGGAACCGTTGAGGGCAAGCCGGAAGAGACCGCTTGCGAGAACGTGATCGAGGCAGTAAAAGCAGCCGGATACAAGAAAGTAATTCTTCGTCCGCTGATGGTTGTTGCAGGTGACCACGCAAACAACGATATGGCAGGCGAGGATGAGGATTCCTGGAAGAGCCAGTTTGAGGCATCCGGTGCATTCGACGAGATCGACACTCAGATCGAAGGTCTTGGAAGAATTGATGCTGTTGAGCAGCTGTATGTACAGCATACCAAGGCAGCTATGGACGGCAACGGCGTTCAGGACGATGCTGAATAATTAGGGGTTGCATTCCGAACGTAAAATAGAGTAAAATAAGATCCGGCAGTACGGCTGAAGAGACTCAGTGTGCTGTCGGATTTTAAGTTGAGCGGATGAAAAAGATCCGCTTCAAGGTGATACAAGGAGGAAATTTATTATGAGAAAAAAATTGGCAGTTCTTTTTCTTGGAGCAGCACTGACTGTATCCATGCTCGGCGCATGCGGCGGAAAGGATGCAGCGTCATCTTCTGCATCTGCAGTATCTGCGTCTTCTGCGGCAGACGCATCTTCCGCTTCTGTACAGGATGCATCTAAGGCAGAGAGCAGTACATCCACATCAGATGTTTCAGCAGAAAGCGCATCGGCAGCGGAGACTGCAGGAGAAAGCAGCGCATCAGAGCTGGAAGACGGTACGTATACGGCAGACTTCAATACAGACAGCAATATGTTCCATGTCAATGAAGCAAAAGAAGGAAAGGGTGTCCTGACGGTAAAAGACGGAAAAATGACCATCCACGTCAGCCTGGTATCCCAAAACATTGTCAATGTCTTTGTGGGAACAAAAGAAGAAGCACAGGCAGACGGCGCAGAGCTGATCGAGCCGACCACAGATGAGGTAACGTATTCTGACGGAACCACAGATGAAGTGTACGGCTTTGATATCCCGGTAGAAAAACTGGACGAGGATTTCAATGTTGCGATCATTGGTAAAAAAGGAACCTGGTATGATCATGTAGTCAGCGTATCCAATCCGGTACCGCAGGAGTAATCCCGGAAGAAAACAAAAGATATCCACAGAAGGCGAACCATTTTGCACCGTCTGTCCACAGAAATTGTGGAAAGAGAGGGGAAAAGCGGTTCGCCTTTGTGGATATCTTTTCTTATTTTTCCGGAAACAGTTTGCGGAACAGAAAACGGATGAAGGGTCCGCAGTACATGAGCTGCCAGAAGAAGGCAACCGGGAAGTTTAAAAACGTGGTCTGGAGCCAGACAGCAACGAATTCCTTTCCGGCATTTTTAAACAGCAGCGTTGCAATAAAACTCATAATCGGACACATAATAGCAATAATCATAATGGAAATTGCCAGCGTGATTACGATCGGACGATCCTGCGGTGTTACCATGCAAAAAGCTAATTTGTGAGCCAGATGATCCACGAGGAAAAACTCGAGGATAAAAGCGGCCGGCCACATGATTATCATCTCGTGAAACGCCATCAGAAAGACCTGATTTGTCATTCCGCCGATGTTCATGGAAATGTTGTAGCAGATCATGGCGTAGACCATCAGAAAGGACATCATGAGGGTAAATACAACGTTTTGAAATTTTGTTTTTGGCATCGATTGTTCTCCTTTTCTTTGCAATTTTGAAAAATGGGCGCAAAAAAGACACATGTGTTGTTCGTTAACCAAGCAATGCACTTGTGCCGTTTCCAATCTGATACCAATCTTTTCTGCAGTTTTTAATTTTGAACCGTCGATTATTATAACGTCTCCGGCGGCGTTTGGCAAGAGGAAATTGAGAAATTTTTTAAAAAGACAGATAAACAAGAAAATTCGATGCGTGCTGGAAGCACGGTTTGGCGAATGGTGCGGGGAACGGCACCGGCGGGAAAAAGAATGGATTGCGAAACGGGAGCGGGATTGCTACAATAGAACATAGTGAAAACAAAGAGAAAACGCAAAAGGAAATCAATATTATGTCAGAGATCAGAAAAATCGAAAACTTTGCGGCGCCGGAGCTCGACGTGTATGCGCGTCTTTCAGAACCGCAGTTATTGCACTATTATGAACCGCAGCCAGGCCTTTTTCTTGCGGAGAGTCCGCGTGTCATCGAGCGTGCGCTGGATGCCGGATATGAACCGGTTTCGTTCCTTGCCGGAAGCGCAGAGCTTGCCGCAAACGAAGCACTCTTTGCGCACTGCCCGGACGCGCCGGTCTATACAGCAGAGACGAAGGTGCTGGAACAGCTCACAGGCTTTGCCCTCACGCGCGGCATGCTCTGCGCGATGCACCGCCGCACGCTTCCGGCTATGGAGGAAATCTGCCGGAATGCCCGCCGCGTGGCGATTCTGGAAAATGTCGTGAACCCGACGAATGTCGGTGCGATTTTCCGTTCCGCCGCCGCGCTTGGCATCGATGCCGTGCTCCTCACATCAGGCTGCAGCAACCCGCTGTACCGCCGCGCCATCCGCGTGAGCATGGGAAATGTCTTCCAGGTCCCGTGGACCGTGCTGCCAGGCGGCAGTTACTGGCCGGAGCAGGGAATTGCTGCACTGCAGGAACTTGGATTTTATACCGTTGCGATGGCATTAAAAGAAGACTCCGTTCCGATGGATGATCCGTCGTTAAAAACGCATGAAAAGCTCGCCATTCTGCTCGGAACCGAGGGTGACGGACTGGCAAGTGATACGATCGCTGAAACAGATGCAACCGTGCTGATTCCGATGACACACGGTGTGGATTCACTGAACGTCGCTGCGGCGAGCGCTGTCGCATTCTGGGAGCTGGCGGGAAGAAGATAAAGATGTTCCGTCGGTACCGGAGATTAGGGAATAAAAATAGGATCAGAGATAGATTTTCGGGATGCATATTTTGATACATCCCTTTTTGAATTTACGAATTTTGAAATTCCTTCCGATACATCTGCGGCGTACATCCCACTTTGTTTCGGAACTGCCGGTTGAAGTTGGAAAGGTTGCGGAAACCATTGTCGTACGCGATTTCGGACACACTCCGCGTCGTACTGCGCAGCGCCTCGCAGGCGGCTTTGATCCGAAGCTGTGTCAGATATTCAACGGCCCCGAGTCCGAAGGTCTGCTTAAAACAGCTCATAAAATAGCTTTTGCTCAAATGCGACAGCCTGGCAAGTTCCTCTATGGTAAGCGGGTCGGCGAAGTGCTCCTGGATATAGGCGAGCACAGGCCGCAGGTTTTCAGCAGCCGCAGGCATGGCGGGACGATCGGTGCAGAGTTCCGGCGATGCGGCGAGCAGATAGAAGAAGCGGAGCAGCTCACTTTTCAGCAGAAGATCGGAGACAGCAGAGTTTTCACGGATGCAGCGGAAAATCTGATGGACGGATGCAGAAAGTGCAGTATAACCGGAATGTTCGGGTGAAATCGGTGCCTGGATGCGGCGCCGGGCGGAGAAAAACGGCTGCAGAATTTCCGTGTAGCTGCGGTCGTCATACCCGCCGATCAGCATATTCTGGTGGAAAACAATCGTATCATAAAACATCGACTCCTGCTCGGCGGGCAGAATGGCATGTACGAGGTTCGGCTGAATCAGAAAAATATCACCGGCATGCGCCGTAAGCAGACGGTCCTCATACTGAAAATACCCCGTTCCGCGTTTGATATAATTCAGCTCCATCTCCCCGTGCCAGTGCAGCGGTACGCCGGGAAAATAGTCGGGCATCCGGCAGTCATAATAACTGTAGGGAACCTGCATGGAGCCGTGATGGCGTTTTTCTTTCGCAGCAGAAAGCATCATAAAATCCTCCTCCAAAAAGCATGTCCGTAAAATGCCGGGAATGGCAGAGCGTGGCATGGATAAAATCAGTTAATGTTCACTCAGCAGTGAAACACTTGCTGTTTCGCTGCGTAAGAAAGTGATTCAGGTGTGAGC
>OLNL01000610.1_pt1 | contig 38575 bp, 36 predicted proteins | sample 1672181 | NCBI WGS metagenome assembly OLNL01 (sample SAMEA3136656, study PRJEB25190) | human gut metagenome | biome: human gut; feature: human-associated habitat; material: faeces | place: Austria | collected 2013
CGTGTTCGACCGGGCGCGGAAGCGGCCCGGTCCGGGGCTTGGGGAGGCCCCAACCGGCGTTTCGGAATAGCCTTTTGACTATTCCAAAACATTGCTGGCCTGTGCTATCGGAACATGCCTATGGTATTGAGGGTATAAACCACAGTATCTTCCTTTTTGAAGAGCACTATGGTAAAATATAATAGATATTTTTATATGATTACCTCATCGTGGATGAGGCATCCCAAGTGGATCTGGCCACCGGCGTATTGGCTTTTGCCAGCGCCAGGAACATCGTCATTGTAGGCGATCTTCAGCAGCTCCCCAATGTGCTGGACAGCCAGAATATCCAGAAAAGCGGGGAGATCTGGGGACGGTATTCCCTCCCGGAGACTTACCATTTCTCCGCCCACAGTCTGCTCTCTTCCGCCACTGCCGCATGGCCGGAGGTTCCTACCGTTCTCCTGCGTGAACACTATCGCTGCCATCCCAAGATCATCAATTTCTGCAACCAGAAATTCTATGGTGGGAAGCTCATCGTCATGACAGAGGACCATGAAGAATCGGATGTCCTGACCATGTACCGGACAGCGCCCGGCAACCACGCCCGTGGCCATCTGAACCAGAGGCAGATTGATGTGATCCGGCAGGAGGTCCTTCCCAGACTGGAAAGACAGGGATATGGGAATATTGGTATCATCACGCCGTACCGGGACCAGGTGGCGGCAATCCAAACACAGTTGGGCAAGGAATTGGAAGTGGCTACCGTCCATAAGTTCCAGGGCCGGGAGAAGGATGCCATCGTCCTGACTTCCGTAGACAATGTCATTACGGACTTTGTGGATGATCCCCGGATGCTGAATGTAGCAGTCTCCCGGGCAGTCAAATCCTTGACCGTCGTTACCTCCCAGGATTCGCAGAATGACCGAACCAACTACGGCGATCTGGCCCGCTACATTGAGTACAACAACTGCGCGGTAATCGAGAGTTCGGTCTACTCTGTTTTTGATTTACTCTACCAGGGGTATGCCGAGCAGCGGCAGGCCTTTTTGAAAAAGCACGGGCGAGTTTCAGAATACGATTCGGAAAATCTTGCCTATGCTGCGATTCAGAATATCCTTCAAAAATCACAGTTTTCTTTTGTGGACTGCGCGGCCCATGTGTCCCTGGTCAACTTGGTGAAGGACTACTCCATGTTCACGGAGGAGGAAACGGTGTATGCCCGCAATCCCCTGACCCATGTAGACTTTCTCTTGTTTCGCCGGATGGACAAATCACCTCTGCTGGCAATAGAGGTAGATGGTGCCGCCTTCCATGCCGTGGGAAGCGTCCAGGCAAGTAGAGACGAAAAGAAAAACCGAATTTTTGAACAGTGTGGCATTTCGCTGCTTCGGCTTCGGACGGATGGGAGCGGAGAGAAGGCGCGCATAGAACAGGCGCTTCGGTCAGCAGTTTCTAACATCTGACAAAATACAGACATCACCAAAAGAAGAGGAAACATACGATGAACGTCATCTGCTTTGGCGACTCCAACACCTACGGATATGATCCCCGAGGCTATTTTGGCGGGCGTTATGATGCGGACAGCCGATGGGTGGACATTCTGGCTGCGGAAACCGGATGGACAATCTCTAACATGGGACAAAACGGCCGCGAGATTCCGTCCGCCGCTCCCTCCTTTCCTGCCGATACGGGTCTGCTGATCGTCATGCTGGGAACCAACGATCTGCTCCAGGGTCGCAGTCCGGAGCAGGCGGCTGAAAAGTTGGAGCGGTTCCTTGCGGCAGTTCCGTTAGACCGAAGCAAGATCCTGCTGATCGCACCGCCGCCGGTGGCTTTGGGAGCATGGGTCCCAAAGCCGCAACTCATTGATGACTCCCGCACCTTCGCCCGGCTCTGTCAGGACCTGGCGGAGCAAATGGGTATCCGCTTTGCCGATGCCGGAAAATGGGACATCCCTCTGGCCTATGACGGCGCACACTTCACGGAGCAGGGCCACAAGGCCTTTACCGCCGGACTTCTGGAGGAACTCAAATGAAACGAATGATACCTATATTTCTGTCTCTTCTACTATTGACTGGGTGTGGAGGAAACTCTACGGATGGTTACCAGCAGATCACCCAGGAAGAAGCCAAAGAGATGATGGATACCCAGGAGGTCATCATCCTGGATGTGCGGGAGCAGGAGGAGTACGACAGCGGCCACATCCCCAGTGCTGTCCTGCTACCGATGGACAGCATCGACGAGGATACTGCAGCCGAGGTGATCCCTGAAAAGGATTCTACTGTCTTGGTATACTGCCGCAGCGGAAACCGCAGCAAGACTGCGTCTTCCGCTCTGGCAGATTTGGGCTACACCAACATCTATGAATTCGGCGGCATCAATACCTGGCCCTATGAGACGGAGCCGTAAGGCAAGCAGTGCAGAATCTACATCGCCTATACAAAGAATACGGGACTGGCCGCGCTGGCCAGTCCCGCCGCTTATTTTGGCAGATATTCTTCCTGTACCCGATACCGGCTGACACCGAAGCTGCTGCTCCGCTCGATGACCTCCGGGGGAAGCTGGTTCAGATATTTCCGTCCAAAATTCGTATTGCCGAAATAGCAGTCAAAGTTGGTCACAGGAAGCACGACCCAATCGCTGTCCTCCGGGCGGTTCGCCAGGTAATAGGCCACCAGGGTGGGCAGGACATTGGAAGGCATTTTCTCAGGGCGGACCTGTTCAAGCCGTACTGCCAGTTCCTCCGGCAGCTCCGGCTCCGTACGGCGCAACGACCCCAGTTCCAGGGCATCGGCAATCATGTCGCCAAAGCGGATCGTCCATGCCCCTTCGGTCAGAGTGGATAGACTCTTTATCTGGTATTGGATTACTTTACTGCGCCACTCCTGATCAAACAGCTTGTCCAGTCTCCCGGCGGAAGCTGCGTAGTTCTTATGGACCAGTTCCGGATGGGATGCGGCAAACCGCATCGCCCCGTGGAAGTGGCGGCTGAACCAGCCCCAGCCCTCCTCGTCCACCAGTTTGGGAAACTGATCGTGGAGCGACGCAAAATTGGTGCGGTGCTGCCACTCCTCTTTTGGCTTACTGCCACTCTCCGGGATGCTGCACCAGGCGCACAGGCCGTCATAAGCAAAACCGATTCGTTCCCGCAGATCACCGGGCAGAGGCGCACCGTCCGACGCATGAAACAAGAATCCCCGTGCCAGGATGGTCAGAATGCGGTTCATGCCGCTGAAGTCCCGCAGGGCCTCGAAGGTGAACCGTCCCAGCCAGGCAGTGTCCTTTTTGCCGGACGCCCGGTATTCCACCGGCTCCGTATAATCTAAAAACTCCTGCCACTCATTCAGCATGGGACACCTCCAACACATTGGACTCCAGCACATCCAGCAGCAGATCCCATAACAAGTTTCGCTTGCCCAGGGCCTCCACATAGCACACAGCCATCTGCGGACGCACGATCTCGTTTAGAAGTTTCCGGCACCGGGCAGATACTGCTTCCTGGTAATGCTGAGAATTGCGCTTGCTGAGATACGCTTCCATCAGCTCGTCAAATATCGGTGAGTCCCCGGGGTGGTGCAGCTGTCGTTTCTGTTGCTGCTCATTCTCCTGCAGAATGTCACAGAGCAGGTTGCTCAAGATCCGGTATCCGCCGCTGCGGAAATCAGAAAACAAGTCAAACAGATGCTCAAACTCTGGCAGCCAAGTGAGAAGAAACTGCATTCTCTGCTCTTCCGATAAAAACTGCCACTTGGCATCCTCCAGCGCCGCCCATATTTCTGCCACCCGCTCCGGCGGCAGGCTTCCCAGCTGGGCGTACAACTCGTCCGTGTCCCAAAGCTCCTCCTGCCCCCGGGCAAAGAGGATGCGCTCGATATCGCTCTTGCGTTTCTTCTCCTTGGGTTCCACCCGGCAGGCCCGGATGCGTTGGAGACATTTCTCATAATCGGTCAGCAGAACAGAAACCTGCTCCAAAATCGCCTGGTCGAGATGATCCTTCCAATCCGGCTCCTGGGCGAAGGTGAAAAGTTCACTGTCCTTTGCCGGTTTGGATTTGATGGCCGGCGTGTGCTTTTCCAGTTGGAGGGCCAGGTAGGGCAGCCGCTCCAGATTAGAGTCCACCTTGTCCCAGTCGATTTTCTGAAAGAAGGCTTTGATGCGCTGCTGGTGGGTCTGCTCATACCAGGCGCGCCGGGTATTCTCCGATTCCTCCACCAGATTCTTATACTGCAGGAAGAATGTCCGCTCCACCCGCCGCTCCTTCAGGTACTCATCCAGATCCGGGCGGATCCCGCTCTTGGCGGAGTCGATCTCCAGCCCGGTCAGGATGGCCAGCACTTCCGTTTCCTCCTGAAGACGTTTACGTTCCTCTGCATCGGAGTTCTCGTTGTAGGCAATGACGCTGCGGTCCAGAGCGGCGTTGCAGATCTGCCCCACCCGGGAGGAGAAGGTTCCCCGCACCACTTCGAACCGGGCCTCCCAGTCATCCGCGCTGCGGATCAGGGGCTCTGCCGAGGGGATCATCAGCAACGGGATGTTTGCCTCATTGGAGAGTGCGTCATCTACGCCGTTCCGGGACGCCTCATAGTTCCGGCGGACGCACTCATTCAGGATCGGGTCGGCGATGGTCTTGATCATATCCCCGTCATAGTCCGCACCGCCCAGACGCTCTGCCGCCAGCATGGTGGAGTCCACCATGACAAGGTCAGTGAGATGGCGGAAGTAATAGTACCGCATCTGCAGTTTTTCTTTCCTGGCATCGTAGAAGGAGAGCTGCAGTTCTTCGTTTCTGGCAATGTGGGGATTGCGCAGCAGGGTGCAGGTATCTCCGTGCTCATAGGCCGCGCCGGGTGCGTAGAAGGCGCTGGTTTTGAAACGCAGACTCCTTGTCACATCGTAATATGCCTTGTTCCGTTTCTTCTTTGGGAGCGTCTCCAACAGATAGCTCAAAAAATCCATCAGGTCGCCGGAGAGATAGCGGTTGTCTCCGGCCACGATCAGCCGCCCCACGGCATAGTTCTTCAAAATCTGCTTTGCCCTGTCATTCAGCTCCCGCTGATAAATGGGCTCGCCAATCATGCGCGGGTTCTTGCGCAGGATCTCGCCCAGCAGATGTTCCCGGCTCTTGCGGCGGGGCAGGATGCCCCAGCAGTCCATCCGGTTCAGGAAGTACTCCCGCTGGAACGCTTCGTTGGCCCGGAAGTTGTAGTAGGCCAACTCGGTCTGTTTGGTGAGCCAGCTGCGCGGATCCTCTTCCGGGCTGTGGTCCCAGCCGTCCGGAAGATCCCGGGGGCGGAACTCATCCTCCCGGATGGAAACCGTATTCAAAAACTGATAGTTCAGCTCGGTGTGAGTCTCCGGCTTCACTCTGCTGACATTGGTGATGTACAAAGCATGGCGGTAGCGGCGGAAGGCGTCCCAGTAGTCCTCCCAGGTCATCCCGCTGTCTTTCAGCCAGCCAAATCCCTTGAACATGCTTTTGGTAAGGATGATGTCCACATCCTTGACATTGTGCTCCCGGCCCCAGATGTCGCGGATCACCTTCTGGCCGCACAATTCTAAAATCTCCTGAAAGTCGACCTGATGCACCATGCCCTTCACATAGGGCAGGCGGATCTGGAAGGAGGTGTGGACGGTGCAGCCGCAGAGCGCCCGGTCAACAACTTTGGCGTATCGTTTGGAGATAAGTCCCTCCCCGTCAAAACAGGTGATGGGAATGTCCGTTCGCCGCTCTACCCGGTGATACTTCCGGGTGCTGTTCTGGGTGCCGTCATCCTCCACGGTGATGACCGGGACATCTCTGGCCGTCACCACCGGATTGTCCACCACGATGACACGGTGCGGCTCGTCGATGCCGATTCCGTCCAGCCTCACGCCGCTGGAGAGCATCAGACCGTTGTAAGCGTAGAGCTTGCTGAGCTGGCAGTCACCAATGGTCATGTCCATCTGGATGCGGCGGCGCACCCGCTTATACACATCCTCCCGGAGAAAGGACAGCTTGTTCTGACGGCTCATGCTGCCCGAGCGCTCAAAGGCGAGATAGCGGTGCATCCCAGAACCGAGATTCAAACAAACGCCCTCTGGACGGAACATGTCCCGGGCCTTCTCCTGGCGGATCTGCTGGCGGGGCAGTGTGCTGCTGCGGTCGAAGATCCCGGAGAAGTCCATGTAGAAGATCACATCGGACAGGCCGTCAATGAGCTGGTCATCGGTGGGCTCGGAAAAATCGTCTCCCTTCAGGACGCACATGATTTGGAAGAACAGCGCGTTGCCGTCCTGCTCATGAAGGGCGGAAAACCGCTTGCACTTTTCCGTCGCTGCTCGGTCAAGGGCGAAGTGCCACTGCCCGTTTTCCTGCGCGGCATAGCTGATCACCGCCCGGGCAGACAGTTCAAAAACGCGGTATTTGCTTTGGGCCATTTTCTCACCTCCGGATGGTCCTATTCTATCACAGAGAAATAAAAAAAGAAATATGGACACTGCTCCCACAAATTTCGGTGGGAGCTTTTTTATCCTGTGATATGAAGGAGGAAAAACGCAATGAAAGTCTCGGACATTCGGTCCTATTCCGACCTGCCGCTGTTTCTCAACGTGCATCTGGTGGCACAGGTGCTGGGCGTGTCCATCTCCACCGCCTACGAGGTGATGCACGAACCCAGCTTCCCGACACTGCGTGTGGGCAGCCGCATGGTGGTGCCGAAGGAAAAGTTCATCCAGTGGGCGGAGGAGCAGTCTGGAGGTGCGAAATGAAAAAGCAGAACTGGGCCAAGCGCGATCCCATCAAAAACTATTTCCCGCTGCCCAATGAGATCTACTCCCTGGGCCTGTCTGCCGGAGCCATCGCCGTCTACGACTATCTGCTCTTCCGGGAAGACCGGAAGACCTACCAGTGCCTGGTCAGCTATCGGATGATCGGAGAGGCGATTGGGAAGAGCGTGAACACGGTGCGGAAGTATGTGATGGAGCTGGAGGAGCGGGGGCTCATCCGCACCGAGCGTACCACCGTCACCACCTGGGACGGACGAAAGCAGAACGGCTGTCTGCTCTACCACATCCTGCCCATCCAGATGTCCATGGAGCAGTTCTATGCCCGGCAGCTCGATGCGGCTGAACTGGCGGCGGAGCGGCAGAAGGCGGAGAAGCGCCTGGCCGCACTGGAGAGAAAGGAGCGTGCGGCAGGATGCTGATGCAGACGCTGAGCGGCATGATCAAGGAAGAACTGTACCTGTCTGCCATGGCCACGGCGGACAGAAGAAAGTATATCGTCAGCAAGTGGAACGCCAACCACACCGAACCCATGGATGAAGGCGCGGTGGCCCTGTTTCTCTGCGATGAGAAATGCGGTGCTCTCACCGACGAGCAGAGAGCATTTGTGAAAGAGTGCCGCGCGGAGTTTGATCACTGCAACCAAATCACCGTGTACCGGCTGCTCCAATGCGGCGAGATGATGCGCCGACATCTGGTGTCCGGCCCGGAAGAGTACTGCCGGATCTTCCTGACGCCAAGAGAAGTCCCCCACAACAGGGAGATTCCCCTTTGCAGCGGCCTGTGAGGCGCTGTGTGCCCTCCTCCGGGGCGGGGTGGTATCCCTGCCCCACCAGGGGCTTTTGAAGCGGATTTAGCCCGCTGTTGAGGACTCTGCGGAGGACGAACGGTATAGCAGGAAAAAGCCCTGGCGCTTTTGTGCGCCCAGGCAGGTACAACCGCCCGCAGTGCGGGCGGTTTCGGGGGACGGAAGCTGGCGCTTTTCCGAAACGTCCAAACTGCGATTGACGCTGTTTCCCAAAAAACAGGCGAAAATCCCCGCAGTCGGGATATTTTTGCTGACGCTATCACGGATTTAGGAGGTATTTGACAATGAGTGAAAACAGACACAGACACACCGTTTGGATGGACGATACTGTGTGGGATCAGGTGGAGTCTCACTACCAGAAGGACAACTGCTCCACCAAAAATGAGTATATTGAGAAGGCGATCCAGTTCTACTCCGGCTACCTGGACACGAAACACGCGGACGCCTACCTGCCCCGTGTCCTCTCTGATGTGCTGGAGGGAAAGCTGGGCACTCTCGGCAAGCGGATGGGCCATCTGCTCTTCAAACAGTCGGTGGAGCAGGATGTGCTGGCAAACCTGTTCGCCTATGGCCTCGATGTGGACATGGATACCCTGCAAAAACTCCGGGTGCGGTGCGTCAAGGAAGTGCGGGAGACCAACGGTGAGATCAGCCTGGAGGACGCTCTGCTCTATCAAAAGGGGGCTGAAGTGTGACCGGCCTCATTCAAAAGTCCGGCTACATCAAACCGGGGAACGGCGGCGGACACTACGCAGAGTACATCGCCACCCGGGAGGGTGTGGAGCTTGCGGAAGCGCCGCAGCCCTCCCACCAGGGCGGCGGCTACCTGGACTATATGGCCCAGCGGCCCCGCTCTCACGGTTTGTTTTCGGCGGACGGCCCCGCCGATTTGGAGAACACCATGGCCGAGATCAACGCCCATACTGGTCCGGTGTGGACCTTCGTCTACTCCCTGAAACGGGAGGACGCCCATCGGTTGGGCTATGAAAACAGCGAGAGCTGGCGAAAGTTACTGCTGGCTCATCAGGCGGAACTGGCGACAGCGATGAAAATTACGCCCAGCAGCTTCCACTGGTGCGCCGCCTTTCACGATGAAAAGCACCCCCCAAACATCCACATGATGGCCTGGTCTGCCAACCCCGAGCAAGGCTTCCTGACAGAGAAAGGCATCGAGCAGATGCGCTCCCGGCTGTCCAACGACATCTTTCAGGACGAGCTGTTGTCTCTCTATCAGGAGAAGGATCTGTCCTACCAGGAGGTACGGGGCGCAGCCATGGCCGCCATGAGCCAGCTCATCCGGGAGATGAAGTCCGGACTCTGCGACAGTCCTATCATCGCCGGTCAGATGGAAACGCTGGCCGGAATGCTGACGGAGGTCACAGGCAAAAAGGTGTACGGCTACCTCAAAAAACCGATGAAGGCTCAGGTGGATGCCATCGTGGATGAGCTGGCCAGGCTCCCGAAGGTGGCAAAGTGCTACGACCACTGGAACCGGCTGCGGGATGAGCTGGAGCGGTACTACAAGGACGCGCCGCGAGAGCACAAACCATTGTCACAGCAACAGGAATTCAAAGCCATCAAGAATATGGTCATCCGGGAGGCGGAGGAGCTGCGTCTGGGCGTCTTCACCTTCGAGGATGCTTCCATGAGGGACGAGGTGGACGAGGATCAGGAGGAGGTGTACTATGCCTGGTCGTCCCGCTGGGAGATGGCAGAGGCCTATCAAAATGCCAAGGAGATCCTGTCGGTATATGAAAACACAGAGGAAGAAAAAGCGGCACAGGTGCGGATGCTGGAGCGGCTATGGGATGCCGGCTTCACCGTGGCCGCTCACCTGCTGGGCAAGTGTTGGCGGGATGGTATGGGAGTGCTCCCGAATGACGAACAGGCGGAGTTGTGGTTCCGCCGTGCCGCCCAGGCCGGTCACGACTTCTCCAGGTACGCCCTTGGCAAGCTGATGCAAAGCCAACGGCGGATGGAGGAAGCGGTGTCCTGGTACGAAAAAGCGGCGGCGCAGGGCAATCCCTGGGCCGCCTACCGGCTGGGGAAGCTATATCTGGAGGGAAAGAATATCCCAAAGGAGAGCGCTAAGGCGCTGGAGTATCTGAACGCTTCCGCCCGGCAGGGCAGCCAGTATGCCCAGTACACTCTGGGCAAGCTGTACCTCACCGGCGAAGGTGTGGCGCAGGATCGGGAACAGGCATACCGCTGGTTCCAGGCGTCAGCGTCCCAGGGGAACGAGTACGCCCAGTTCTTTCTGGAGCACTTCAACGATGTTCGCAGTCCAAATGTCCTTCTGTCCGCCACCTGAGCCGGATCTTCCAGGAGAACTCCGTGCCGCCCACTCCGCCGGGCAGGACGGACCGCAAGCTGCTCCAGAAGATCCGTCAGAAGAAGATCGCCCTGGGCCACAAGCCGGATGACCATGAGGAGGAGCAGACGATGGGCGGCATGACCATGGGCGGCATGTAGGCGTATGAAAATCCGAGATGCCGATACAAAGATAAAACCTTCTTTCCAGTCCCGAAATCTTTCTGAAAAAGTTTCAAAGTAAGGCTGGATATTGCGAAGAAGTTCGGGTATTGTGTGTTGCTGACAGGAGGCGACGCGCAATGAACGACTACATGAGAGCACTGCACCAGAGGTTCTTCCGGGAGCCGGACTTCAGTGACTTGGAAGAAGATATCGAAACCACCCGCCAGGAAGTGCGGGACTGCCTGGACCAGATGCAGCGCCGCAGGCTGATGCATCTGGTGGACTCACAGAATCTGCTGAAAGAAGAGATCTCCCTGGCCAGCTTCACCGCGGGATTCAAACTGGCCTGGGGACTGAGTAAGGAACTGGAGGCAGACGGTCTGTATTCCTTCGATGAGGAGGAGACAGACCGCATCTGCCGCCGGATGGAAAAGGAGGAATCGCATTATGAGTAAGCGCAGACCATCCGGGGACGGCATGGTCCGCAAGCGGGAGGATGGCCGCTGGGAGGGGCGCATCGTGGTGGGTCACAAGGAAAACGGCGAACCCATCTTTCGATATGTGCTGGCCAAAACCCAGAAAGAACTGCTGGACAAGCTCCACCGGGACATGGAGCTGTTTCAGGGCGCAGAGCTGACCGAGGACAGCCGCCTGACTCTGGGAGAGTGGCTGGACCGCTGGATGGAGGACTACGCCGCCCACACCCTGCGGCCCAGCACCCTGCGCAGCTACGAGCAGTATATCCGGTGCTACATCAAGCCCTGCCTGGGCGGCAAGACGGTCTCCCGCATCACCCGCATGGACATCCAGAAACTGTACACAAAACTGAAACACGAGGGCCGTGTCCACGACCATCCGGAGTACGGACACGAGCTGTCGGACTCCATGGTGCTCCGCATCCACGCCATGCTCCACCGCTGTCTGCGGGATGCGGAGACCGCCCATGTCATCCTACGGAATCCGGCCGCCGGTGCCATGGTGCCGAAAGCGGTATCCAAGCCAAGACAGATCTTGACCCGGGAACAGATGGACGCCTTCCTGGCGGCGGTGGAGCAGAACGAAGTGTGGCGAGACTTCTTCTATACGGAGCTCACCACCGGCCTGCGCCGGGGCGAGATCTGCGGCCTCATGTGGCAGGACTTCGACGAGGGGGCCGGGACACTGAAGGTTATCCGGTCGGTGAACGCGCCCAAGGCCGGGGTGCTGGAGATCGGCGAGACCAAGACTGAGCGGGGCAGGCGCACCATCCGCCTGCCGCCCAGCACGGTCCAGAGGCTAAAAGAACGAAAGAAGCACGCTGTTAGCCAGTGGATCTTTCCCGAACCGCCGGCGCCGGAGAAGCCGGTGCGGCCCAGCGCCTCCTACTACTGGATGAAACGGATCCTGAGGGAAGCGGGCCTTCCTCAAATCCGCTTCCACGACCTGCGGCACACTTTCGCCACCCACGCCCTGACCAGCGGCGTGGATGCCAAGACCCTCTCCGGCATCCTGGGCCACACCAATGCCAGCTTCACCCTGGATACCTACACCCATGTAACGCCGGATATGCAGCGGGAGGCCAGCCACATCGTGGGTGGCTTCCTGGAAGATCTCTTTGGAAAGGAGCTTAAGCCATGGCAAAGCGGCGCAAAGGCGGTACCGGAACGATAAGGCAGAGAAAAGACGGCCGCTGGGAGGGGCGGGCCTTCATCGGCTACGATGATAAGGGCCTTCCCAAGACGAAAAATGTGCTGGCCAAGACCAAGCGGGAATGCCAGGAAAAGCTGACGAAGCTGCTGGAGTCGGTGGGCGGCTCCAAGACGGAAAAGATCCACCCGGGCATGACATTCGGGGAGTGGCTGGACTTCTGGTATCAGAACTACTCCAAGCCCAGGATCCGCCCCACCACCCAGGCCTGCTATGAGGGAAAAATCTATGGGCACATCATCCCGGAACTGGGAAAGATCCCGATTGACCAGCTGGCCCAGAAGGATCTGCAGCAGTTCTATACCAGGCTGAAAAAGAGCGGGCGGCTCATCCGCACCCAGCAGTTCGGCGAGGGACTGTCCGACGCCATGGTCCGGGGATGCCACGCCACCTGCCGCGCGGCGCTGGAGAAGGCGGTGCAGGAGGGCCTGCTCCGAAGTAACCCGGCGGTCGGCTGCAAGCTGCCGCCCAAGCGGGGCCGGGAGATGAAGGTGCTCTCGCCGCAGGAACTCCAGCGGTTCCTGATCCAGGCCCAGGCCGAGGGCTACTACGAACTGTTCCTGATGGACCTGTGCACCGGTCTGCGCCGGGGCGAACTGATGGCCCTTCAGTGGGAAGACCTGGACTTTGACACCGGAGTGCTGACGGTGAACAAACAGGTCTATGAGGTGAAGGGGAAACTTCAGCTGAGCGTCCCTAAGACCAGGGCCTCGGTGCGCAGGCTGGTGCTGCCGCCCGGGGTGGTGGAGGTGCTGCGGGAGTACCGGAACCGGGTGGACTCCCGGTGGCTGTTTCCCTCGCCGGTCAAGGAGGATGTCCCCATCTCTCCCGGCGTGGTGCGGAAGCGGCTCCAAATCATATTGCAGAGGGCCGGATGCAAGATAATCAGATTTCACGATCTACGTCACACCTTTGCCACCCTGGCACTGGAGAACGGTATGGATGTCAAGACCCTCTCCGCTATGCTGGGCCATGTGTCGGCGGCCACCACCCTGGACATCTATACCCACGTCACCGGGGATATGCAGGCGGACGCGGCGGCCAAGATCGACCGGGGACTGGGCAACGAGGTCCAGGAAGATGCTCAGCCAGAGCCGCCCCAGGTAACCGACTTCCGGCCGGTGGGCGGGCAGATCCGGCGCTCCGGCACCGGATGCATCAGCGAGATCAATGACCACCTGTTTGAGGGCCGGTACTCTCCTGTGTGGCCGGACGGCACACGGCACAGCCGAAATGTCTACGCCAGGACCCGGGAGGAGTGCGAGGAGAAGCTGAAGGTGCTCATCCAAGAGATGCAGGCAGAGCGGAAAGCTGTTCTGGATCAGATGCGTGGGATCACGCCGCCAGAGAAGCTCACCAAGAAGCAGCGGCAGATCTGGGAGTATATGAAGTTCCATCCCGATGAGACGAATTACAGTGTCATTGCCAAGGGGGCTGAGGTGACCCGGCATACGGTGGCCAAGCACTATGAGATGATTCAAAAGATGCTGGGCATCCAGGAAATCGCACCCCATCCGTTGCTCGATTGCCAGACAGTCCCGCTTATGGTATGATGACCCTATCCAGTGAGGAGGTGCAGTCATGCCCCTGCAAATTGTACGAAACGATATCACCACCATGAAGGTAGATGCCATCGTCAACGCCGCCAACGAGAGTCTGCTGGGCGGCGGAGGTGTGGACGGGGTCATCCACCGGGCCGCCGGGCCGGAGTTGTTGGCCGAGTGCCGCACCCTGAACGGCTGCAAAACCGGACAGGCCAAGATCACCAAGGGCTACCGCCTGCCGGCGAAGTTCGTCATCCACACCGTGGGCCCCATTTGGCGGGGCGGCAACCACGGAGAGCGGGAGCTGCTGGTCTCCGCCTACCGCTCCTCTCTGGAGCTGGCCCTGGCCAACAGGTGCGAGACTGTGGCGTTCCCGCTGATCTCCTCCGGGGTGTACGGCTACCCCAAGGACCAGGCGCTGAAGGTGGCGGTGGACACCATCGGGGAGTTCCTGCTCTCCCACGATATGACCGTGTATCTGGTCATCTTTGACCGGGCCGCCTACACCATCGGCGGCAAACTCTTTGCCGATATCGCCGCCTACATCGATGACCGCTATGTGGAGACCCACACCGACCGCTATGAGAATCAGCGCCGCCGGATGGCCCTGGAGTCCATGCCCGCGGAGGAGCCACAGTGGATGCCTGCTCCCTGTACCATAGGTACTCCCGGCCTGGACGAAGCCCTCAGCAAGCTGGATGAGAGCTTTTCCCAGATGCTGCTGCGCAAGATCGACGAGCGGGGCATGACCGACGCCCAGTGCTACAAAAAGGCCAACATCGACCGCAAACTCTTCTCCAAGATCCGCTCCGATGTCCACTATAAGCCCTCCAAGCCCACCGCCATGGCCTTCGCCATTGCTCTGGAGCTGCCACTGGCTGAGGCCCGTGAGATGCTGGAGAAGGCAGGCTTTGCCTTCTCCCACGCCAGCAAGTTCGACATCATCGTGGAGTATTTCATCGCCCACCGGAACTACAACATCTTTGAGATCAACGAGGCCCTGTTCGCCTTTGACCAGAGCCTGCTGGGAGGATAAGCCATGCCGCGGATGGATATCACAGAAATGGCCTTTGCCAGGGTCTACCCCCTGCTGGTGACCAAGGCGGAGAAAAAGGGCCGCACCCGGGACGAGGTGGATCAGGTCACCGCATGGCTCACCGGATACACGCCGGAGGAGCTGGCCGGGCTGGCGCAGTCCGACACCAGCTACGGGGACTTCTTCCGAAACGCCCCCGCTATGAACCCCGACCGGTCGCTGATTACCGGCAAAATCTGCGGCATCCGGGTGGAGGAGATCGAAGACCCGCTCATGCGGGACATCCGGTATCTCGATAAACTGGTGGACGAGCTGGCCAAGGGCAAACCCATGGAGAAGATCCTGCGAAAATAGTTGTCGCCTGCCAGGCGACCCATTGGAATCAAAATCCCCCTATACTGTGCTTGTAAGCGAAACAACACAGCATAGGGGGATTTGTTATGAAGAAGAATTTGACGGAACTGGTGTTCATCCTGGACCGCAGCGGCTCCATGCAGGGGCTGGAGGGGGACACCATCGGCGGCTTCAACGCCATGATTGAGAAGCAGAAGAAGGAGCTTGGCGAGGCGTTCGTTTCTACCGTCCTCTTCGACGATCAGACCGAGGTGCTCCACGACCGGGTGAAGGTGAGCGAGGTCCAGCCCATCACCGACAAGGAGTACTATGTCCGGGGCTGCACCGCCCTGCTGGACGCAATCGGCGGGGCTATCCACCACATCGGCAACATCCACAAGTATGCCCGGCCCGAGGATGTGCCGGAGCACACCCTGTTCGTCATCACCACCGACGGCATGGAGAACGCCAGCCGCCGCTATTCGGCTCAGCGGGTCAAGGAGATGATCCAGCGCCAGAAGGAGAAGTACGGCTGGGAGTTTCTCTTCCTGGGGGCCAACATCGACGCGGTGGAGACGGCGGGCAGCTTAGGCATCGCCCCCGACCGAGCGGTGAACTACCACTGCGACAGTGAGGGTACCCGCCTCAACTACGAGGTGGTGGGCCAGGCCGTGGCCGCCGTCCGGTGCAGCGCGCCCCTGGACGAGCACTGGAAGGATGCCATCGAGGAGGACTTCCGCAGGCGGGAGAAAAAGGGGCGACGGTGATCGTCGGCCAAAATAAATGCGGGACGGAAGGTCAACCCTCCGTCCCGCATTCCTGTCTTGGAGCAAATCAGCCGGTCATTTCAGCTTGACGCCGTCCCGGAAGGCGTTGCCTACCTTCTCGCCCAACACTCGGTATGCGTTGTGGATGGGGTCAAAGGTGATGGGCCGCAGCTTGTCCGGGTCGATCTTCCCGTCAGCGCCCAAAACGGACTCATCGGCGCACACGTTGACGATCTCGCCTACCAGACGGCAGCTCTCCGGGTCGTAGCTCACCAGGCGGCACTCCACCGCCATGGGCAGCTCATCAATGAGGGGCGCGTCCACAAACTCCGACTTGGTGGTATGCCAGCCGGCCTTTGCCACCTTGTCCGCCACTTTATTGCCGGACTCGATGCCCACATAGTCGCAGGCCACTACCTGCTCCGCTGTGGCCATGCTCACGGTGAAGTCCTTGCGGGAGAGGATGTTGGTGGTGGTCTTGTGCTCGGCGCTGATGCAGATGCTCAGCGCCTTATCCTCGCTGATGCCGCCCCAGGCCGCGTTCATGGCGTTGGGGGTGCCGTCCTCATTGTAGGTGGCCAGAATAAAAACCGGCTGGGGATAGATCCAGGGCTTGGCTCCAAAATTCTTGCGCATAGCGATTCCTCCTCATACATTTGTCTCTATTGTATATCTGGTACACCAAAACATAAAATGCCTGTTTCCTATGTGCGGCTATTCGCCGGGGGCATTGGGATCTTTGCCTTCGAAGAAGGGAAGTGCGATGCGCAGCCATTCCTCCGGCAGATAGACGGACAGATAGCCATGCCCGTATCCTTTTGCCTCGTAGATCCGGCAGGTGGGAAGCAGCTGCTGGAACATACGGGCGGAGTTCTTGACGCACTTCATCTCCTTTTCCCCGTACCAATACATGACCTGGGCATGGCTGTTTCTCACGCTTTCTTTCAAGCGGTATTGCGCCATATAGGTCCGGTACATGGTGTATAAGGTTTTTCGCGGCGTTTTGGGCATGTCCCGCAGATAGTATTCCTGGATCTCCTGAGGATAGTTCATCTTTGCGGGCAGCAGCTTGGGCATGAGCTTCAGCTGAAGGCGGCATGCCCGTTCGCTGAACAGCATCCACCCAAACATCCATACCGAGGCGATGCAGAACCGGGCCATCATGGGCTGAGGGTAACAAAGGCTGCCGTCAATGATGGCCTTTTCGGTAAGATCCGGCTTCCGTGCCAAAAGCTCCATCACGATCTGGCCGCCCAGGGAAACCCCGCACAGGGCGAAGAGATGTCCGCCGCAATGCCGCCGGATGTAGTCCATGAGCTGATCCGCCGTCCGCTCGGTGGAGACGTAGGACGTTTGATATGCCTCGCCATGCCCATCCAGCGTGGGCAGGATCACATGGTATCGCCGGGCCAGGACGCGGGCCTGCCGCAGGTAGTTCCACCAAGCGTTTCCACCGCCGTGGATCAGCATGATGTGGGGGCGCGTATCGTCTCCGAATTCATGAAAGGTCATATCAGATCACCTCCCCAATGGGTAAAAACAGGATGCTTGGGTCATTATACTGCAAGTCCACGCAAAATTCCATACCTGAACAGTGGAGTCTCCGGGCCGCATAATAGCAAGACTCCCACCTTCGGAATTTCCGAGGGTGGGAGTCTTGGTTATCTCTGCTTCCAGTGATCCAGCTTCGGCAACTGGGCTTCAAAATAGGCTCTGACCTGTTCCGGGGGCCAGGCCTCGTTGGATATATGGCGCTCCAGGAAATCCAGCAGTTCCTCCAGGCTGGTGTAGACGAATTTCCCGTCGGCATAACACCACTTGCAGTACGCCTCGTTGAAGGAGCCATCCGGCTCCCGGCTGATGCTGGCGTCCTCCAGGGGCATGCCGCAGCACTGGCAGATCAGCTGCCGGGGCGAGCCGAGCAGGGTGTTGATGGAGACATCAAACAGGCTGGAAAGAAGTTTCAGCGTCTCCGTATTGGGCACTGTTTCGCCAGTTTCCCAGCGGGAAACCGCCTGCCGGGTCACATGCACCTGTTCCGCCAGCTGCTCTTGGGAGAGGCGGTTCCTGGTGCGCAGTTCCAGAAGGATCTCTTTGGGTTCCATGTTGATCACCACCTTGCCTGGATTGTACCATGATGAGAGCAAAAAGCAAAGCAACTGACTGTTGCGCTCTGGTACTGCCTTCCCATAGCAAAAACGAAGCGCATAACCTTAGGAAAATTTAAGAAAATATTTATTTCAAATGCGCCTTTACCTGATATAGTGGTATAAAAGATTCTGAAAGCTACTGCTATGACTGGTCTTGGAGGGGCGTATGAAACCAATCATAAAATTGTAGTCCTGGGCGGCTTGGCAGCCGTAGCCGGTGCGGCCATCTGCTGGCGCCGGATGATTCGGATGCCCCTCAGGGAGTTTACCCGCTGTGCCCTCTATATGGCGGTCATGGATGATGAGATCTGCCGGAACGAGCTGGAGGGCAATCAGATTGGGGACGAGGTCATCACATTCCCGCCCACGGCAGAAACCCTCCAGGATCGGTACCATCTCTTTCTGCAAATGAACCGAACCAAAAGCCGACGACAGATTCAGGAGGAAATTGCGGAAATGGAGCAGCGGCTCTGGGAGTCCCGGCAGTACATGGATAAGCCCAAAGAGCAATTGGAAGTTGAGCGCTCCGAGGAATGTGAACTATAACAGCTTATGATTGGCTATTAGGCATATCAGTTCTTAACAAGCAATAAACAAAGATTGCCACCCCACGGGACTCGCATAAGTTCCATGGGGTGGTAATCTCTTATCCGGCGTGACCTGTGCCAAATTGCTTCAGAAAGTCATAGATACTTTCCTTCACGATCGCGAGTGCCTGTTCGTCACCGTATTTGAGGTTGATGCACTACTTTCCTCGCTTGCAGGAAGGCAGGAGTTCAGCCAGGTGATCGACAAACTCCTCATCGGAAAAATGGATGGAGAAATGGTTTTTCGCTGCGGAGACCGCCACATATCCCTCATTCATCTTTTTCCCCACCAGCCACATGGGCATAGAGAAGGAGATCTTATTTGTCAGCTGGGGATATTCCGCATTCATAAATTCAATGAATGCGCAGATATGTCGCTGCTGCTCTTCATTTAACGATGCCACATACTCGGAAACAGAAGCTACCCCCATGTTACACCTCCATGGTTCGTAAATAACAATAAAATTAACCAATAAACGCAGAAAAACCGCCATTTTAGACGGTTTTCTGACAAAGTTGGTCCGAGTGGGGAGACTCGAACTCCCGGCATCTTGCTCCCAAAGCAAGCGCGCTACCAACTGCGCTACACCCGGTTATAGAATTTTTCAATTGTGGTCAAACATGTGGTCAACGCCGATTTTTGACCAGTTGTCGGCGAGGGGAAAAGTGCTGTCAGCCCAAGTGTCCCAAGGCTTTCCGGGGTTTCCAAGGGCTTCGGCTCGAACCTGGGCCTCACGCTCCCAAAGCAGGCGCGCTACCAACTGCGCTACACCCGGATAGGAACCAAAGCTACCTCGTGTGAAGGAGAGGAACGAAAAACATTATAAAGGAAACAAACAAAAATTGCAAGGCGAGAAAGAGAATTGACCAAAGAAAATTTCCGTGTTACACTGTAACTGATTGTAGATTCCTGTGGCTTGTTGGAGGAGGCAACGATATGAAAACAGAAATACGCACGCTGGAGACCGTTGCGGCGAAGGGACGGCTTCTGGGGTTGGACATGGTGTACCATTGTGCGTCGGGGCACCTGGGGGGTTCTTTTTCTGCCATGGACATCCTGACGGTTCTCTATTTTGAGGTAATGAATGTAGATCCCAAGAACCCTGCGGACCCGGATCGGGATCGCTTTGTTTTGTCCAAAGGGCATTGCACACCTGCGCTTTACCCAATCTTGGCGCAGAAAGGGTATTTTCCCGAGGAGGATTTGGCGCTGTTCCGCAGCGTGGAGGGGCATCTGTCCGGGCATGCGGAGATGAACCATGTCAAAGGGGTAGACATGTCCACAGGTTCTCTGGGGCAGGGGATTTCCGCGGCAGTTGGCATGGCGCTGGCCGGGAAGATGGACAAGAAAGCGTATCGGGTTTATACAGTTTTAGGAGATGGAGAGGTGGAGGAAGGACAGGTTTGGGAAGCTTTCCTCAGCGCAGCCAAATACAGATTGGACAACCTCTGCGCGGTCATTGATGTCAATGGTCTGCAGATTGATGGAAAGACAGCGGATGTTATGCCCACAGAGCCGCTGGATCAGAAGCTGAAAGCATTTGGCTGGCATGTCCTTTCCGTGGACGGCCATGATCTGGCTGGGTTAACGGCGGCGTTTGCACAGGCGAAAACGCTCACCGGAGCGCCGACTATGATTTTGGCCAAAACGATCAAAGGCAAGGGGGTTTCCTTTATGGAGAACCAGGCTGGATGGCATGGCAAGGCCCCCAACGCGGAACAGTATCAGCAGGCGCGGCAGGAGCTGGCCGCTGCCCTGGCGGAAAAGGAGGGGAAGTAAGATGGCAGAGAAAATTGCGACCCGTGCCGCTTATGGCAAGGCACTGGTGGAACTGGCGGATCAGGAGCCGAATCTGGTGGTTTTGGATGCTGACCTGTCTGGCTCCACAATGACCAAAGAGTTTGCCGCAGCCCACCCTGACCGTTTTTTTGATATGGGGATCGCGGAGGCCAATATGGTGGGGGTGGCTGCTGGACTGGCCACCTGTGGAAAGAAACCCTTCGTCAATTCCTTCGCGATGTTTGCCGCTGGACGGGCTTGGGAACAGGTGCGCAACAGTGTGGCGTATCCCGGCCTGAATGTGAAAGTGGTGGGTTCCCATGGCGGATTGTCTGTTGGAGAGGACGGGGCAACCCATCAGTGCATTGAGGATCTGGCCATTATGCGTGCCATTCCCAATATGACGGTTTTGTGCCCCTGCGACGGCTATGAGATGCGGGAGGCGGTCCGGGCGCTTTTGGCTTATGAAGGACCGGCCTATATGCGTTTGGGACGCCTGGCAGTGGAGACGGTGACAGATCGTGTGGAGGGATACCAGTTTGCCATTGGCAAGGGGGCGTTGCTCCGGGACGGACAGGATGTTACCGTGGTAGCTGTGGGTATGATGGTGCAGATGGCCCTGCAGGCGGCGGAACAGCTGGCAGGAGAGGGAATCTCCGTTCGGGTCATCGACATGCATACGCTGAAGCCCCTGGATACAGAGATCCTTTTGACAGCAGCACGGGAGACCGGCTGTGTTGTAACGACAGAGGAAGCCAACGTGATTGGGGGCCTGGGCAGCGCGGTGGCGGAATATCTTTCGTCTGCATGCCCGGTTCCTGTTGTCCGTCACGGTGTGGCGGATGAATTTGGACGTTCCGGCGCGGCACAAAAAGTTCTGGAGGCGTATTCCTTGACAACAGAGGGAATTGTTGACAAAGTGAGGCAGGCGGTTTCTATAAAACATGCTTTGACACTTTGATTAGTTTCAGTTGAAAACAACAAATTTTCGGGTCTGAGAAGAGAAAATTAAATTAAGAATTGATTAAGGCTTGCTTTTTTGGCAAAACAAGATTAAAATGAATCTTGCAAAGTGAATCCCGTCAGATGAATTCTTCGGTGGCTGGTATCCATTTCCACTCCTGGAAATAAAATGGTAAGGAGAAGGGAGGGAACCGGTGCCGCGGATGGATGGCAATCTGGAGACATCTGCGTATGGCAGGGGCCGAAGGGGCAAGACCAAGACTCTCAGGCAAAAGGACAGACTCATAGGACGAATTTACAGTGCAAAAAACGAAGTAAAGAGCCCTATTTGGATGGAACTTTTGAACGGAGTGCTGCGGTCTTGCGGCACTCCGTTTTGTGATCTCAGAGGCGGACATTTGCAGTTCGAGCGAAGAGAATTGAGAAAAGGAGAGATTTGCATGGAATTGATCGCAAGTATTAACAGTGCAATCAATGGCTTTGTCTGGGGCGTCCCCATGCTGGTCCTTCTGGTGGGCGGCGGCATTTTGCTGACCATCCGCAACAGAGGCGTCCAGTTCCGGAAGTTCGGCTATGCCATGAAGAACACCATTGGTAAAATCTTTAAGAAGGGGGAAGCAAAAGAAGGCGAAATTACTCCCTTCCAGGCGATGAGTACGGCGCTGGCCGGCACGGTGGGCACCGGTAACATTGCGGGTATCACCACCGCGGTCACCTTGGGCGGCCCTGGCACCATCTTTTGGCTGTGGATTACAGCTCTGATTGGTATGGCCACCAAATATTCCGAGGTGCTTCTGGCGGTGAAGTTCCGGGAAAAGAATAAGTATGGCGACTGGGTAGGCGGCCCGATGTACTACATCAAGAACGGTTTGGGCAAAAATTGGAAGTGGCTGGGTGCTATCTTCTGTATCTTTGCCGCTCTGGCCGCCTTTGGCATCGGTAACGCGGTTCAGGTGGGCAATATCACCGACTCTGTCAACACCGTAATCCTTTCCTTCAACCCTGATTTCAGTGGACAGTCCACAGTGAATGTGGTGCTGGGTCTGATTCTGGTGGTGCTGACCGCAATCGTTCTGTTCGGCGGCATTAAGCGTCTGGGCGCGGTGACGGAGAAGCTGGTTCCCTTCATGGCTGTGGTATACATTGTGGCATGCGTGATCGTGCTGGTGTACTATGGAGCCTATCTGCCTGCTGTGTTTTCCAAAATTTTCACCGGCGCTTTCTCCCCTGAAGGCGTGACAGGCGGTGCAGTAGGTTCTGTTATTCTGGTTATCACTTGGGGCGTGAAACGCGGCGTGTTCTCCAACGAGGCCGGCCTTGGTTCCGCACCTATGGCTCATGCGGCAACCTCTGAGACCGATCCTGTAAAGCAGGGCCTGTATGGCATTTTTGAAGTGTTCATGGACACCATCGTGATCTGCTCTCTGTCCGGCCTGACCATTCTGTGTGCGGCCGAGGGCGGTGCGCTGAATCTGAACATTGGTACGGAAGGAACCACTGCGTTGAACGCCCAGGCGTTGGGATCTGTCTTCACCCAGAAGGGCGGCGCAATTATCATCGCTGTGGGTCTGGCGCTGTTTGCGTTCTCCACCATCCTGAGCTGGGCGCTGTATGGCACCCGGTGCTGCGAATTCCTCTTTGGCTCTAAGGCGATTAAGCCCTATCAGATCATCTTCTTGGTGATCATCTTCGTCGGCGCGACGATGGAACTGAGCCTGGCTTGGAGCATCGCTGACACCCTGAACGGCCTGATGGCAATCCCCAACCTGATTGCGTTGGTTGGCCTGTCTGGTGTTGTGGTCCGGGAAACCAAACGGCACTTTTCTGAAAAAGTAAATAAGTAATCTTTTTTAGAGGGAAGAATTTCGATCCGCAGGACAACTATGTTGTCCTGCGGATTTTTTTAGATGGAAAGTTTCTGGGGCTTGGAAAGGAGCGCATGATAGGGGAAAGCGTCCTAATTTGCATGCTGTTTTGAAACATCTTGCACAGACGAGATGTCGAAAATCGAAAAAAAACGCTACAATTTGTGGATTGTAGAAAGAAATGCTGATATAGTATACTACTTTCGCAATTTGAAAAAGACGGGAGCTTGGCAAAAATTTACAAATTGAGGGGAAACAGCCGGCAATCCGTCAAAAACGAAAAAGGGAGAAGCGTATGGAATTGATTGCACAAATCAACGGCGCGGTGAACAGCTTTGTATGGGGGGCCCCCATGCTGATTCTGCTCATTGGCGTCGGTATTCTCATGACCGTACGGAATAAGGGGCTGCAGTTCCGGAAATTCGGCTACGCCATGAAGAATACCATTGGGAAGATTTTCAAAAGGACCCATGCGGGGGAGGGGGAGATCACCCCGTTCCAGGCGGTTTCGACGGCGTTGGCCGGTACGGTTGGCACCGGAAACATCGCCGGAATCACCACGGCGGTTACCTTGGGCGGACCGGGTACACTGTTTTGGCTGTGGGTGACAGCCCTGATTGGTATGGCCACCAAGTATTCCGAGGTGCTTCTGGCGGTGAAGTTCCGGGAGCGGAACAAGTACGGAGACTGGGTAGGCGGCCCCATGTATTACATTAAGAACGGCTTGGGGAAGAACTGGAAATGGCTGGGCATCATCTTCTGTGTTTTTGCTGCACTGGCTGCGCTGGGCACGGGCAATGCCATTCAGGCGGGCAATATTGTAGGTTCCATTCACACAGCAGTTCTGGCATTTAATCCTGAGTTCAGTGGAGAAGCCACCCTGAACCTGGTGTTGGGCATTGTGCTGGCGATCTTGGCGGCAGTGGTCCTCTTTGGTGGAGTAAAGCGTCTGGGTGCGGTGACGGAGAAGCTGGTGCCTTGTATGGCGGTGGTCTATATTTTGGCGTGCCTGGCGATCATTCTTTACAATGCCTCCAGCCTGCCCACAGTATTTCACGACATTTTTGTGGGGGCTTTTACACCCAACGGTGTGACAGGCGGTGCTGTGGGCTCCATGTTCCTGGTCATCAGCTGGGGGATGAAACGGGGGATTTTCTCCAATGAGGCCGGTTTGGGTACTGCGCCCATGGCCCATGCCACCACGTCTGAGCGGGAACCTGTCAAGCAGGCGCTCTATGGCATTTTTGAAGTCTTTATGGATACGATCATCATCTGCAGCCTTACCGGTTTGACGCTGCTCTGCTCGGGGATTGATTTGAATTATGGTGTGACAGGCGAAATTTCTCTGGTGTCTGAGGCGCTGGGTACCCTGTTCACCCAGAAAGGCGGCGCATTGGTGATTGCAGTGGCACTGGCGCTCTTTGCCTTTTCTACGATCCTGGGGTGGGCGCTTTATGGCTCGCGTTGCTGTGAGTTCATCTTCGGGTCTAAGGCCATCAGACCCTATCAGGTCATCTATGTCCTAATGATTGTGGTAGGTGCCACAGTTGATTTGGAGTTGGTTTGGAATGTTGCCGACACGCTGAACGGGCTGATGGCTCTGCCCAACCTGATTGCGCTGGCCCTTTTGTCCGGCGTGGTGGTCAAATGTACCAAGGAGTATTTTGCCAAGGGAAAATCTCTGGAAGAACCGAAATAAATTGGAAACAAGAATCCCATGGAACAGGAAGGTGTTCCATGGGATTCTTTGATTCTTGGAGAAGAAAGATTGTACAGAGGAGAAAGGGGAAAATGCGCAAACCTTTACAATCTATCGCTTGCGAAACCAGCGTGGTTATAGTATAATCGAACGTGTAAAATCAAGAACTTTTTGTGACTGACGGAAGTGGGAGAACCACAGGGAGCAAAAAGCATAGTTGCGGCCGACCGTCTGGGCAGTTCAATTTTCACACAAAGGGAATTGGACTGCCTTTTTTTCGTAGGATAAAAACAAAGAGGGCCTGATCAATCATGGAAAAGAGAGGATGGTTTGTATGAAAAAAGTAGGCGTTATCATGGGCAGCGACAGTGATTTGCCTGTTGTGGAGAAAGCCATTGACAAGCTCAAGGAATACGGGGTTCCCTATGAGGTCCACGTGTACTCTGCCCACCGGACCCCAGTCCAAGCAGGGGAGTTTGCCCGGACAGCCCAGGAGAACGGATTTGGGGCGATCATCGCGGCCGCGGGGAAGGCGGCGCATCTGGCAGGGGCGCTGGCGGCCAACACCACGCTGCCGGTGATTGGGATTCCCGTCAAATCCTCCACCTTGGACGGGCTGGATGCGCTGCTGTCCACGGTGCAGATGCCCACAGGAATCCCTGTGGCCACCGTGGCCATTGACGGGGCGGCCAACGCGGCCTTGCTGGCCATCCAGATTTTAGCGGTTTCAGATATGGCGCTGGCAGAGAAGATCCGTCAGGCCAGGGCTGCGGAATCCCAGAAGGTTTTGGAGAAAAACGCCGGAGTTGAGGCAAAATTCAACTAAGGGCATATCAGAAATGGAGGAATGAACCATGGGTGGTTTTTGCGGCGCTATCTCCAGCCGGGACGTGGTGTTGGATGTCTATTTTGGGACAGACTATCATTCGCACTTGGGAACCCGCCGGGGCGGTATGGCTGCCTGGGACCCGGAACTGGGATTCCAGCGGGAGATCCATAACATTGAAAACGCCCCCTTCCGCACCAAGTTTGACAGGACGGTGGGGGAAATGGTGGGCAAGTGCTGTATTGGCAGCATCAGCGACACGGACCCACAGCCTCTGCTGGTCCGCTCGGTCCACGGAACCTACGCCATCTGCGTGGTGGGGGTCATCAAAAATGAAGATCAGCTGATTCAGCAGCTGCTGGATCAGGCTGACGGCCACTTTGAGGCCATGAGCGGCGGACGGGTTAATTCCAATGAACTGGTGGCTACTTTGATCAGCCAGCGGCCCACCATTGCCGAGGGAATCCGCTACGCCCAGGAGATGGTGGAGGGGACGGTATCCGTCTTAATTATGACGCCGGACTGCCTCATCGCTGGCCGGGATAAATTTGGCCGTCTGCCCATTCATGTGGGACAGGATGACGAGGGCTGCTGTGTGGCCTTTGAGTCCTTTGCCTACCAGAAGATGGGCTACCATGACGCCTATGAGTTGGGGCCGGCGGAAGTGGTGAAAATCACGGAGCGTGGTTGGGAGACCCTCCTGCCGGCGGAAAAAGAGATGAAGGTCTGCGCCTTTCTGTGGACCTATTACGGCTACCCCAACTCCAACTATGAGGGCGTGAACGTGGAGGTCATGCGCAACCGCAACGGGGTGAGCTTGGCCAAGACCGACCGGGAGAAAGGGGTGGCCCAGGATATCGATTATGTCAGCGGGGGGCCCGATTCCGGCACCCCCCACGCCATTGGCTATGCCAATGAGAGCGGCATTCCCTTTGCCCGGCCCTTTATCAAGTATACCCCCACCTGGCCCCGGAGCTTTATGCCCACCAACCAGAAGGAACGGGACCGGGTGGCGAAAATGAAGCAGATTCCTGTGCACGATCTCATTGAGGGGAAAAAGCTGCTCTTTGTGGATGACAGCATCGTGCGGGGAACCCAGCTCCGGGAGACGGTGGAGTTTCTCTACGCCAATGGCGCCAAGGAGGTTCATATCCGCTCGGCCTGTCCTCCCATTATGTATGGATGTAAGTTCCTGAATTTCTCCACCAGCCGCTCCCCCATGGAACTGCTGGCCCGCCGCACAGTCTATGAGTTGGAGGGAGAAGAGGGAGATAAGCACCTGGAGGAGTACAGCGACCCCAACACCGACCGGGGTAAAAAACTCCGGGAAACCATCTGTGAAAAGCTCCATTTTACCTCTCTGGAGTATCAGTCCCTGGACAAGCTCATTGAGGCCATCGGATTGGAGCCCTGCAAGGTATGTACCTACTGTTGGAACGGAAAGGAATAAACGCGATGAATATGCAATCAAGATCGGACAGTTACGCCGCAGCGGGCGTGGACATTACCGCTGGCTATCGGGCCGTGGAGCTCATGAAAACCCACATCGCCAAGACCATGACGGCGGGCGCCCTGTCTGACATCGGTGGATTTGGCGGCCTGTTTGAACTGGACCTGACGGGGATTTCCCGTCCTGTTTTGGTCTCCGGCACCGATGGGGTGGGAACCAAGCTGAAGCTGGCGTTTTTGATGGACAAACATGACACAGTGGGCATCGACTGTGTGGCCATGTGTGTCAACGATATTATTTGCGTGGGGGCCAAGCCCCTTTTCTTCCTGGACTATATTGCCTGCGGCAAGAATATCCCGGAGAAGATTGCGGACATTGTCTCCGGCGTGGCCGAGGGATGCGTGCAGTCCGGGGCATCTCTCATCGGCGGGGAAACCGCCGAGATGCCGGGCTTCTATCCGGTGGATGAGTATGATCTGGCCGGATTTTCTGTGGGTGTGGTGGATAAGGCGAAGGTGTTTGACAAAACCACCATCCAGCCCGGAGATGTGATTCTGGGCCTGCCCTCCTCTGGGGTTCATTCCAACGGCTTTTCCCTGGTCCGGAAGGTCCTGGATGTGGAGCACGCTGATCTGAAGGCGCCGGTGGAGGCATTGGGCGGCCGTTCCCTGGGGGAGACCCTGCTGACCCCCACCCGTATCTATGTAAAGAGCATCCTGGCCCTCATGGAGCAGGTGCAGATCAAGTCTGTCTCCCATATCACAGGGGGCGGATTCTATGAGAACATTCCCCGCAGCTTGCCCCAGGGGATGACAGCCAAGATCAAGGAAGCCAATGTGCCGGTGCTGCCCATCTTCACCCTCATTGAGAAGGCCGGCAGTGTTCCCCGCCGGGAGATGTTCAACACCTTCAACATGGGCATCGGTATGACGGTGGTGGTGGCCCGGGAAGAGGCGGAGAAGGCCATGGAGGTTCTGCAAGCCGCTGGGGAACAGCCCGTTCGTCTGGGCGAAATTGTCGCCGGCGACGAGGGTGTCATCCTATGGTAAAAACAAAGATTGCCGTGCTGGTCTCCGGTGGGGGCACCAATCTGCAGGCCCTGCTGGACGCCCAGAGGGAGGGGGTGCTGACAGATGGAGAGATCGTCCTGGTCATCTCCAGCAACGACAGCGCCTATGCCCTGACCCGGGCTGCCCAGGCCGGGGTTCCCGCTGTGGTGTGCAGCCGAAAGGCACTGGGAAGCCAAGCGGCTTTTGAAGCGGCCATTTCCCAGGCACTGTCCGACCACGGCGTGGAACTGCTTGTCCTGGCGGGCTTTATGAGCATTCTCAGCGCGGACTTTACCAGCCGGTGGCCCCGGCGGATTCTCAATGTCCATCCCTCCTTGATTCCCGCGTTCTGTGGAAAGGGATTCTATGGTCTAAAGGTACACCAGGCCGCGTTGGACTACGGGGTGAAGGTCACCGGTGCCACGGTCCACTTTGTCAACGAGGTGCCGGATGGGGGAGAGATTCTCCTTCAGAAGGCGGTGGAGATTCAGCCGGGGGATACCCCAGAGACACTGCAAAGGCGGGTGATGGAGCAGGCGGAGTGGAAGCTGCTGCCCCCGGCCACCCAGATGATATCAGAGGAGATCAGGAGGGAGAAGGACCAATGAACGTCTATGAAACCCACGACCTGACGGCCCTGCTGGCCGCCAATTCCTACCCGGGACGAGGGATTGTGCTGGGAAACACAGCCGACGGAAAACAGTCGGTGGCGGCGTATTTCATCATGGGCCGCAGCGAAAACAGCCGGAACCGGATTTTCGTCAAGGAGCCCGATGGACTCCGTACCGAGGCCTACGACCCGGCCAAGCTGGCTGACCCCAGTCTCATTATCTATCACCCCGTTCGTCAGATGGGACGGGGACTCATTGTCACCAACGGGGACCAGACGGACACCATCCGGTCCTTCCTGGAACGGGGCCTTCCCATGGAGCAGGCGCTGCGGACCCGGGAATTTGAACCGGATGGGCCCAACTGGACCCCCCGCATTTCCGGACTGCTCTCCCCGGACGGCAGTTATAAGCTGTCGATTCTGAAGAGTGCGGATGCCGAAGGCAGTGCCTGTGCCCGCTACACCTTTGAGTATCCTGCCCTGGCCGGGGTGGGCCATTTTCTCCACACCTATGTCTGCGATGGAACCCCCATCCCCACGTTCCAAGGGGAACCAGAGCGGGTGACCATTTCCGGCACCATGGAGGAGTTTGCCCACGGGATTTGGGATCATCTGAACCAGGAGAATAAGATCTCGCTGTATGTCCGATTTACCGATTTGGCTTCTGGGACGTACCAAGAGATCATTCTGAATAAAAATCAATAAGCGGGGGAGCGAACGATGAAACAACTGGAACTGAAGTATGGCTGCAATCCCAACCAGAAGCCAGCCAGTATTTCTGTCAATGACGGCCGGGACCTGCCCATTGAGGTGCTCAATGGCAAACCCGGGTACATCAACTTTATGGACGCCCTGAATTCCTGGCAGCTGGTGAAGGAGCTCAAGGAGTCCACGGGACTGCCGGCGGCGGCGTCCTTTAAGCACGTCTCTCCCGCCGGCGCGGCGGTGGGGCTGCCCCTCAGTCAGACCGACCGGGCCATCTACTTTGTAGACCCGCAGGCCGAGCTGACCCCCATGGCCTGCGCCTATATCCGGGCCCGGGGGGCGGACCGCCTGTGCTCCTATGGTGACTGGGCAGCCCTGAGCGATACCTGTGATGCCGCCACGGCGGCCTATCTGAAGCCGGAGGTCTCTGACGGGATCATCGCCCCCGACTATACCCCGGAAGCCTTGGAAATCTTAAAGTCCAAGAAAAAGGGCGGATACAATATTGTGAAAATTGACCCGGCCTACGTTCCTGCGGTGCAGGAACACAAGGATGTCTTTGGCATCACCTTCGAGCAGGGACGCAATAACTTCAAAATTGATGCGTCTTTGCTGACCAACCTGGTGACAGAGAATAAAACCCTTCCGGATCAGGCCAAAATCGACATGATTGTGGCCCTGATTACATTGAAATACACCCAGTCCAATTCCGTCTGCTATGTAAAGAACGGACAGGCCATCGGCGTGGGGGCGGGCCAGCAAAGCCGCATCCACTGCACCCGCCTGGCGGGGAACAAGGCGGACAACTGGTATCTTCGCCAGCACCCCAAAGCTCTGGGTCTCCAGTTCCTGGATACCCTCCGCCGTCCGGACCGGGACAACGCCATTGACGTGTACCTGTCCGATGAGTATGAGGATGTGCTGCGGGAAGGTGTATGGCAGACCAAATTTAAGGTGAAGCCGGAACCCCTTACAGCCCAGGAGAAAAAGGAATGGATTGCGACCCAGACCGGTGTTACCGTGGGCAGCGATGCGTTCTTCCCCTTCGGGGACAATGTGGAGCGGGCCAGAAAGTCCGGTGTCTCCTACATTGTGGAGCCCGGCGGTTCGATCCGGGATGACAACGTCATCGAGACAGCAAACCGATATCACATGGTCATGGCCTTTACCGGCATGCGCCTGTTCCATCACTGAGGCAGAGGAGGTCCCTATGAAAATTCTTGTGGTAGGCGGCGGCGGCCGAGAGCACGCTATCATCAAAAGCTTGAAAAAAAGCCCTCGGGTGACGGAGATTTACGCCGCTCCCGGCAATGGCGGCATCGCCGCCGATGCCATCTGCACCGGCATTGGGGCGAAAGACCTGGCGGGCATCACAACCTTTGCCAAGGACAACGCCATTGATTTTGCGGTGGTGGCCCCGGACGATCCCCTGGTCCTGGGGGCAGTGGATCTGCTGGAAGAGGCGGGAATTGCCTGCTTTGGCCCCAACAAAGCGGCTGCCATTCTGGAGGGGAGCAAGGTCTTTTCCAAGGACCTGATGAAGAAGTATCACATTCCCACCGCCGAATACCGGGTTTTTGACAACATGGACGAGGCGCTGGACTATCTAAAGACCGCCCCCATCCCCACTGTGGTTAAGGCCGATGGCCTGGCCCTGGGCAAAGGCGTCACCGTGGCCATGACACGCCAGGAGGCGGTGGCGGCAGTGCGCGCCTGCATGGAGGACAAAATCTTTGGAGAGAGCGGCAGCCACATTGTCATCGAGGAGTTCCTGACGGGCCCCGAGGTCTCGGTTCTCTCCTTTACCGATGGCAAGGTGGTCGTTCCCATGGTCTCCTCCATGGACCATAAACGCATTGGGGATGGGGACACCGGGCCCAACACCGGCGGCATGGGCACCATTGCCCCCAATCCTTACTACACCGAGGACGTGGCCAAGGTGTGTATGGAGACCATTTTCCTGCCCACCATGCGGGCTATGAATCAGGAGGGCCGGACCTTCCGGGGCTGTCTCTATTTTGGTCTGATGCTCACGGAGAAGGGCCCCAAGGTGATTGAGTACAACTGCCGCTTTGGGGACCCGGAGACCCAGGTGGTTCTCCCCTTGCTGGAGAGTGATTTGCTGACCATCATGGAGGCCACTGCCAAGGGCACGCTCTCGGAGACCCCGGTGCAGTTCAGCGACAAGTCTGCCTGTTGTCTGGTGCTGGCCTCCCAGGGGTACCCCAAGTCCTATGAGACAGGGTATCCCATCACCATTCCCGCGGACCTGGATGCCCAGGTCTTTGTGGCCGGTGCCAAGCTGGAGGAGGGCGTGCTCAAGACCTCCGGCGGCCGGGTCCTGGGGGTTACTGCCGTGGGAGATACCCTCCAGGAGGCCATTGACAAGGCTTACCGGGAGGGGGCCAAGGTGACCTTTGAGAACGCGTACTACCGAAAGGACATTGGTGCCCGGGCTCTGCGGGCAAAGGAAGAGGTAAAATAAATGGTATATCGGGTCTATGTAGAAAAACGCCCAGGGCTCACAGCGGAGGCTGATGCCTTGGCCAGTGATATCCGGACGCTTTTGGGGATTGCTTCTCTGGAGAGACTGCGGCTGCTCAACCGCTATGATGTGGAGAACATCACGCCGGAGCTCTTCGATTACAGTGTCAAAACGATCCTCTCAGAACCGCAGTTGGATCTGGTGACGGATACACTGCCCCAGGAGGGAATTGTCTTTGCCGTGGAGTATCTCCCCGGACAATTTGACCAGCGGGCTGACTCCGCTGCCCAGTGCATCCAGATTCTCTCCCAGGGGGAGCGGCCCTTGGTGCGCTCTGCCCGGGTGTATCATCTGACGGGGCAGCTGACCGCAGCGGAAGTGGCGTCCATTAAGAAATATCTCATTAACCCGGTGGAGGCCCGGGAGGCCTCTCTGGAGCCCTTTGAAACCCTGGCCATGGACTATGCTGTCCCCGAGACGGTGGCGACGCTGACCGGCTTCCGGGAGATGGAGGAGACGGAACTGCAGGCCATGGTGGCCGAGTATGGTCTGGCCATGGACCTGGATGATCTGCGGTTCTGCCGGGACTATTTCCGCACCGAGGACCGGGACCCCACCATGACCGAACTGCGGGTCATCGATACCTACTGGTCGGACCACTGCCGGCACACCACGTTCCTGACCACCATTGACGGGGTGGAGTTTGCCAGCCCCATTCTTCAGCAGACCTATGAAGAGTATCTGAATACCCGCAAGCGACTGAACCGGACCAAACCCATCAACCTCATAGATATCGGCACCATTGTGGCCAAGTACCTCAAAAAGCAGGGGAAAATGCCCAAGCTGGATGAGTCCGAGGAGATTAACGCCTGCACGGTCAAGATCAAGGTGGACACCGAGGCGGGGAAAGAGGACTGGCTGCTCCTGTTTAAGAATGAGACCCACAACCACCCCACGGAGATCGAGCCCTTCGGCGGGGCGGCCACCTGTGTGGGCGGCGCCATTCGGGACCCGCTTTCGGGCCGTGCCTATGTATACTCCGCCATGCGTTTGACAGGCGCAGCGGACCCGCTGACGCCCATTGAGCAGACCATGGAGGGGAAGCTGCCCCAGCGGACCATTGTCACCAAGGCCGCCGCCGGCTACTCCTCCTATGGCAACCAGATCGGCCTGGCCACAGGCCAGGTGGACGAGCTGTACCATCCTGGTTACGCGGCCAAGCGCATGGAGATTGGCGCGGTCATCGCCGCGGCGCCTGCGGCCAATGTCCGGCGGGAGCGTCCCGCCCCGGGGGATGTGGTGATTCTGCTGGGCGGCCGCACAGGCCGAGACGGCTGCGGCGGCGCCACGGGGTCTTCCAAGTCTCATACCACAGAATCCCTGGAGACCTGCGGCGCCGAGGTCCAAAAGGGCAACGCCCCGGAGGAGCGGAAGCTGCAGCGCCTGTTCCGAAATCCGGAGGCCTCCCGTCTGATCAAACGCTGCAACGACTTTGGGGCCGGCGGTGTCTCCGTAGCCATTGGCGAGTTGGCCGAGGGCCTGGAGATTGACCTGAACAAGGTACCGAAGAAATATGAGGGCCTGGACGGCACGGAACTGGCCATCAGTGAATCCCAGGAGAGAATGGCCGTGGTGGTGGAGGAGAAGGATGCGGCCCGCTTCATGGAGCTGGCTGACCAGGAAAATCTGGAGGCCACCGTGGTGGCCGCTGTCACAGGCAAGGGCCGCCTCACCATGACCTGGAATGGGAAGAAGATTGTGGACATTGCCCGTGCTTTCCTGGACACCAATGGGGTGGAAAAGCATATCACCGCGGTCACAGCCCAGCCGGAGTCTATTCTGAAGGAGCAGGTTACAGCGTTCCGGCAGGGCTACCTGGACCTGGCCGGGGACCTGAACGTCTGTTCCAAGCGGGGACTGGCAGAACGGTTTGACGCCACCATTGGCAGTGGTACAGTTCTTATGCCTTTTGGCGGTCAATACCAACTGACGCCCACTCAGGCGATGGTCAATCAAATTTCCATGGAAAAGGGGAGCACCGACACCTGTTCCCTGATGTCCTGGGGCTATAACCCCTATATCACAGAAAAGAGCCCCTATCACGGGGCTTACCTGGCGGTTGTGGAGTCGGTTTCCAAGCTGGTGGCCACCGGCGCGGGGCTGAAGGAGACCTATCTCAGCTTCCAGGAATACTTCCCCAAGCTGGGGAAGGACCCGCACCGCTGGGGTCAGCCCCTGGCTGCCCTGCTGGGGGCTTTCCGGGCCCAGAAGGAGCTGGAGATTGCGGCCATCGGCGGCAAAGACTCCATGAGCGGTTCCTTTGAGGACTTGGATGTGCCGCCGACCCTGGTGTCCTTTGCAGTGACCACCGACCAAGTGGGGCATATTGTCTCCCCTGAGTTCAAAGGGGCGGGCCATCCTGTGGTTTGGCTCTGCCCGGAGTACGGTCCCGACGGACTGCCCGTGGCGGCCTCGCTGAAGAAGGTCTATCAGAGTGTGAACCGGCTGATGAAGAAAGGAAAGGTTCTGGCAGCCTATACGGCCACCTTCGGCGGTGTGGCGGAGGCTGTGCTGAAGATGGCCCTGGGCAATGGGATCGGGTTCCGGTTTGATGAGGGCTGTACCCTGGATGAACTCTTCGCTTACTCCTATGGCTCCTTCGTGCTGGAGCTGACAGAGCAGGAGGAGATCGGTCTGCCTCTGGGGGTTACCACGGAAGAGGGGAGCTTTACCTGGCGGGAGGAGAGCATCCCGCTCCAAGAACTCCAGGAGGCCTATGAGGGCAAGCTGGAGCCCATCTATCCCTGCAACATTGCCCAGGGCCAGAAGGAGATTCCTACGCTGTCTGCCCATGGTGACAGCTGGAAGAAGCCGCTGATCAAAGCGGCAAAGCCCCGGGTGCTGATCCCCGTTTTCCCTGGCACCAACTGTGAGTATGACGCGGCCAAAGCCATGGCTGCGGCAGGAGCCGAGCCGGAGATTGTGGTGATCAAAAACCTCACCGCCGGGGCCATTGCACAGTCCATGGAGCATGTGGCCCAGCGGCTGGCCCAGGCCCAGATTGTCTTTTTGCCCGGCGGCTTCTCCGGCGGGGACGAACCGGACGGGTCGGCCAAGCTGATCACCTCCTTCTTCCGGTCCGGTCAAGTGAAGGAGCAGGTGAACGAACTGCTGAAGAACCGGGACGGCCTGATGCTGGGTGTGTGCAATGGGTTCCAGGCGCTGATTAAGCTGGGGCTGGTACCCTATGGAGAGATTGTGGACACCGACGAGACCTGTCCCACCCTGACCTTCAACACCATCGGGCGGCATCAGTCCCGGCTGGTGCGTACCCGGGTTGCCTCCAACCAGTCGCCTTGGCTGATGAAGACCCAGCCGGGGGAGATTTATACCGTTCCCATCTCCCACGGAGAGGGGCGCTTCCTGGCTTCGGAGGAACTGGTGCGGCAGCTGGCGGAGCGGGGGCAGATTGCCACCCAGTATGTGGACCTGGCGGGCAATCCCACCTCGGATATTCACTACAATCCCAACAACTCTGTCTGGGCCATTGAGGGAATCACCTCCCCCGACGGTCGTGTGTTCGGCAAGATGGGCCACAGTGAGCGGACGGGCCCGGGCCTGTACCGCAACGTCCCCGGTGACTATGACATGAAGCTCTTCCGCGCGGCGGTGGAGTATTTCCAGTGAGAAAGGAGGAGCCCGTTATGGCTTTTTATTATCCCGAACCCTCTCATACCTTCAGTGAGTACCTGCTGGTGCCCGGCTTTACTTCGGAAGAGTGTATTCCCGACAACGTCTCGTTGAAAACCCCCCTGGTCAAGTATCGCAAGGGGGAGGAGGACTGCCCCATCAGCCTGAATATCCCCATGGTCTCCGCCATCATGCAGGCGGTATCCAACGACACCCTGGCGGTGGCCCTGGCCAAGGAGGGCGGCCTGTCTTTTATCTATGGCTCTCAGTCCATTGAAGACGAGGCCGCGATGGTGCGCCGGGTGAAAAGCAGCAAGGCCGGTTTTGTCATCAGTGCCTCCAACCTGACGCCCGACGCCACCCTGGCTGATGTGTTGGCCTTGAAGGAGAAGAACGGCTTCTCCACCGTGGCCATCACCGAGGACGCCACGCCCACCGGCAAACTTTTGGGGCTGGTGACCAGCCGGGACTACCGAATCACGCGGATGAGCACGGACATTCCCGTCCGGGAGTTTATGACCCCCCGGGAAAAGCTCATTACGGCGCCTGCGGCCACCACGCTGAAAGAGGCCAACGACATCATCTGGGACAATAAGCTCAACGCGCTGCCTGTGGTAGACGATCAGGACCACCTGATGTATTTTGTCTTCCGCAAGGACTATGCAGAACATAAGGAGCACCCCTTGGCCCTTCAGGACGCGGACAAGCGGTACCTGGTGGGTGCCGGGATCAACTCGAAGGACTATGCGGAACGGGTTCCCGCCTTGGTGGAGGCCGGCGCGGATGTGCTGTGCATTGACTCCTCGGAGGGATATTCCGTCTGGCAGAAAAAGACCATTGACTTTATCCGGGAAAAATACGGCGACACGGTCAAGGTAGGTGCCGGCAACGTGGTGGACCGGGAGGGCTTCCGTTACCTGGCTCGAGCTGGTGCGGACTTTGTCAAGGTGGGTATCGGGGGCGGTTCCATCTGTATTACCCGGGAAACCAAGGGCATTGGACGGGGGCAGGCTTCCGCCCTCATTGAGGTGGCGGCAGCCCGGGATGAGTATTATAAGGAGACCGGCGTCTATGTGCCTATCTGCTCTGACGGCGGCATCGTGTTTGATTTTCACATGACCCTGGCCCTGGCCATGGGGGCGGATTTCCTGATGCTGGGACGCTACTTTGCCCGCTTTGACGAGAGCCCCACCAATAAGCTGATGGTCAACGGCGCCTATGTGAAGGAATATTGGGGTGAGGGGTCTAACCGGGCCCGGAACTGGCAACGCTATGACCTGGGGGGTAAGAACGACCTGGCGTTTGAAGAGGGTGTGGATTCCTATGTGGCCTATGCCGGTTCCCTTCACGACAACGTGGAAAAGAGCCTGTATAAGGTGAAGTCCACCATGTGCAACTGCGGGGTGATCAATATTCCCGATCTGCAGAAGAACGCCAAGCTTACCTTGGTCTCCGCCACCAGCATTGTGGAGGGCGGATACCATGATGTCACCCTGCGGACCACAGGTGGGGGACAGTAAGAGGTTTGGGTTCCCAGAAAGGGGAACCCGTGCCCCCTCACCGGTTTAGAACGGTTGGAAGCACGGTGCGGTTTTTCAAAGTGCTGGAAAGGAGAGCGGATTCCCATGAAGAGTGACATTGAGATTGCGCAGGCTTGTCCGATGAGACACATCCGGGAGATTGCCCGGGAAGTGGGCGTGGAGGAGCGATATCTGGAGCAGTATGGCAACTATAAGGCCAAAATTGACGACAAGCTGCTTCAGGAGAAAAAAGGACCCGATGGCAAACTGATTCTGGTCACCGCCATCACCCCCACCCCCGCCGGGGAGGGAAAGACCACAACCACAGTGGGCCTGGCGGACGGCCTGCGGAAGCTGGGCAAGAAGTCCGTGGTTGCTCTGCGGGAGCCCTCTCTGGGACCGGTGTTCGGACTCAAGGGCGGGGCTGCCGGCGGCGGCTATGCCCAGGTGGTGCCCATGGAGGACATCAACCTGCATTTTACCGGGGACTTTCACGCCATTGGCGCGGCCAACAATTTGCTGGCCGCCATGCTGGACAACCATATTCAGCAGGGCAACGCCTTGGGGATTGATGTGAAAAAGATCACCTGGAAACGCTGCGTGGATATGAACGACCGGCAGCTGCGCAACATTGTGGACGGCCTGGGCGGACGGGCCCAGGGGGTGCCTCGGGAGGATGGATTTGACATTACCGTGGCCTCGGAAATCATGGCCGTGCTCTGCCTGGCCACCTCCATAACGGATCTGAAAGCGCGCCTGGGACGGATGGTGGTGGGCTACACCTATGAGGACAAGCCCGTCACCGCCAACGACCTGAAGGCGGCGGGGGCCATGGCGGCGCTGCTCAAGGATGCGATCAAGCCCAATCTGGTGCAGACGCTGGAGGGAACGCCGGCCCTGATCCACGGGGGCCCCTTTGCCAACATCGCCCATGGGTGCAACTCGATCATGGCCACCCGGGCGGCGCTGAAGCTGGGTGACTATGCTGTGACAGAGGCCGGGTTCGGCGCGGACCTGGGGGCGGAAAAGTTCCTGGATATCAAATGCCGCATGGCCGATCTGCGGCCCAGTGCCGTGGTGGTGGTGGCTACCGTCCGTGCCCTGAAGCACCACGGCGGCGTGGCAAAGGCCGACCTGGGGAAGGAGGATCTGGCCGCGCTGGAGCGCGGGCTGCCCAACCTTCTGCGCCATGTGGAGAACATTACCACGGTGTTCCGCCTTCCCTGTGTGGTGGCCATCAACCGCTTCCCCCTGGACACGGAGGCAGAGCTTGCGCTGATTGCTGACAGATGCAGGGAACTGGGGGTCCATGTGGCCCTCTCCGAGGTCTGGGCCAAAGGGGGCGAGGGAGGCAGGGCCCTGGCGGAAGAGGTGGTGCGTCTGTGTGAGCAGCCCAACCAATTCCAGCAGGCCTATCCGCTGGACTGCTCCATCGAGGAAAAGCTCCGGGCCATTGTCACCAAGATTTACCGGGGCAAGGATGTGGTTTTGACCCCCAACGCACAGAAACAGGCCAGACAGCTTACAGAGCAGGGCTTCGGGGGATATCCCATCTGTATGGCCAAGACCCAGTACAGCTTCTCGGACAACCAGGCTTTGCTGGGGGCGCCGGAGGACTTTACGGTGACCGTCCGGAACCTGAAGGTCTCTGCGGGCGCTGGGTTTATTGTGGCCCTGACCGGAGACATCCTCACCATGCCAGGTCTGCCCAAGGTGCCTGCCGCGGAGAAGATTGACGTGGATGAGACGGGAAAGATTACCGGCCTTTTTTAAGCAAAATATCTAAAAAAGGCCGGTAATCTT
>OLNL01000614.1_pt1 | contig 38316 bp, 34 predicted proteins | sample 1672181 | NCBI WGS metagenome assembly OLNL01 (sample SAMEA3136656, study PRJEB25190) | human gut metagenome | biome: human gut; feature: human-associated habitat; material: faeces | place: Austria | collected 2013
CATGATAGAGGCAGGTGGCATATATGGCAACAAGTGTTGGACAGATCGGGCTTGATCTGGTTGTAAATCAGAAACCGTTTCAGGCACAAATGAAAGGGATTCAATCCCTTGCAAAGAAAACAGCAGCAACTTTGGCAGCTGCGTTTGGAGTCAAGAAGATCGTTGACTTCGGAAAATCATGCCTGGAGCTTGGCTCAGACCTGGCGGAGGTTCAGAATGTCGTAGACGTTACATTCCCGAACATGACCGCACAGGTCGATAAGTTCGCAAAGAGCGCCGCACAAAGTTTCGGACTCTCCGAAACCATGGCAAAACAGTTCACAGGAACTTTCGGCGCCATGGCAAAAGCCTTTGGTTTCTCTGAAAGCCAGGCATATGAGATGGGTTCCAGCCTTACTAAGCTGGCTGGAGATGTGGCTTCCTTCTACAACATTTCCCAAGATGAGGCTTACACAAAGCTCAAATCCGTTTTCACAGGTGAAACGGAATCCTTAAAAGACTTGGGCGTGGTCATGACTCAGACCGCCCTCGACAGCTACGCGCTGGCGAACGGCTTTGGTAAAACAACGGCGAAGATGTCAGAAGCCGAAAAGGTAGCCTTAAGATATTCCTTCGTACAAAACCAGCTGGCAGCAGCCCAGGGGGATTTTGCAAGGACCTCAGGCTCCTGGGCAAACCAGGTAAGGATCCTTGCTCTGCAGTTTGATTCCTTGAAGGCTACGATTGGCCAGGGACTGATAAATCTTTTTACTCCGGTTATCAAAGTGATCAACACGGTAATCGGAAAGCTCATCACTCTTGCAAACGCCTTCAAATCATTTACAGAGCTGATTACTGGTCAGAAGTCAAGCAGCAGTGCTTCCGGGCAGATTTCAGCCATTGGAAGTGCGGCAGCAGGTGCAAGCACCGGAATGGACAATGCGGCCAGCTCTGCAGATAATCTTTCCAGCGCCAATAATGGCGTTGCCAAATCCGCCCAGAAAGCAGCTGAGAAAATGCGTGCCCTCATGGGGTTTGACCAGGTGAATAAGCTGGACAGCCAGACAGACAGTACCAGCTCCACACCTTCTTCCGGAAGCGGAACAGGAACAGGCGGTGTAGGTGGAGCTGGAATTGATTTTGGCAGCCTTGCCCAGGGGGAAACTGTTGTAGATAAAGCGGACAAACAGTTCACAAAGATGTTCCAGAACATCAAGAAACTGTGTGATCCAGCTACACAGTCCCTAAAAAGGCTGTGGAATGAAGGTCTTGCGAGGCTAGGAAAGTTCACCTTTGATTCCCTGAAGGATTTCTGGAAGAATTTCCTTGTGCCAATAGGAAAATGGACCCTTGGCACAGGCATCCCACGTTTTATAGATGCCCTGAACAATGGGCTGATGAAAGTCGACTTTGACAAGATCCGGAACAGCCTAAACGGGCTATGGAAAGCTCTTGCACCATTTGCTGTTCATATAGGCGAAGGCCTCCTGTGGTTCTGGGAGAATGTTCTGGTGCCGCTAGGAACGTGGACAGCGAATGAACTGGTTTCAATGTTCTTAGACAATCTTTCCATAGCTATCAGCACATTCAACAGCATCCTAGTAGCTTTACAGCCCCTGTTCCAGTGGTTCTGGGATAGTGTGCTACAGCCGATTGCACAGTGGACTGGCGGCGCCTTCAACGCAATCTGGGATAAGACGAATGGGCTGCTAAAAACCTTCTCAGACTGGTGCGCTGCCAATCCGGGAGTGATCCAGACTATAGCAACGGTTATAGCCTCCTTCTTCGCTGCCTGGAAGATAAGAGAATTTATCGCAAATGCAGCAGGCTTTATTACAACGATAGCTAATATTGTAAGCTCCATTAAAAGTATTTCAGGTGCGGTAGCTCTTGTGAAAACAGGAATCGAAGCGCTGGTTGGAGTGCTTGGAGGTCCGCTGGTAATCGGAATTGCCGCAGCTATTGCAGCTGGAATCCTGCTGTATAAGAACTGGGATACCATCTGTGAGTACGCTGCTAAGCTGAGAGAGTGGGTTACTGAGAAAACAAGGGCGTTGCGTGATGATGCAACTAAAGCGTTTGAAACATTAAGGGATAATGTGAAAAATGCTGTCAAAGCGCTGCGGGATGATATAAAAGAAAAATGGGATTGGATTCAGGAAAAATTATCCCAGTTTTCCAAGTGGCTGGGTTCAACATTTAAGACAGATTGGACTAAAAACTTTGGAATATTCGGAAATGTTCTAAAAGGATTTTTAAAAAGTGCAAAAGATATTATCCGGGATGTAAAGCAGATATTTAATGGATTCAATGATTTTATATCTGGAGTATTTTCCGGAAATTGGAAGAAAGCCTGGACAGGAATTAAGAGTATTTTTGTTGGAGTGTTCAGAGGACTTGCTGATATTGCAAAAAGCCCGATTAATGCTATTGTTGGCGGATTCAACAGCGTACTTGGTGTAGTAAACGGCCTGATTCGAAAAGTAAATAATATCCGCTTCAAGATCACGGTGCCGGATTGGGTACCGGGTGTAGGAGGTAAATGGTGGGGCTTCAATGGATTTAACATCCCGACAATTGGAACAATTCCAATGCTTGCTAACGGTGGATTTGTAAAAGCAAACACACCGCAGCTGGCAATGATTGGTGATAACCGTCACCAAGGGGAAATTGTGTCACCAGAGGATAAACTTCAGGCGATGGCCGTAAAAGCTGCTTCACTGGCAGCAGGAAGTGGAAACAGTGCTGAATTATTAACGGTGCTAAAACAAATTCTTGCATACCTGCAGAATACACCTATAGTTGCTCTGGATCCGGAAGCCCTTAGAAAGTATTTTATCAAAAAAACAAATCAAAACACAAAGGCAACAGGAAAACCTGAGCTAATCATATAAGGAGACGCTATGGCAAAGAAAATATTGTGGTCCGGGAGCACTGTGCTCCCGGCTCCGGAATCCATGTCTATTAATGATCAGATTATCTGGAGCGCAAACACAGGGCGTAGCGCATCCGGAAATATGATCGGAGATGTAATCGCGGAAAAGAAAGACATAGCCATAAAGTGGGGCATCCTCACGGAGACAGAGCTTGCGACCATAAAAAAGATTATGGTTGCAGGCTTTTTTCCTATCTCTTTCCGGGATGATGGCGTGGATCTGACGATTACGACTTACCGAGGAACCCTTACAAAAGAGGGCCTTGGCTATATAGGAGATGGGATTTTTTACTATAAATCAGCATCAGTAACGATTGTTCAGAAATAAGGAGGAAATCAAAATGTTACAAGGAACCAAATCAGTATCCATGAACTACAACAGCTTGATCGATGGGAAGCCAGTGGTATACATGGCAACCCAGATTCCGGAGAGCGGATCTGCAAGCACCAGCATCGTAGTCCAGGATCAGGAGCTGTACGAGGCCAACAAGGAAGAATGCAGAAAAGATATCGAAGAGTTTAACAAGCTGGTTTATGCGATCGAAGACGGAGGTGCTACCAATGCTGTTGAAGAATAAAGAAATTCTCACATTTTTTAATGGATGTGGATCCCTGAAGGAAAAGAAGCTCCCAATAAAACTGGGGTACGCGATAAAAAAGAACATTTCTGCTGTAGGGGATGCGGTGAAAGCCTATGATGCAGAGTACAGGGAACTGCTTGATAAGTACGGTACTAAAGACGAAAATGGAAATCTTATGGAAGAGAATGGGCGCTGCCCCATTGAGGACGGCCCTGCTTTCAAAAAAGATTTGGATGAGCTCTTAGACATCGAAACCGAGGTAAACATCCATACAATCACGGAAGAAGAACTGAGAAACTGTGATGATCCGCGCTATGACCCGCTTTCTGTATCCGATTTGGACACGCTTGAAATCATGATCAAAGAGTAGGAGGTGATCCTGTGTATCAGTCCACAGATGCTTTTAAGAACCTGGTACTGCAGGATTCCCGTACATTTAAAAGCAAGATCACATATGGCGATGTGACCATAACCAATGCCAAAAGCATTAAGCTCACAGGCGGATCCGAAGGGGAAGATGACTTTTCATTGGGGTCAACAGTGAGCCAGTACATTACAGTTACCCTTCCGGATCCGGGAAAAGCAATTGAGGGCAATGAGCTCCTGGTACAGATCGGAATGGATGTGGGCGGCACAGTTGAATACATCCCAATGGGATATTTCACTGCAGGCAAGCCGCAGAAAGATGAAGAGCAGATAGAATTCACTGCGTATGATCGGATGCTGAAACTGGAAACTCCATTTTCCATGGATGGCAGCAGTACGGATTCCGTGTCAGTGCTGAAAAAAATCCAGGAAATAACAGGAGTGCCTGTAGTAACCACCAATCTTCCAATCGCTTCCATGAGTGTGCCAAAGGGGTACAGCTGCAGGGAGGTGCTGGCGTATATTGCGCAGTTGTACGGATGCTTTGCTATCTGTAACCGAAGCGGCCGGATTGAGCTGCACAAATACGTGGATAGCGGATACAAGGTTGGTACTGGCAGATACTGGGATACATTTGAGCATAATGATTATAGTTTCACAGTTGAGAAGCTTACCTGCTTTACCGGGCAGGACAAAGATAGAAAAGATATTTCTATTTCTTCCGGATCCGGAACCCGGGCAGTGACGTTTTCCAATCCATTCATGACTCAGGCCATACTGGATGACGTCATGAAAAAAATGAGCGACTTTTCCTATATGCCGGGCTCCCTTAGAATGCTGGGGGACCCACGGCTGGATCCGTGGGATGCCATTACCGTGGAAGATCGGAACGGCAAAAGCTATAAAGTGCCGCTGATGAAGCTGGAGTGGGAATATGATGGCGGTTTCACGGATTCCGTGGAAGCTGTGGGCTTGTCGGAAGAGGAAACCAATGCAAACTATAAAGGTCCTTCCACAAAGGAAATGGAGCGGTACTATGCGCAGCTGGTGATGATCGACCAGGCTATGATCAATAAGCTGGATGTGGATACGGCCAGAATCACCTATGCCACTATCACAAACTTAAATGCGGTAAATGCCAGCGTACAAAAGCTTGAGGTAGAGGTTGGTAATTTTAAACAGCTGACCGCTACAGATTTTTCTGCAGTCAATGCAAAAATCGGTATTCTGGAAAATGATTATGGCAATATCAAGGTTCTTCTATCCGGCAGCGCCGGAATCGGAGACCTGCAGAACATCCACCTCACAACCAAAAACGCCGTGATCGATTCCGCGTTGATCAAAAGCGCAGTTATCCAGACGGTGACAGTTGGGGATCTTCTGTCTGGCACCATTTCTACCAATAAATTTATAATTGCGGCAGACGATGGCGGCATTAAGATCCAGGGAGCAACTCAGCAGTGGAGCGATTCCAATGGTACTATCAGGATGCAGGCCGGAAGGGATAAGAATGGAGATTTCACTTTCTGCTTATTTGATAAAACCGGAAAGGGCGTTCTGATCGATTCCACAGGCATTAAACCGGATGCAATCGCGGACGGGTTGATCGTAGATTCCATGGTGGGTGACGCGGCGAATATTAATGCGAAGAAGTTGGATATTAACAGCATGTTTTCCGTTATTAATGGAAGTACGCAGACTATCAAGAGCAGCAGGATCTGGATGGATGAGAAGAATCAATCTCTGAACCAGGTATATTCTGCCATTACATCCGATGCCACGGAAACCAAGAAACAGGTGGCTACAATCAGCAGCGGATTAAGCGGACTCAGGGCAGAATTTTCCCAGACGAATTCAGACAACCAGGGACGCTTCCAGGGACTCACCACAAGCATTTCCGTAATCCAGGGTAACATCTCTGCACTGATCAGCGACAGCGAGATAAAAGAGCTGAAAAATGGCAAGGTCACCATGTACAGTAAACTGGCTTCGGCAGAACTGAACATAAGCGGTCTGCAGGTGAACTTTTCTGATCTGAGCACTAAGTACGATACAGTAAGCGGTCAGTACACTTCGCTGAACAGCAAGGTTGCCAGCTACAAGACGAGCCTGGACGGGCTGTCTGCAGATCTGACAAGCGTAAGCACAAACCTGAAAAACAACTACAGTACCACCACTGCTATGAATTCTGCTATCAAAGTAGCTATAGACGGAGTTACCTCCAGTGTAAGCACCAAGATCAACAGCATTCAGGTTGGCGGGCGGAACCTTGTAAGGAATTCCTACAAGCTGAATGGGCAGTGGAGTGGCGCAGGAGGATTTACAGGAACAACCACTGTGGTCGGGGATGCAGACGCATTGTGCCAGTATCACATCGAAACAAAATGTACGGTTGCCGGATCTGGCCCGCATTACCCGGTGTTTTCCAAGAAATCAACCTATATAGGGAAGACTTACACCTGGTCCTTTGAGGCAAAATGCAGTGTAAGTAAAACCGGAAATGTAGGACATGAATGCGGCGGCCAAACCCAGATTGCGCTTACAACTTCGTGGAAAAAGTTTTCACATACATGGACATTTACAGATGGCCAGTACAGTTCCTTCACATTCTACATGCAGTTCAAGGTAGGGGAGATCCTGTATATCAGAGATTTCAAGATCGAAGAGGGAACGAAAGCCACTTCCTGGAATCCTGCTCCAGAGGATGTGGATGCCTCCATCACAGCGGTAGACGGGAAGTTTGCAAGCTATTCCACGACTACTCAGATGAACAGTGCTATTAAACAGGCAACGGACAGCATTACTTCTACCGTATCCAAGACTTATGTAACGACAACAACTTACAACAGCGGGATTGCAGATGTAAAAGCGGATTCCACGACTAAAGCTAATAACGCCTTGGCCAGTGCAAAAAAAGATGCCACTACCAAGGCGGACAATGCTTTGGCCAGTGCGAAAACGGATGCGACTACTAAAGCCAATGCCGCGGAGGCGAATGCTAAAGCTGATACGGCGGAGAAACTGAAAAGTTATTCTACCACTGCCCAGATGAACAGTGCGATCAATCAGAAAGCAGATAGCATCACCTCCACGGTGGCTGCGACTTATGTGACTACAACGACCTATAGCAGTGGAATTGCAGATGCGAAGGCTGATGCTACCACCAAAGCCAATAATGCTCTGGATAGCGCAAAAAAAGACGCCACCACCAAGGCGAATACCGCGGAGACGAATGCCAAGGCGGATACTGCAGAGAAATTAAAAAGCTATTCCACCACGACACAGATGAATAGTGCCATTAACCAGAAGGCGGACAGCATCACATCCACGGTATCTTCAACTTACGCAACTAAAACCGCACTCAGCACCACAGATTCTAAGGTTACAGCACTTGAAACGTGGAAATCTGAGGCAAGTCTGAAAATTACAGATAGTGCCATTGTAAGTACGGTTACGAAGTCCACCTCCTGGTCCAATAAGGCAGATAAAGCCAGCATTATTTCACAGATCAATCAGTCGGCAGAGAAGTTAACGATATCCGCAAGCAAGATTAGTCTGACTGGAGTTGTAACAGCGAATAGCTATTTTAAAATTTTAACAGACGGAAGTATGCAGGCAACCTCCGGAAAGATCGGAGGCTGGACGATAAAGTCAACCTCTATCACATCTGCAGATGGCAGTCTGATTCTGGATGCAAAAAACAATAAGATTTGCACTGGAGCAAGTTCGAGTTACACGGGAACTGAAATTACAAAGAATTCAGTAACTACAGCTTCGGTTACATGTACGAAGATGGATTGTACCTATGGGAATTTCGGAGACGGAGGAAATTATTTCACTATAAATGATAGTTTCTCGGGTTCAGGCGGAGCAACCCTGTGCCTTATCGGAAAGTTTCTGGCTACCAACAGTGCGGTAAAACTATATTCCTTATCTCATGTAACCAGTGGCGGACATATTGTGTTTGCTTCTGATGGCGCTACACTAGCCTACTTAAGCTCTTCTTCCAAACGATACAAGAATCATGTTAGGAATCTGGAAGAAGATGATATTGCAGGGCTGTACGAGATCCCAACGGTATACTTTACTTATAAGCCGGGATATTTAGAAGAAGACAGTGACATCCCTATCCCAGGCCTGTATGCAGAGGATGTGGAGCAGTATCTTCCATTTGCAGCCCGGTACCAGGGCGGGAAGATTGAGGATTGGAATGAGAGGATGATTATCCCGTATCTGATCAAAGCTATCCAGGAATGCCACAGGGAAATTGCAGAACTAAAAAGAAAGGCGGGATAACATGCTCTTAGCAAATTTCACCAGCCTTGGTGAAGAAATTGAAATCGAAAACGAACTCTGGATGTACGACTACGGCCAGAAGCTGCAGATCAAGGGGCTTCCTCTTCCGGAAGCTTTTGAAGTGCACTTTGCGTGGAACGGGCTAGAGAAGGCGAAAGTTCAGATTGGCTCCACTGTAGATGGAGTATCTACGGTAGCCATTCCGGACATTGCGCTGGAACAGAAATCAGCAGTGAAAGCATACATTTATCTTTCTACTCCGGAAGAGGGGGAAACCACAAACCTCATCACCATGTACATCAGCCGCAGGATCCAGCCGGAAGGCTTTGAGGCTCCGGAAGATACAGATCTGTTCCATCACACCCTGGCAGCAGTTGCCGAGTATCAGCACCAGGTACAGGCAGCCAGAGATGAGGCGGAAACCAGTAAGAAGGAATCAGAGAGCTGGGCACATGGCCATGTGGATTTTCCATCCCGGGACAAAGATAATGCAAAGTATTACGCTGATCAGGCTGGAAAGATATTGGAAGAGGTATCCGGCCGGACTGATCTGGCGAAGAAAGATATTGATGCCTACGTTAAGCAGAAAGAAAAGGATCTGCGGGGTGAAACCGGAAATGTATATTTTGCCGCTTTCAAGGTAGTCGGTGGGCGTTTAAAAATGTATTCAGATCCATCTGTGGATAAAGTTCGCTTCTTCCGAAAAGGCAGCCGATTAACCTATCGCTTACAAATATAAATCCAATGCGCCGGCACAGTTCTAAAACGGGAATTGCGCCGGCGCAAATAATATTAGAAAGGAATGGTAAAATTGCCAAACATAGAAAATCATTATCAGGAAACAGATCTTGGCAACGTAGCCCCGAATCCCAGGGGAGCCTACAGTGCTACTATATCATACGAGTATCTGGATACCATATCCTACCAGGGCGGCTCCTACATGTGTATCGCAGAGCTTGGAGCAATGGGAATTTCCCCAGTCCACGGGGAAAACACAGATACCTGGCAGATGCTTACCCTTCCCGGAGAACTTACCCCGGAATACATTGCAGCGCATGATGATGTGATCATGAAGGCGAAGCAGGTAGAAGCATCAAGAGCAGCTGTTGAGTTATCCCAGCAGGAAGTAGACGCTGCTCAGGTGGACGTACAGCAGCTCCATGAAGATACCCGTACCGCCGCCAGGGAAGCTGAAGCAAGCCGGGACAGCGCATCCGGCTCTGCCCAGGCTGCAGAAGCCTCCAGAACAGCAGCAAAGGAATCAGAAGATAATGCCCACGCCCTGACTACAGGCTTTGATGAACGCGTGGCAGAAGAAACAGAAAAAGCCAAAGCGGCAGTCGCAGAAGCCAGACTGCAGGCGGTAAACGTAGTGGAAAGCCAGAAAGATATTTCTGTTCAGGCTGTGAAAGATCAGACTGCAGAATATATCTCTCAGAAAGAAACTGAAGCTAAGACCGCCATAACACAGCACACAGCTTCCGAGGTTGAAAAAGCAGATACGGCTCTTTCCGGTATCAAAAAACAGATCGATGCATCGTCTGACGCAGCGGACGAGAAAAACAAGATCCTGCAGAAAACAATCCAGGATGCAACAGACCTCAGCACTGATATCGGCGCAACCATCAATGAAGCTAAGGAAGCTACCACTAAGACTACAGCCGCCGCCAAAAGTGCCACAGCCGCAGCAACAGAAGCCACCAACCAGGCAGCTGCAGCCCAGAAAGCAACCGAAACCTTAGTTGATCAGACAAACCACCTCACCTTCCACGTTGATCCGGAAGATGGCGGTTTAAATATCATTTACACAGAATAGGAGGAAACACAATGGCAACAGGAGACCAGACACTCATCAACTTTCCAAGGGACACCACCCTGCAGGACATCGCCCAGTCATTGCAGACAATTGCTTTTACTCAGGCTGCAAATCTGGAAAATATTTCAAACTGGGATCAGATCAGCGGGCTTTCCCGGAACGGATATGCTCAGAAAATCTTTAACTACGGCGACCAGTTTGTAGAAAAATGGACTGATACAGCCGCATCAACAGAATATGAGTATCCTTGGCGTGTAAATCATTTTGAAAATGTTGAGCTGGAAAATGACGAGGTAGTACCGGGAATGTATTTACAAGCCCATTACGCTCATCCATTTGGCGTACAGTTTTCACAGAACAGAGCTTTTTTACGCTGCCCGAACGGATTGCAGGCCGGAACCTACAATATTACATTAGGAGCTGCATGGGGAAGCAAAGATGCCCAGAAAGATACAACCTGGCAGTTTACCTTGACCCAGGATGTTCCGGTAGGCGGATGTTTAAATGGCTTTTACCAGATGCCGGATGTTGCTGCAAGCACATGGAAAGTAACTTCTTATGCAGCGGATAGAATCACAAAAATTGAAATAGTTCCAGTAAGCTCCGGATCTGAAGGAACAGCACTTGGAACCATGCAGATGAACACAAGAAATGGAGATTTAAACTCCATGCAGGAAACAGGATACGGTTGGAATAGATGGAAGACTTCTGCATTGAGACAGTATCTTAATTCAGATCAGCCAAAAGGAAAATGGTGGACTCCACAGGATGACTGGGATGTAGCACCGGATCAGCTTGCTACAAAAGATGGATTCCTCCGCGGATTGCCAGAAAATATGCTCCGGGCCATTAAGACCATAAAAGTGGTAACTTATACCAATACAGTGCAGGATGGTGGCGAGGCAGATGTCACATATGATAAAGTGTTCCTTCCATCTCTGGAGCAGATGTATTACAATCCTCAGATTGCGGGAGAAGGAAATGCACATGAGTACTGGAAACGAAGAAGCGGATCCAAAACAAAGCTTCCACAGTATCAGGCACTCCCACGCATGATCACATACGCTGTAGAGAATCATACATCACCTCAGAATGTCCGTTTGCGTTCGGCTAACCGCGGCCATGCGAATAGTGCGTGGTACGTGAATAGCAGTGGCAGTGCCTACGGCAACTACGCCACGAGCGCGGGTCGCTTCGCCCCGCTTGTCGTAATATAATCGAAATAATCATATAATCCCCGCACCCACGGATGCGGGGATAGGAAAGAGGAATCATGTCCGTAAACGCAGGAGAAAGAAATGTTCCGGATACACCACAAAACCGTCAGCTGGATGCATGCTGGAAAGCAAGGGGGCTGGCGCTCCACACGTTTAAAATATGTAAAAATAAGAATATATTTCTTCCGGAATATCAGTCAGTGCTTACCGATGATTTAATTAAGCTGGCGAAAAATATTTACCTGAAAGTGTGGAGAGCAAATAACATCCGGGTAATAAAAAGGGAACATTGGAGCAGCAGGGAAAAACTGCAGATATCTGCAATCTTAGATTGTAATGACCTGCTTGCCATGATTGGTCTTGCAAGACCCTTGTTTCATTTAAAAGGAAAGAAAGAAGACTACTGGTCGGAACTGGTAAAAGAAACAAGGGTTCTGATTGCGAAATGGCATGAGTCTGATGCCAAAAGATATTCAAATGTGAAATAAAAATATATGGGATGTAAGTTGAAACTCAGAATGTCCGTTTGCGTTCGGCTAACCGCGGCAATGCGAATAATGCGTGGTACGTGAATAGCAGTGGCAATGCCAACAACAACAACGCCACGAACGCGAATCGCTTCGCCCCGATTGTCTTCCATAGAGCATAAAGGCTGACACATAGTGCCGGTTGCCTCGAAGATATTGACAAGGAACTGAAATCCCTTCCGAAAGGATAAACAATACCTCCATGATGTACGTGACTTTACGGAGCCTGCCAGTGCTATTACATGTAGGAAGAAAAATAAGATGAAAGAATTTATAACTGATTTCGACCAGCTTCAGGAATCTATGATCAAGTGCCAGAAAAATGTAACGTGGAAACCATCTGTAAAATCCTTTGTTCTTAATTCAGAAGAAAACCTTCACAGGATGGAAGAACAGCTGAAAAATGGAACCTGGAAAAATGGGAAGCCACGGCCAATTCAGATCAAATATCCAAAGAAACGGGACGGACTAAGCATCCCGTTCAAAGATCGCATTTATCAGCGGAGCATAAATGATAATTCACTGTATCCTCAGATGACTGGAAAATTTGTTTTTCCAAATACTGCCTGCCAGAAAGGAAAAGGAACAGATTTTACAAGAACTCTGATAAAGAAATACATGTGGAACTATTTTTGCAACTACGGAAGTGAAGGCGGGGTTATCCAAATTGATATTCATGGCTATTATGCGAATATGCGGCACGATAAGGTTGCCAAGTGCCTTGAAGAAAGCGTTGACCGGGATACCTATGAAATGAGCATGGATGTTCTTAATTCCCAATATGCCGGAGAGATAGGATACAATCCTGGTTCCCAGATGGTACAGATTGCAGGGATTTCCTTGCTGAATAAATTAGATCACTTCATAAAAGAGCAGCTGCATGTTAAATACTACATCCGGTACATGGACGATCTGTGGATCCTTTGGCACGATCTGGAAGAACTGCAGGCTTGGTTTGAAATAATTAAAGAAAAATTATCAGAACTGGGATTTGAATTAAATGCCAGGAAATCACATGTGACAAAGTTATCAAAAGGCTTTTTATTCCTGGGATTTCATTACAGAATGACTCCTACAGGAAAAATAATCATGACCTTAAATTCTGATAACATAAGGCATGAGAGAAAGAAGCTCAGAAGGATGGTAAATAAATCCAAAAGAGGAGAAATATCACCGTCCAAGGTAGATGAGTGTTATATGTGCTGGAAAAATAATGCTGAAAAAGGAAATTCATATAAGCTGATCCAGCGCATGGATAACTATTTAAAAGAATTAAGAAAGGACGAGAACAATGGAAGTTAAAAAACTTAATCAGACACCTGCGGAAGCAGCAGAGGATGAAAACCTCAGAGCCACCGTAGAAAAGCAGAGCCGGACAATTGAGGCCCAGAAGGTAACAATCCAGTATCTGGCAGCAATGACAGATGTTTATATCCCAGAAGAAACGGAGGAAGAAGAAAATGTACAAAATTTTACTGAAAATGAAGAAAATTTATAACCGTGAGTCCTGGCTTAAGATGGTAGAGCAGGCGAAAGAACGTGGAAAAATCACAGAAGAGGAGTATCAGGATCTGATTAAAGAAAACGATGACGAAACTTCAGATAATCAGTAAACTATGGTCCATTATCTATGATCTTCTTCTCCTAATCAGGGGAAGCCAGAGTAAAACCCTGGAAGAAATAGAGCAAGAGATGGACATTGCAGAGTATCACTGCAGAAAATACGTAGAGGAGGAAGAACCATGAGAATAAGGGACAGACCGTAAGGTCTTTTTTTATCGAAAAAGACTGCAAAAATATCATAATAAAAGAAGGAGAACATACATCATGAAAGCATTAGACACATATAACGCCGTGATCGGTGGAATTGTAGCGGTATTGAGCTATATCTTTGGAGAGCATTGGATCCTGTTTGCACTGTTCCTGGCATTCAACATTGCGGACTGGATTACCGGCTGGATGAAATCCCGCCTGGCACATAAAGAAAATTCCAAAGCCGGCTGGAAAGGTGTTCTGAAGAAATTAGGCTATTGGATCATGATTGCAGTAGCCTTCGGAGCATCCGCCGTATTTGTAGAGATTGGGAGAACACTTGGCATCAACCTTGAGATTACTACATTACTGGGATTCTTCGTCCTGGCGTCCCTGCTGGTAAATGAGATCAGATCCATCTGTGAGAATCTGGTGGAGATGGGGATTGACGTACCAAAGATCCTGATCAAGGGATTAGAAGTGGCAGACAAGGCAATCAATAAAGATGGAGAAGATATTGACGAGGGCGAGTGATCGCCCTCATTTTTTGAAAGGAGAAAGAAATGAACATTATTACATCTTTAATTAGTAACAATAACAGTTATGCAGGACAGACACCACTCTATATTGTTATTCATAATACAGATAACAAATCTGCTACAGCAGATGCGGAAGCACATGCTTTAGCTCAGCATAATGGCAATTTCCATGGATATTCAGCCCACGTATTTGTGGATGATAAATCTGCCTACCAGGCACTTCCTTACAATCGTGGAGCTTGGCATGTTGGTGTAAATTATGGCGGCAAACTGTTCGGGACAGTGAACAACCGTAATTCCATTGGAATTGAAATGTGTATGAATGATGGCTACAACTACGAAAAGGCTTTCCAGAATACAGTAGATGTGTGCAAGCAGCTGATGAAGAAATACAACATCCCGGCCAGCCGAGTAGTGCAGCACTACGATGTATGCGCTAAAAACTGCCCTTCTGTAATTCGTTCTAAGGGAGACTGGGCGAGATTTAAACAGTTGATCTCTGCAGAAACTGTCGTAGCTCCAATCACCACACCAGCAGCAGTAGTAGACAAGTATTACCGCGTCCGTAAGGCCTGGGCAGACTCCAAGAGCCAGATCGGAGCGTACAAATCCCTGGAAAACGCAAAGAAGGATTGTAAGGATGGGTATACTGTTTTTGATTGGAATGAAAAGGCTGTGTATACGAAAGGGGCTTCTGAAGTTTCTTTCCGGGTACAGGTCACAGCCGATGATTTGAGAATTAGAAAAGCCCCGAGCTTGGATGCAGAAATTCTGGGCTATACAGGCAAAGGAATATTCACAATCATCAAGACAAGCGGTGAATGGGGCTACCTTAAGTCTGAAGCTGGTTGGATCAACATTGCCACCAAATGCGTAAAACGGCTTTAATTCATGAGTGAAGTTCGAAGACTGTCGTACTATCTCGAACGATAAAACGTGACAAATGAGAAGGAATCTGTTAAAGTAACAATAGAACAGAAAAAGAAAAGCCCTCACAATCCTGCAGCTGCCCGCGAGGAATGTAAGGGCTTTTCTTCTTATTGAAATTGTATTATAATCAACAAAAAAGAGAGGAAGGGATCTTTGCCCCGATGAAAAAACGTATACAGTTTTTTGATGATAACCGAATGGATATGAGGACTAATATGATTCAGAATCTGATTTTTGATGTGGGAAATGTGTTGCTGGAGTACCGCTGGTTTGATATGCTGACAGTAGATTACGGCATGTCCGCAGAGGAAGCAAACAGAATCGGAAACGAGTTGTTTGAGAATGAGCTGTGGGGCGGCGACCTGGACGGCGGCAAGATTACTTTGGACGAAGCAATTCTGAAATATGGTAAATTATTCCCGAAAGACAGCCGGGTAATTGAATGGTTCCTCAGAAACGGGGAACTGATGGCTGTGAAGCGCCCTGAGATCTGGGAAAAGGTTGCCGGACTGAAGGCGAAGGGTTATCATATTTACATACTGTCCAATTATTCAAAAGAGCTGTTCGAGATGCATACCAGGGATGCTTCTTTTTTGAAGGTTCTTGACGGTGGAATCGTTTCCTACCAGGTGAAGGAGATCAAACCTGGCAGAAGAATCTACGAGCTGCTTCTGGAGAAATATGATCTGAAAGCAGAGGAGTGCCTGTTCTTCGATGACCGCGCAGACAATGTGGAAGCGGCAAGGAATATGGGAATTGAGGCAATCCAGGTCACATCAAGAGAGATGCTGAACGAAATCCTCGACAAAATGCTATCCGAGTAAATAAAAAGGCTGTCCCTCCGGGGGCAGCTTTTTCTAACAAAAAAATGCCCAGGCTTTTTCTAACCAGCCGTGAGCAAAAAAAAGGTATAGAAAAATGCCCAGGCTTTTTCTAACCAGCCGTGAGCAAAAAAAAAGGTATAGAAAAATGCCCAGAGCCGGAATCGAACCAGCGACACGAGGATTTTCAGTCCTCTGCTCTACCAACTGAGCTATCTGGGCATTTGCAAGTTCTTTGAACTTACAGACGTTATCATACCACAGAAATGTTTCGCATGCAACAGAATTTTTGCAAAAATCTGTAAAATCTGTCAATTTCAAGAATGCAAAGCGTCCAAAAGAGATAGCCGTTGTAAAATCCATGCCTTGCTTTTCATATATAGTAATGTTAGAATGGCAGTAACCTGTAGAAGCAGTATTGCTGACTCACAGTGAGCAGCAACAGAGAAATCCCTACAGGCAATCTGATAAAAAGCAGGTGAGAATGTGGAAAAAATAGTGATCATCGGCGCCGGACCGGCTGGAATTTCAGCAGCCTTGTATGCTGCGCGGGCCAACATGGATCCCCTTGTGATCAACAATGGAATCGGCGCTTTGGAAAAAGCGGAGAAAATAGAGAATTACTACGGCATGGATCATCCTGTGTCCGGCAAAGAGCTTTTTGAGATTGGATTAGCCCAGGCGAAGGCTCTTGGCGTGCGGATTCTGGATGCCCAGGTTCTTGGCATTGGCGGATTTGATACCTTCCAGGTAAAGACTACTGCCGGAGATTTCGAGACTATCAGCGTGATCCTTGCCACAGGAAGCAAACGAAAAGCTCCTTCCATTCCTGGAATTAAGGAGTTCGAGGGAAGAGGAGTCAGCTACTGTGCGGTGTGCGACGCATTCTTTTACAGAGGCAAAGACGTTGCCGTGGTTGGAAACAGTGACTTTGCGCTTCATGAGGCAGAAGAACTGGCCCCAATGGCAGGTTCTGTTACCATCTATACCGATGGCAAAGAACCAGAATTTTCCAGAGAGCCGTCTTTTGCAGTGAATACCATGAAGATTCAGTGCGTGGAAGGTGATGACAAGGTATCCGGGCTGCGTGTGATTTCTGGAAAGAAAGAAGAGGCAGAAGTCAGCACACAGGAGTGCAAAGATTCCACGAAGCAGGAAACCTTCGCCCCCGCTGACGGCATTTTCGTGGCTATGGGAACTGCAGGAAGCGCGGAGATGGCAAGGCAGATGGGCGCATCCCTTACCGAGAAAGGCAACATAAAAGTAAACGATAAGATGGAGAGCTCCATCCCCGGTCTTTTCGCGGCAGGCGACTGTACCGGAGGACTTCTCCAGGTGGCGAAAGCCGTCTATGACGGCGCCCAGGCAGGCATCAGCGCCAATCAGTATGTGCGCAGCAAATCAACAGTTACAAAATAATATCAGATAGAAAGGATGAATCAATTATGGCAAAAGTAATCACAACACAGAATTTTGAAGAAGAAGTACTGAAATCTGAGAAACCGTTCCTTCTGGACTTCTGGGCAACCTGGTGCGGACCATGCATGCGTCAGGGCCCAATCGTGGAAGAACTGGGAGAAGAAGGCTATGCAGTAGGCAAGGTTGACGTAGACCAGAACATGGAGCTTGCACAGCAGTTCCGTGTTATGAGCATTCCCACTCTGATCGTATTCAAGAACGGCGAGGAAGCACACCGTCTGGTTGGCCTTACAGAAAAAGAAGACCTGAAAAAGCTGCTTGACGAGTAATCTAAAATGAAGATATTACTTGCAGCATGCAACGCAAAATATATACACTCCAATCTGGCTGTCTTTAATCTGAAAGCCTATGCAAAGGAATATGACAGCCAGGTTGTGCTTCGGGAATACACCATTAACCAGCTAAAAGATGACATCTTGAAAGACATCTACCGCTGTCATCCGGATGTGGTATGTGTCTCCTGCTACATCTGGAACATTACCTTTGTGCGGGAACTGATGCAGGATCTTCGCAAGATCCTGCCGGATGTTCCGTTCTGGGCAGGCGGCCCGGAGGTATCCTACGATGCAGAAACCTTTCTTGGGAAAAATCCTGCCTTTAATGGCGTTATGGTAGGAGAAGGGGAGGAAACCTTCCTGGAGCTTGTGAAGCATTATGTGAACGGAAGTGTCACCCTGGAAGAAACCAGAGGACTTGTATATCGAAAAGCGGACGGAGCTCTTCAGAACAACGGATGGCGTCAGCTTATGGATCTGAGCAAGGTTCCCTTTGCATATGAGAACCTGGAGAATTTTGAGAACCGCATCATCTATTATGAAAGCAGTAGGGGCTGTCCTTTTTCCTGCAGCTACTGTCTGTCTTCCATCGACAAGAAATTAAGATTCCGAGATATTAACCTGGTCAAAAAGGAACTGCAGTTTTTCCTGGATCACAAGGTGCCTCAGGTAAAATTTGTGGACAGAACCTTTAACTGCAAGCATGACCATGCGATGGCCATCTGGCAGTACATAAAGGATCACGACAATGGAATCACCAACTTCCATTTTGAGATTTCCGCAGACCTGATCAGGGAGAATGAACTGGAGCTGATGAGCACTATGCGCCCGGGACTGATCCAGCTGGAGATTGGAGTACAGTCCACAAATCCGGACACTATCCGTGCCATTCACCGTACCATGGATTTCCCAAGGCTGGCAGAAATCGTAAACCGCATTCATAGTTTTCAGAATATTCACCAGCACCTGGATCTGATCGCAGGTCTTCCCTACGAGGACTATGAAAGCTTTCACAGATCCTTCAACGACGTGTACGCACTGAAGCCCCAGCAGCTTCAGCTTGGATTTTTGAAGGTGCTGAAAGGCTCTCATATGAAAGAGATGGTGGAAGAGTACCAGATCGTGTACAAAGAACAGGAGCCTTATGAGGTACTGGAAACCAAATGGCTGCCTTACGAGGACATCCTGCGCCTGAAAATGGTGGAAAGTATGGTAGAAGTGTACTATAACAGCGGACAGTTTCAGAATACTATTGCCTGTATAGAGCCGCTTTTTGAGGATGCGTTTACCCTGTACGAGAAACTGGGACAGTACTATGAGAAAAAAGGCTATTCTGAAATTTCCCATTCCAGAATGAGACGCTATGAGATTTTGCTGGAGTTTGTCAGGGAAGAGACTGGCGGTTCTAAGGACGCCATTACCTGGGAAAAGGTGGCAGATTCCATGATTTACGATCTGTATCTTCGGGAAAAGCTCAAAAGCCATCCGTCCTTTGAAAAGGACCAGAAGCCTTACGAGAAAGCCATCTGGGAATACAGGCGCAGGGAGGAGATTCCGAAGACTGCCCAGATTGAGGTATTCCGTGACGGCAGAGTATTATTATTTGATTATGAAAACCGGGATCCGCTGCTGAACAATGCCGCAGTGCGTGAGATCCAGCTATAAAGAGAGGTTAGAAATATGGGAATGTTTGATCCGAAAAAAAGAAAGCTTGTGACAGCCATCATTGCAGTGATTCTTGTTCTGGCAATGGTAGTGCCTACGGTCATTTCTCTTCTTCTGTAAGGATGTGGGAAGATGAGACTTGGAAAAGCAGCTATGGAGGCGCTGCAGGCAGAAATCTGCGGGCAGCTTTCGCCGGGAAATGAGCTGGTTGTGGCAGGAGCCGTAGCCCTTAAGGGAACTGCCCTGATTGCAAAAGAAAAGCATGAGATTCTCAGGGAACATTTTTCCCAGGGATTTCTGTATGATTCTGAGAACATGCAGGAGAGTTACGGTGTAGGAGAAAATCCAGAGGAAAGCGCAGCCTGGGAAACAGCTAAGAAAGCTGGGGCCACTGCTTTATATGCCATGGGAGAGGGCGGATTTCTAAGTGCCCTCTGGAAAATGGCGGAAGCTTCCCAGGTGGGATTGGAAATGGATTTTACCAAAGTGCCCATCCGGCAGGAAACCATTGAGATTTGTGAGATTTTTGATGTAAATCCATATAAACTGCAGTCAGAGGGAACTATTTTGATTGGCGTTCCGGCAGGAGAGGCGCTGGTTTTGGAGCTTCGCCGCATGGGCCTTATGGCTGCCGTAATTGGCCAGACCAACAGTGGGAATGACAGAATGCTGTATTATAACGGAAACGGCAGATATCTGGAAAGACCTGCGAAAGATGAGATTTATAAAGTACTGCAGAAACAGGAGATAATAATAGAATAAAATGGGAACCTTAAACATTGTACTTCATGAGCCGGAGATTCCGGCAAATACAGGAAATATCGGACGTACCTGTGTGGCAACAGGAACACGTCTTCATCTGATCGAGCCCCTGGGCTTTTCTCTAAGTGAGAAAGCACTGAAGCGTGCCGGAATGGATTACTGGAAGGATCTGGACGTAACCAGATATGTGGATTACGAGGACTTTCTGGCAAAGAATCCAGGAGCGAAGATTTACTATGCCACTACCAAAGCTCCTCAGACCTACGCGGATGTACAGTATGAGGACGATTGCTTCATCATGTTTGGCAAAGAGAGCGCCGGAATTCCGGAAGAGATTTTAAGAGACAATCAGGAAACCTGTGTCAGAATCCCCATGTTCGGCGAGACCAGGTCCCTGAATTTAAGCAACTCCGTAGCCATCATTCTCTACGAAGCCTTCCGCCAGCATGATTTCGCCCATCTGAAGCTGGAAGGACATTTACGGAAATACGACTGGAAGTAAAGAATAAGCAGTTGTATGGCAGAGAAAATTGGAAATAATAAACAGGGGATGGCAGATTCTGCCATCCCCAAATTTCTCACTTCGCTTTTTCCAGGGTAAAGATAAACTCTGTTCCAACCCCTTCTGTACTGATTACATTAATATTCTGATTATGTGCCCGGATGATTTCCTTTACAATGGAAAGTCCAAGTCCGGTTCCTTTTCTATCCTTTCCACGGGAAGTATCTGTCTTATAAAAACGATCCCACACTTTGGAAAGACTTTCTTTTGGAATTCCCACTCCGTGATCCTTCACAGACACGAACACCTTTCCATTCTTCACAGTTGTCTCAATGTTGATGGAAGAATTGTCATTGCTGAACTTAATAGCATTGTCCAGTAAATTGTACAGTACCTGCTGGATTTGTTCCATATCCGCTTCCACAAACAGTTCCTTGCCGGACAGCAAAAGCTCCAGATCAATATTTTTCCGGGAGCAGGTTCCCTCGAAGGTATTGGCTGTATTCTTGATCACATCGTTGATATCAAAACGGCGGATGTTCATCATCCGTTTGCGCTGATCCAGATCGTTCAACACCAGAAGACTGCGGGTCAGTTTTTCCAGACGGTCTGCCTCATGGGAAATAATATTCAGGTATTTGTCCTGCATCTCCGGCGGAATGGTACCATCCAAAATCGCTTCCACATAGCCCTTGATGGAAGTAAGGGGAGAGCGGAAATCATGGGAAACATTGGCGATAAAGGTTCGCTGGTACTCCCCGTTCTGGTTGATCTTGTCAGCCATGTAATTCAGGGTATTGGAAAGGTAACCCAGCTCGTCCTCTGACTTTACCGGAATGCGGTAGGTCAGATCTCCGTTTGCATACTCCGAAGCCCCCTTAATGATCTGCTTCATGGGAATGTGCACCCATTTCTGGTAGAACAGAAGCAAAAGTCCGCAAAGTGCGTATACTCCAAAGAAAATCATCTGAAGGATTCCAAGAAGACCACTGCGTTTCTGATAAAGCTGCTGCATGTCATAATGATAGGTCACATATCCCAGGATTTTCTCAGAATCCTTTATGGGAGCTACCACGTTTAACTGCGGGCTGTCGAAATAACCGTAAAAATTGCTGATTCGGTATTCCGCTGATTCCCAAAGCTCAGGATCCAGCTCAAATGGGGAGATATTATCATTGATAGCTGCTTTATCTGCATCTGCAAAGTCCGTTTCAGTGGACTTTGCATCAGAAACTGCCATTCGGGAAGCAATATTGAAGGAATGAACCAGCACATGAGCATTCTCATCAAAAAGCAGCACGCCTGCTTCTTCCCCAGAAGCCAGAATATCCACCAGTTTCTGAAGGCCTTCTTTGTCCGCTTCTGTGATCTGCGTCTTTGCAATCTCATCCGAAGCAAAGCGGGTGGCACCGTCATATAAGCGGTGTCCTACCTCACCTTCCAGATAGGATTCCACAAAATGTGATCCTCCTGCTGTGGCAAAAAGAAAACCAATGATTCCGATGAGAATATAACAGGCGATCAGTTTGCTGTGCACTGTTTTTCTCATTCGCTTTTCACCTCGAATTTATATCCGATTCCCCAGACTGTGGAGATGGACCAGCTTGGATGATCTTTGATCTTTTCACGGAGACGCTTGATGTGCACGTCTACGGTTCTGGTATCTCCAATATATTCATAGCCCCAGATATGGTCCAGAAGCTGCTCTCTTGTAAATACCTGATTGGGTGAGGCTGCCAGGAAATAAAGAAGCTCCAGTTCCTTAGGCGGCATGTCCACCTGTTTTCCCATGTAGGTAACAGAGTAGTTGGTAAGGTTCACGGTAAGATCTGGGTAGGATGCACATTTTTCGTCGCTGACAACGGCTGTCGGCTTTGGCTGGAAGCGGCGGAGCACGGCGCGGACGCGGGCTACCAGTTCCTTGGAGTCAAAAGGCTTGATAATGTAATCATCAGCTCCAAGCTCCAGGCCAAGCACCTTGTCAAAGGTTTCTCCTTTTGCGGAGAGCATGATAATGGGCACATCAGAGGTGTGGCGGATTTCCCGGCATACCTGATAGCCGTCAATGCCCGGAAGCATCAGATCCAGAAGGATCAGGTTCGGGCGGAAGGTCTGGAATTCCTTCAGTGCAAGCTCGCCGTCATTTACGATTTTGGTTTCAAAGCATTCCTTGGTAAGATACAGAGAAATCAGCTCTGCAATGTTATTGTCATCATCTACGATGAGGATTTTCTGTTTAGCAACCATAACTTCTCCTTTTATTTCTTAAACTCTACAATAGTAACGCCTGCGTCTCCTTCGCCGAACTCAGCCAGGTGGAAATCAGCCACATGCTTCTGGCGGCGGAGATAATTGTGTACGCCCTTTCTGAGGGCTCCGGTTCCTTTTCCGTGTACGATGCGGACGCTTTTTAAGTGTGCAAGGTAAGCGTCATCCAGATATTTGTCCAACTCTGCCACGGCCTCGTCCACAGTTTTTCCAAGAAGATTGATTTCTGTGGAGACACTGGTGGATTTGGACATGCGGATCTTGCCTGCGCCTGTGCGGGAAAGTCCGGGAGTATTGATCACCGGCTCGTCTACCAGCTCCAGGTCGGAAATATGTACCTTGGAGCGGATGATTCCCATCTGTACAAAAAGGAAGCCTTTGGAATCCGGATGGCTGCTGACGGTTCCCTTCAGATTCATGCTCAGTACGTGAACCGTATCTCCAAGGGAAAGATCCTTGGGCTTGAGCTCTTTCTTTGGTTTCTTTACTGCAGTGTTCATGGACATGCCTTTTTCGGCTTTGTTCATGCGGGCGCGCAGGTTCTGGCGCTCTTTCTCTATGGCAGCGGTGTCCACATGATCCTTCTGGAATTTGTGGAACATCTTCATAGTCTGGTCTGCGTATTCCTTGGTGTCTGCAAGAATCTTGCGGGCCTCCTCGTTGGCCTCCCGGAGAATACGCTCCTTGCGCTCATCCAGCTTCTCCTGCTTGGACTCCAGCTCCTGCTTTAGGGCTGCAATCTCTGTCTTGTAGCGCTCCACCTCCTGACGTTCGTTTTCAATGATCACACGGCTGTTTTCCAGGGAAGCAAGTACATCCTCAAAGGATTCGTCCTTTTTGCTGATGCGCTTTCTGGCACGGTCGATGATGAAATCAGGAAGACCAAGCTTGGAGGAAATTGCAAATGCGTTGCTCTTTCCAGGAACTCCGATGAGCAGACGGTAAGTGGGACGCAAGGTCTCTACATCAAATTCACAGCAGGCATTTTCCACGCCTTTGGTGGAAAGGGCGTAAACCTTCAGCTCGCTGTAGTGGGTGGTTGCCATGGCCCGGATTCCCTGCTCATGAAGGAAGGAGAGAATGGAAATGGCAAGTGCGGCCCCCTCTGTGGGATCCGTACCGGAACCAAGCTCGTCGAAAAGTACCAGAGAGTCCTGATCTGCTTTCTCGAGGAAAGACACCACATTGGTCATGTGGGAGGAGAAGGTACTTAAGGACTGCTCAATGCTCTGTTCATCCCCGATGTCCGCGTAAACTTCACGGAAAACAGAAAGTTCGGAGCGGTCAAGGGCCGGAATGTGAAGGCCAGCCTGTCCCATCAGTGTGAGAAGTCCCACGGTTTTCAGGGAAACGGTTTTACCGCCGGTGTTCGGTCCGGTTACCACAAGCAGATCGAAATCCTCGCCCAGACGAATGTCAATGGGAACTGCCTGTTTCTTCGGAATCAGAGGGTGGCGTGCCTGTTTCAGGCGGATTCTTTTTTCTGTATTAAAAATAGGTTCAGTGGCATTCATATCCATGGCAAGTCCGGCTCTGGCAAAAATAAAGTCCAGCTGGATCATGATCTCCAGGTCTGCACGGATGGCATCCACGTTCTGTGCGGTTTGCTCACTTAAGGCGGCAAGGACTGCTTCGATTTCTTTCTGTTCTTCCAGCTCCAGTTCGCGGATGTCGTTGTTCAGCTTGACGATGGCAAGAGGCTCAATAAATAAGGTGGAGCCTGTGGAGGACTGGTCGTGGATCATGCCGGGAACCTGTCCTTTGTATTCTGCCTTGACTGGAATACAGTAGCGGCCGTTTCGCATGGTGATCACAGAATCCTGCAGGTAATTGCGGGCGCTGCCGTTTACCAGGGAGGCAAGCTGTGTGTGAATGCGGTCGTTGGCAATTTTCATGCTGCGGCGCACATGCATCAGTCCGCTGCTGGCGTCATCGCTGATCTCATCCTGGGAAAGGATGCAGCGGCGGATCTCAGAGGAGAGAGGAGTCAGCGGCTCCAGGCTCTCGAACATGCCGTCAAGGGAATCCTCTCTGGCATCTCCGCGCTCGTTGCGGGAATATGCTTTGACACGGTTGGTATTTTCAAGAAGTCCGGCAATGGCAAGCAGCTCGGAAATTCCCAGAGAGCTTCCGATCTCCAGGCGCTTCAGGGAGCCCCGCACATCCTTCACGCTTCCAAAGGAAATGTTTCCCTTCTGGAAAAGGCGGGTGAGGGCATCTCTTGTCTGGGTCTGCATATGACGGATCTCATAAACATCTTCAGATGGGAGAAGGTGTTTGCACAGGTCTTTTCCCATAGGGGAAGAAGCCTTCTCGGCCAGCTGGTCGATGATCTTGTAATATTCAAGTGATTTTAAAGCTTTTTGATTCATAATTTCTCCTGTAAATATGTTACTGGGCACAGAGTGAACAGTAACGCAAATATACTGCTCTTTACGCTGTTCACAGAGGCGGCATCAGAAATGTGCTCTCTGCGGGCAGCTTTGCTGCAACACCTATTGTACATGATTTATCCCCGCTTGAAAAGGAAAAAGTGGGAAGAAATTCATAAAATGTTCATAAATATTTGGTATGCTATAAAAGATTCGGATTCTTTATTGTGAGCGCCTGTGCGCAGAGCATGATTTAGAGGTATATGTGTTTAGAAAGGTTAGGAAAGAGATTATATGCGTTTTTTGAACGAGTTACATGAGGGTGACCGGATCAGCGGCATTTACCTGTGCAAGCAGAAGCAGCCGGCTGTGACCAAGAACGGAAAGCCCTATGAAAATATTATTCTTCAGGATAAAACCGGAGTGATGGACGGCAAGATCTGGGATCCCAATTCCCTTGGAATCGACGATTTTGATGCACTGGATTATATTGAGGTCATGGGAGATGTGACTAGCTTTGCAGGTGCCATGCAGCTGAATATCAAGCGCGTGCGCAAGGCAGGCGAGGGCGAATACAATCCGGCAGATTACCTTCCGGTAAGTGAGAACAGCACGGATGATATGTACGCACAGCTGACGGCTATGATCGGTACCGTGAAGAATGGGTATCTGAATACCCTTCTGAAGAAGCTGTTTGTGGAGGATCAGGAATTTTTGAAATCCTTTGAGGAGCATTCTGCAGCCAAGACTGTGCACCACGGTTTTATGGGCGGTCTGATGGAGCATACCTTAAGCGTTGCCAGACTTTGTGATTATATGGCAGGTGCTTATCCGGTGATCAAGCGTGATTTGCTGATCACAGCCGCTCTTCTGCATGATGTGGGCAAGACAAGGGAGCTTTCTTCTTTTCCGATGAATGACTACACAGATGAAGGACAGCTTCTTGGACATATTATTATCGGAGCACAGATGATCCATGATCTGGCTAAGGAGATCCCGGATTTTCCGCAAGATCTTGAGAACCAGCTGGTACACTGCATTCTGGCCCATCACGGCGAACTGGAATACGGTTCCCCGAAGAAGCCTGCTATGGTAGAGGCGGTTGCCTTAAACCTTGCAGATAATACAGACGCCCGCATGGAGACCCTTACCGAGATTTTTGCGGCAGACAAGAGCAAGAAGGAATGGCTTGGATATAACAGATTGTTTGAATCTAACTTAAGAAAGACAGGAGAATGGTAATCTTTATGGAGTATCGTAAGAATGATATTGTTACGTTAAAGATTGAAGATTGCGGAATTGACGGTGAAGGTATCGGAAAGGCTGATGGCTTCACCGTTTTTGTCAAGGATGCGGTAATCGGAGACACAGTTCGCGCAAAGATCATGAAAGCGAAGAAAAATTACGGATATGGCAGGCTGGAGGAGATCCTTACACCCTCACCAAACCGTGTGGAGCCAGAATGTGCTTTTGCAAGACAGTGCGGAGGCTGTCAGCTGCAGGCTCTTTCTTATGAGAAGCAGCTGGAATTCAAGGCTGGCAAGGTAAAGGGACACCTGGAACGGATCGGCGGCTTTACGGATATTCCCATGGAAGAGATCCTTGGAATGGAGCAGCCTTTCCACTATCGAAATAAAGCCCAGTTTCCTGTGGGAAAATCAAAGGACGGCAGAATTATTACCGGATTTTATGCAGGAAGGACTCACAGCATTATTGAGAACCGGGACTGCGCTCTTGGAGTTTCCCAGAATAAAGAGGTGCTGGACCGTGTGATCTCCCACATGGAAAAGTACCATATTCAGCCCTATGACGAGAACACAGGCAAAGGGCTGGTGCGCCATGTGCTGATCCGCTACGGCTTTTTCACAGATGAGATGATGGTCTGTCTGATCATCAACGGGGAGGAGCTTCCGGGGGAGGACGCTCTTGTGAAATCCCTTCGGGAAATTCCGGAGACTGTAAGTGTGATGGTGAATGTGAATAAGAAGCGAAATAACGTGATCCTTGGGGAAACAGTGCGGCTGCTTTGGGGCAAGCCTTACATTACAGATAAGATTGGGGAGATTTCCTATCAGATTTCGCCGCTGTCCTTTTTCCAGGTAAATCCTTACCAGACGGGACGGCTTTATGGAAAGGCACTGGAATACGCAGACCTTACCAGTAATGAAACCGTATGGGATCTTTACTGCGGAATCGGAACCATTTCCCTGTTCCTGGCACAGAAGGCGAAGATGGTAAGAGGCGTGGAGATTATTCCTGCAGCTATTGAGAATGCCAAAGAAAACGCCAAGCTGAACGGCTTTACCAATACAGAATTCTTTGTAGGAAAAGCCGAAGAGGTTTTGCCGGAGCAGTACGCTCGCACAGGCGAGCGCGCCGATGTGATCGTAGTGGATCCGCCCCGCAAAGGTTGTGACGAGACCCTCCTTGCCACCATCATCGAAATGCAGCCCGACCGAGTGGTCTACGTAAGCTGCGACAGCGCCACCCTGGCCCGCGACCTGAAGTACCTCTGCGCCCACGGCTACCAGTTAAAGAAAGTCTGCCCCGTAGACATGTTCCCGAACACGGTGTCGGTAGAGACGGTATGTTTATTGTCCAAACTTAAAAGTAAGGAACATATCGAGATCGAAGTAAAGATGGACGAGCTGGATTTGACTGCTGCGGAGAGTAAGGCCACTTATGATGAAATCAAGGGGTATGTACTGGAAAAGCATGAATTGAAGGTGTCCAGCCTGTATATCTCCCAGGTTAAGCGGAAGTGCGGGCTAGATGTGGGGCAGAATTATAATCTGTCAAAGAAAGAAGACGCGAAAGTACCACAGTGCCCGCCGGAAAAGGAAGCTGCAATTATGGATGCACTAAAGCATTTTCAAATGATTTGATGGCAAGCCTGTCTTGCTCAAAGCAAAACGTGGTCTGGGATTCCAATATCCAGACCACGTTTTTGCCAATCAATAGCTCACGATTTCGTGAATTTTATTTGTCTTTTAGCACAATATCCGTTATACTAGTAAATAGGAAAAAATCAGGAGGTGCGGGATGGCAATCAGTTACAATCGGCTGTGGAAACAGTTGATCGATCATGGTTTGAGCAAAACCGACATGATGCACCGTGCAAAAATCAGCACCAATGTTTTAGCACGATTAAGTAAAGGTGAGCCTGTCTCCATGGACAGCATGGAAAAAATCTGCACCATGCTGGGATGCAATATCGGAGACGTGATGGAATTTATCCCTGATACAGAAAACGGAGGAATAGATGCATGATTACAGGTGTGATTAAAAATAAAGTAGATAAAATCTGGACGGACATCTGGGCGGGCGGCATTACCAATCCTCTAACCGTCATCGAACAGCTGACCTATCTTATGTTTATCCGCTCTCTGGACGAAAAAGAGCTGGAAACGGAAGAATTTGAGCATATGACTGGCGAGAAGATGGAGAAGATTTTCCCCCAGTCCGCCGTTGGACAGTCCATGCGCTGGAGTAAATTCAAGAACAACGATCCCCGCGATATTTTCAATGTAATTTCCCAGCGGGTCTTCCCTGCCATCAAAAACATGAAACATGGCCGCCTGCCGGACTTCACCGAGCAGGGGGAACTGGTGGAAATCGCCGACGATTCCAGCAGTGATGTGCAGAATGAGACGGCCTTTGCCCGGTACATGAGCGATGCGATGTTCCTGATTCCTACGCCGCAGGTGTTGCAAAAAATCATCACAGGGTTGGATGACCTGTATGAGCATGACATTGCCGATTTGGATATGCAGGGCGACTTGTACGAGTACATGCTGGGCAAACTGGCTACCGCTGGGCAGAACGGCCAGTTTCGCACTCCCAAGCACATCCGGGAAATGATGGTGGAGTTGTTGCAACCCACCCCGAACGACACCATCTGCGACCCGGCCTGCGGCACGGCAGGCTTTCTGGTCTCCGCCGCGGAGTACATTCGCAACCACTACGAGGATACCATGACTTCCGAGCAGTGGGAGCACTTTGCTGGGGATGCCTTCACCGGCTTTGACACAGACCGCACCATGCTGCGCATTTCTGCGATGAACCTGATGCTGCACTCCATCAGCCACCCGGAGATTGACTACAAGGACAGCGTTTCCAAGCAGAACCAGATCAGCGACAAGTTTACCATGTGTCTGGCAAATCCGCCTTTCAAGGGCACCGTGGACGCGGAAAGCATCAACGACAACCTGAAAGCCGTGACCAACACCAAAAAGACCGAGCTGTTGTTTCTGGCCCTGTTCCTGCGGATGCTGAGAAAGGGTGGTCAGTGCGCCTGCATCGTGCCGGACGGCGTGCTTTTCGGCTCCTCCAAGGCGCACAAAGCTATTCGCAAAGAACTGGTGGAGAACCATCAGCTGCGGGCGGTGATCTCTATGCCCTCCGGCGTGTTCAAGCCTTATGCGGGCGTGTCCACGGCGGTGCTGGTGTTCACCAAGACCGGAGCGGGCGGCACGGAAAATGTGTGGTTCTATGATATGAAAGCCGACGGTTTTTCCTTGGACGACAAGCGCAGCGAAATTGCGGAAAATGACATTCCCGACATCATCGAGCGGTTCCACCATCTGGACCAGGAAGCTGACCGCCAGCGCACAGAGCAGAGCTTTCTTGTGCCGAAACAGGAAATCGCAGACAACGACTATGACCTGTCCATCAACAAGTACAAAAAGGTGGAGTATGTGCCGGTGGAGTACCCCTCTATCACAGAACTGATGGCAGACCTGCATGAGCTGGAACTGGAGATTACCGCAGGGCTGGCGGAATTGGAGGAGATGCTATGATGGCGAGGTTAGAAGAAATTTGTGCGATAAATATGGGACAGTCTCCGGATTCTTCCACATACAACGAAGATGGTAACGGCCTTCCGTTTTTTCAGGGAAATGCAGATTTTGGAGAGATTTATCCTGCGGTTCGTATGTGGTGCTCTGAGCCAACCAAAATAGCACGGGAAAAAGATATTTTAATCTCTGTTCGTGCACCAATTGGCGCGTTGAATATCGCAAATTGTGAATGCTGTATAGGCCGAGGGTTAGCTGCTTTAACGGTAAACGAGGATATTTGTGCTCAGGAATATTTATGGCATGCGTTATCAGGTAAGGTTGACGAACTAAATTCCAAAGGTACTGGAAGTACATTCAAGGCCATTAATAAAAAAACACTTTCTGAAACAGAAATTCCCCTTCCACCCATTGACGAACAGCGCAAAATCGCGGCGATTCTGGACAAAGTGAGCGACCTGATTGCGAAACGTCAACAGCAGCTGGATAAGCTGGATGAGATGATCAAGGCAAGGTTTATGGAGATTTTTGGAGATTCAGAAACTAACACCAAAAATTGGCGTGTTTTGCCGATGTCTAAAATATGTTCTGTAGGTTCAAGTAAGCGTATTTATCAAAGCGAACAATCTTCTTCGGGTGTCCCTTTTTGGAGAATTTCTGATTTAACCAGCCTAATCACCACAGGAACAGTTACCCCTGAGTTATATATACCTGAAGAACGGTATAAAGAACTCAAGACGCAAGGACAAGTTCCTGCCCCTGGTGATATATTGATAACTTCAAGAGGAACACTTGGGCAATGTTATATTGTAAAAGTAAATGATAGATTTTACTTTCAAGACGGGATGATTAGCTGGCTTTCTGGATATATGGATGGTGTAACCCCGCTATATATTTCGTATCTGTTTACAATGCCAGGATTTAGAAAGCAAATAGATTCCATGCAGGCAGGTTCAACTGTTGCCTATTTATCTATAACAATGATAAAAAAACTCAAAGTGATGTTGCCTGACATAGAAAGTCAACAACAGTTCGCTTCTTTCGTCAGCAAAACGGAGAAAACAAAAACCACCATCAGCCGCAGCCTCGAAAAGCTTGAAACGTTGAAAAAGGCGCTGATGCAGGAATACTTTGGGTGAGGTAAGAAAATGGAAGAATATAAATTAACACTGGGGATGGAACCCACAGACGATTATAAAAAAGCAAAGCAGGATTTGATTCAGGCAATGAGATCAATTCAAAAATTATCCCCTCAACAGCAGCAAATGTTGGCAGAGGAGTTATTTGGAGCAGCAAATGTTATGGTTTTGAGTCAAATACTACGCCAGTATCTGAGGTGAATATAAAGTATGTTAGAGTTTATAAAAGATAACTGGGCAAACATTTTGCTTATTATCGTAGGTAGCTTTGCCCTTGCAACTTACATATTGCAGGAACGGAAGAAAAAGATTGATGCAGCTTCTCTTATCGTCCTTCAAATCGATGAATTCCAGGAGCGGTTAAGGGAAATCTCTACTTTCATTGTTGACGGACAATTAAACGAAACGGCGTTCTATGAATCACTACCCTTGATGGATACGGATTATTGGAACAAGTACAAACATTACTTTGTCCGAAAAATGGACGCGACCAGCTATACAGCACTGAATCAACTATATGAGTATGTGTCAGAGATTCAGGAACAACAGATGCTCATGAAGGCTTTCCAAAAGAATTCCTTTCAGATAACACAAAATGTTTTGGCAAATATAGAATCGCAGTTTATTGTGGCCGATCTTAATAATGCTTGCACCGGAGTTACAGCGCAAAATATCACTTCTGCTATGGGAAATATGATTCCGCAAGGCGTTTCAGAAGCAGATCGAAATACGCTTAACGCAATGGTGCAACAAATAGCGGCACAGAATCCCAATTTTGATATGAATCGTTTTTGGAGCCTCTATAATCAGCAAAGAATTTGGACGAAGTCTATCATTAACCAAGGGGCATTAACTTCTTATACCCCTGTCCAAATTCGTATAAGTTTAGAGAAAATGCTAAAGAAATATTCGATGCTTGAAATTAGCGGAACAGAAGGCTATCAAATGCTCAAAAAGACTTCTAAACAAAAGTTTTAAGCAAGTGAGAGGTCTATTATGGAAGAAGATGTTACAAAGATATATGAGGAATATTCGGAGGAACTTCTGTTTTGCAAATATTTTATAGCTGAAAAGTTAAAACATCATGCTGAGATGGGTAGATGTGGAGAAAACATTCTCAAAAAATGTCTCCAGGAACGGTTTCAAATGCTAGAATTTGTTACCGGCTTTATTGCTTGGGCCAATCATCAAAGCCCACAATGTGACATCATCGTATGTAGGAAAAATTTTTATAGACGTCAACTAGCTGGAGACATTTTCCTGGTTGAACCAAATGATTGCATAATGGTTATAGAAGTCAAGGGAAATGCTACCTTGGATGATTTAACAGAAACGATTGAAAAAAATAAATTTTTCCAATTGCATGATGAAACAAAACATATAAAATTAGCGATGTTTGCTTTTAAAACTCGTATTGGAAAACAACGATTATATAAAGAGTTTGGTTATAAATATGACAGAAGTACAAAAGGATATATCCAGGAACGGCTTCCAGAAGAAAAGACATTAGACTATTTTGTATGCTTACATAGGGAGAGCCTAACTAGCTCAGCACGGGATAAACAAGTATTCTTCTTGAAGGATGGGCAAGATCGGCAGTTCTATGTGCTAGATAACCATTTTCCAATAATGCAAAATTTTTCTAGGCTAATACAAAGCTTGCAAAATTAGGGCTAGATAAAATGATGATTTCTTGATCGGTTTTAGTGCTGAGACCGCGATGCTGAGAAGATTTGAATATAGGAAATATTGGTGGGAGCAACATTGTCATGGAATATACAGAGGTTTTAGACAAGCAAATCACGAGAAAACAACATTATGTCCCCAAGGCTTACTTAAAAAACTTTTCTGTGAGTAATCAAAAATCAGAACAAGTTTATGTTGTTTTTGCTAATGATGAAAATGCAAAAATGGTTTCAATCGACAATATTTGCTGTCGTTCTTTCCTATATGATCAAATTGCAATTGATCCAGATAGCAAAACTCATGTTTTTGCAGCACCAAATGAGATCGAGAACAGTTTTATCGAACTGGAAGGCGAATATGCAACAATTATCTCAAAGATAAAAAATGCTTTACGAGATTCAGATGAATTTGAGTTGGCGCGGGTGGAAATTGATAAACTAAGGCAATTTATGTCATCACTACTGTTTAGAAACCCTGTTTTTGTACATCTGTCAAATTATATTATTGATACACAATACAAAAATGATCCGCAGCATATTAAACATGTAAAGGACATTTTTCCTGATGTACCGCAAAATGTTTACCTGTCCATGCTGGCAAACGAGTTTTTGAAAATAAACATTGCTCCGGATGTTGGCTTGTTTCCTCGGGCTTTGGCTGAGACAATGAAGGAATCGCAACTGTGTATTTTTAAAGCCAAAGGTTCCGTATTTGTTACAAGCGATATGCCGGTAGTCAATATTTACGGTGAAAAAGATGGTATAGAATATGACTTGCTTGGTATGCCAATTACGCCAGAATTATTTTTGGCGTTTGTCGATACTGTTCAGCGCGTTCCCAGAATAATCATAATTGATGACAACAGTGTAAAGCGCATGAACAGCAAGCAGATAAATAAAGAGCTGTTAATTTCTAACCGTATAGACTTATTATCGTATATTGATTTTTCAATAGATGCCGAAAAAGAAGATGATGAACAGGTTTACCAACTACTTCATACAGATAAGGAAACCGCGTTGAAACAATATGAGGACATGATGAGTTCAAAAGAAATAAAATACTGGAGATGATGTGATGACTAACTTCTCCTTTCTCAAAGCCAAAACTGAATATGCCCTCTTCGCCCCCGCCTGCATGGAAGCTGAGAAAATTTATGTTTCTGCTCCTGCCATGTGTGCAGTAGGCTGCCGTAAGGCATTGGAGCTGGCAGTAAAATGGGTATATGCAGCGGACAAGTCCATGAAAATGCCCTACAAAGACAATCTGCAATCCCTCATTCATGAGCCAACTTTCCGCTTCGCTGTGGACTCCGACACTTGGGGCAAGATGCCTTTTATCATCAAGTTGGGCAATCTGGCGGTACATACCGAGCGCAGCGTTCAGCCAAGTGATGCGCTTGCTTCTCTGCGCGGTCTGTTTGAGTTTGTGCAGTGGATCGACTATTGCTATGGCGCGGACTATCAGGAGCGCACCTTCGACGAGAATCTTGTCCCCACCGGAAAGGTGGCGGTGGACACCCGGAAAATCAAGGAACAGGAAAGTCTGCTGGACCAGAAAGATGCCGAGATCGAGGCGCTGCGCAAGCAAATCGAGCAGATGTCCACCCGATACACCGCCGAAAAGGAGCAGCATCAGAAGGAACGCACCTTCCAGCCGGAGGACCTCTCGGAATTCAAGACCCGCAAAATCTACATCGACGTGGACCTCAAACTGATGGGCTGGAAGTTCACCGGCCCAGATGCTGATGTACAGGAGGAGTATCGTGTGGAGGATATGGCCGGGATGCCAGGTCAGCCTGGCTTCTGCGACTATGTGCTGTTTGGAAAGGACGGCCTGCCCCTGGCGGTGGTGGAAGCCAAGCGCACCAGCAAGGACCCAAACATTGGACGCAAACAAGCGGTTTTGTATGCGGATTGTCTGGAACGGAAATTTGGCCGCCGCCCCATGATGTTCACCACCAATGGCTTTGAAACCTACTTCTTGGATGACCAGACCGCCCCGCAACGGAAGGTCAGTGGCATTTTCAGCAAGGATGACCTGCAAAAGCTGATGAACCGGCGCACCGAGCGGATGGATTTGATGAGCGTTTCCATTGATGACAAAATCACTGACCGGTATTACCAGAAGGAAGCCATCCGAGCGGTGTGCGAACAGATTACGCAGGGGTTCCGCAAGCATCTGCTGGTGATGGCCACCGGCACCGGCAAAACCAGAACCGCGTCCAGCCTGACCGATGTGCTCAGCCGAGGCAAATGGGTGACCAACATTCTGTTTCTGGCCGACCGCACCGCGCTGGTGAAGCAGGCAAAGGACGATTTCAAGAACTATCTGCCGGATATGTCCCTGTGCAACCTCTGCTCCAACAAGGACGACCGGAACGCCCGCATTGTGTTCTCCACCTATCCGACCATCCTCAACGCCATTGATGACACCAAGTCCAAGGACGGGCGGCAGCTGTTTACTCCGGCGCACTTCGACCTGATTATCATTGACGAAAGCCACCGGAGCATCTTCAAAAAGTACCGGGCCATCTTTGAATATTTTGACGCCTTCATGGTAGGTCTGACCGCCACGCCGAAGACCGATGTGGATCGGAACACCTACGACTTTTTCGAGATGGAACACGGCGTGCCCACCTATGCCTATGATTATGAAACGGCGGTGCAACAGGACCATGTGCTGGTTCCCTATTACAACTACGAGGTCAAGACCCGTTTTCTGGAAGAAGGCATCTCCTATGATGATCTGTCCGAAGAGGACAAAGAGCGATATGAGGATGATTTCATCGAAGACGGTCAGTTGCCAGACTTTATCCCCTCTGCTGCCCTCAATAAATTTGTGTTCAACGAAACCACCGTGGACATCGTACTGCAAGACCTGATGGACCGGGGTATCAAGGTGGCGGGCGGCGACCGTCTGGGGAAAACCATCCTGTTTGCCCAGAACAAACGCCACGCGGAGTTTATTCTGGAGCGGTTCAATAAGCTGTACCCCCAGTACCGGGGCAGCTTCGCCCAGCGGGTCATTTGCGACGACGCCTATGCCCAGACCATCATTGATGATTTCAAGCAGCCGGAAAAAGAACCGCACATTGCCGTATCGGTGGACATGATGGACACCGGCATCGACGTGCCGGAATGCGTCAATCTGGTGTTTTTCAAAAAGGTTCGGTCAAAGGCAAAGTTCTGGCAGATGATTGGCCGCGGCACCCGGCTATGCAAAGGGCTGGCCTGCGTGGACCAGATTGACGGAACCTATACCGACAAGCGGTGCTTTCTGATTTTTGACTACTGCGGCAACTTCGAATACTTCCGGCAGCACAAAGAAGGCTACGAAACCAGAGAAACCAAAACGCTGTCGGAAAACATCTTCGGCAAACAAATCAAAATCGCCATGGCGCTGCAGGAAAACACCTTTGTCGGTGAGGATTATCAGGCATGGCGCAAGGAGATTGTCAACACCTGTCACAAGCAGGTGTTGGCGCTCAACTCAGACCTGATTGCCGTAAAATTGCGGATGCAGTATGTGGAGAAATATAAAAAGCCGGAAGCCTTCGTGTCCATAAGCGAAGGTGACAAGGGCGAGTTGCTCACACAGATTGCACCTCTGGTACGCTCAGACGAGGCTGACGAGTTTGCAAAGCGGTTTGATAATTTCATGTATGGCCTAATTCTGGCACACATCGAGCAGATGCCCGCTTTCCAGTATGCAAAAAAGCAACTGTGCGACACCGCTTCCCTACTGGAACGTAAGGCCAGCATTCCGCAGATCAAGGCAAAGTTGCCCATGCTTCAGGAGATTCACACCGATGCATTTTGGGACGCGAATGATATTTTGCTGTTTGAGCAGGTTCGGAAGGAGCTGCGGGAGCTGATTCGATTTTTAGATGAAGGTGGCGTAGCACAGAGGCAGATTGTCACAAAGCTGACTGACCCGATTATTGACAGTCAGGAGGGTGTCCAGCTGGAAGCTGCCTATGACTTTGAAGACTACCGTGCCAAGGTCAATCGCTATGTGAACGAGCATGGAAATACGCTGGCCATATATAAGCTGACCCATAATATTCCGCTGGCTATGGGCGATTATCAGGAACTGGAGCGGGTGCTAACTAGCGAATTGGGCAGCAAAGAAGATTATGCCCGAGAGTTTGGCGACACACCCTTTGGCTTGCTCATTCGCAAGATCGCTAAGCTAGATCATGAAGCGGCTATGCAGGCGTTTTCCGCTTTTATCAATGACCAATCTCTGAATCAAAAGCAGATTGCTTTTGTAAACAAAATCATCAATCATATTGAGTTGAACGGATATATGGAAAATGTCGCAGAGCTGACCAAGCCACCGTTTGACAAGCCAATCAGTTTTATCAAATTGTTTGATGCAAAAACCAGAACCGCTTTGATGGAGACTATCAATCAGGTTCGAGAAAACGCGGTTCAAATTACAGCGTCATAAACAATGAACCAGGCACGGAAATTCACCCTTATTCTGGGTGGATTTTCGTGCCTGGTCTTTTCTGTTCGGGTATGGGGGCACCATTGTGCAGGAGCAGGATGGATAGCCACTGCACGGACAGGCGAGGTGTCCAGAGGGGCAAAGCCCCTTTGGCTCTGGGTCATCCAATAGGGGCGAGTAGCATCCCTGTTGGCAAAGGGAGTCTAGAGGGGAACAGCGTTCCCCTTGGCGGGAGGTTTCCAAAGGAGGGCAGTGCCTTCCTTGGCACACGACTTTCCTTCGGAAAGTCTAGTGTGTTATACCTTTGCTTCCGTCTGACGCGGGAAAGGGGTTGACGGTGTACTCTGCGGTGCGGCAGAGGGTGGCGGCAAACGCTTTTTCGCGGCAGTAGGACAGGCGGATTTTGTGATGTGAGCTACAGCACAAACGCAGGATTTTTGAGAAACAAAATCCGCCTGTCCGGAAAAGGAAGCAGAGGTATATAAAAGCCTTCGTCCCACCACAGCGCTGCCTTTGTTTCAGCGTTTCTTCCGCTTTCCCTTGCCGTGGGTCATGGTCGTTTTCCCACGCTGGCTGATGGGAGTTTTCAGGTGTTTGGACAGCTTTAGTACCTCGATCAAGTTGACAAATTGTTCCATTGTGATGGCATCGTAATCAATCCCCAATGTGGAAAGCAGTGCTTTCGCTTTCTTTTCCTCGGAGCTTCCCTCAAAGTTCATCGCATCCTGTAACTGATCCTGCATAGTTGCTGCAAGGGAGATTTCATCCGCCGTCATGGTGTCGGGGCGGTGTTCACTCCGAATGTCACGAAGGATACCTTTCAGATCATCCGCAATCAGGCTTCCGAAATATTCATCTTCCCGAATCTGCGCCACTTCTAATGTCCGCAGATGCAGGTCATTTTCTTCGCCGCCATTTTTCATCAATGCCATCTGCCGGACAGCTTCCAGCACGGCATTCATATCGTTGACCCGCATATCCGCGATCCGGTCAACGTAAATCTCAGCGTCCAGCATGAACCGCTGGAAATCCTTGTGGCAGATCAGCTCCGACAGCAGCCGGTGGTTGAACTTGCCCGTTTTCAATACATCAATCGAAGCATCACCCAAATGCAGCTCATGCAGAGCTGTGTTTGGGTGATTTTTTGTTTCCGTCCGCCCC